>Ga0181529_10004540_pt1 | contig 14968 bp, 12 predicted proteins | sample PEATcosm2014_Bin_36_FD_119763 | JGI IMG/M metagenome (GOLD analysis project Ga0181529, IMG submission 119763) | Peatland microbial communities from MTU Mesocosm Facility, Houghton, MI, USA - PEATcosm2014_Bin10_30_metaG | ecosystem: Environmental > Terrestrial > Soil > Wetlands > Peat | place...
CAACATGCTCTACGACATCTCGCAGGTGCCAATTCCAAACGATGCAGTGGACGAAGAGCAAGTAGAACGGCCTCGCCCTTGGAACATCGGCGAAATACGGCGATTCATCCTCTGCGTAGGTCCGATCAGCTCGATCTTCGACTACTCGACCTTCTTCGTGATGCTCTACGTCTTCAAGTGCTGGGACCCATCCCGCGCTTCAGTGTTTCAGACCGGCTGGTTTGTCGAGTCGCTCATGACGCAGATACTCGTTATCCACGTCATTCGCACGAATAAAATTCCCTTCCTTCAAAGCCGTGCAAGTTGGCCACTGACGTTTACAACACTGGCCATTCTGGTATTCGGAGCGTGGCTACCGTATTCGCCCCTGGCCTCCTCACTGGGCCTGACGCACTTGCCGGGAATGTACTGGCCGATCCTGATGGCAACCATCCTTGCCTACACCGGGCTTATGCAAGCCGTCAAAGTCTGGCTGCTGCGGATGAAATGGATATAACCTGCCGCCAGAGCATTCTGAATCGAGGATGTATGAGAATGCATTTCGGAAACAGCGAACGGCATCACACGGAACGTTTTGGTTGGCTTCGCGCGGCAGTCTTGGGTGCGAATGACGGGATTCTGTCCACATCAAGTCTGGTGCTGGGTGTTGCCGCGGCACACGGAACTCATAGCAGCATCTTGGTGGCGGGAACCGCCGGCCTGGTGGCTGGAGCCATGTCGATGGCCGCCGGCGAGTATGTTTCTGTCCATTCCCAGGCAGACACCGAAGAGGCTGAACTGGCGCTTGAGCGCACGGAACTCAAAAATGACAACAAGGGAGAACACACGGAACTGGCGGCAATCTACGAGGCTCGAGGACTTGATCCAGCGCTCGCGAAACAGGTGGCTCAGCAGTTGATGGTTCATGATGAATTGGGTGCACACGCACTCGACGAACTCGGTATCTCCGATACGTCCCGCGCGCGGCCCATTCAGGCTGCGCTGGCTTCAGCCGCCAGTTTCGCAGTCGGAGCATTGATGCCCCTCATGGTCACGACAGTAGCGCCGCAGGCAGAATTGATTCCACTTGTCTCCGCGGCGTCGCTTGTGCTGCTCGCACTTCTGGGCGCACTGTCCGCACGAGCGGGTGGAGCAGGAGTGATGATGGGATCAATACGCGTGACGTTCTGGGGCGGCTTGGCTATGGCAGTAACCGCGGGGATCGGATGGCTGTTTGGGGCAATCGTGTAAGTTTCTGCAATCAAAGCCGGACTTGAGTCCAATTGCACAGATTCTTCTACATGCGTGCTGGGAAGATCATACCAAGCAACTGCGGAGTTGGCGCCGGAGCAGCTACAACGCAAATCAGACGAGGACACCGTTATGGCATACCAAGACATTACTCCCAGAGAAAGACAATTCGCTGCAAGCAGCAGCATGCAGGATAAGCAGCTTGCTCAGGCGTCAAGCGCAACTACAAACGCATTCAACTGCTGGTGGTACAAGACTGTTGCACAGAACGCGGCCGTCGTCGCGCAAGCGTCTACAATCATGAGCGAACATCGGCGGATTGGTTCGGCTGGCTGTACTACCAATGGACACGCATATTGATCTCCTCAAAGGCTATATTGTGTTCATCAGCCCAATCAGCGGCTAATTTATTGGCAATGGTCATCATCCACGCCGAAGCGCATCCGCGCAGATCCAACGCCACACGCGTCTGGAGCACCCTAGCCACGCATACAAACTTTCGATTCGCACTGCTAATGTTCTCTTGTCTATTTGCATTTGGATGCCGCTCGCAATCGGTACCTCATCCAGATGCAAGAGAAGTCGCCGGACAAATCCATACGATCATCATTTCCAGTGTTCTCCCTGAGCTTCATTGGTCAGACTTCAGCGATTACCGACAGGATATTCAGAAGGTGTATGAGGCTACACACTATGCACCAGTCTGGGTGCATGAAGGACGAGCAACATCCCAGGCATTGGCCATTATTTCGGTGCTCGAAAGCAGCCAGCAAAAGGGGTTGAACCCGGAAGACTACGATGCATCACTATGGCCAGTTCGATTGAACGCTTTGAAAGCCGCACCTGAAAAAGCCGATACGGTCGCGCATTTTGATGCGGCTCTTACAGTCTGCACGATCAGGTATCTCTCCAACCTCCGTATCGGACGGATGAATCCGAGTCCTCGCGCATTTGAAATCACTCTCGACAAACAACATTACGACTTATCCCGGTTCTTGGCGCAAAAGGTTTTGACGGCCAGCAATTTGACCGATCTCTTGAGCGAGGTTGAGCCCCAATACCTTGGGTACAAGCGCACTCTGGCCGCACTACATACCTATCAGGACCTCGCGACCCAAGACCGCGGTGAGCCATTGCCCGACCTGCAACGAACCGTGGCCATTGGCGATGCCTATGCCAATGTTGAGCAGTTGGGTAGACGCCTGCACATGCTTGGAGACTTGTCACAAAGTGTGGTCGTGATCCCGACTTCAGCCGTCTACGAAGCGCTATTGGTGAAGGCGGTCAAGCACTTTCAGGTTCGCCACGGCCTAAAGTCAGACGGCAGATTGGACAAAGAAACCCTGCGCCAATTGAATACCCCGTTAAGCACTCGCGTGATGCAACTGGAAGATTCTCTTGAGAGGTGGAGGTGGCTGCCATCAGATTATCCGCGCCCGCCTGTTATGGTGAATATCCCGGGATTCAGGTTGCGCGTATTTTCGGACGATCACAACATCGCGATGCGCATGAATGTCGTTGTGGGACAAGCCTTCCAGCATCAGACTCCAGTATTTGCCAAGGAAATAAAATACATCATTTTTCGTCCGTATTGGAACGTTCCGCTTGATATTACACGCGTGGACATCATTCCCAAACTTCACAAAGACCCACGCTACCTGGCGCGCAAGGGCTTCGAGGTTACGGATCAGAATGGCCACATAGCAAGCCGCGGAGCCGTCAACACCGCCACTCTCGCGCAATTGCAATCAGGCAGGCTCATGGTGCGCCAGAAGCCGGGGCCGTCAAACTCGCTGGGGCTGGTGAAGTTTATGTTCCCCAATGAATACGACGTGTACCTGCACAGCACTCCGGCGCCGCAGTTGTTCAAGAGGTCGCGGCGCGACTTCAGCCACGGGTGCATTCGCGTGGAAAAGCCTGCAGAACTTGCGGCGTGGCTGCTACAGGACCAGCCCAAGTGGACACTGGAGAACATAAAGGCGGCCATGCAATCTGGTCCTGACAATCAACAGGTAAACCTGTCCAAGCCTGTACCTGTCGTGATTGTGTATTTGACGGCGGTCGTTGAGGAGAATGACGAGATCTATTTTGTCGATGATATCTACGGCTATGATCATTCTCTCAACAACGCGCTAGCCAAAGGGCAATACTCTCACTAACCTGCGATATGCGCTACCAGCGACGCACGGGGCCGACATCCACATGCACGAAATCGGATTGTGCGTAATAGCCAACGCCGCCCCGCCGCAGAGACAAGGCTGCATCGCGAACAGCGGCAGTGGATACGCCCGGAATTCGAATATCGATGGCTTTGGCCTCCATGTGCTGACTGTGCAACGCAACTCCGCGCCCGCGCCCGCGCAGATAGTTATTGCTCCACGGAGTGCGATACCCGCAGACGATGTCGATTTCGCTGTTAGGGCGTCCCAGCCTAGTCAATAAGTCATGCAGCAGGTCGAATTCCTTTAGGTCATAGTCCTTCACATCACCGGTGCGGTGGTCACGAAGAAAATGGTCCAACTCCGCGATACGATCCGGAAGATACTGATTGCCAATGCGATAGACAACATCGAGGTGTTCACCGGTATGAAGGTGATAGAGGCGCAGCCTGTAGGGCACAGACTCACCTGAGGACCTTGTATCTGTCGCCCTGGCTGTGGAAGGTGAACAGAGCGTCAGAAAGGCTGCGAGGCTAAAGAGCAAAGGTCTCTTGAATAGCATATATATCCTTCCTAGTTCATCCTTATTATAGGCTTCGGTAAGAATTGCCGTCGGCCAAGGTGAAATCAGATACATGGTTCAGGACGAAGCGGACAACAGTTGCTCATCCCCCGATCCGATTGCAGCCTGGATGATCGCTCTCCAGTGAGCGCCAATGATCATAATTTATCCACATCGGAAACAAAATGCAGACGGTACGGTGCCATGTTCATTGCACCGTACCGTCTGCTGCATCCATCTGCTTTGCTATCTTTGCGGACTATTTGTGTGCGTGCCTTTCGGGCAGGGGCTTACGTACCTGAGCCTTTACCTGCGTCTCATCAACTGAAGTGGTTCCCTGTACATCCACTCCGAAGTTCGCTTCAGCGGGGACCTGGTAGGTTTCAACACTCTGTCCGTCGCTGTTGCCGGTGGCCACAATGATGCGTGAAGCATCAATGCCCTTGTCAATCACCAGGTATTCCTTGACGTTAACAGCGCGCTCAGCAGCAAGATTCTCTTCCCGTACTTCCTTGCCATGCTTTGTCCGCCGCATGACTTTCTCGTTGGCAGTCGATTCGCCCACCAATACGACCTTGGCGGCGGACTGCTTCTGCAGGCTCAGAGCTACACTATCCAGGCAGGCCTTGGCTTCGTTGTCCACGCGCGTTGGATGCTTCGCATCCCTCTCGAAGGAAACAGAGCAAAGAGCCTCAGTGTGGGGAGCCGCAGCAGCGATCGGCGCCACAATGCTCACAGCGGTGTTGGAGGTCGCTGTTTGTCCCTTGTCGTCCGACACATTGCAGGTAATGGCGACATCGCCTGTCGGAGCGCCCGTCGATGAGAAGACCGCCGTAGTGCCAGTGCCGCTGATGGTGCCAGCCGCAGAGGCGTAGCTAAAAGTCAACGGACTGTTCTGCGGGCTCATAGCAATAGCCGACACCGTACTGGTATCGCCCGGCTTGATCGTGGCAGGACTCGCTGAGCAACTGACGGTTGGTGGTTCAAAGTCCTTTACCGTAAAGGTGGCAGAGCAATGAGCTGTCTGGCCGGGTCTTAAGCCTTCCCTACCAGGTCTTCCTTCTTTCACTTCACTCGTCACTGTATATGTTCCCGCCGCGAGCGAAGCCGTGGCCACAGTAGCCGTAGTGCCGCTGCCCGTCACGCCAGTTCCCGTCCAGGAATAGACTGCATTGTATTTCGGGTTCAAATCGCCGGCTGTCGCAGCCACAGTAACCGGATCGCCAGCAAAGACCGTGACAGGACTAACCGAGCACGCCAGGGTCACTGGAGGAGGCTGCGTAAAAGAGCCGAAGTGCCACACTGCGCCGGTGCTCAAGCGGAATGCGTTGATATCATCTGGGTCGACGTAAATGAACTGATAATCTGCCTGGAAGATGCGAATCGCAAGATGATGGTTAAACAGTGGCGTGTTGTAGTCCAAGCCTCCGCCTGCCGTTACCATCGGGTGCCAGCTGTCCGCGGCATAAATGCTGCCCACACGCTCTGCACCGCCCAGGACATGCAAGAACGGCGTGAAATGCGCCGTAGGGATACGATAGATCAAGCCAGCCGATCCGCCCGCGAAATCATCGTTCGAATTGTAAGAGGCATTGTTATCGCCAGCCGGCCAATCCTCCGACTGCGTGTGCGCATCTCCCTCGAACTGCACACCGACATTCTTATTGAAGTAGCGGGAGACGCTCAGGATTCCGCCCCAGTTGATCTCGCCATAGGTACTCACGGGGGCGCCACTACGCGTACTTGCGATCCTTCCATTCGGTGCCAGGTAGCTATATCCAAGAAAGATATCCCACTTTGACACAGAATTGTCCACATTAGCCTTCACTGCCTGGTTCGCCGCGTCCTGCGCGGCCAAGGCCATGGGAATTGACGCTGCAAATGCCAAGGCAAGGACCCGGCACACTAATACTGTTACACGAGAGTGCATTTGTTATTCCTCCACAATTTGTTGAATGACCAGAGAACAGTCTGTTATTGCTGGCAACTCAGCCTATTCGCAATTGCGCTACATTACTGCCGAGCTTTCACCACTTATAGATTTACGCCATCATGAAATAGTGATACTGATCTCAATGGCTCACAAGCAAATTCGATGAATATGCTTTCTTTGGATCGTAGTTCATAACGATATGCGACTTCTGTGCGATATATTCACTGGTCCACTTTCAGTGCTCACGCTTGCTGATTGTCGCCAAGACAGGCTATGACTGCTGCAATGACCATCCGGGTATCATCAGGGCCGCAAACCTGAATCGAGGCGACGCCAGCCTGTTCAACTGGGTAGTCATTTCCCCCGACAAACAAGGCATCCCCCACAAAAAGCATATCTCTCAAGGAAATGCCCAGCAAATCTCGCAACTTTCGAATACCGTAAGCTTTATCAATGCCTGGCTTGGTGACATCAATGGACGTTGCGCCACCAAGCCGTACGGCAAATTGAGGAATTAGCGTATCCAATATTGCTTTGATCCTCTTCCGCTTGGCAAAATCTGGATCCCATTTTGCCTTTTCTTCCAGAGGGGCCAGCTGGCCCAGTGCGGAATATGTTACCTGGCTTCCTCGATCTTCAATTGCCTCTCCCCATATCTTCTCGACGCCGAAGTCCGCAGTTTCGATCGCCGTCTTCAGAGATCTGGTAATCTTCGCCTTTTCATCCAAAGTTAAATCTTCCGAATATAGCTTCTTCCACGCCCCAGTGTTGCGAAAGAACTCTGTTCCACAAGTAGGAAGAATAGATAGCCTTGCGAGGCGTTCGTCTTGTGGAAGATTGGAGAGGACTTGCTTTTCAAACTGCGGCCAAGATCCCCCAGAGATGATAGCCACATTAACAACGCCGAGCAGATCATGCAGGAGTGACGACATTTCCGCATCCAGTGAAGACTTGCTCGCGGCAAGCGTTCCGTCAAGATCAAAGATAATTAGCTTTTTCACGATTCGCCCACTTCACAACGTTTACAATCCGCACTCGCGCGCACAGACTCCCTGCATATTTAAGAAGATCAGAGCCTTTCGCGCAGTACGGGCGTAGTTTTCTCTGCGAAGAGGCACAACGAGGTCAGCTGCGTTCTCCGCGGTTGTTTGCTGTTTTTTGGAATACAAGAAATGCGCTAATCCGTAGTAGCCGCTGCCACTGGATGGCGCGGTTGGCTGTATGGAATCCACGCCAGATCTCCGCTCAAGACGTAGATCGCGAGCGCTGCAGCCATGAATACTGCGCCAACCCAGAAGCGCCAGTCACGATGCATGCGCCTCCAGTAAGGACCAGGATCCGGCTCACCGGTATCACCACTATTTCCTTCGAGGTTGTGCTTGTTTCCAGTCATCTTTTCTCCATAACTGCCGAGTTTTTTCGCGGTGCATCGTTAGGCTTCATCTTGCGTAGTGATCGGGACTCATCGACCTGAGTGCACATACGTTCGCTTCTACAAGCTATCGAGAGGCAAGTTGCCCAATTGCTCGGTATGACAAGGAGTAAGGGGAAGTTTGCTGTTTTCCTGTGCCGGCTCAGTGGAGCTATTCGCTTCCCCGCCACGCTCCTTGTTCGCCCGCTCCTGGCCGAGCCCCATGGTCAACGCTGTTAATCCGGCCAACCCGCCCAATTGCATGGACTCAATTGCCGTACTTGGTACGATCACGATCGTGGAATTCTCCTTGAGCCCCTCATACAGCATGTTCATGGCTCTCAAATGCAAAGCAACCGGGTTGTTGATATAGGTCTTAGCTGCCTCGCCAAACTTCTCCGCGACCTGGCGCTCAGAGTCGCCTAGAATGACGCGAGCCTGGCGTTCTCTCTCTGCCTGGGCCTGCATCGACATAGCATCTTCCAGAGCAGAAGGAATCAGCACATCCTTGACTTCGACAGAGATCACGTTGATCCCCCATGGCTCCGTGCGCACATCAATAATTCTTTGCAGTTCCGCGCTGATCTTGTCTCTGCCTTCAAGCATGTCGGAGAGCATGGTCTTGCCGATCACATCGCGCAGGGCGGTTTGTGCGGCCCAGTTAATTGCGCTTTGGTAGTCTGCAACATCAAGAGCGGCCTTCTTGGGGTCGATAATCTTCCAAAACAGAACAGCATCCACATCCACGGGCACCGTGTCTTTGGTTAGAGTCTTTTCCGCCTTGAAAGAACTGGTCAGAACACGCGTATCGATCCAATAGGGGATGGACTCGATGATCGGGACGATGAAAAACAATCCCGGCCCTTCAAGGGAGCGGAACTTGCCCAGCCGCAAGACCACCGCCTTGTTCCATTGATCGGCAACCTTGACGGCGGCAGCGACAATGTACGCAAGAGCGAAAAAGCATCCCAGGACAGCGATCGCCGCGCCGTCGGCAGCCGCCTGATGTAGTCCAAACGCCACCGCGGCGCCAATGGCCAAGATAACGACAAAAATCAACGCTGGAAACGAATTACTCTGCCTCATCTGAATTTCCTCTCGCACCGCTCTTCATCTGGAATGACAATGCCGATCAGGCGAGAACAGTCTCGCCATGAACGGCATAATAACTTTGTTCCGTTCCCGCAATAATGTTCTTTGCCTTGTTCACGGCCTCAGGCGTGCCATGAACAACCAGCAGGAACTTGTCGGTCTTCAAGGCAACTTCATACTTGAGCACGCTATCCTTCGGGATGCCTATGCTAACCAGACCAGCCCCTACGGCACTGACGCCGCCAACGACAACTGCTCCCTCGAGAGCGCCTATGATCCAGGCCACGAGCGGCCCAGCCACCAGTATTGGCCCTATGCCCGGTATGGCGAATGCCGCAGCGCCAAACAGCATTCCCCAGAATCCACCCCAGAATGCACCGACCTTGCCCCAGTACTTCATGCGGTCGCCCGCGTTGTAGTACCCAACTACATGCTCATCGGTATGCGTGTCTTTTGCGGCAATCGAGAGGCTCTTCATATCCACGCCGGCCTCTTGCAGTTCCTTGATGGCGTGTTCTGCCTGTTCGTGCGTGTCATAGATGGCGACTACAGCATTGGTAATGCTCATTGTTTTCTCCACGTTGCTTGGTTGAATGAGGTGGATGAAGGTTTCTCGGCGGAACCGCATAGTGTATGCGGGGTCAGTGTTTCATCCTGGAGAGTCGAAAACTGAGCATTTGGGTACACAGTGAAGGCAGCAGATACTTCATGCTTCGACAGGGTGTCTAAAAGAGCACAGTCCTTCCTCGCATGGCTGACGAGAATGTAACTCGTGTTGATCGTTGATTCACCGAGGATACCGTCATGCCCGAAGTTCATGCTTTTCCTTCCATCCCTAAAAAGATTCTGTTGCCTATCGACTTTAGCCCGTCGTCGCAGACGGCTTTGGAGATGGCAGCGGACCTTGCTCAGCACTTCCATGCCGAGCTCTATCTCGTTAATGTCATTCCGTTCTTTCCCGCCACAACTTTTCCCGATTTTGTTCCGGAAGAGTCGTTTCTGCTGGAGGCACGGAAGCATGCCGAGCGGCATTTGGCGAAGTGTCATGCGATCCTCACTGGCAGGGGAATCAAGACCAAGTCGATCGTCGAAATCGGAAATGACGTGGTGGGAAGCATCCTGGAGGTGATTGAGCACGAGCATATCGATCTGGTCGTGATCTCCACGCACGGTATCTCAGGATGGCATCCGCTCATCTTTGGCTCGATTGCCGAGAAGGTAGTGAAGCTCGTTCAGTGCCCGCTCTTGCTCCTTCGCTCCGCCAAGCCAGATACCAGCGTGAAAAACCCATCGACACGCTCCATGGAATGGTGGTAGAGGAAGCAATCGGACAGGTTGCCAACGATGAGTGCTCCTGACACTGCCGCTCTCGCATCGCGCAACGATGACACAAAGCCGGTTGAGGCGAGCCCCTCCCGGGGACTCACGAGCGGCGAGGCGCAGAGCCGTCTTGAAAAAGACGGTCCCAATGCGATGCCGGATACGTCGGCTCATCCACTGCGCGATGTGTTGACAAACTTCTGGGCTCCAGTTCCCTGGCTGCTCGAAGCCTCGATTGTTCTTGAGATTGCGCTGCACAAGGATTACGAAGCTGCGGTCATTGCGGCGCTGCTGGTCTTTAACGCAGCACTTGCCTACTTTCAGGAGAGCCGCGCCCAGGCCACCTTATCGGCTCTGAAGTCCCGCCTCGCCCTCAACGCCTCTGTCGAGCGGGATGGCGCCTGGAAGACTGTACCGGCTGCGGAATTGGTATGCGGCGACCTGGTGAAACTGTCGCTCGGCGGTGTAGTCGCCGCAGACGTGCATCTGACCGGCGGATCGGTGGAACTCGATCAGTCAATGCTCACTGGCGAATCACTGCCGCTTGAAGCCGGCGCAGGCGCGGATACCTACGCAGGAGCACTCGTCCGGCGCGGTGAAGCCACGGCCGTGGTAACGGCTACTGGAATGCGCACAAAGTTCGGCCGCACCGCGGAGCTTGTGCGCACCGCACACGCTGCAAGCACTCAGCAAAAAGCTGTACTCAAGATCGTGCGCAACCTGGCTATCTTGAATAGCATCGTGATCCTTGCCATGGGCACGTATGCCTATTTCCATGCGATGCCCTGGAGTGAGATCGTTCCCCTGTTGCTCACCTCGGTTCTTGCCGCCATCCCTGTCGCCTTGCCTGCCACATTCACCCTTGCCGCCGCTCTCGGTGCTCGTGCCCTGGCAAAGGTTGGAGTGCTGCCGACACGGCTTTCTGCGGTGGATGAGGGGGCATCGATCGATGTCTTGTGCTCGGACAAAACCGGAACGCTGACGCGGAATGAACTTTCTGTGGCCAGTGTTCGGTCTTTGCCAGGATTTGACGAGGCGCACGTTCTCGGCCTTGCGGCTTTGGCGAGTTCCGAGGGCGGCCAGGACCCGGTCGATGCGGCGATTCGCCTGGCTGCTTCTCACAAGCCAGCATCGGATCTGCCCAAGCTGGCCACATTTGTTCCCTTCGACCCAGCCAAAAAAATATCGGAAGCTACCGCGACGAATGCAACAGGGGACACAGTGCGCATCATCAAGGGAGCCTATGTCGCGGTCGCAGCTCTCGCATCCGGATCGCCTGCAACAGCCGGCGTCGTTGACGAACTTGAGAAACAAGGGTTCAGGGTTTTGGCAATCGCAGCCAGCTCCCCGAATTCCATACAGCTTATAGGTTTTATCGCCCTCAGCGATCCGCCGCGGAGTGACTCGCGCGCGCTCATTTCGGAGTTGCAAAGCCTCGGCGTGCGCGTGGTCATGGTGACGGGCGATGCCCCGGTTACAGCCTCAATCGTCGCGCAGGCTGTTGGATTGAGCGGCGCTGTTTGCCCGCCCGGAGTACTTCCGCTGAGCGTTCAGCCAGGCGATTTCGCGGTCTTCGCCGGCATTTTTCCCGAGGGCAAGTATGACCTCGTCAAAGCATTCCAGAAGAGCGGTCATACGGTCGGCATGTGCGGAGATGGCGCCAACGATGCACCCGCACTTCGCCAGGCGCAGATCGGCATTGCGGTTTCGACGGCAACCGATGTGGCGAAATCGGCTGCCGGTGTTGTATTGACCGACGCCGGGCTCGGCGGCATCGTAGCTGCTGTGAAAGAGGGCAGAATCACATTTCAGCGCATCCTTACCTACACGCTGAACTCCGTGATGAAGAAGATTCTGCAGGTACTGCTGTTGGCGGTGGGCCTTGTCATGACCGGGCACGCGGTTCTGACTCCCATGCTGATGGTCATCGTTATGATCACCGGCGACTTTCTCGCCATGTCGCTCACCACGGACAGGGTGCGCCCTTCAAAGATGCCAAACTCGTGGCAAATCGGCCGGATTACAACCGCGGGCGCGATTCTCGGAGCGTGTTTCCTCGCGTTTTCTACAGCCATCCTGGCAGTAGGAATATATCGACTTCATTTTGGAATCGAGGCACTCAGAACCCTCTCCGTTGTGGGCATCGTGTTTGGTTGCCAGGCCACAACCTACGTCATCCGGGGACGGGGCCAGCTTTGGGGCTTGCGTCCCAGCGCCTGGCTCATCTTGTCTTCCGTGGCCGACGTTCTTATCATCTCCACCATGGCTGTCCGTGGAATTGCCATGGCTCCGTTGCCGATCTCGATTGTCGCCTATGAATTTGCCGCAGCCATCGTCTTCGCTGTTGTCCTGGACGTGGTGAAGATCCCCGTCTTTGCCCGCCTCCATATTGCCTGAGTATCCATGAAAACAGCACACATCGCGGTCGCTACTCGCTGCGGAGCGCATCGACTTGAGCTGTAAAACGCATCAATGCGGCGTATCTTGGGGAGTTGCTGGTTTGGGGGGAAGGAAGAGATGTTGAGTTCCCCGCCAATTGCAGTTGGGCGGCTGCGGCTTCAATTTGACTGTTGATCTCAGCTCCAAAGAGAAGCATGAGGCCGGAGATATAGAACCAGGTGAGAAGAATGATCACTGCTCCGAGTGAACCATAAACGAGGTCTGAGTGTGTCATTCATGCGTTCGGATCTGGACGCCCTGTTGTATCTGAGATGGAGGTTGGCCCCGGTTCACCTGCGGCGCATTGTCTTCCTTTGGCGTCAGTTCATGCGCTAAGGCTTATATCTTCTGATCGCGCCGGGCTATTGCTCGCACCGTCTGCCGTGCCACATTCTTCTCCCACTGGCCAGCCTCAAGTCAGACTGCGGCGTTCGTTGGTAACGCCGCAGCATTTTGCCAGGACCTATTCTGCTTAACTTCTGAATGGACGACAAACCAGCCGGACAGATCTTCACCAATTATTGGACCATACGCATGGCGGTACTTATTACTTCTTCCCGGTTACATGGCCGTGTCCATCGCGAACTTCATTCGCTTTGAAGTGGGGAATCTTATCCAGACGCTTTGACGGCTCGGGTTTCTCGCCACGCTGCGGCTTCGGACCGTTATAGCCGTGTTCGGGATGAAGACGGTTATTTACGTGGCCCCGAAAGTTTTCAGGACCATGAAACCACGGGCCAGTGCCAATAAAGACGCCACCCGAAAACCACTCCGGGCCGTAGTAGCCGTAGGGAGCACACTCATAAGGAGCGGCGTCGTAGTAGCCGTAGGGACATTCGGGCGCAACTCCAATCTCCACGGCGATCTGAGCCGCCGCTTTCGGAGCGGTTGCCAGCATAAAGCATCCAGCTACAGCCGCTAACACAACAAACTTAAATCCGGTCATAGGTTCTCCTCACTCTTTTGGGGCAGTCATCAAGCACCCTCAGGCTATTCATCGTAGCGGCTTGCCCCATCATTGACTGTGCAGAATGGACCAGATGCAATCGGTGACGAAAACGGAGATTCCGTTCGGAATTCGCCCCCCCCCCCCTGTATCCCTGACCCGGCTTGAGCAAAGCGGAACAGCATACTCCCATCCCGGAAGCGGCAGATTGGCCTCAGCAAAATCTTATGGAGCAGGCACGGTGATGACTGTGTTCACGATGGTGATCGCCGCATTCAAAGCCAGCAGTCTGCCGTTGATCGTCGTTACCGCCGCAACTCCGGCGGTTGAAACCGAGATTCCCGCTTGAGAGATGATGGTTCCCACCATTGTCCCGCCTCCCATAACTCCATTGATTGTCGCGGCGCTCCCGACCTGCCAAAACACGTTGCTGGCCTTGGCGCCGTTCATCAAGAGAACACTTTCAGGCGCTGACGGCGTGCCTACGGTGAGATAGGTTCCCATCTGGAAGACCCAGAACGCATTAGGATCCCCTTGTGCGTCGAGAGTAAGAGGCCCCGTTGTTATGTCATAAAAACTTGTGGATGTGTAGGTGCCAGGGGCCAGTGTCCGATTGCCCAACTCGTTGGTTGACAGAGTAGTACCCGCGGGGAGGTTTTTGAGCGTATTGTAAGCGGCTTGAGCTTCCAACTCTGCTTCCGTTGCGATGGCGGCTGTAGCCGTGGTTCCTTCATTGGGGCACCCAACGGTAGGGGATGGCGCAGCGGTGTCGATGGTTCCATTCACTTGTCCTATGTTGGATGTCGTTTCTGTGTACGTGCATTCATATACGCCGCCAACGAGGACGCTGGTATCGTGGAATCCGGTCATCAGCGAAGAGGCGCCGGTCGTTCCGATATCGCCATCGATGACCGTGCTGGCTCCCGAGTTGGTGATCCCGTAGACACCGCTAAAGCCGCCAAACAGCGTGATCGTCGCTCCAAGGACGACCGGTGGCGGAACGGCTGCCGCACCGGTGGTAAAGGTCCAGGGATTTGGCGCTCCGGTGTTCCCCAGCGGATTGCCGGCCAGGTCCGTTGCTCCGGCGGCCACCGTCGCGGTATAGGTCGTGCTGTTCGTCAGAGCAGCCGTGGGGGTGAAAGTGGCAATGAAATTGATCGCATCGTAGGACACTGTTCCCGCAAGCGCAGTTCCACTCGGTCCCGTAAGTGTGAAGGTTGCCGTGGTAATGGTGAGCGGATTCATCGCCTTTGTGAAGGTCGCGCTGACCGCTTGGTTGAGAGGTATGTTTGTGGCGCTGTTTGCGGGGACCGTCGAGACCACCTGCGGCGGGATGAGGTCGGGAGCCGCGCCGGTGGTAAAGGTCCAGACGTAGTTGCTGGCCAATGCATCGCCAGCCAGGTCTTGAGCCCCGGTGGTGATGGTGGCTGTAAACAGCGTGCTGGGGGCCAGATTGGCTGCGGGAATGAACGTCAGCGTGTTGCCGATCGCGGCGTAAGCAACCAGTCCCGTCACGTTCGTGGCGCCTGGACCCGTCAGCGTAAAGGTTGCCGAACTGATCGTGGCAGGGTCCATTGCCTTGCTGAACGTGGCGCTGATCACCTGATTGAAAGGCACGTTTGCAGCCAAGTTGGCGGGGATGGTTGAAATCACCACCGGTGGCGTGACAACAGGGGCGGCCGCCGTGGTAAAGGTCCAGGCGTAATTGCTGGCCAGCGCGGTGCCTTGCAGATTCATTGCTCCCGTGGTGATGGTGGCCGTATAGACGGTGCTCGATGCCAGACTGGCATCCGGTGTGAACGTCGCGATGGAGCCTGAAGCGATATAGGTGACGACTCCGGTTACAGTCGCTCCGCCCGGTCCGCTCAACGTGAAC
>Ga0181529_10004545_pt1 | contig 14953 bp, 11 predicted proteins | sample PEATcosm2014_Bin_36_FD_119763 | JGI IMG/M metagenome (GOLD analysis project Ga0181529, IMG submission 119763) | Peatland microbial communities from MTU Mesocosm Facility, Houghton, MI, USA - PEATcosm2014_Bin10_30_metaG | ecosystem: Environmental > Terrestrial > Soil > Wetlands > Peat | place...
CGGCTACGTCTGGGCGTGCAAGAACTACGACGGCGACGTGCAGTCGGACACGGTGGCGCAGGGCTACGGCTCGCTCGGCCTGATGACCAGCGTGCTGCTGTCGCCCGACGGCCAGACGGTCGAAGCCGAAGCCGCGCATGGCACGGTGACCCGCCATTACCGCGAACACCAGAAGGGCCACGCCACCTCGACCAACTCGATCGCTTCGATCTTCGCCTGGACGCGCGGCCTCGCCCATCGCGCCAAGCTCGACGACAATTCTGAGCTGGCGCGCTTCGCCACGACGCTGGAGAAGGTCTGCGTCGACACCGTCGAAGCCGGCTTCATGACCAAGGACCTCGCGCTGCTGGTCGGCCCCGAGCAGAAGTGGCTGTCGACCGAAGGCTTCCTCGACAAGGTCAGTGACAACCTGCAAGCCGCGATGGCGAAGTAAGAGGCAGTTCTCTCCCCCCTTGTGGGGGGGAAGGGCGGCGCCGCAGCGAAACGAAGCGAAATCGAGCGAAACGAAACGAAGTCGCCGGCTTCGTTTTTGCTGCGTTCTGGGGCTGTTTTGCGCCGAAAACGAAGCCGGCGATTTCGGCGTTTCGTGAGATTTCAACGGCTTCGGCGTCCTTTCGTTTCGCATCCTCCCTGTTCGCTCCGCCCCGACGGCCGGCGGCCGCGTCGCCACGCGGTCGTCGTCACTCCGAAAACATGATTCTACCCAGCCTTCTGGTTTTCGGAAAGGAATTGTTCGGCGTCGCTGAGCCGAGGCCAATCCCACAAAGCCGTCGCGCATCGCGGCACGCCCGGCGGCAGGCTCTTCTCCCGCCAGTCTGAAAGAGAACGCCCGGCGGCCTTAATAGAGCCAGGGAACCAGCCGCCAGGTTCGCTCGCGATAGGCCTCGTATTCGGCGCCGAATTTCTCCGCCAGCAGCCGCTCCTCCGCGTTCATGCGCGCGTGCAACGGGATCAGGAACAGCGCGGCGATGGCGACCCCGACGAGCGAGCGGAACGCCAGCCCCCAACCGAGCGACAGCACCAGCAGCCCGAGGTAGCTCGGATTGCGGACGACCGCATAGACGCCGTCGGTCTTCAGCCGGTGGCCGGGCTGGATGGCGGCGAGGCCGCTGAACCGCTCGCCGAGCGCAAATGTTGGAACGAGCCGCAGCACGCCGCCGGCGACGTAGAGAACGACGCCGAGCCAGCGCAGGCCCTCGCCGCCGAAGACGAGCAGGCCGACGCGATCAGCGTAAGCCGGCGCGATCGCCAGCGCCAGGCCGAGAACGCCGAAGGCCGGGATCACCCAACGGTTGGCGCGATCCTCGCGCTCGCCCGCGTTGAGGTTCACCTGCGAGAACAGCGATGCGACGAGCGCGGCGAGGGTGACGAGCGCGAGCGCGACAAGCGCAGGGTGCAAAAAGAACGCGCCCGGTCCGCCTTCGCCGAGGATCGCCAGCGCGAGGTAGACGGCGACGGACACAAAGGCGGTCGTCGCCATTTTGGGACTGAGCATGCCTGCCTCCCTCGGCGGCGCGTCCGTCGATCGGGCGCGGCTCGCTATAGCCGATCGGCGAAGCGTTGTCGGCGCGATCGCCGCCGCGCGCCGGGCAGGACAATTGTCGCCGCGCGCGGCGAGCGCGGCGGCGCGCCAGCGTCTTGGCGAAGCGGACGCGGCCAACGGCCGCATCAACAGAGCGCAGCGGTTTGCAGACGCGCGGCAGGGCGCTCCCCCTTACAACCCCTCATTCCCCGCCCTAGATTGGGCCATCATTCCCTCCCGCAGGCGTTGCTTTGTCCCTTTTCAGCGATCTGGCTTTTGAGGCGGGCGTCGTCGCGCGGTCGTTGGCCGATTATGTCAGCGGCGGCGCGCTGCGGCTCGGGGTCACCGGGCTGTCGCGGGCGGGCAAGACGGTGTTCATCACCGCGCTGGTCGACAATCTGATCAACGGCGGCCGATTGCCAGTGCTGCGCGCCGCCGCCGAGGGGCGCATCGCCCGCGTCCATCTCGAGCCGCAGCCCGACGACGCCGTGCCGCGCTTTCCCTATGAAGAGCACGTCGCGGCGATCGGCGGTCCCGAGCGGCGTTGGCCGGTGTCGACGCGGCGGGTGTCGCAACTGCGCGTGACGATCGAGTTCGAGCGCGTCGGCGCCTGGGGCGGCTCGCGAGCCCAGCGCCTCAACCTCGACATCGTCGACTATCCTGGCGAATGGCTGCTCGACCTGGCGCTGCTCGACAAGTCCTATGGCGAGTGGTCGCGCGAGACGATCGCCGCGGCGCGGGCGAAATCGCGCGCGCCGGTCGCGGCGCAATGGAACGGCTTCCTCGCCGGCCTCGACCCGGCGGCGCCGGCCGAAGAGACAACCGCGGTGAAAGCCGCCGAGCTGTTCGCCGCATATCTGCGGCAGGCGCGCGACGCGACCTACGCGCTCTCCACCTTGCCGCCCGGCCGCTTCCTGTCGCCCGGCGATCTCGAAGGCTCGCCGGCGCTGACCTTCGCGCCGCTGCCGCTCGACGACGGCGCGGCGATCGCCCCCGGCTCGCTGGCGGCGATGATGGCGCGACGCTACGAAGCCTACAAAACCCACGTCGCGCGGCCGTTTTTCCGCGACCACTTCGCCCGCCTCGACCGGCAGATCGTGCTGGTCGACCTGCTCACCGCGCTGAACTCCGGCCCGGCGGCGCTCAGGGATCTCGAGACCGCGCTCGACGGCGTCATGCACGCCTTCCGCGCCGGGCGCGCCTCGCGGCTCGGCGCGATCTTCCGGCCGCGCATCGATCGCATTCTGTTCGCGGCGACTAAGGCCGACCACCTCCACCACGCCGACCATGACCGGCTCGAGGCGGCGCTGAAGTTGATGACCAGCCGCGCCATCGCCCGCGCCGAAGGCTTCGGCGCCGCAATCGACGTCGTCGCGCTCGCCGCGGTGCGCGCAACGCGCGAAGCGGAGATCCGCCACGGCGGCGCGATTCTGCCGGCGATCGTCGGCACGCCGGAAGCCGGCGAGCGCATCGACGGCCAAGTGTTCGACGGCGCCGCCGAGGCGGCGGTGTTCCCCGGCCGGCTGCCCGACGACCCGACGGCGGCGCTGGCGGGCGAAGCGCTGGCGCTGCCGGAAGCGGACAACGACTGGCGCTTCGTCCGCTTTCGCCCGCCGGCGCCAACGCGCGGCGCGCCGCCGCCCCACATCCGCCTCGACCGCGCGTTGCAATTCCTGATCGGCGACCGATTGGCATGAACGACAAGCCCCCCCGCCCCCGCGCCTTCCGCCTCGACGACCATCGCGTCGCGGTCGACGACGGTCCGTCGCCGCTCGCGCCGATGGCGACGATCCTGTCGCAGCGCGATCCCGTCCCGCTCGACAGCGACGCGCCGCTCGACGTCGTCGAGCGCGAGGTCGAGGCGGCGCAGGGCGCCGGAATCGCCAAGCGTCGGCGGCTCAAACTGTCGACGATCGCCTGGGTTGGGCTCAGCGGGCTCATCTCTCTGGCGGTCGGCCTGTGGGTCGACGGCCTGATCGAGGCTTTGTTCGCCCGCGCCGCGTCGCTCGGCGCGATCGCGACCGCCTTCGCGGTTCTGTTGGTCGTCGGCGCGCTCGGCCTGCTCATTCGTGAGTTCGTCGCCGTCGCGCGCCAGCGCCGCATCGCCGAGCTGCACGCGGCGCTCGCCCACGCCCGCGCCGAGGACGACCGCGACGCGGCCCGGGCGCTGGTGGCGCGGCTGGCGGCGCTCTACCTCCACCGGCCGGAGACGGCGCGAGCGCGCGCCGAAGTCGAGGAGGCGCGCCGCTCCGTCGTCGACGGCCGCGACCTCGTCGACGTCGCCGAGCGCGCGCTGCTCAAGCCGATCGACAAGAAGGTGCAGGCGGAGATCGCCGCGGCGGCGCGACGGGTGTCGATGGTGACGGCGGTGAGCCCGCGCGCCATCCTCGACCTGCTGTTCGTCGCGGCGCAAGTGGTGCGGCTAACCCGGCGGATCGCCGAGCTTTACGGCGGCCGGCCAGGTCTGTTCGGCTTCTTCGCCCTGCTGCGCTCGATCGGCGCGCATTTGGCGATCACCGGCGGCATGGCGGTTGGCGACAGCCTGCTGCAACAGGTGGTCGGCCACGGCGTCGCCTCGCGCATCTCGGCGCGGCTCGGCGAAGGCGTGCTCAACGGTCTGCTGACGGCGCGGGTCGGCCTGTCGGCGATGGCGGTGTGCCGGCCGGCGCCGTTCGAGGTCGACAAGCCGCCCGGCGTCGCCGACGTCGCGCCGTTTTTGTTTCGCAAGAGCAAGGCGGAGTGAAGCGCCTACTTCGCCGCGGCGAGCGCCGGCGCGCGCGAGCGTGTGCGCTCCGTCCGCGCCAGCGCGACGACGATCAGCGCGACGCCGGCCGCCGCGACGAGCCAGCTCGGCCGCGGCGCCAGCAGGAGGCTGAAATTGGCGTCCCACACGCGCGCGAACGGGATGTGGCGGACAAGCGCGTACCAAGCGCCTTCCGCGAGCGCGGTCGCCGGCGCGGCGATCAGCGCCGAAGCGAGCGCGCAGGCCCATTGCGGCCAGCCGAAGCGAGTGAAGAAGCGCGCCAGCATCAACAGGAAGAAAAGGCCGGTCATCATCGTTGGTTCGGCGACGTTGGCTTTGGCCTGCAGGAAGAAATGCAGCAGCGCCAGCGGCGCGATCAGATAGACGAGCTTGTGCAGCCGGTTCCAGTTCGCGGCGCCAAGCCGGCGGATCATCGCGTCGGTCGAGGTCGCCGCGAGCGTCGTCAGGCCGAGGAGCGCGGCGAAGCCGATCGTCAGGTAGAAACGCAGAACGATCTCGCTCGCGACATGGAAGAGGTCGTAGCGCTGGTCGACGATATAGAGGCTGAGGTGCGCGAGCGCGTAAGCGAAGGCGGCGACGCCGACCATGCGCCGGATCGCGATCAGCTTCGGCCAGCGCGCGAAGCGACGCAGCGGCGTAACCAGCAGCGACAGCAGCAGCAGCCGCACCGTCCAGTCGCCAGTGCGGTGAATGAGCTCGGTGACCGGCTTGGGGAACAGCATGCCGGTCGCCAGTTCGAAGGCGATCCACGCCGCCGGCGCGAACAAGCCGGCGAAGACAATCGCTTTGAGGGCCGAGAAGCGGCCGTTGCGCTCGTCCCAGGGGGCTTTCAGTTTCGTCATCAGTTCGGTTGTCTCAGCGGGGACGTCGAGGGGTCGCCGACGATACGCCGCGGGCCGCCCGTTTGTTTCAGTGCAAGGGCGAGAATTGCGCAAATTGACGCACCGTCAAATCCGGAACGATTCTGTTAATCGCTTGATAATCCCGTCCCCCTAACCTGCTTGCGAATTTGAAAGCTTCCGGCCGCGGCGACGCGCGCCGGCGCGAGTCCTTTAGACGGCCGCCGGGAGAGTCCGACCGCGCCCATGAACGACGCATCGCAGCCCCCTCGTTTCGACGCCGTCGCGCGTTATGCCGAACTGGTGCGGCGGCTCCGGGCGGGCAAGACCGTCGCGCCGCCGCCGCCCGATCCCGACGATCCGCTCGCCGCCCTCGGCCACGAGCTGGTGTCGCTGGCGGCCGAACTCGCCCACCGCGAGGCCGAGCTGCAGCGGCTGTTCGAGCTGGTCCAGAACGCCGAGCACGGCGTTTCGCCTGAGGACGTGCTCGACCGCATTTTCGACGGCTTCTCCGACTTGATCCCCTACGACCGCATCGGCTGCGCGTTTCTGAGCGAAGACGGCGAGCGGCTGAAGGCGCATTGGGCGCGCTCCAACCTCGGCCCAGCGCGGCTCGTCGTCGGCTTCTCGCGGCCGATGGCGGGCAGCAGCCTGCAACAGATCCTCGAGACGCGTCAGCCGCGCATCCTCAACGATCTCGAAGCCTATCTGGAGGCGAAGCCGTTCTCGCTGTCGACGCGCCTGGTGGTGGAGGAAGGCGGCCGCTCCAGCCTCACCTGCCCGCTGATCGCCAACGGCCGGCCGATCGGCTTCCTGTTCTTCACCAGCCGCGAGGTCAGCGCCTATCGCGACATCCACCAGGCGATCTTCAACCAGATCGCCAACCAGATCTCGATCGTCATCGAGAAGAGCCGCATCTTCCAGCAGATCGCCTACACTGCGCGCCACGACGCGCTGACCGGTCTGCCCAACCGGGCGCTGTTCTTCGAAACGCTCACGCGCGCGCTCGGCCGCGTCGGCGAGGACGGGTCCCTCGCGGTGCTCTATCTCGACCTCGATCATTTCAAGCGCGTCAACGACACGCACGGCCACCCGGTCGGCGACGCGCTGCTGAAGAAGATGTCGCGCCGGCTCAGGCGCTGCGTCGGCGCGCGCGGCGCCGTCGCCCGGTTAGGCGGCGACGAATTTGCGGTCATCCAGGGACCGATCGCCTCGCCGGCCGAAGTCGCGACGCTCGCCGACGACATCGGCGAGGCGGTGCGCGCGCCGCTGACGATCGACGGCTACGACGTCGACGTCGACGTTTCGATCGGGGCCGCGATCGCGCCGGAGCACGGCGGGGAAGTCGACGAACTGCTGAAGAAAGCCGACATCGCGCTCTACGACGTGAAGAAGGCCGGCCGCGGCGCTTTTCGCCTGTTCCGCCCAGAGATGACCGCGCGCGCCATCGAGCGGATGGAGGTCGAGCGCGACCTGCGCCGCGCGCTGGCCAACAACGAGTTCGAACTCCATTACCAACCGATCGTCAGCCTCGCCGACGACCGCATCGTCGCAGTCGAAGCGCTGGCGCGCTGGCGCCACCCGCAGCGCGGCCTCGTCCAGCCGGGCGAATTCATTTCCTTAGCCGAGGAAGTCGGCCTGATCGACGCGCTCGGCGAATGGGCCCTCAGGACCGCCTGCTCTGAGGCGGCCGGCTGGCCGAGCGACGCGCGCGTCGCCGTCAACGTCTCCGCCCGCCAGTTCGCCGGCCATGGCCTCGTCGCGACGGTGGTCGACGCGGTGCGCAGCGCCGGCTTGCAGCCGCAACGGCTCGAACTCGAAATCACCGAGTCGGTGCTGCTCGACAATTCCGAGGCCAATCTCGCGATCATGCGCGAGCTGACCGACTTCGGCGTCACGCTCGCGCTCGACGACTTCGGCGCCGGCTTCTCGTCGCTCGGCTACCTGCAGTCCTTCTCCTTCAGCCGCATCAAGATCGACCGCGCTTTCGTCGCCGGTCTGCCGGAGCGGCGCGAATCCTCGGCGATCGTGCGCGCAATCTCGCAGCTCGCCCAGAGTCTGCACATTGACGTCACCGCCGAGGGCGTCGAGACCACGCGCCAGATGCGCGAAGTGCAGTTGCTCGGCTGCACCGAGATGCAGGGCTTTCTGTTCGCCCGGCCGTGCCCGGCGGCTGAACTGCGTCGGTTGCTGCAGCAGGCGCCGAACCTGTCGTCGGCGACGCTCGGCGCCGCCGGCTGAAGCGGCCTCGCGGCGCAAATCGGAACTTATCCGGCTTCGGTCGCCATCTCGAAGGCGTCTTGCTTGCGGGCAAGCGCAAGCAAACCTGAGACGCCGAAAGGAAGCGCAACCTGCTCGACGCGAACGTCGGCCGCTTCGAATCCGGCGTCGACAAAAGCTTCGTGAAGCGACGCCAAATCGAATGTGCGATGGGTGTCGTCGCCCGCGAAAGGCCACTTCGCCATTGTTTCTCTGGCGGTGACGTAGGCGACCGCGAGGCCGCCGGGCCGTAAAGTCCGGTAAACTTCTCGCGCGTCGTCGCCAGATTGCTCAAAGAAGTAGACGACGTTGACCAGCAGCGCCTTGTCGAAGGTGTCGTCGTCCCACGGCAGCGGGTGGAACTTGCCGCGGCGAAGCTCCATCCGCCCTTCGGCGACGACGTCGCGGTTCCGGCGCAACGCCGCTGCGACCATCGTCGCCGAATGATCGACGCCGCAAATCCGCCCCTCGGGAACCCCGGCCGCCAAGCGCCGCAGCCCCGCGCCGGGGCCGAACCCAAGTTCAAGAACCGCGTCGGTCGGCCGCAACCGCAACGCCCGCAGAGCGAGCTCGTACGGCGTTGCGTTCGCCAGGGTCATCAACCAGCCGATCATCGACCCGCCGATCCCCTCCGGAGATCTCAGTTGTCGCCCGACGAATTCCGGCCAGCGCGGAGAAGCGGTCAGCATGACAGAGGGTGCGAGACGCCGCTTCAGGTCTTGTCCTTCAGCTTGTCGAGGAACTCCTGGATGACCAGGCGGCGGTTGCTGTCCCACAACGGCCGATCTGGACGCTTGGGGATGGCGAGCGCGTGCCTGAACGCGGCGTCCGCTTTCGCATACTCGCCCTGCCCGTAAAGGAAGTCGCCATAGAAGTACCAAGCGTCGAGCCCATTCGGAGCGGAGCGGATCGCGCTTTCGAGCAACTCCCTCGCCTTGATCTTGTCTCCGAATGCGAGCGGGAAGCCGGGAACGCGATAGTAGAGGACGCCAAGGCTGGTTGGCGCGCCCGCGTCGAGCGCGTTGGGGTCCATCTTGTCGGCGCGCTCGAGGATGTCGCGGGCGCGCTTGGCGAGGCCGAGCGCGGTGAAGCCGCTGTTCATCCCCGCCCGTTCGCTGGTGATGATCCCGTCCCAGATCAGCGCCTCGACCTGGTCGGGGAATTGCGCGGCGACGGCGTCCGCTTCGTCGCCGAGCGCGTTCATCGCTGCGGTTTGGTCCGCCCCCTCCGGCGTCTCGAACTTGATGCGCTCCCACGCGAGCTGAAGATGGCGGACGGCGTCTCCCGGCGGGGAATCCCCCGCGCGCGCGGCGGCCGCAAGGAGGACCAGCGAAAGAAACGCGGCGAGAGCGCTCCTTCTCGAAATCGACAGCATGGACGAATCCTTTCTCGGCGTTGAAATCGTCGGCGGTTGGTTACGCGAGCGCCGCCGCTTGTTTGGCCAGGGCCCGGTCGACGAGCCCCGGGAAGAGTCGCTGGACCAGGACGAACACGCGCTCCGGCCCGCGCGGATAGACGGAGTGGTCGCCCCGCTCCACTGCGTCCCAGATGAGCCGCGCCACGCCGTCCGGTTCGTCGAGCGTCATCTTGGCGGCTTCGATCAGGGGACCAAAGGCGGCGGCGGCGGCGGTGCGCGTGGCGCGCGGCGCGGCGTACGTCACGCCGATTCCCAAGTTGGCCCACTCGCGGCGTAGGGCGATCGAGAAGCCGCGTAACGCGAATTTCGAGGCGGAATAGGCAGCGAAGCCGGGATAGGGGATGTCGCCGAAGACGGAGCCGACATTGACTACGCGCGACGGCTTGCCGCTTCTCAGCAGCGGCAGGAATTCCCGCGCCAGCGCCATCGGCGCAATCGCGTTGGTCGCGAACGCCCGTTCCAGCGCGTCATCGTCGGTCTCGCTGAGCGGGCCGCCTTCGACCACGCCAGCGTTGTTGACCAGCGTGTTCAAGCTCCCCCACGCCTGATCGACCAGCAGCGCGAGACGACGGCGTTCTTCGGGTCGAGTTACGTCCGCCGCCAGGACGAGGACGGGAACCGGGCCGCCAAGCTTCTTGGCCGTCGTCTCCAAGGCCTCTTGTCGGCGTCCGACAAGCGCCACCGCCATACCGCGCTTCGCCGCCTCGACCGCCAGCGCCTGTCCAATGCCTGATCCGGTGCCGGTGATGAGGACGCTCTTGATGTCATGCCGCATTGGGGAGTTCCGCCTGCACGCCGAGGTCGCGGAAGATGTCGCCGTAGAGGCGGTAGAAGACGCGCGCCTGCTCGACGATCAGCGCCCGCGTCGCCTCGTCGTCGAAGCCGTCGACCAGCGCCCTGAAGAAGTCGACATGCGACTTGTCGAGCGAGCCGTGGGAGCGCAGGTAGGAGAAGCCGGCGCCCCCGCTGGCGGCGAACGAGGGTTGCAGGGCGTCGGCCAGCCGATCCGCGAGGTGGACCGACATGCCCTCCAGCACATGGACGCTGCCGAGCAGCGCGTAGGGGCTGACGCGCTCGATCGCGTAGTAGGCGTAGCCGACCATGATGCGGCAGGGCAGCCGCGGCGATCCGTTCCGCGTCGCCTCCGCGTCGCCGCCCATGGCGCGCAGGTCGTCGAGAATCCAATTCTCGTGGCCACGCTCCTCGCGCATATATTCGAAGAGCGCGTCCTGGTACCGCTCGTCATCGGTGCGGGAAGCCGCGAGCGCAAGCAACGGAAACGTGTGCTTCACGTGGTGATAGGCCTGGGCGAGGAATTCGCGGTAGAGACCGCGGCTCGCGCCGTGGGCGACGGCGTGGCGAACGAGCGGTATGGCGAGAAACACTTCGCGATCGCCCGCGGTTTCCTGTAGAAGCTGGTCATAGAACGTCACGCTGGCGTCTCCTGTACTGCAAAAGCGGCGTCGGTCATGCGTCATTCGCCGCGAGCGCTCGCGCGTTTGCGCGCGCGAAGGCGGCGGCTTCCTTGCGTCGAACGCGTCCGTTGGCGGTCAACAACTGCGCAGCGAGCGCGTCGCCGAGCGGCGCGACGACGTGGCGCGCCGGTTTGGCGTAATCGGGCGCCTCCGCGCAGGCGCGCCGCGTCAGCTCGGCGACCTCGTCATGCGAGGCGCGCGCAAACCATTCCGCTCCAAAAAGCGAGGGGATGAGCACCACCGCCAGCGCTCCGTCGCCATCCTCAACCAGCGCGCATTGCAGGATGCGGGGATCGGCGAGCAGCATCGTCTCGATCCATTCCGGCGAGACGTTGCGGCCGCTCGACGCGACGATGACGTTGTCCCTGCGACCAAGCACACGCAAGCAGCCGTCCTCGTCGATCGACCCAAGATCGCCGGTTCGCCAGGGGCCGACGCGCTCGGGGTCGCCGACGTAACCGGACATGACGCTCGGTCCGTCGACGACGATCTCGCCGTTGACGATACGGACCTCCAGACCGTCGAGCGGGCGGCCGACCGCGCCCGGCCGGCGCTCGCCGATACGGTTGAGGGCGACGACGGAGCAGCACTCGGAGAGGCCGTATCCTTCGTGGACAGGAACGCCCACGCGCCACGCCGCTTCCGCCGTCGCCGTCGGCACAGGCGCGCCGCCGACCGCAACGAAACGCAAGCGCTGAGGCGCGCGCTTGCCGCTGCGCGCCAGCTCACCGACCCACGCTCTCAGCAGGTTCGGCACGAGCGCGCTCGCAGTCGGATTGATCTGATCGAAAGCGTCCGCGAGGCCAGAGGGCGCTCCCCGTCCGACCGCTTCCGACAGCGCCGTAGCGAAGTGGACAGTCCCGCCGACCAGCGCGGGGATGAACACCGCGCAGATCGTTTCAAGCAGCATCGCGAGCGGCAAGACCGACAGATAGCAATCCTGGCCGCTTGCCGCCGTGGCTTTGGCGAGCGCCTGCGTCGACCAGGCGATCTGGCGCGCTCCGTGCCTCACGCCTTTCGGTTGGCCAGTCGTGCCCGAAGTGTAGATGATCTGGCGAAAGCCGTCGCCGCAGGCGACTTCACTCGCTTCGTCGCGCGGCCGCAAGGCGATGACGGGCAATCCCGCTTCGGCGACGCGCCCCAGCATCGACTCGGCGGCCCAGACATGGTCGACCGCTGCATCCCGCACGACGTGCGCGAGCTGCGCGGCGCTGAAGAAGGTCGGCAGCGGGACCAGGGTCTTGCCGGCGAAGGCGCAGGCCAGTTGCGCCGCCGCCCAGTCGACGCCGTTGGGCGCGAGAAGTCCGACGACGCGCGCGCTCTCGGGCAGAGCGTGCGCCAACCCAAAAATCCGCGCGACGAACCCGCGCCGCGTCAACGACGCTGCGTCGTCGGAGACGGCGGTCTTCCCGGGCGTTTCCGCTGCGTCGCGGAGAAGGGCGGCGTAGATCGACAACATTCAGGCGGCCTCACGCGACAGACGCGTCGCCGCGCAGTTCGCCGTCAGCGGAGAGGCGTAAACCGTTGGCGCATGTTCGTAGTAGGAGCCCCATTGGCTTGGCCGCTCGATGCGGGAAGGGTCGGCGGCGGCGAGCCGCACCAGCGACGCCCCATGGCGCTCGAGGAACGCGCCAAGGCGGCGCGTAACGGTGAAGAACGACCAAAGGAATCCGGCTTCGCGCGCGTCAGCAGCGATCTGCGCGATGAAACGTGCGGTCGTCCTCGGTTCGCGGCTGGCGAAGCTCGTCACCTCGATGATGCGCTGGCGCTCAATCGCGCCATGAACGGCGGCGCCGAGAGCCGTCTCGATCGGCGAGTCGAGATACGTCTCGGAAAAGAAGCCGTCGCTCTCAGAACGCAGCCCGGCGGCGCAAACCACGCGGCCGTCGGCGTCGAAATGGGCCGTCAACCGGTTGGGCAGGAACGGCGGCGCGCCGCCGTAATGGTCGAGATAGCTCCGCCGGACGAACGCTTCGACGACTGGCCGCCGCGCATCTCTTTCGTCTATGACGGCGCACGCAATCATGCAGGTCTCCAACCGGACGGCGAAGCGGCGACGCAGCCCAGCTGCTTCGCTCGCGTGCGCATTTGCCCCGACGACAAACCGCCCCCCGCGCGGCGCGGCGTCACGTCCGCGTCGAAATGCGGCTTCGTTCGGGGATCTAAGGTCGTCCGGGAATATGGCTCGATGTGGACCCAGGGATTGATTATCGGTATGCCCTGCGCGCTCTCGCACCGTCGTGCAGATCTTTGCGGGCGGCTCGCTTCGGCGACGAGAAAGTTGAAGGCGCGTGGTCTCTCGTCGCCATTCGCCTCTCGGTGCATGCCGCTCGCAAGTCGCCGTGCATGCGTTCGAGGTGGGATCGCAATACGCCGCCAGCGCCCGATCGTTCCACTACGCGGCAACTTGATTGTCTCAGCTGCACCGAGACGCAGGGCTTTCTGTTCGCCCGGCCGCGCCCGGCGGCTGTACTGCCTCGCTTGCCGCTGCTGGCGCCGAACCTGTCGTCGGCGACGCTCGGCGCCGCGGGACAGAGGGCGACGCTTTCATCGACCGGGCCGCCAAGCCGGAGGGACGCTCAAGAACGCGCCTTTGCCAATCCTTAAGCACAAAGCGCGACTGGATGAGCATGCCCGGACGGTTCACCGGCCATTAGTGCGTCCGGGCTAACATTCCTGAACTCTTGGCCCCTTCTCGGTCGAAACGGCCGCCGTCGTCGCCGGAGCGGAGGGATAGCGATTGCGCGCAATTCCGGTCCAACGGGCTGCGAAGAGGCCGCGTGCGGACGGCTTGGCTACGCTCGCAAAACTGGCGAACGAGTCCCATGCGGCCGTTATCGACGATCGCGACGCCACGATCGCCAGGTTGCGGACGCAGACGCAGGACTATCAGGCCGCCTTCGACGCCATCGCGCAAGGCGTTTCCTTCTTCGACGCCGAGGATCGAATAATTCTCAGCAATCGCCGCTTCGCGGAGATTTATCGACTTGCGCCCGAGCAAATCCGTCCGGGCGCGCCGCTGCGTGAGATCGTCGAACTTCGGATCGCCGCCGGCACCTGGTTGACGGCCGCCGACGATTATCTGTCGTTTTGCGTGTCCAGCCATTCCGGCAAGGAAGAAATCGTTTGGACGACCGAGTTGCGGGACGGCCGGCTCATTCAATTGCGCCGCCATCCCATGCCCGGCGGCGGCTGCGTCGTGACCCATGAGGACATTACCGAACTCAAGGACGCGCGGGTCGCAGCCAACGAGCGCTTTTCGGTAAAGGCCCTGATCGACAGACTCCCCGACAACCTTTGGGTCAAGGACGTCAACAGCCGCTTCGTCATCGCCAACCAGGCGACGGCGACCCGCATGGGCATCGCGGAGTCCGCCGAACTGATCGGCAAAAGCGACCTCGAGCTTCTCCCGAGCGAGATCGCGCAGAAATTCTACGCCGACGAGCAGCAGATCATCCGCTCCGGAAAGCCGATGATCGACAGGGAGGAACATTTCTTCAAGACTTGGATCTCGACCACCAAGGTGCCGCTGCGCAACGAGCGCAACGAAATCTTTGGCGTCGCGGGCGTCTCGCGCGATATCACCGAGCGCAAGTTGGCGGACGCCCTGCGAGACGGGCAGGCGCAAATTCTCGAGATGATCGCGATGAGCGCCCCGTTGGCAGACGTGCTCGGGCGTCTTGTCCTTCTCATGGAATCCCAGTTCAAGGGGATCGTCGGCGCCGTCTTGCTGCTTGACGAAATGACCGCGCGCCTGCGGTACGGCGCCGCGCCGAGCCTACCGAACGCCTACGCCAAGGCCGTCGATGGAATGCCCATTGGCGCCAAAGCGAGCTCCAGCGGCACGGCCGCCTACCGGCGGGAGGCCGTCGTCGTCGCCGACATCACGACTGATCCGCTATGCGAGGATTACCAGGCTCCGGCGGCCGAGCACGGGATTCGTTCGTGTTGGTCGACGCCGATCCTGTCGCACCAGGGCGCGGTTCTCGGCGTATTTGCGATGTATTCGAAAGAACCGCGCGAACCGACCGACGCCGAAACGAACCTCATCAACGTCGCGACCCACATCGCCGGCATCGCGATCGAACGCAAGCATGCCGAAGACCGTATCCAATTCATGGCCACCCACGACGCGCTGACCGGGCTTCCCAATCGCACCCTGCTCAACGATCGCCTGTCGCAAGCCGTCCTGTATGCGCAACGCTACGACCGTTGGGTGACGGTGCTGTTCGTCGATCTCGACAACTTCAAATTCATCAACGACAGTCTAGGGCACAATGCGGGCGACGAACTGCTGAAGACCATCGCCAAACGTATGGTCAGCTGCAACCGGGCGATCGATACGGTCGTGCGGATTGGCGGCGACGAGTTCGTCATCGTTCTCTTTGATCAGCCCAAGGACGTGGACGCCATCTCTGAGACCGTGCGGAGAATTCAATCGGCGATCGCGGAACCGGTTCGCCTGGAAGGCCACGATCTCAGAGTGACAAGCAGCATTGGGGTCGCGAACTATCCCGACAACGGCGTCGACGCCAACACGCTGCTGGCCAACGCCGACGCCGCGCTGTACCGCGCCAAAGACTTCGGACGCGACAATTTCCAGTTCTACACGTCCGAGCTGAACACCAAGATCCACGGCAGATTCCTGCTGCAGGAGGAATTGCGGAACGCGGTCGC
>Ga0181529_10004547_pt1 | contig 14951 bp, 13 predicted proteins | sample PEATcosm2014_Bin_36_FD_119763 | JGI IMG/M metagenome (GOLD analysis project Ga0181529, IMG submission 119763) | Peatland microbial communities from MTU Mesocosm Facility, Houghton, MI, USA - PEATcosm2014_Bin10_30_metaG | ecosystem: Environmental > Terrestrial > Soil > Wetlands > Peat | place...
GATGAAGGCAGCTACTTTATCGCGACGAACCCCACGCCGGGAACGGCGCTGGCCTATAACATTCAAGCGGCGTTCTCCGACACGGTGCCGCTGTTCTATGTGCAGAACAACGACTCAAAGGCGAATCCCTTCGGGAAGCGCTTGTATCTTGACTACATCAAGCTCATCTGCACAACTGCTCCGGCCAGCAGCACGGGCGTCCGGTTCGCCATCAAGACGGACCCGGCGATCCGCACGATCTCAACGAATAACACGACCGCGATCACGCCGACGTCGCCCAACTCGGATGTGGCCACGCAGTCGGTCTGCTCGCTCAACGTCCAAAGCAGCGCCACGGCATCGGCGCTGTCGGCTTCTTCCACGTCGGCTCGTCTGGTCGCCAACGCGAGCGTGGGCGGCATCCCGGTTGTGGGGGATGAACTCGTTCTTGTTTGCGGTCCGGTCGATCCCGGCGCTTACCCCGGTCTGACCGCGGCGCAAGCAGTCTGTGCCGGCCGGAAGGTTAGCTGCCTGCCGCCGATCATCCTCGGCCCGAACTCGGCCCTTACGCTCTACGCGTGGTTTCCGGGCAACGCCGCGACCGGTCTCTCCTACGAGTTTGAAGTGGGCTGGTGGGAACGGTAGCCGAACAAGAGTAGCACCACAGCTTTCGCACCATGCTCCTGGTCCTATTCAACTCGACCCGCGCCTTGGCTGGCGTGGCTACGGGCCAGAGCGCCGCCGGGGCGCAACTGGCGGCGTTCCAGTCCGTTGCTGGGGCTGCATCTGGGATCTCGCCAGTCTCCGGCAGGATGGTGTGCGTCGGGAGTTGGCGGGCGACCGCAACCGCTGCGGGGGCCACTTCCGGCGCAATTCGGGCATCGCGCGCCATGCGCGCCGGGGCCGCCGGTTCCGCGACGGTATTGGCGCACCCAGCCCTCCTAGGGATGCTCCATGGGACTGCCACAGGGGCTGCCCCCGTTCGCGCACAGTTGGCCCGTGTGCGCCACCTGGCTGCCGCCGCGACCGGAAGTGCGACACTGCTTGCACGGCTGGCCCCCGTGCGCGGATTCGCGGGCATTAGCGCCGGTGGATCGCGACTCGAAGGCGTCCTCGGGGTCGTCATGCGACACCTGGCCAGGACTCCAGGCGTCCGGCTGATTGTCATCGGCAAGGAAGTCCGGACGGTGGCTGCTGACCCGGAGGTCCGCGTTGTCGCCATCCCCCGTGAGAGGCGCGTCCTGGTTCCCGCCCCGGAGCAGCGAACGCTCGCGGTACCTGCGGAAAACCGGAGCATTGCCGCATGACGACTTTCATCAAAGATCCCGATGCCGTCCTGGACTACTCCGTCGATTGGTCGAAGTGGTTGGCTGGCGACCAAATCGAGACGAGCGTGTGGTTCGTCAGCGATCCTGCACTCCCACCAGCAGACGACTCGAACACCACAACGCGGGCCACCACCTGGCTCGCGCGCGGCGTAGCGGGCCAGTCGTATACAGTGACCAACCGCATTACCACTTCTGGCGGCCGCACGGATGAACGCTCGCTCGTAATTCAGGTCCAGAACCGCTAGCTCTTCGTCCCCAAATCAGGGACGAGAACGGTGGTTCCTGCTCGGTAGCAGCCGACGCCATCGCCGCGCCGGATGGCAACGCGACCGCGGACACCATCACGACGTCACCGCGACGCCCATCACTCAGCAGCAGGTAGTTCGCCTGGCGTCCGGAAGCCAGTACACGTTCCACGTTTGGGGCAAGGTGACCAGCGGGACAAGGCAGCTGTCTATCCCATTGCCCGAACAACGCCTATGCCAACTATCCCCGCGCGGGCCCAACGAGCATCACGCTCACGAGCGCCTGGTAGCGGTTCAAGATCGTAGGCATCCTGACGGACGGACAGCCCGGACTCTGGATCGTCGTGCGCCAGTTCGTCGGCAACGGCCACAACTGGACTAGCCCTGTGGGGCGCGTGCTTGCAGCAAGGAAACGATTCGAAGAACGGCTACGCCTGTACTTGGGCACCGCAGACCACCTTCGTCGCGGTCGGAGTCGCGTGTGGCGCGACGCTGTAGGGACGGATCGGCGCTGGACTGAACCGTTGGTCAATGCGCTGTTCTCGGCAGCACATTAGAGGCGCCCCACCAGCAGCCAATTTACAAACCCCGCCTACAACCTCACGGCGTGCTTCTTTCCGACACGGGGCCGACGACACCTGTACCAAACAGGTCCGTCGGACTCCTCTCGGTCGCAAGCCAAGCAAATTCCTCGATTTCAGCTAGTTGACCACGGAACGTGCGTTGCTATACAATCATCGGCGACCTGGAGGTCCGATTATCGTGGCTGAGGACGCAGGGCCGGGCTCAAAAGCGGCACCCGCCGCAGTGGATTCGATTGCTAATGTGGGTCTCTCCAACGGTCCACCATTGGCATCCGACGCCCCAGGACGGGGTACCCCGAAAGATCCGACCCAAGACTGCGAACGCGGCACCACCGCCACGCTGGAAATGGTATCGTCCAACGTCGGGCTTTTGCGAAGCCAACTCGATGATCTTACCAGCATGGTAAGGGCTCGGCTTTCATATGACCAGACGAAGGAACAGGCGTTTGATAGGCTTTACACCGAACTCGATGCGCTTAAGAGAAACGCGGCTCTCGACAGTATCAAGCCACTCCTGCTAGACCTCATCCTTCTGTACGACCGCATGGAGCATGCGAGACAGCTCGCTGCCGACGCGCAGGGGATTATCTCGACCGAGATCCTCCAATCCTTCATTCACGAACTGCTAGAGGTGCTGTACAGGCGCGAGGTCAGCCTAATGGAGGCCGGCCCCTCTTCCTTCGATTGCAACCATCAAAAAGCGATTGGTGTCGTGGATGTGACCGATCCAGCCGAGCACCAACGGATACATAAAGTCGTGCGTCGCGGATTCCGTCTGGGCGAAAGGATTCTTCGCGCAGAAGAGGTGATTGTGTGTCGTGTCCTACCTCCGACGGCGAAGATAAAACCAGACAGAAACGAAGGGCACGAACCATGATTGGGATATATGGGAGGATGTCTCTGTGACAGACGAACAACCGATCATTGTAGGGATCGACTTAGGTACCACTTTCTCGGCGATAGCCCACATTGACCAATACGGGAAGCCCGAAGTAATCGAGAACCGCGAAGGGCACAGGACAACCCCCTCGGTTATCTATTTCGACGGCGAGAACCCGATTGTGGGTATCGAGGCCAGCCGAATGGCGATGATCGAACCGAAGCGCACTGTGGAGTGCATTAAGCGGGAGATGGGGAACCCGTCTTACCGCTTCGCCGTGGACGGCAAGGACTATTTTCCAGAAGATCTTTCGGCAATGATCTTACGGAAGTTGAAGATTGACGCCGAGACCGTTCTGGGACGCAGCGTTGAAAAGGCCGTTATTAGTGTGCCGGCATATTTCAAGGATTCCCAACGTGAGGCGACAAAGCAGGCCGGCAAAATCGCAGGTCTCGACGTCATCCGTATACTCAATGAGCCGACCGCAGCGGCGCTCGCATACGGGCTTGACAAGGGACTGGCCAGTCAAATTGTCCTCGTCTATGACTTTGGTGGTGGCACCTTCGATGTAACCCTCATGAAGGTTGAGGACCGACAATTCACTGTACTCGCCACCGACGGCGATTCGATGCTTGGGGGCAGGAATATCGACGCGCGCTTAGTGGACTGGTTCGCAGAAGAGGTTCTTCGCGAACGTGGTGTAGACCTGCGTTTGGACCCTCGCACAAAGCAGGACCTTTGGGACAAGGCGGAGACAGCCAAGAAGGATCTTTCTTCCCATGAGGGTGTTTCACCGGTGTTGATGGCCGGCGACAAACCGTTAAGGGTGGACCTCGACCGCGCAACTTTCGAAGAGATGATTCAGGATCTGATTTTGAAGACCCGCCAGTGTATGGAGCGGGCCGTGTCTGCTGCCAAGTTGACGTGGTCGGATGTCGACACGGTCCTTCTTGCGGGGGGCTCAAGCCGGATACCGGCGGTCCGGTCGATGATTGCTGCCCTGACCGGCAAGGATGCGGCTCGCGACATGAATCCGGATGAGTGCGTGGCGATGGGGGCGGCGATTCAGGGCGTTGTTTCCGTCACCGAGTCCGATGGCCCTTCCGCCGCGCCGGCCCTTGTGGGCGGCGCTGATATCGTCGTGATTGATGTGACATCGCACAGTCTCGGGGTTAAAGCGCTCTCGACCGATCGGAAGAAATACGTCAATAGCATCCTGATCCCCCGCAATACCGTCATCCCTTGCGAACGGAAAAAGACATTCGCGACCAACGAGGACAACCAATCCCGGGTCGAGATTGAGGTCCTCCAGGGCGAGGACGCGGACCCCGGGTCGCCAGAAGTCCAACTGATCGGGAAGGCGGGGCTAAAGAATCTGCCCCCGCATAAAGCGGGAGAACTCATCATTGAGGTTTCACTCAAGTATGATGCCGACGGCGTCATCGAGGTTGCCGCCACTGAGCGGGTGAGCGGCCAGACAATTCGAGAGGTTGTCATGCAAAAATCCGGGTTGCTCTCGGACGAGATTCTCCAGGAGAAACAGGCGGAACTACAGACAAAGGAACTGTGAGTGGTGGACACGGAGAAGGCTGAATGACGTCTCGCGTAGTTGGTATAGATCTTGGAACAACGTTTTCCGCCATCGCGGTCGTGAATGAGCACGGCAAGCCGGAGATTATCCCGAACCACGACGGCGAGGCGATTACTCCGTCGGTTGTGATGTTCAGGGGCAACCTGCCTATCGTGGGGACTGCCGCGAAGAACAGCGCGGTTTCAGACCCGTTAAGCGTCGTCCAGGCCGTCAAGAGACAGATGGGTGTCCCGGCATTCAATTTTCGCTCTGGTGACGGAAGCAAGTACTCCGCGGAAGAAATATCCGCTCTAATTCTGAAGAAACTCAAGTCGGATGCAGAGGATCATTTGGGCTGGAAAGTCGTGGACGCCGTCATCACCGTTCCTGCATATTTCGCGGACGCGCAACGCAAAGCGACTCTGGACGCGGGTCGCATCGCTGGATTGAATGTGTTGCGAATCATCAATGAGCCGACGGCTGCCGCATTAGCCTACGGTTTGGAAAAGGCCAAAGGGCAGCAAACAATTCTGATTTACGATTTGGGTGGGGGAACTTTTGACGTAACCATCATGAGAATCGGCGCCGGCCGACTCGACGTGCTTGCCACGGGAGGGGACAGGAACTTGGGTGGGTTCGACTGGGATAACTACGTCAGAACCTACCTGAACGACGAGTTCCAGAAGACTGGGGGCCCAGACCTGAACGAAGACCCGGCACTTGAGCAGGACTTATGGAACAAAGCGGTCAGGGCCAAGGAGTCTCTTTCCACACGGGAGAGAGCCGATGTGTACCTCTCTGCTGGCGGCAAGACCGCGACCGTGCGCTTGACGTTAGCGCATTTCCAGGAGATGACGCGGCCGCTGATCGAGCGCTCCGGCACTATCATGCGGGGCGTGCTGGAGGACTCGGGATTGAGTTGGGATCAAATCGACAAGTGTTTGCTGGTCGGGGGTTCGACCCGCATGAAAGCGGTGCCGGCGCTTGTCGAGGCGGTTTCGGGTAAGAAGCCGTCCTGCGAGTTGCACCCGGACAAGGTCGTCGCTTTGGGTGCGGCTGTCCAGGGTGCGATGCTTCATGTCGAGGCCGGGAAGAGCAACCTAGTAGAAACTGGAACTTTTCCATTAGTTGTCATCCGGGACGCCACTTCTCACAGCAAAGGTGTCGTCGCGCATGATGATATGCATCGGCCACATAATTCGATCGTTCTGCCGAAAAACACGCCATTTGGCGAGCCGGCAGAGGAAGTATTCTGTACGCTTGAGGACGGCCAGCAAGCGATTCGTGTTCAGGTCACCGAGGGCGAGGGGGAGGATGTCAGCGATATTCGCGTCCTTAACGGGGACGGAGAGGAGATAGCCATCCCCCCCTACCCGAAGGGTGCGCCGATTCGAGTCTCATTTCTCCACACGCCGAACGGGACTTTACAGGTAAGACTATTCGATATGACCGCGACCAAGCCACTCGGTGAGTTTGTGTTGCGGGCCTTCAACCAGACCGAGGAACAGGTCGAGGCAAGCATTAGGCGCGTAGCGCCCATTTCAGTTCAGTAGCGTAGCGGGGCAGATCGTTGATTAGCTGAAGAAAGGAGAGATCAAGATGAAGCGTACAGTCGAAGAGGTGGGGAGCCTGGTGAACTACGAGCGGATCAACCAGATCAAAGTGCTCGAGCCGCCGACTCTCGAAAAAGCCAAAATCGCTTGGTGCGAAGAGACACCCGATGGCCTCATCACATGCCAGAACTATGAGAAGGCCAAACGGAAAATCGCGCAGACCATGGAACGGTATACCCAGAAGACGGCAACTCTGGCGGCGAAGGTGGCCGAATTAGAGGCGGAGATCGCCCACCTTACAAAGGAGATTAAGAAGAGGACTGATGGAAGCTTCATGGGCGACATGATGGGTCAAACACTCAGCGGCACAAAGCCTGGAATGTTTGACAGCGCCGAGGAGCATAACAAGAAAGCCGCTAAGTACAATGCGATCTTGGACCTTGTCCGACGGCTTGAGGACCAAAGACAGAAGGTCATCGATAAGCGTGAGGATGCCGTAGAGAAACATAATGAGGCAGTGGAGGAAGGCAATGAAAAGCTCGCGGAGCTAAATAACGAAGCGCTGACTGTAATTGACGACGATATAGTGGCCGTGCTCGATAAGTGCACAAAAGCTGCCGAGCGCCTGTCAAATACTCCAAACTCGCCGGATCGGCTGGCCGCACTGGAGATCGCTTTCATTGAGCTGAAGCTCTACAACATACTTGAGGCCCATATCGACGGAAACGTCCAACGGAAAGAGTGCAAAGAGCGTTTCAACGAAGTCGGCGCACTCTTCACCAAGCTGTGCGTCAGCGAACACGTCTCAAACCATGTCGCGGATCTCTTCCGCAGGAACATTTATTTGATCACGAAGAACGCCGAGTTGTATGGTCAAGTGTGCAACGTCCTTGCCGGTGTCAATCAGGGCGTGTTGGACGCCCAGGTGCGCGCTCTTGGCCAGGTTTTTGGCGAAACGTTCAATACGCAATTCGACTACGAAGGAACAGTTGACCCGTCGGCCGTAGACGCAATCATCAACAAGATCAAGGACTCAATCGTTGCGGTAAAGCGGAATATCGCGAAAGCAACTGAACTTGCCGCATCAACCAAACCCCTGGCCGAAGCGGCAACAAATGCCGACCAGGGGGCAAGAGCTCTCTTCGGGACCATGAAGTCCAACCTTGAGGGCATGAGCGGTGAAATCTTGGGGCCGGGTCATTTTGCGTGCGAGATGGTGCACGAGACGGTAATCGACGACTTCTATCATCGCGATCTGCGCCCTGGCGTTGTCACTCTTCGGCAGCAGCTTGTGGCTGAGATCAAGGAGGAGCATCTCGACGCGTTATTGGCGGATGATAAGGATCGCTATTCCACCGCGAAGGCTGAGGCGGCGATCAACCAGGCGAAGCTGGGCCGCTTGCAGGCGGAACGTGACAAGGTGGATGCTCACGTGCGGAAGCTCACGGGGCTCATCGCAGAGCTTGAATCACACATCGGAAAAGCGGAGAATGTTCCTCAGGCTAACGCCGACGCGTTCCGGGCCGATTCGTCGACCAAGTACATGCTCGCGTGCATCCCCTTCATCGGCCTGTTTGTTGCTTTTGGGATTCTCGGGAAAATCAAAAGCTTCGAGGCCGCTTTCAGGAGCACCAACAGGATCTATCAGAATCTTGCTACTGAGATCCTTGCGAAAAATGCTCAGATGATGACTGTCTCTCTGGTGTTGGCTGGTGTTGCCGGTGTCGGCGGGATGATTGTTTTCTTCGCTCTGCATGTGGGCGCGGATGCGACCGTCAACGCTGGTGTTCCGCTCGTCGCCCTTGGGGCGTACCTCGGCACGTGGGCTCTGATGTCGCAGGCTGGCAAAGCTCTTCAGTCATTCATGGGCGCGTCCGCTGAAGCTTCGTCGAGGAGCAGTGCGGCCGTAGCAAGATAGTGAGACATGCCCGGCGAATCGTACGAATACTACCTCCGTTCATTGAAGTTGGGTCGTACTGCCTCCGAGGAGGAGATCCGGGCTGCCATTACGCAAGAAGTGCGGTTATGGGCCCGCCGCACCAACGCTCCGACTTTGGAGGTCCGCCAGGAGGCTGAACGGAAGATGCAGGCCCTTGAAACCGCCGAGAAGGTGCTCCTGGGTGCCGAAGGGCGGATCATAAGAAGCCAGCTTCGTAATCAGCCTGACGATCAAGTCGAGTCAGTTCCGATTGATGCCGATACGGTCGCGCGGGCAATTGAATGTCTTGTTTCAACGAAAGGAACAAAGTCTCAGGAGAGACGCGGAACCGTACTGTTTCGGCGGTCCGGCATCTTTTTCTCCGGTGTCGATTACCTAGTTGAGGAACTCGTCCACAAGCCGTATGAAGCCTTTCGCGACCAGAAGCGCCTCTGCGCCACACAAGGCAGTCTAATTCTCTTTGAGTGGCTGTCCGGGCCGGAGAATCAAGGCCGGGGAAGAACGAGGAATTATGTTCCCGGTCGGTGGGCTACAGAGGTAGTCGCGTTCGCCGCCCAATGTAGCAATGGAATGAGGACGTAGGCCGGCGTGCAATGCGAGCGATGTAAACTCCGTATCGATCATCCGGGGCGAACCTGCCCAGGATGCGGAGCTGTGCTCAACAACGACTCCACCTCGGAGGGGGAGAGAGACTACTACGGTCTCTTCGATCTCTCTCCGCATATGTCGTACTCCGAGATTCGGGCAAGGCTGGCGCAGGCGTCGCGCCTGTGGGTGCATCGCGCGAACAACGCTAACCTCGAAAAGAGGCAGGAAGCCGAAAGAATGCTTCAGTACGTGTCGGAAGCTGAAACTGTGTTGCTGAAGTCCTCAACCCGATCCGCATACGACGCGAAGTGGCGCCAGAGACAAGACGGTTCAAGGTATTCAACCAGATCACCGTCGCCGGGATCTGCCGAGCCTTCTGCGCGTCGATCTTCGAGCTCTGAAGATTCCGCCGAGGCGTCGCCGCGGCCCGCCGTCGTGATACCGTGGCGTACGCCTTCCCCTGTGCCTGCCCCAGAATCGGGCGGCGACTCGACACAGGAGTCCCCGGCTGGCGATCACCGGGACGGTCAGACAAACTGGCTTGGGTGGACAGAGATTCGCGGGACGGTCATTCACGTGGACCCGATTTACACGGCCACAAAGCCCGTAAACTGGGCGCGCGTCGTCTTCACCCTCGCATTGTTCCCCGTCGCGCTGATGGTTGCGGCATTTCTGTGCGCGTTTTGGATTGTCGGCTCGATCATGTTTCCGCGTTTTGCCCGGTCGATGAATATCAGCAACCTCCTGCTCCTGCTTCTTTTTCAGCGGGCAGCTGGCCCGAGGCCGCAGGCACCGGTACGCGACATCCGCATCCGTGATTGTGCCGGTAACGAGCATTTTGTTCGGATAATTGGTGAGATCGTGTCCGGGAGTGTCAATGTCGGAGACGATGTGACACTTGCGGGCTTTTCTAGAGGCGGCACTCTGAGAGTTCGTCGTGGAATCAATCACCGCACCCGATCGGTCATCAAGGTTCGCCTGTGAGCCGAGATGCAAATATCTTAAACTCACTCTTTCGAGTGACCCGTGGCGAACTGGACAACGCGACGGGCCCGGTCCCTGACGCTGACCAACTTATATTGGCGTTCGAGTGGTGGACGGTCTCTCGCGTTTCCGCTTTTTGGCGTGATCGCCCCGAAGTCCTGCGTCTTTCGTTCGAAGACGCCTGCCTGGACCTCGTAACAGGTCTTGCGCATGTCGGCACACCGTGGGCGTACTGGATATCCGGGAGTCCAACGAGTACTTCGGTCCTATTCGGAGTGCCCAGGAAAACACGAACAGCATTGGAGGGAGTTCGAGGTCTTCTGGGGTCATCGTTCCCCGATATTAGGCTCCGCATTGCTGACGCTGCCGAACTGACGCGGAAAGCAGCGTTTCAGGAAGCCTTATTCCTGACTGGCATCCCCGCCGAGAAGACACGCTCGGAAAAAGGCATTGCGGCTGAACAGATTGAGAAGGTCTGCCGGGCAATGTACGGTTCCAATTGGTCGTACATCGTTCGCGCGGAGCCAATGCCGCGCGCGGAGGTTGTAGCCGCCGTTAACCGAATCACCGAGGAAATTCGTTCAGTTCAGGAGACCGTCATGCTGAAAGGCACGGTCGACGAGGAAAACCGAATAGCCAAGCTCTACATCGAGGTCCTCGAATCTCAGGCAAAGCGCTACGAATCCGGGAGAGGTGGAGGATGCTGGAACGCCCAGGCCTTTGTCTTAACCGAAGGAGAGCCTTGGTTGTCAAGGGCTAGGGCGGCCGTGATGAATGCCTTTGCCGGTGAGCGGTCCTATCCAGTCCCGTTCCGAGTACTGTCATGTAACCATCGTAGTGATCGTTCGTATGGCGCATCTGAGGCATTGACCAGCCGCGAGTTGTCCGTTCTTGTTCAGCTCCCGCGTGAGTCTTATCCTGGTTACGAGGTCGTCGATCCCGCGAGGTTTTCGCTCCACTCCCCGTCACCATTGAAGTCGGGAGTCCCGCGTATTCCTCTCGGCGAGATAATAGACCGAGGTCAAACGACTGGCAATCGATTCGAGGTGCCACTTCAGGACTTCGCAAAGCACGTCCTTATCAGTGGTGTGACGGGAAGCGGTAAAACTAACACAGCCTTCCGGCTTCTTGAGTCGCTCTGGGTCAATGAGCGCGTCCCATTTCTCGTTATCGAATCTGCGAAATCTGAGTACCGAGATCTCCTGGGTGTCCCCGCATTCAAGGACCTAATGGTCTATACTCTTGGGGACGAGACGATCGCGCCATTCCGTATAAACCCGTTCGAGGTCCCCAACGGAATTCTCGTCCAAACCCATATCGACTATGTGAAGGCATTGTTCGCTGCGAGCTTCGTGCTTTATCCACCGATGCCATACGTGCTAGAGCAGAGCTTGCAGGAAATCTTTGAGGACTGTGGTTGGGATCTTGCGGCCAATACCAATTCTCGCGGGATTGATTCGTACCGAGCATTCCCAACGCTCACGGACCTCTACGGTAAAGTAAAGACCATCGTGCGCCGCATGGGTTACGACCAACGTCTTACGATGGACGTCGTAGCAGGTCTTCAGGCGCGGATAAATCAGTTACGAATCGGAGGCGGCAAGGGACGGATGCTCGATTCGAGAAGGTCCTTACCGCTCGACGAGTTATTCAAAAGACCGTGTCTGTTGGAACTGAAGCGGATCGTCAGTGACGACGAGAAGGCGTTCATAATTGGTCTCATAATTATCCGATTGTTGGAGCATCTTGAGCGAGACCCCACTAATCGACCATCGCATGGGCTACGTCATGTGACATTCATAGAGGAGGCCCACCGCCTGCTTCGTAACGTCTCGGAGCACGCGACGGAGGACACAGCAAATCCACGAGGCAAGGGTGTCGAGGTTTTCGCGAACATTCTGGCGGAGGTTCGTGCATTTGGAGAAGGGATTGTGATCTTGGAACAGATCCCTAGCAAACTCGCTCCAGACGCGATCAAGAACACAAACCTAAAAGTCGTTCACCGGATGGTCGCAAAGGATGAGCGAGAATGCCTTGGGGCGGCCATGCGCGCAGAGCCCCAACAGACCGCCTATTTTGGTGTCCTCGATCCTGGCGATGCAGTAGTGTTTGCGGAAGGAATGAACACCCCGGCTCTGATATCCGTTCCGCTGGCCGCCCCCAAGGTGGCGGGGAAGGCCGGCGTAAGCGACGATTCGATCAGGGCTGCCTGGACCTCGTCCGCCGACTCCAGTCTGTACCAAAGGTCCTCTTGGTGCAAGAACTGTCCGGGAGTTCGGCCATCTTCCCGGTGCGCCGCAGACACCGTGATATGGCTCGGACAGGCCAAGGCGGCATTTGAAGCTTTTCACTCTGCCCTGGCGCATAACCGTGCGTTTCTCGGACAGGCCCTTGCTGATGTGGAGTTGGCCTGTAGCGGAGGCAGTTCCGCCGTAGGGTTATCGAAGGGCCAAGTGCTCTGCACGCTCAACGCGTTTCTGGAAAGTGCGATCGAAGGGCGCGGTAGCTTCTCCGGGTGGCCGTTTGCGTCGGTCGCGGAACTGTCCGATTTGGCCGCCGCCACCACGAAGGCCTTTGCCGAGCAAGGGGACGCCCCAGACCCCAAGGTTGCAGATCGTGCCATCGCTAGAGTGGCAGCTCACTACGGGCGCGCCTACGAGCGGCTCAGCAAGACTGAAAACGGTCCGTTCGCGGGTTGCCGAGTCTGCAGCCGGCGTTGTGAGTTTCGTTACGAGGCGTCTGGTGACATTGGCAACGCGGCCGCAGCGGAGTATTTTCGGGATGAGTTTGCACAGGGGGCGGGTGATGCGAAGCGGCTTAGTCTCGTGGCTTGGGGTATGACGAGAGCGTACGTCCATTCCAAGGATGTGACGACGCGGCGACATTTGGCCCTGTGCTTCGCGTGTCAACAGTCGGCAGCATTGGGGCTGTCTAGCCACAATCAACTTACACTAGTGGAAGAGATCGGGGATCAAGTTCAGATTCTTGCGGAGGAAGAACATGGCAAAATCCCAGCCTGAAACTTCGGATCATGTCCGTGAGGTGGTAGATGCGCAGCGACTTCGGAAGTCGCTGTTGAATCCAGATCGAGTAGTCGAGACGCGCGTCCCTGAGCGCATCGAGAGCGGCCAACGTCTTCATGACTTGCCGGGCGCGGAGCGGCTCGATCCGGATCGTGTCTTAGAGCGGAGGCGGCGTAGCGAGGCTGGCCAGATCGCGTCAACGACCGGCGGACCCAGAGGCGACAATGCCGAACACGGTGAACGCGTAACATCAAAGAGACAACGTGTTGAAGCCCGTTCTGCCAATGAAATTGCGGCGATAAAGGCCTCTCGTCCCTCCGAAATGCGAAGGGACGCCGCGGCACTTTGGGAACCAGTTCATCGACGAAACTACGCGGAATTCGCCGATGGCGTCACCAGGGGCAAGCTCCAAAAGGGTGCGCATCTGGAATCCAGATCGGTATGGGCTGATGAGATAGCCCCAATCGGTGTCACTGCACCGGAGCACGAAGTCGAATCCGAGGAGTTTTGGCACCATCATGGCAACGGGCCCGAGTTTTATCGCAGGATGGGAGAGTCATATCCTAGACTAGCTGAGCAATTAAAGCAGGGAAAGAGCACGAAGGAACTGGCGAATGACCCGGAGCTCAAGGAAGCGGCGGCCTTCTGGTACGGCAACCCACCACTGAAATTGGAGCACTACAAGGATAGCTACTTCTGCGACGAATCCGGGCACCACCGAGTGGCGCTGGCTCATCGGTATCAACTCGAAAGGATTCCTGCACAGGTTCGCGAGTGGAACGACAAGCCTGAACAAGGTTGAAAGTGAAGCGGAGAGGTACATGTCCGACACGAGAAAAGGCAATGTCCGATACAAAGGTAGCGACTACGGCGTGACTTGGCATCCGATCTCCAAGGAGGTCTATGTGTACTGGGGAACCTGGAAGTACACAGGGAAGGCCTACGACATGCAGGAGGCGTTGGACTCCGCGCTCGCCTGGCTCAACAACCACGCTCGCTGATTGGGGCAGCCATGATCACCAGTGACGAACTGCGACAGAAAGTTGCGGACATCCTAAAGCAGGCCGGCATCAACGCCGTCGATGTTGCGAACAACCCGGTTGCGCTGGAGCGTGCCGCGAAAACAGTGACGAGCTTGTTGCCGTTCGTGCTTAGACCACTGGTGAAGGAGCGGATACGAGGCGTCATCCTCCAGATCGCGGAACGGGTACCAAAGCCAGCCGGGACACAGCCGTCCATCGCGGAGACCGAACCCGTCGAGGTTCGTCTTCGTTCTGTCCAGGATGAGATCCGTCGTACCTTCGGCGAGGACTATGCGACTAAGAGGAGCCTGCGGGGTTACGACGCCGAGACCGACGTCCTATGTGGCCGGCTGACCAAAGAGTGTGAGGCCCTGGAGATGGCTGTTCCCCAATCCGACGCGGCCCTGTTGGTCCGTGTCGTGCTGGTCAAGGCGCACGTACTCGGCAATTGGCAGAGACTTCACGGGAGCAAGAGCAACCAGCAAGCGGCGATTGAATGCTACGAGCGTGCTCTCACACTGGCGAACGGCGTGCCCGATTTGCAGGGCGAAATCCACTACCAGTTTGGTCGGTTCTGCGCAGGAGGTGACGAAGAGGTCAGCGGTGGCAAGCAGCGGGCAATCGAGCAGTTCCAACGGGCGATGACAATCTCGGCACCCGGAACGCCCACGTACATCGGTTGCAAGCAGGAGCTTCAAAAGCTCCAAAAGAAACGCTGGTTGTCGTGAGAGGACTCAAGTACGGTGTCGTGGGTTGGGCTTGAGTAGCCCGTTCAAGGAGCGGCAAGGACTTCCCTCATAGAATCCGCGAGTTACAGACGGAGAGGTCGTTTTATACCGGGTTTTGTGGGGAGCCAAACAAAATCGGGCTTTCGATTCTGCATTTTGCGGGCTACGCCAAGCTGAACACTCGAACTTGCCGGGTCGCGCGGCTCTAGCCAACAACGGTGGGCTCTACGCCAACAACGGGGGCACTGTGGGAGGTCCGTTCGGACCAGGTGTGAATCAGAGCCAGATGCCCTAACGAAGGTCCCCGAGCGTAAGGCCCGCGGCCGGCCCGGATCGGAAGCAGACCCGTCTGCGGGATCTGCTCGCATTTGGCTTCATCCTCTGTGCCACTCTGTTGGCTTATCCGCCGGCACTGGGAGGCGGGCTGATTTGGGACGATCCGAACTACGTGACCCGACCGGAGCATCGGTCTCTTCACGGTCTGTGGCGGATCTGGACCGACCTCGGCCTGTCCGCCATGGGCCAGTA
>Ga0181529_10004548_pt1 | contig 14950 bp, 7 predicted proteins | sample PEATcosm2014_Bin_36_FD_119763 | JGI IMG/M metagenome (GOLD analysis project Ga0181529, IMG submission 119763) | Peatland microbial communities from MTU Mesocosm Facility, Houghton, MI, USA - PEATcosm2014_Bin10_30_metaG | ecosystem: Environmental > Terrestrial > Soil > Wetlands > Peat | place...
CCTGGCGAGAAGTTCGAGCCGGTAACCGTGATGTAGAAGCTGTTGGTGGTACCGGCGATGGAGGAGGGCGAAACGCTGGTGATCACCGGCAGTGGATTTTCGACGGTAATGACGACCGATGACGAGGCCGTGGCGTAGTCTACGGCATCTGTCGGGGTAAAGGTGACGGAAACAGTGTCGTATCCGGCGGGAAGCAAGGCTCCGGCAGCGGGCGAGTACGCAAAGGTTCCGGGGACCGAGGCCGTCGCATTCAACTGCGAAGAAGAAAGCGGTGTGCCTTGGACGATTGCCGCGGGCTTTGACCAAGTGACTTTGGACGCGGCTTTGGCAATGACAAGCGTGCCTGTGGCCGTGCCCTGAAAGTAGCTGTCGTTGATGGTGGCTACTACGGCATAACTTCCGGCGTGCGTGGGCGGCGTGGCGTTGCCGTTATAGGTGAAGGTCACCGTCAAGTTGGCCGGTGCGGTGGTGGCAGTGGCCGACAACGGCGACCCAGTGTATGTCTGGTTGAGGCTGCCTAGCGTCACCGTCGCTGTGGCCTTGGCGATGGTCATGGTCCCGGTGGCCGTGCCCTGGTAATTCGAATCGCTCACCGTGCCGACAACCGTGTAAGTCCCCACCCCTGTCGGAGCCGTCGCGCTTCCGTTATAGGTGAAGGTCACCGTCAGGTTGGCCGGTGTGGTGGTGGCAGTGGCCGACAACGGCGACCCGGTGTATGTCTGGCTGAGGCTGCCTAGCGTCACCGTCGCTGTGGCCTTGGCGATGGTCATGGTCCCGGTGGCCGTGCCCTCGTAATTTGTATCGCTCACCGTGCCAACGACCGTGTAAGCCCCCGCTGCTGTCGGAGCAGTCGCACTGCCGTTGTAGGTGAAATTCACCGTCATGTTGGCTGGAACAGTGGTGGCCGTGGCCGAGAGCGGCGAGCCAGTGTAGGTCTGGTTGAGGTTACCCAGCGTCACCGTCGCTGTTCCCTTGGCGGGCGTCACAGTCACAGCGTTCGATGTGGCCGAAGTGTAGTTTGTGTCGCCGGCATAGACGGCCGTGACCGAGCCCGAAGCCGGGAGCACGATGCTCAACGTGGCTACGCCGCTTTTGAGCGTAACCGCCCAGCCCACTTGCGTTGCGCCGACGTAGAAGCTCACACTGCCGGTCGGCGTCCCGCCCATGCCCGTCACCGTGGCCGTCAACGTGATCAGGTCTCCGGGATGCGGCGTGGTATTTGAGACCGCAAGCGTCACCGACGAACCAATGGCGGCTGGCGCTTCCGTGCCACTCAGGCTCACTTGCTGCACCGCGGCCGAGGCGTTCAGCGAGTTGGTGGTGATGGCAGCATTCTCAGTCAGCATCAACGGCCTGCCCATAGCGATCACCGGAATCGGCGTAACCGGCTCGAAGCTCGCCGTCAGCGTGCACGTCTGATTGGGCATCAAGGTTGTGCTCGAAGTGCAGTCCGTGGACTGCCCGGCGGCCTCGGGGAAGTCCAGCGGATAACTCAAAGCGGAGAAACTGAGAGGCTGGTTGCCGATGTTTTCCACCGTGACCGCCCGCGGGCTGTCGGCGCTGGTCGTGCCGCGCACGGTCTGGGCAAAACTCAGCGAAGGCGTCATTCGTGGCAGCAAATCCACCAACGCGTTGCCAGGGTCGGGAAAGATCACGTTGCCCTCGGTATCCATCGTCACGCCCTGGGTGCCCGTAATGCCGGTGGCAAGCGTCACCGGACCCGAGAATCCCGATCCGGTAAACGGATATTCAAGGATCGCGCCCGTGCCCGTGTCCTGGTTATAGTCGCTGCCGCTGGCCACCAGCACGTTTTCATTCGGTTCCACGAAAACGCCTGCTGGGTAACTTATGCCGGTCGCAATGGTGATGGGGGACGAGTATCCCGACGGAGTCTTCTGCAGCGCCACCAGGGTTCCCGAACTGGGATCCAGATTCGCGTCCTGGTAGGTCGTGATGAACAGGTTTCCCGCCGCGTCCATCGCGATGGCGTCCGGATCCCCCAAACCGCTGGCCAGCGTGGTGGAGGCGCCGTTCGTGCCGATTTCCACCAAGGTTCCTGTTCCATCATTGCCCCTGCCGACGATGTATGCGTTCTCGTTGGAGTCCATAACCAGGCCCAGTGGATAATTCAGCCCGGTTGCCAGCTTTACCAGCGGACCATATCCGTTTGCGTTCTTCTGAAACCCGCCCCAAAAGCCGGTGTGAGAATGGTTCTGTTGGTCGGCGCGGCTCAGGATGAAGAGGTTGCCCGCCCCATCGAGGAACAGCTCGTTCAGTTCGCTAATTCCGCTCATCAGCGTCACCGGTGCGCCATAGCCACCTGAGGTGCGCGGATACTCAATCACCGAACCGGTGTTGGGATCGAACGCCGCATCGGCCCAACTGGCCACGAAGATATTCCCTGCCCCGTCGGTTACAACGCGCACCGCAAATCCCATGTTGGGCGTGGGCGAGGTGACGGTTGGCGTGCTTCCGTTCAGCACCGCCTGCGGCCCCTGGCCGTTGCCGTAGAGCCGGAACGAGCCCAACTGGTTTCCGCTGCCATCGAAGATGGCAAGGCCGCCGCGCCGCAGACCTGGCGCTTGTGGCGTGAACGTCACGTTCAGTGCGCAGGAGGTCGTGGCGGTGTAGGTCCCGGCAGTGCATGTAGCACCGCCGGCATCGGCAAAGTCCATGTTCTTGTTGCCGAGGGTCGTGAAAGCGAAGCTGCCCACCTGCGCGCCGGCAGGGATCGAGAAGTTCATGGTGACTGGGGTGCTGGTCGTGCCCACGGCCTGCGAGCCGAAGTTCACAGCCCCCATCATGAGCTCCGTCACAGCTGTGGAGGCCCAATCGATGACGAAAACGTCGCCATTCGCATCCACCGCAACACCAGCGGGCATACTATACGAACCGCCCAAGGTCTTGACCTCTGATGTGCTGGAGACGGAACCGCCTACAGCTACAATCTCTTTGAACAAATTGTCTCCACCAGGTTTGTCTCCATCATCGCTGACGAAGACATTGCCGCTTCCATCCACCGCGATGCCGTTGGGCGTGACAAAACCACTGCCCAAAGTCTTCACGGTAGAGGTGCTGGAGACGACGCCGCCCGCCGCTACAATCTCCTTCACAGCGTGGCCTTGAGTATCGGTGACGAAGACATTTCCGGTCCTATCCACGGCAACGTCGGAGGGGCCCGTAAACCCGCTGCCGACGATCTTGACCGTGGATGTGCCGGAAACAACGCCGCCCACTGCCACAATCTCCTTCACAGCGGTTGCCCCCTGATCGGCAACAAAGACGTTTCCGCTTCCGTCAACCGCAACACCACTTGGTTCCGCAAACCCGCTGCCGATGGTCTTGACCGTGGATGTACTGGAAACAACACCGTCCACAGCCACAATCTCCTTCACCAGGTAATTGCCAAAATCGGCAACGAAGACGTTCCCGCTCCCATCCACTGCTACGCTCGATGGCAGTTTGAATCCGCTGCCCACAGTCTTCACCGTGGTATAACCATCCGCCGCAAGAATCTCGTACACCGCATTGCTCTGCATAACGGCTACGAAGATGTTTCCGCTCGAGTCTAAGGTCACACCATTGGGACCGTTGAAGCCACTTCCAATCGTTCTTTGCGCGTAAGTGAAGCCGTTCTGCGCGGCGGCGGAATCCCTGGCCCCGCCCACCAGGGCAGCCAGAAGAGCGCTTAGTGCGGCGAGCCGGCCCAGCTTCGGCCAAGAGTCGAAGAGGCGGCGGAAGGAAGGGTTGAAGGTCGTATCCTGGAGCGAATGGCGTTCCGGAATCATGGCAGATTTCATGGTTCTATCCCTCTGTTCCTGTAAGCGGAAAAAAGCGGAAAAGGCCCTCATGCCGCCCGGGTCGATTTACTATGTTGGGAGCAGCGCGAAGAGGGAAGAGCCTGCGCCGACCCCGGGGCGATGGGTTGAGGTTGACTTCGAGGCAGCGCGGAGGAAGGTCCTGTGAAAGAAGGGGAACGCCTTGGCAAGTACCGGGTCGCGCGCGAGATGGAGCCGGGGCTCTGGCTCGCCGACCGTGTGGAAGATTTTGAGCAGCAGGTGGCCGTTGCACTTCTTCCGAGTCCACTCGCAGCCGGGAGCCAAGCCGAGTTCCTGGAGCGCAGACGGAAGCTTGGGGCAATCGACCACCCAGCGATTCCTCGGGTCCTCGATTCAGGCGAGACTACCGGACAGGAGGCTTATCTCCTCTTTGAGTTCGTACCTGCCTCGCCGGCGCTGGCCGTTGCGCACGCTGAGAAGTGGCCACTTGCCCGGCGCGTCGCCATGGCCATCCAATACCTGGATGCTTTGGCGGTTGCACACGGGAACCTGGTCGCGCATGGACATTTGACTGAGGAGGATTTTCTCGTTTCCCCCGCGGGCCAGGCCAGGTTGGCCATATTCCCCCTGGAGGGCTCCGAAGCCGATCCCGGAGCGGCCGATCTGTCGGCGATCTTGAAGTTTCTTTCGAAATTGATTGCGGATTGTGCGCCGCTGCGCTTGCCAGGCGATCTCAAAGCCATCCTGAACAAGGCGAAAAGCGCTGATCCCCGCGCAGCTTACCAGTCGACCTACTCGCTGGCGGCAGACCTGCGGGCATTCCTGGATCGCAAGCCGATTTCTGCGCGCCGAGCCACTCCGGCCTACCGCACGGCTCTGTTTGCCCGGCGCAGGCCGGAGCTGTTTTACCCAACGATTGCGTTGGCGATCGCTGTTCTGGTTGCTACGCTGTTCTCCATCGCCATGGACATCTCGGCGCGGCGTTCGCGCGATCGGGCCCAGGCCCGGCTGCGTCAGATGCAGCAGCTTACCTACTCGCTGGAATCCGATATCTACGAGCCGGTCAGCAAGTTGCCCAACTCCGCGGCCGCCAGGGACACGCTGATTCGCTGGACTGCCGAGTCACTCGACAGCCTTGCGGCGCAAGCCGGGGACGATGTGGAGCTTCGCGCCCAATTGGCGCAGAGTTACAACCGCCTTGCCCAGATGCAGCGCTCCAATGGCGAGGCGGCGCAGGCGTTGGCTTCAGAGCAGCGGGCCCGCGCCATGCTCGGCGCCCGCCGGACGCAATGATGGAAGACCTCGCGCCGCCTTCCTCTCATGAGGAGATCATTTGTGTGGGGCAGACGGACGATCCAAATCTCTCAGCGCCTCTTCCAAATCCTTTCGATGGTCCTTGAGCATCGCATTGTCCGGGTCGCGTTTGATCATAACGTCCAGGTTTTGCAGTCCTTCTTGATACGCTTGCCGTGCGCCTTGCCGGTCGCCCGCAGACGTCAAGATCTCTCCGATCGAATTGTCCACTGTGACCAGGTCGTAACGCGCGCGATTGTCGAGCGGATCTCGCGCCAATAGCATGGCCGACTGCTCGCGGACATGGCGCTTCTTGGCAATGGCTTCCGCCGTCTTCCCCTGCTTGAAGTAAGCGCCTCCCAAGTGGCCTTCGATGATGATATGAAGCCTAACGACGGGCGCTCCCTCCCGAACCTCCTTGGGCAGCAAATCCAATTCGTCAAGTGCTTTCTGAAACCCGGCAATGGCCGCATTGGCATCGGTATTCATGAGCACGTTCGCGATCTTGTAGTCGTCAACAGCCTCTGCCCTGCGCGCGCGCACGTTGGATGGATCGATCCTCAAGACTCGTTCGCTCAGCAGAAATGCCTGGCGATAGCACTCCGTCGCCTCCTTGATGCGGTTGAGCGTAGCAAGCCCTTCCACGCCGCCGTACAAGTCTCCCAAAGAGCCCAAGGTGGAAGAAGCCTCCATCAATTCGAGTGGTGTCGCGTCGCCCGCCTGCGTCAGCAATTGAAAGTTCTTTGCCGACTCCGTCATTGATTCCAGCGCCGATTTCGCATCGCCTGCTCCAAATTCCACTTCGGCCAGGCTGGTTTGGGCCTTGGCCAGGCTGAATCGAGCTTCCTTGCTGGAGGGCTTCTCTCGAACCAGCACCGTGGCAGTGGCAACCGCCTTCTGCAGCGCGGCTACGGCCTCCTTCGGCTGGCCAAGATTCTCGTCGTAGGGGTTGCCTAGAAGATTGCCCATCCTTTCATAGGCATTGACTATATCCAGGCGCAAACTCTCGCTCGACAGGCTGGGATCGAGCGACAGCTCGTTCAGGTAGGCGAGCGTGGTGTTGGCCACCTGGTGCTGCGCTTCAGTGGACGATCCAATCTCCTTCAATTGCGGCTGAAGATCGAAGAGCAGACGGTGCGCCAAGGCTTCCACATTTTTGGCCGAGCCAATCGCACGGTCGCGCTCCTCAATCGCCCGCCGCGCGGATCGTTGCGTCTGCAAGACTCCGGCAGCAAGGGCCGCCAGGACGGCCAGGGAAGCAACAACGGCCTTGCGGTTGCGGCGCAGCCACTTTCGCGCGAAGTAGCCACGGCCCGCGGCACAGGCTTGCAAGGGCCGAAACTCCTGCCAGGCGCGCAGATCCCCGGCAAGCTGCTCCATGGATGCATAGCGTTTCTCGGGCTCCTCCCGCGTCGCCTTCGCAATGACAGCGTCCAGTTCGGCATCCCTCAAGGTGCCCAGAACTCGCTGCAGAAGCTTGCCCATGCAGTACACGTCTGAAGCTACGGTGATGGGCTCGCCCCGCATCTGTTCAGGGCTGGCATAACCGGGTGTGAACGCGGACGCGCGGAAACCTGTTTCTTCCGCCGCAAGCAGCCGCGCTGCGCCAAAATCCAGGAGCTTTGGATTGCCATCCGCTGAAACGAGGACATTGCCTGGCTTCAGGTCTCCATGCACAATCAACCTGTGATGGGCAAAGGAGACTGCATCGCATATGCCGATCACCAAGGCAACCCGTTCGCGCGCCGAGAGGCGCCGGTTCTCGCAGAAAGTGTCAAGGCGTTCCGCCGGCGCCGCTTCGTCGCCTACCATCTCCATTACCAGATAGGGAGCGTGGTCCGGCGTAACGCCGCCATCCAGCAAACGCGCAATGCGCGGATGTTGCAGACGGGCCAGGGCATCTCGTTCGCGAAAGAAGATTCTCCGCAGTTCCGGGGAATCCAGCCGCTTGCCAATGACTTTGATTGCCACGGTCTGTTGAAGGACGCCCTCGGCGCGATGCCCCGCAAACACCTCGCCCATCCCGCCTTTGCCGAGCAGCCGATCCAGTTGAAATGCGCCCACCCGCGAGCCTGCCGCAAGTCCGGAATTCAGTAGCGATTCCGCCTGCCGATCGGAACTCGAGTCCGTGCGCAAGCGGTCCGCCGCGGCCACCGCGTTCACCAGGGAGAACACCTCCTCGCGCAACGCGGGATTGCCGATCGTGCTTTGTTCGATGAGCGCCTCCCGCTCATCCTCGGGGGCATCCATGGCGCGATGAAAGAGCGCCTCAATTTCCAGGAACGAGATTTCCGGGTTCATCGGCTGCGCCTTCCCCGCGGAGTTCGCGATAGAGCCACGCACGCGCAAACTGAAGGTCCCTCTCCGCGGTGGCCAGCGAGATGCCCAAAGCATCGGCAACCTCTGCCGTTGTGAATCCTAGGAAATAGCGCATCTCCACGACGCGCGCTTTTCTCGCGTCGAGATCTTCCAAACACTCCAGCACCCGATGGAGGTCGAGAATCTCCTCGTTCGCCGAACCGATCCACGCCAGATCGTCTGTAAGTTCGATCTTGATTCGATTCGGCCCGCCGCGCCGCCCAGCCAAGTGCGCCCGCGCATGATCGGTGAGGATGTTGCGCATCAATCGCGCGGCAAAGGCATAGAAATGGGAGCGATCTTCCCACGTGACCTTCTGCTGCTGCATCAACCTCATGTAAGTTTCGTTCAAGAGTGCGGTGGCTTGCAGGGTGTGGTCGGAGCGCTCCCGGCGCATCATGCTTTGAGCGAGTCTGCGCAGATCGGCGTAGACAACCGGCACCAGGGCATCGAAGGCCGCGGCATCGCCCGAGCGCCACCGATCCAAGAGCAGAGTGATTTCTCCGCGCGAGTCGTCTTCCATGATTAGAGAGGTAAACCGGGAGAATTATAGGTAAAAAACGCGGCATCTGCAACTCCTTTTACCAAGCTGGTCTTCACGGCTGGCCCAAGCTAAATCCGCGGGGCTCAACCGCCGGGACGAATGTCGCTCGCTGATAGATATAGCGAAAAGGAACCACAGATCACCTCACGGGCAGACCCAGCGCACGGTCCAAGCGCTATAGGCTGGATTCTCCTGGCCCCCGCCCTGTGGACCGCCGATCGCCTTCAAATTGTTCTCGTTCCGGCGACATCCAAGTGGGCCCAGTGGTAACCTTGCTGCAAATACTCAGCAGCAAGGAAGGCGTTTCCTATGGTAGGCGTCGCACGTGTGTTTGGGTCCTCCGCTTTCATTTTCATCCTGTCTCTCTCCTCGCTCTCCAAGATGGCTGCCCAGGCCGCACCGGCGCAACCGTCAGCATTCGAGGGAGAGCCGTTTACCTCCTCGATCGCAGAGCTGAAGAGTGCTTCCGCGGCGATGCCGGTAACCAAGGAGTTCGGAGCGGAAATACTCTATGAGGAAGGGATCTATCGCATCGCCGCGGATAGGACCCTCAAGTACCAGCACCGGATGATCTATCGAGTGGATACCGAAAGCACCGTCAAGGGGTGGGCCGAGATTTCCTCGGGTTGGGATCCATGGTTCGAGAATCCGTCGCAGCTTCGTGCGCGGGTATTGCAGCCAAGTGGAAGCTTTGTTGAGCTGGATCAAAAGACGATCACGGACGCGCCGGTAAAGGCAGAGGATAGCGAGACGTTCTCCTCCCGGCATGTGCGTCGGGCTCCCCTTCCGGGAATGGCCATCGGCGCCATCGTCGAAGAGATGCAGGGCCTGGAAGAGAAGACGCCGTACTTTTCGGAGGGCGCGCTTTACCGTTTTGTTTTTCGCCAGAATGTGCCTGTCGGACGAGTCCGAGTGATTGTCGAGTTACCAGCAACGATGCCGTACAAGGAATTGATCCATGAACTTCCTGGACTGTCGATTACTAGAAGCGAGGCGAATGGAATTCGCCGCGTAGTTTACGAAGCAACCGGGCTGGCGGCATCGCACAACTCCGATATCGATCTTGCAACCAATGCGCCTACCGCACCCATGGTGGAGTTCTCGACAGGCAAGTCGTGGGCCGCGGTTGCCGGCGGGTACGCGGCGCTCACCGACCCGCAAACGCTGACCGCGGAAGCGCAACCGATTCTTCCCAAGGACCTGCCGGCGGCGCGCATGGCGAAGATCCAGGCCATCGTCAAGCAGTTGCACCACGAGGTCCGATACACAGGGGTGGAGTTTGGCGCGGCACAACTAACTCCCCAACGGCCGTCGGCGGTGATTCAGCGGCATTACGGAGACTGCAAGGACAAGGCGACGCTGCTTGTTGCCATGCTGCGAGCGGTAGGCATCAAGGCGGATTTGGCCCTTCTCTCTACAGGGCCGGGACGCGATGTCGATCCGATGCTGCCGGGCATCAGCCGGTTCGACCATGCGATTGTGTACCTGCCTGCCGGCGGGCCGGGCGAAGATCCGATGTGGATCGACGCAACTGCCGAGTATTTTGCCGTGGGCACATTGCCATTTGACGATCAGGGCCGAAACGCGCTTGTCATCTCGCCCGAGACAACAGGGCTGACAAGGACGCCAGAGGCTCGGCCAGAGGACTCAGTCCTGGTGGAGACCAGGACCTTCACGCTTGCGGAGCTGGGTCCATCGCATGTGGAGGAGACTTCGGAAACACACGGCTATATCGACGCTTCGTATCGCGCCGACTACGGTGGAGCAGAGACGCCGAAAATTCGCGAGGATATGGAATCGTATGTCAAGAATGCCTACCTGGCCAAGACACTCACGAAGCTGGAGCATGGCGATAGCGCGGACTTCGATCGTCCGTTCAAGCTGACGCTGGTCGCGGACGGCGCCAAGCGAGGGCAGACTTCGCTCATCGATGGGATTGTCGTTATCTTTCCGTCGGCAACTGCGAACGGCATGCCGAAATGGTTTTCGACCAAGCCGCCAGCGCCGGGGCCAGACATGTCAGCGGATGCGAAGCACGAACTGGAACTCGCCGAGAAGAGCCGTCCGGCTAGCTTTGTCTTTCGGCCATACATCTCCGAACAGCGCGTGAGAATTCTGATTCCGAGCGGATTCACCCTGCGCTCCCTTCCTGCCAACAAGACGACGCAGTTGGGAACCGCAAGTTTGACTGAGAGCTACAGCGCAGCCGAGCCGGGCATCGTGACGGCGACGTTCCGGTTCAACAGCGGCCCGTGCAATCTGACCGCAGAGCAGGCGCTGGCGATGAGCGCGGCACTCCTCGATCTGCATAAGCGCGACTATGTTGGGATCTTCTTCGATCAGTCCGGAATGAAGGCGCTGACCGCGGGCCGCATCCGCGAGGGGCTGGAGATCGATCGCAAACTGATTGCGGGCACGCCGTCGGATGCGTTCCATCACATACACCTGGCGCGTGCATTGTTGGATGCCGGCATCGGGAGCGAGGCACAGAAGGAGGCAAAGCAGGCCACCGAACTCGACCCAAAGTTATCCGTTGCATTTGCGACTCTCGGCTGGACGCTTGAACATAATGCGCTGGGAGAGAGGTTCGGAAAGGGGTTCGACCTGCCAGGAGCGGTTGCGGCCTTCAAGCGCGCAATCGAACTCGATCCCCAGGACAACGATCACCGCTTCGACTTGGCGATTCTGTATGAGTTTGACTCGCGCGGCACGCGTTATGCGGCGGACTCCGATATGCCGGCAGCGATCAAGGGCTACAAGGACTTGATCGAACTGAATAAGGACAAGGGCGACGATGTGGTGGCGCAATATCGCGAAAACCTGATGTATGCGCTTCTGTACGCGAGCCAATTCGCGGAACTCGACAAAATGATCGCAAGCCTGCCTTCCTCCAGTTCGCATCGGGTTATGGCAATTACTTCGGCGGCTGCGCAGCACGGGCCAGCGGCCGGCGTTGCCGAGGCCGACCGCGGGAATGCCGAGTCGACCGAGCGCAACCGCAATCTGCGTTCGGCGGGCACGCAATTGGCGAATCTTCATCTTTACAGCGTAGCTGCCGAGGTGATGAGCGCCGGCATGCAGGGCGGCGAAGACGCGGCCACTGCTGCACGCCAGATTGAGCTCTACAAGAGCCTCAAAGTTGCCTCGCTGGAGCCGCTGCCTGCAACCAACCCAGCCGCCCCTGTGCAGCTTGGTTTTGTGGGATTGCTGTCGGGCACGCTAACCCACGACCAGGCACTCGGCATGGTCAGCAAGCATGCTTACTCCTCGACTGAGTCTCTGGAACGGGATGTCAAGAAAGCGCTGACAAGTGTCGGGCTCATGCGGCGGATTGCCGCGAAATCGGATATGACCGAGAGTGTGATGCTCGACCTCATCGCAGGGAACACTCAGTTTTCCTCCAAGGGCGACGATCAGCACGGCTGGGCGGTCGTGACGCAAATGCCGGGGTCTGAGCCCGATTACACCTTCGTGGTGAAGGAGGATGGAGCCTATCGTGTGGTGGCGGGCGGCAAAGACAATCCCGATGACAATGTCCCGGTGGGAAATGAGGTGCTCTGGGCTGTCGGCCACGGCAGGACGGATGAAGCCAAGGCGCTGCTGGACTGGAAGCGCGACTTGACCCATAAACAAGGAACCGACGATCCCTTTGCCGGCCCGCTGCTGCCTCGTTTCTGGACCATCGGAAGCGCGAAGCCGGGAGCGGATTCGCCTGAAGCGATGAGGTTGGCGGGCATCTCTCTGCTGGCGGGCTCAATGGATGCAAAGGCGTATCTGGCTGAGATTGCAGCGGACCGGGAGAAGGCAAGCGGACAAAGACAGACCGACCTCGACCTGCTGCTGGCAATGAGTGCGATGAACGCCGAGCAGCCTGCAGTCGGGATGCCGGCGGCAAAGCGACTCCTGGAGCAGGAGCCCGATTCTGTGATTGCCCTCAATCTCGCTGGACAGGGCTATGCGCTGCAGAACGATCCCGCGGGTTGGCAGGATATGCTGGCGCCGCGGCTGGCAAAAAAACCGGGCGACCGCGACCTGCTGGTGGCGCAGAAGCAAGCGTACGAGCTTGCCCAGGACTTCAAAGCGGCGCAAATCACCCAGCAGAAGGTTCTGGATTCGGGTAAGGCAACCGTCGGCGACTATAACGCCTATGCATGGATTGGGCTCTTCCACGACGATTTCGGCGACGACATTACCAAAGCGGCGCAACAGTCCGCACAGATGGGCAAGAATTCCGGCTTTGCCGAACTGCACACGCTGGCCTGCATCTATGCGGCGGAGGGAAAGACCACCGAAGCAAGACAAGTGCTCCAGGAGGCGATGGACGCCGGGAATATGGTCGAACCCAATTCCGAGGTCTGGTACGTGCTGGGACTGATCTATGAGAAGTACGGAGCAAAAGAGGCGGCGCTGGACGCGTACCGCCGCGTGCAAGCGCATGAACTTGACGACCACACGCACATTTATCCGACTTCGACGTACGTTTTGGCGCAACGCCGCATCAAGGAATTGACTACGTAGAAGACGGAAACAGCGTTTCGAGCATTTTCACGGATCGTTGGAGGACTTTGAGCGGTTTCGATGATTGTGTGAGGAAGCTCCGTGCCCCATCCATTTCACGTTCTTTGTGAAATGGGTGGGAAACTTCAAAATCAACCCCACAGGAACTGGGAAGGTGCCCCAGCTGCATTGCTTTTGCGGCTGGGGTGGAGTGGCAGCTTGCCTGGACTGCCTGAGCGCTGAGAACGCTCTGAATCCGTCGAGGGCTGACATGGCGCGTCCTTCAAAGCGGCAGCGGCCGAACAGGGTATCGTAGCTCGGCGCAACCCGCTCAGCCCTGGCGTCTCGCGCTCGGCGCAGGTACGCCGCGTCTCTCCGCTTCCAGAGGAAACGCCCCGGATCGGGTTGACTCTTCTTGAAATCTTCGGCTGCGGCGAAACAGTTCGAATCGGCCTGCGAACTATCTGGCCAGTATCCGCGCCAACTTTTCGCGCTTGGCGGCAACGTCGTTCACCGCATCCTGCACTTTGCTGAGCACACCCTGGACTTCGTCGATGTAGCCCGGCAAAGCCAGCCACCAGGCGCGTAGAGTGTCCTGCTGATCGAGCATGGCCAAAGCCGCGCCCGAGGCAGCCGCCACGGTTCCGGCACGGCGCTTGCCCGCCAGCAGCAGCAGTCCACCCGCGATCAGGGTTCCACCCGCCGCGTACCCGGTCCAACTCCTGCCTTCGCACTGCCCGGCACAAGACCGGGCCTGGGAATTCTTCGATTGCTTGGCTAGCGGCACAACCACCATCGGTTCTCCTTCCATCCCGGACCTTGGCCCCAGAGATCGGCATATCCAGTATCGCGCGAATCTGCGCGCCGCGGGCAAAGCGAATTCGCCGCCAATGCCCTGCTGGTTCTCCTGTCAGTCCAGGTCGAACTCGCGCAACGGCTTTCCCTCGGGAGCATCCTTGGCCTTGCGCAGAGCCTCGGCAAACTTCTTCTCGAACAGGTCTTCCTTGTTCTTCTCGGCCTCAATGGACTGGCGAAAGAGCGATTCCTTGCGCTCGTTTTGCTCGCGCATGGCCTGGGCCGCCGTTTCCAGATCCTCAAACATCCGCTTGCGCGGCGCCGGCGTATGGCTTACCACCAGCCCGGTCGCCGCGTCGATCACCAGCATTGCCCCACAATCCGGGCAAGCCACCTCAAACGACTTGTTCTTTGCTTTGGCCATTTTCCTGCAAGAATTGTATGCGCTCGGCGTGCCACTTGCACAGGGGCGGAGAGTCGTCGCCGCCGGCCTGCTCGAAGCTCTCGCTGGCTCGGGCTCCGAGGCTGCGAATACAATCGAGCCCATGTTGCAGGCCGCTGCTTTCGTTGAGCTTGTCCTCTGCTGGAGCGCCTTTTTGCTGGCTTTTGTCAAGCCGCGCAAGCAGGCTGCCGGACAAAAGGAGGTCGTCAGCGCGCCCGCCTCCCGGTGGGGCATGGTGCTGGTGATGGTCTCCTTTGCGCTGATATGGGCTTACGTGCGGCCCGTGGGCTTTGAGAAATCCACACTGTCGCTGGCCGCGTCGATGTTGCTGGGCCCTCCCTCGGCAGCTCTTGCCTGGGCTGCGGCGCATCGCCTGGGCAAGCAGTGGCGCTTCAGGGCGGCTCTCAACGAGGACCATATCCTGGTCCAGACCGGGCCCTACAGCTGGCTGCGCCACCCCATCTACGCCTCCATGCTGGGCATGTTGCTGGCTACCGGCGCAGCCTGGACCTGGTGGCCGATGTGGGTTGCGGCGATCGTCTTTTTGGTAGCCGGCACCGAGATCCGCGTACGCGCAGAAGACCGCCTGCTAGCCCAGCGCTTCCCTGCCGAATTCGCCGCCTACCGCGCCCGCGTCCGCGCCTACATTCCGTTCATACGGTAGTGACCCGCCGAGATTCGTTTTCCCGGTTCGGATCGAGTCTGCCGTCCCCAAGGCCTCAACTATTGGGGCGCCTTTGGCCCTCCCGCCCCAGGCCCGGAAGCCTGCCCATTCTGAGCGGCCGCCTGATGCACGTGCAGAACGATGCGCCGGTAGGAGGTCAGTTTCGGAGAGCCTTCGCCGGTAACCGCCAGAATGATGTGCGCGGTTCCCGAGCCCCGGCACGGCATCAGCGGCAGCCACATCGGGCGGCAGGCGGCGTCGGCCTTTACCGTCGCCTGGGCCGTTTCCGCGCCCATCAACGTCACTGCGGCCAGATTCCCGTCCGCGCTGCCCGCCTCGGCATAGTGAAACCAGTGGAAATGCAGCCCCCGTCCGTCGGGATCGGCACTGTGGCTGGCGTCCAGGGTCACGGTCTTGCCCACCTCAATTTCCATCTCGATGGGCGCGCTTCCCGCCGCCCCGTTCACCACCACCAGCGGGTTGTGGCTGGCATGGGCATAATCGGCAACGGTCCACGACATGCGCGCTGCAAAATCGTTCTGGAAGGCCTCGCGCCAGCGCCAGATGGTCGCCTGGTC
>Ga0181529_10004551_pt1 | contig 14941 bp, 16 predicted proteins | sample PEATcosm2014_Bin_36_FD_119763 | JGI IMG/M metagenome (GOLD analysis project Ga0181529, IMG submission 119763) | Peatland microbial communities from MTU Mesocosm Facility, Houghton, MI, USA - PEATcosm2014_Bin10_30_metaG | ecosystem: Environmental > Terrestrial > Soil > Wetlands > Peat | place...
AAAAAGGGTTAGGTCAATTGCTCCCCTATCGCCGATGATAATGAACAGGCGGAACACATCGTAGTGACCCTCGTAAATTGGACCCGGATCCCGGACTTTGCCTTCGCGGTGCTGTTGATATGTGCTTTTGCTTCCGTGGCACGCCACACGCAAAAGCCAGTAGCCGGACTGTGGCTGATGGGCTGGCTGATGATTCTGGTGCACACTACCGCCGCTCTGTTCACTCGGGTTCCGGGCATCTGGGGAGGCCTGGCGTCTCTCCTCTTTCCGATTTCCTTGATCTGGGCCGGCCTTTTGTTCACTTATGCCTCGATTCCCTACCGCAACAAGTCTTCCAGCCGCTGGCTCCTCGCAATGCTTTTTGCGTCGGGCACGTTTTACATGACGATTCTCTTCGTCAGCCCCAACCGGCACTGGGCAATGAATCTGGCCGCAGTAATGGTGACTCTCGCCCCGTTGTCCATCACCTTGGCATCGCTGCGCATCGTTAACGACCGGCGCCGCTGGCTGGTCGTGTCGTTTTGCGGAGCGCTTTCGATTTTCCTCCTGATCGTGCAAAACCGGCCTCAATACGGTCCTCACGTAGCCGGGAATGCGGTCTTATTCATGGTCTATTTCGGCAACTGCTTCTTTGCCGCCTTGACCTATCGCCGCGCTACAGCCGGAGCACTTATCACCATATCCGGATTCTTTGCCTGGGCGCTGGTGTTTATTGTCCAGCCTTTGTTGGCAGCCGTTCAGCCGCAGGTTCTTATCGAGAGCCAGGTCTGGCATCTTCCTGCATACCTGGTGGCCGTGGGCATGATGCTGCTGCTGCTCGAGGACCAAATCGAACACAACAAACATCTGGCGCTGCATGACGCGCTGACCGGACTGCCGAACCGCCGCTTGTTCGAAGACCGGATGGCAAGCGCTCTTGAACGCTCGCGCCGCACCGGAGCACAGATGGCGCTCCTGGTGATTGACCTGAATGACTTCAAACAAATCAATGACAGCATGGGCCATCACATAGGCGATGTGGTTTTGCAGCGCGTCGCATCGGCCTTTGCAGATCGAGTCCGGCGTTCCGACACCGTGTCTCGAACCGGCGGTGACGAATTCTCAGTGATCCTGGAGGAGCCCACAAACCGCGAAGAGGCCGTGCACGTGGGAAGATCGTTGCAGCAGTTGCTCAACGACCCACTCGAAATCGAGGATCGCAAAGTGAACGTGGGAATCAGTGTTGGCACTGCCATTTTTCCTGAAGACGGATCCGACGCTCAAGCCCTGTGCGTTGCAGCCGACCTGAAGATGTATGACGAGAAAAAAAGACTGACAATCCAAAGCAGCGTAGAAACCACTCGCACTTCAGATCTGCCTCAGCAGTAGGCGGCTCATAAGGCATTCTTTCCGCCGAGCTACACCATGAGAAGATTGGGTGCCCGAAGAGTCCGCGATCCCCACGGGCAGGTCTTCGTCCGTGGGGCGGATATCTCGCTTTCGAGACCTGAGAATTCTCGACTCTCAATCGATTCTATTCTCCGGCAATTCACTGTGCCGCAGTCACCACAACAACAAGTTCCTCGCTTCCGCCCATCGAAAACTGAATCGGCGCAACGCGTGCCGCCGCATCCGCACTCGCATCCACTTCCCGCTCAATCTTCCCGCCCGTTGCGCCCTGAATCATCACATGCAACTTCGAAGCGACCGGAGCTGCGGTCTTAGCGGCGCTTGCCGACGGACTGCCCGCCTTAGGAGATACCGCGGAAGCAAAGCTCAGCGTGTAATTGCCTTTCGGCCACACGCCAAAGTTGGCCTTCCCCGAGTTGTCCGTCGTCCTCGCCGCGCAACCGCCGCCGGGGTTCTTTCCCAACTTAACGTCAATTCCCTTCAACGGCGCGCCCGCCAATGCACTCTGCACAAACAGAACACAAAGCACAGCCACAAAAATCAATCGAAGACCTGTCTTCATGCAATTCTCCTTTGCCTCTCTCTTGTCGTGCGTCAGGGTAGGCAGATGATACTACAAAGACATCTAAACAGCGAAAGGCCCGGAAGTCATCCGGGCCTTTCGTAGGTTTCAACTGTGCTCAAGCAGCAGACTTACTGTCCGTTGCCAGGACCACGGCCGCCGCCTGGGCCACCGGGACGACGGCGGCGACGGCGGGATTTGAGGTTAGCGCCCGCGGGACGGCCTGCGCCCGCAGCCTGCGTGACTGGAACGGGAGCGCCTTCGACGCGATTGAAGTTGGGCTCATTCTCTTCGTCGAACTCTTCGCCAACCTCCTCGTCGAAATCGTCTCCGCCTTCGATCAGGATAGTGCTCTGGTTCGATTTTGGCTGACGCTCGTCAAACTCGTTGCGGGGCTTGACGGGAGCGGCAAAAGAAGCAGTAGGGGCAAGCGGCTCGGAGGCGGAAATCTCCACCTCTTCAGCCTCTGCAGCCGGAGCCGACTGGCCCAGCTTGGCGCGCTGCTCCTTGATGAGAGCTTTGCGGCTGAGCTTGATGCGATTACCTTCGATGGCCAGAACCTTGACCATTACCTGATCGCCCTCGCGCAGCTCGTCCTTCACTTCCTTCACGCGATGTTCGGCGATCTCGGAGATGTGCAGCAGCCCATCGGTGCCGGGGAAGAGCTCGACAAAAGCGCCGAACTCCGCCAGACGAACCACCTTGCCCAGATAAACTTTTCCAATCTCCGGAACAGCGGTGAGATTGCCGATCATCTCGAGAGCCTTCTTCAGCCCATCGGCGTCGCACGAAGCTACATTGACGCGCCCAGTATCGTCTACATCAATTTTCGCGCCGGTCTGCTCGATGATGCTGCGAATGGTGGCGCCGCCCTTTCCGATGAGATCGCGAATCTTGTCGGTGGGAATCATCACGGTTTCGATGCGCGGTGCATAAGCCGAGCGCTCAGTGCGCGGTCCGTCCAGCACTGCGTCCATCTTATCCAGCAAGAACAACCGCCCGCGACGTGCCTGTTCCATCGCCTGCTCAAGAATCTGGTGAGTGAGGCCACCGATCTTGATGTCCATCTGCAGCGCGGTAATGCCCTTGCGCGTTCCGGCCACCTTGAAGTCCATGTCGCCGTAGTGGTCTTCGGCGCCGGCAATGTCGGTGAGGATGGCGTAGTCGTCCCCCTCCTTCACCAGGCCCATGGCCACGCCGGCCACTGCGCCCTTGAGCGCGATGCCCGCGTCAAAAAGCGCCAGGCTTGTGCCGCAAACCGTCGCCATCGACGAAGAGCCGTTGGATTCCAAAATATCCGAGACAATGCGGATGGTGTAAGGTGACTCTTCGGCAGTGGGCAGAACCGAGGTGATAGCGCGCTCGGCCAGTGCTCCATGCCCGATCTCGCGCCGGCCTGTACCGCCCATGCGGCCAGTCTCGCCTACGCAGAAAGGCGGGAAGTTGTAGTGAAGCATGAAGGGCTTCTTCTTCTCCCCTTCGTAGCTCTCCAACCGCTGTCCCTCGTCCGCGGTACCCAGCGTGGCTGTCACCAGCGCCTGAGTCTCGCCGCGGGTAAATAGCGCAGAGCCGTGTGTGCGCGGCAGCACGCTGGTCTCGATGGTAATTTGACGAATCTCGTCGAAGGCACGGCGATCGGGCCTGATCCGATCCTTTGTCACCTGTTCGCGGAAGATTCTCTCGCGCAGCTTTTCGTAGTAGTGAGACAGCTTTTTCTTGGCCGCCGGATCATCCGCGGGCAACTCTGCAGCCAGCTCGTCCTTGATCTGTTTCACCAGCGTCTGGCTTTCCAGCTTCTCGTGCACCTTGGTGTCCAGCGCGTCCTTGAGGCGGACTTCGATCTTGGCCTTTAACTCAGCGAAATAAGCTTCATCAAATTCCGGTGCGGTGAAGGCCCGCTTGGGCTTGCCGGCCACAGCCACCAACTCGTCGATCGCCGCCACAATCTTCTTGATCTCAGCGTGGCCGAACTCGATCGCGGCCAGAATAGTCTCTTCGGTCTCTTCCTTGGCGCCCGACTCGATCATCACGATGCCGTCCTTGTGGCCGACGACCATGATGTTGACCGTTGTTGCCGCGCGCTCGGAATACGTGGGGTTAATGACGAATTCGCCGTTCACGCGGCCCACGCGCACCGCGCCCACCGTGGCGCTGAAAGGAATGTCAGAAAGAGCCAGCGCGCATGCGGCGGCGTTGATGCCTACTACGTCCGGATCATTTTCTTTGTCAGCGGAGAAGACCAGAGCAATCACCTGAGTCTCGTTGCGGAAGCCGTCGGGGAACAGCGGACGAATGGGACGGTCGATCTGGCGGCAGGTCAGCACTTCTTTCTCACTGGGCCGTCCTTCACGCTTGATAAATCCGCCGGGAATGCGCCCGCCGGCGTAAGTGTACTCACGATAATCCACCGTGAGGGGGAAAAAATCGATGCCTTCCCTGGCTTCGGGAGAGGCTACTGCAGTGGCCAAAACCACGGTTTCGCCCGTGGTCACCAGTGCGGCGCCAGAGGCTTGTTTGGCCATACGCCCGGTCTCAAAGACCAGCCGCTTGCCGCCGGCAAGCTCGACTGCTACTTCATGCTTAGACATAGTGTCCTCGTTTCATTGTGTTCGCTTGAGAAACTTGTTAATGGAAGGGTGTGAAAGCTGGCGGCAGGCGGGAACAGTGGCAGGGCACTTAAAGAAACTTGGGCCTGCGCGTGGGAGCAGATTCTCCCCTCCGCGGCCAGTCCATCCGCCGGACCCCGCAAGCGGGACGCGCTCAGCCGATAGCTGTGCGCGGTCCCTGGCCGCGGGTCGAGTTCGCCAGGTACACCAAGGCCCCAGGTCCTGCGTAGTGCGGGGGCCGTGACCAATTTCCGGTCTGGGCGCTTCCGGGTCAAAGTAGGCTTTCTGGGTTCGCGTTCCGCTATTTGCGGATACCGAGTTTGCCGATTACGTCGCGGTAGCGATCGGTATCGTGCGTCTTCAGGTAGTCCAGAAGGCGGCGGCGCTTGCTGACCAGTTGCAACAGACCGCGCCGGGAAGCGTGATCCTTCTTGTGCGTCTTGAAGTGCTCGGTCAGTTCAGCGATACGCGCACTCAGAATTGCGATCTGGACCTCCGGTGAACCGGTGTCCGTATCATGGGTGCGGAAGCTTTCAATCAGGGTTGTTTTCTTAGCAGTCGCCAGCACGGCGTTTGTTACTCCTCTTGTCTTCTCAGTCCACGTTTAAGTGTCTATTGTGAGACTACCATGAATGTGCGCCCGTGCGCCATTCTCCGAGAAGCCAGAACCAGGTTGGTATCTCGCTGCCAGCCTTGACCTTCGCTACTGTTGCTGCTCCATCCAATAATTGGCTCGCGCCACGATGCGTGCGCCATAGTCTTCCGCCAGACGCACCTTTATGTTGTGCAGCCCTGGAGTGGGATCGGAAGGGCTGAAGGTAATCAGATAGCGGTTGCGGGCGTGCTGAGCCGATTCGACAACACGCTTCTCAAATCCCTTGTCGCCGGTAAAGGGGTGATATTCCCCGCCGCTCATGTGGGCCACTTCTTTGGTCACATTCTTCTTGAATGCCGGCACAATCATGGCCAGGGTCGAGAACAGATTCATCGCCCGGTCCTCGCCCGAGTCTTTTATATCGTGGCCCAATTCGGCGCGCGCCGGCGAAAACGATACGCTAAGTACCAGTACATCGGATTGGCCGATCTTGCGGATCAACTCCTCCGTCTTGATGTGCTTGCTGTCATGATCGCGCTCTTCGCTGATAAGCAAGAGTACGCGGCGATATTCCTTCGGTTGGGATTCAAGAAGATCAACGGCGTAGCTGACGGTATCGAGAATCGCGGCGCCGTTATCGCCCCGCGGCAAGCGCTTGAGGGCCTGATTTACCTCATCGCTCGAATGCGTGAAATCGCGAATAAGACGCGGCTTCGAATCGAAGCCCACCAGCGCAGCCTGGCCCAGACTGTCGCTCAAGAATAGATCCAGCAATGGGCCCATCTTGGCCAGCTTGTCGAATTCGAGTACGCTAGCCCCGCCCAACTCGACCGCGACCACCAGAGCAACCGGCGCCGTGTCCATCTCCTCCTGCACGCGAATCTTCTGCGGCACGCCGTTGTCTTCCAGCACAAAATCCTTCGGCTTGAGGCCGTAAACAACGCCTCCGCCCGGCTTCTCGACCAGCGTGGGCACCAACACCTCGTTGGCGCGGACGCGCAGTGTAGGCACGTCGGGGTTAGCGCTGGAGTGCGCGCTCGGCATGGGTAGCGGTGGCTCGATGGGAGGCATCTGCTGCGCACTCGCGAATGATGCGACCACAATCCACGCAGTGATCACAACCCAATCCAAGCGGATTAGTCCGAATCTCATACAGGTTACAGTTTACAGCGACCAGCAGGCAGTATTCGTTGCGCGGCTCGTAGCATTGATTGGGGCAAATCGATATAACAAATTCGCTTGCCTAGAATCCTATATTGGCGATGATTCTACCTGTTCCCTATTCCCTGTTCCCTGCTTTTCCGCCTTCACGCCCGTTTATGCACTTCCCTATCCATCCGCCCAATCCATCCCAGAAACGCTAAAAGCTCCCAACGCGAGGTCCACAGAAAGCTCAAAACATCTTTGCTTGTCAGCGTCTCCGCTGCCTTGCCGCTGTAAGTCTCAACCCGCCAGCGCAGGAATTCGCTCCGCCACGGTGCAAGCCGGTGGCCGCGCGTTGCATTCCAAAGAAAACGGAGCTGAGCAAACATGGTGAGTCCCTTCGCTTTGAGTATAGACGGTTGGGACGTCAGCGGACAGTGGTCAGTTACCACTCAAATCACTCCGGCAGTTTGCTGAACAAATCATTCGAGGAGGAGTTCAACTGCGCAATTACATCCTCCAGCGCCGTCTGCTGCGTCTCGGTTAGAGAAAGCTGCGTGGAGACCGTCGGAATGTCGGCCTGCATCAAGTTGGTCTGCGCGGTGGTCAACTGCGTCTGCACGTTAGTCACGGCGTCCGATGCGGCGGTAACCTGCGTGATCGAGTTGTCAATGGTCACGCGCTGCTGCGAGACATTATTCAGCGCCGTGCTCAACGCTTCCGTGTCGCTCACCGCCTGCGCGGTGTCAACCGTGCCGCTCGAATAATCGGCGACCAGGCTGTTGAGTGCGCCGAAGACGCTAGTCGAGCCCGAACCCAGGAATATCTGGCTTCCCGGCACATTCAATTGGATCTCTTGCCCATTGGGCGACTCAAGATAGTTCACGTCCTGGTCGCCGTTATAGGTGGTGACGGCCGGCGAAGTTGCAGTGGACGTGGAGAAAGGAGAGGTGGAAGTCTGGCCGCCGGCAAAGATGTACTGGCCCTGGTAGCTGGTGTTGGCCAGCGACTCAACTTCATCGAGAATGCCGGAAATCTGAGTCGAGACCGACTTGACGTCGCTGGAGTTCAGCGTGCCGTTATTGGCGCTGGTAGCCAGCGAAATGGCCGAGGTAAGTTGAGTAACCACGCTGCCCAGCGCCGAATCGGCCACTTGCAACTGGCCCGTAACCTGGCTGGAACTTTGCGTGAAGGAATCATCCTGCTGAATCTGGTTGAGCAACAGCACATTCTCTCCCGCGGCAACGGGATTCTGACTCAGCGAATTGATGCTTACCCCGCTCGACAGCTCGGACGACAATTGTTGCTCGCTCGCCTGAGCCTGATCGAGCGAACTCACCAGGTTTGTCGCGTAAAACGGATCCACTCGCATTCGACTCCTCCACTAATAACAGGGAATAGGGAATAGGGAATAGGGAATAGGGAATAGGGAATAAAAAACTGCCGGGTGCCCCATCCATTCCGCGTCTTTTGCGGAATGGGTGGGAAAGCACAAAACTAAGCCACCTTCTCCCTATTCCCTATCCCCTATTCCCTGCCTTTAAGACACCGCTGTTTGATCTCCCAGATTCAACGCAGAGGCCATAATCGTGTTCAACATCGCGAAGACCTGCGAAGCCGCCTGATAACTGCGCTCCAGCGTAGTCATCGACGAAGCCTCGTCGTTCAAATTGACGCCGGAAAGCGCGTCGTTCTGCGTCTGTAACTGGGTCACCGAGGCGTTCTGAGCCGTGTTTTCCGTCTGCACGCTGGAGACCGTCGAACCCAGCGTGGATACATAATTTGAGAAGTAATTGATCGGCGTCTGCCCATTCACCATCGATTGATTGGAGAGCGCATACATCGCCACGGCATTGGAATTGTCTCCCTTTCCATCCCCCGCGCCAGCGGCGGCAATCTGGTTGGGATCGGTCATCACCACGCTCATGCCCTCCGCGCTGTCCGCCACCGTAGTTGGCTCACTAAAAATGTTGAGCGCCGCATTGGCCGGATTGGCCACGTTTCCTTCCACGTCGTCGTAATCCGTTCCTGCATTGTTCTGCTTGTTTACCGAAGTGGAAATGCTGTAGGCCAGTTGATCGAGCGAAGAGAGCGCACTGGGAATGTCCGTGTCCCGCGCCGTCAAATATCCGCCCAGCGAGCCGCCGCCCGAGGCAAGATCGCCAGTTATATCCGTGTTGTTGACAAAAAAATCGGTGACCCCGTTCACCGTCCCGGTCGTCATCTGGTAACTCGTCCCCTCCGAAACCAGTAACTGGCCCGAGGTGGTGGTGATCTCCAACCCGTTGTTCTCGGTCGTAATCTGGTTAATCCCGACCAATTGCGAAAGCTGACTCAAATCTTCCTGGCGCTGGTCCTCGAGCGTTCCCGCGTCCGCGTCGGGCGAGGTGGTTTGAATCTGCTGATTGAGCTGGGCGATGGCGCCGGTTAGCGCGTTCACCTGGCTGGTTGTTCCCGCTGCCTCCTCGTCCAGGGCCGACCTTTGCGAGTTCAGGCTGGCTGCGGCGCCGGAGATGTCACCGGCCAGCGTGCCCGCCGTCGAAAGCACGCTCTGGCGCAGCGCGTTGTCGGTAGGATTCGCCTCCAGCGACGAAAATGAGTTGAAGAAACTCGTAATGTCGCTTCCGATGTTTCCGGCGGTTGAACTGGACGAACCCGAGGCCGGCGTGAACAGGGCTTGAAGCGTGTTGAGCGCCGTCAATCGCGAGCCGGAAGATGCAGCCAACTGCTGCTGCTGGTCCAGGCGCGATTCGAGCACTCGATCCTGCTCCGACGTTGCGCCGGTCTCCGTCACCCCCTGCCCGTACGAGACCCCATTGATACTGATCGGCTGATTTTCCTGCCAGTCGGGCGTCTCTTCCGTGTAACCAGGAGTATTGGCATTGGCCACGTTGTTGGCCACAACATTCAGGGCTTGCTGATCGGCGTCCAGAGCCTGCGAAATGATGCTGAGTGACGAGCTAATTGTCCCCATGCCCGCTCTCCGTTCGCCGCCATTCTGAGGCTCGCTCCATGCTGCCTTCGCGGTACTCCAGCCGGCCCGCGCGCAACTCCCTGAGGAGGTTCATCACGTTCAGGTTGGCCCGCGTCGCATCCAGCACTCTGGCGAATACCGCCATATCTCCCGTGGAATCCTTGGCCTCAGCAGCTAACGCCGCCTGCGCTTCCGCATCCTCATGAACCAGAGCGCGATTGAGGGCCTGGCAGGAAAGCGCCAACTCCTCCAACCGGTCAGCATCCAGGCGCGACAGCGCGCGCGATGCCTCAACGACCAGTTCTTTCAGCTTCGGATGACCGTGGCGCCCACCAATCTCCTGCAAAGCAATTGCTCCTTTCGCCTCTCTCCGGCTGCCACCCTCTGGTCGCACTCTCAGGTCGCCATTCTCCAGCCGGAATCAAATCCGAGCTATGACTTGCCGCCCAGCATCGAATCCACAACCTTTGAAGCCACTGCCTCGGCAGAGACGTTATAGCTGCCCGACGCGAGCGCTGCCTGAATCTCGGCTACTTTGTCCATGCGGGCACCGGAGTCCGTCGCCGTCTGAGAAACCTCGCTCCCCGCGCTGCTGAACGTTGCCCGGTCGCTGCCGAGTCCGCTCCCTCCCACTGCCGCGCCGCTCTTCGCCTGCTGCGCGGCGGTGGGAGCCGGCGCCGACGTTCCCAAAAGCGATTTCAAACCATCAAGACTGCTGCGAATATCCATTACCCACTACTCCTTGCTCACTTGATCGGCGGATTTTCCAATCACTTTAGTCATTTGTGAGAGTTGATTACGGTATTACCGTGCAAACTTCCGGTTACCCCGGTCGACCCATGCTTGTTGCCCGCAACAGAAAGCTGCCGCACAATGCCCGTAGCGATTCCAAACCCTCCATGCTCACTTAGTGCCTGTCCCAGCGACTCCGATGCGAACGACCCCAGCGCCCCGCTCGAACCGGATGCCGAGCCCGAGTCTTCACCATCCAGCCCATCTCCGCTGGTCATCGGTTTCAATAGCTCCTGCATCATCTGCGCCTCAAACTCGTGCGCGGCGTGAACCAGACGAGGCGACGGTGTGGCAGAAGCTGTCGCCGCGCCTGTTGAGGCTGCCGTTGCTGATGTTATCGATTGCATCTCCCGCCCCTTCCTTAAACTTCTAGCCTTACAGAACTTCCAGGTCAGCCTCTAAAGCGCCGGCCTCTTTCATGGCCTGCAGAATGGAGATCACATCCCGCGCGCCCGCTCCTGTGCGTTGCAATTCCTGCACCAAATCCTCCACCGTTGCACCCTCTTTCAGGTCAATGCGGTTCACTGGCTTGTCCTGGGCCTGCACGGTGGTCTGCTGAACCACCTGCGTCGTTCCTGCCGATCCGGGATTGGGCTGCGAGACCTCGTTCACGGTAATCACGTTGACGCTTAATCCGCCGTGCAGAATCGAAACCGGCTGCAAACGCACAGTGCCCCCGATTACCACCGTTCCAGTCCGCTCGTTCACCACTACGCGCGCCCGTGGATAGACCTCAATCTCGACGCCCTCCACCTTGTCCAGCAACTCCGCAATCTCCTCGCCCGGCACGGCTGCTATCTCTACCCGGCGGCTGTCGACTGCATGCGCCCGTGGCGCGCCCAGCGCCTTGTCGATTCCCGCTGCCATCTGTTCGGCGGTATGAAAATCCGCGTCGTTCAGCACCACGTTGACCACGCGCATTTGCTTCAGGTCAAAGGACACCGGCCGCTCCACCAGCGCCCCGCCGGGAACCCGTCCCGTGGTCGGATGATTTGACAACTTTGTATTACCGCCGCCCGACGCCATGTAGCCGCCCAGCACCAGCGACCCTTGAGCCTGCGCGTAAATCTGACCGTCCGGACCGTAGAGCGGCGTCATCAGCAGGATTCCCCCCTCCAGCGAACGCGCGTCGCCGGCCGAGGAGACTGTTATATCCACCTTGTAACCGGGCCGGCTGAAAGGCGGCAGCGTGGCCACCACAAAAACCGCCGCCATGTTTTTCACCTGCATATTGCTGGCGCTGTTGGACCCCGTCTGCGGAACCGTAATGCCCATCCGCTCCAGCACCGAAATCAGCGTTTGCGCTGGAAACACAGTCTGGGAGCTGTCACCCGTGCCCCTCAGCCCCACTACCAGCCCATAACCCACCAGTTGATTGTCCCGAATCCCTTCAATGGTCGCGACATCTTTGATCCGCGCCAGATGCCCCACAGCCGCAGAGTGCGCCGGCATCGAGGTCACGAGCAATGCGACGACGAGCGCCCCCCACAACCGAAGGCCTCGGCCTGTCTCACCATTCCCCGCTCTTTCGCTCACAACTCGCATCTCTATTCCCTATTCCCTATTCCCTACTCCCTGTTCCTAAAACACCAACAGCTTCTGAAGGAAGCGCACCACTGCGTTCTGGCGGTAAGTGGAATCGTTGACGATGCCCTTGCCGGTCACTTCCAGCTCAAGATCCGTCATGGCCGTCGATTGCACCTGGTTCTGCGCGCTCACATCTTCAGGACGCACCAGGCCGCGCAGCTTGATCAACTGCGTCTGCTGCGAAAAGGTCAGCTGGCGCGTGGCCTGCACCACCAGCATCCCATTAGGCAGCACGTCCACAACCTCGGCGCCGAAGGTCGTCGACAGACTCGAGTTGGTCGTGCTCTGCCCTTGCGCCGACAGGCCCGAAGCCGCAGTCATCCCCAGCAAGTTCTGCAGGGTATTCGAGCTCTTGAGTTTGCCAAACAACCCCGTGAGCCCAGAGCTGGCGTTCGAAGCACGGGAGTTCTTTACCTGCCCGTCGGTCGATGCTGCCAGACTTTCCGTCACCACAATCGCAACTACATCGTGTAGCCTGACTGCCTTGGCGTCCGTGCCCAGCCGCACCAGCCGGCCCTCCGGACTCCAGATCGAGCCCGGCGTCCGAACCTCCGCCGCCTGCTGCGCCCGCACTCTCTCGATGTATGCCTTCAGAGCCTCCTCGGGCGGAGTCGCCTTGCCCGCGATTCCCGGTGTCGTCTTGTTTTTGGAGCCGAGGCCGTGAGCGGTCGGCAATGCGACCAGCGCTAACGCAGCCATCAAAAGCCCCGCCCTCAGCAAGCTCACTCTCATGGCCGTATCCCTATTTCCGTCAGAAGTGCTGCACGGCCGGGACCGAGAGCCACGACGCTCACCACATTGCCGCCGATTGTCAATCGCACTTTGAGCTGAGCGCCGGCCGTGGCCGGGTTCAGGGCGCGCGCCACCAAAACCGCATCGACAGCCGCCGTGTGTTCCTCGACGACCAGCCGATCCCCTGCATGAATGACGGGAATTACCTGCACTTCGTCCGCCTGGCCTGCGAACCGCCCGGATGCGCCGACTGCATCGCGATGAGCCGTGGCCAGCACCAGGCGGCCCGGTCCTCCTGGAAACTGGCCGTTGCGCATGAGCAGCCAACGGTCCCCGGTATGCGGGTCGTCGATCTCGCGAACAATCTCCTCCTGCGTCGGACTTTGCAAGAACGCCAGTCCACCTGAAGAAACAAGGACCTGAGCAGCGAGTGCGACGGGCGACTGAGCAATGGCCACCGAGACCACTACCAGCGCCAGCGCTCCAATACCCATCACCATTCTCAGTTCCGTTCTCACGCGTCCCATCCTCCCAGCCCCTAACTCCCTAGTCCCTGACCCATGACCCCTGTTTAATGGGTCATATTGTTGACCTGGGAGTACATGTCGTCGGCGGCCTTGATGACCTTTGAATTCGATTCGTAGGCCCGCTGCGCCAGCACCATCTGCACAAACATGGTCACCACGTCCACATTCGAGTTTTCAAGGTAGTTTTGTTGCAGAGTGCCCAGCCCCTCAGTCCCGCCGGGGTTGCCCAGCACCGGGTCGCCGGAGCTGAGCGTGGCCTGCAACAGGTTCGAGCCCATGCTTTCCAAACCGCCGGGATTGGGGAAGGTAGCCAGTTGAATCTGTCCCAGCTGCGAGGGATTCTGCTGCCCCGGCATGGTCGCGTTCACCACTCCGTACTGGGTGATGGTGATAGCCGTCGAATTCGGCGGAATGGTAATGGTGGGGATGACCGGATCGCCTTCGACTGTGGTGAGCGTTCCCTGGTTGTTCAATTGAAACTGACCGGCGCGGGTGTAGGCGATGGTGCCGTCGGGCCGCTGCACCTGGAAAAATCCGCTGCCTGAAATGGCCACATCGAGCGGATTGTCGGTCTCGTTCAGCGGGCCCTCTGTATTAATCACTTCCGTCGCCGCGGGCTTCGTGCCCAATCCGATTTGCAGCCCCGCCGAGACCGTCGATTGGCTTTGTGCTGCGCCCGGCGTTACCAGGTTCTGGTAGACCATGTCTTGAAACTCCATGCGCAACTGGCGAAAACCCGTAGTCGACGAGTTGGCCAAATTATTGGCGATGGTGTCCAGGTTCAATTGCTGCGCGCTCATTCCGCTGGCCGCGGTGTATAAAGCTCGAATCATTTTGGCTCCTTCCAGTCGCCAGTAAACAGTGGACAGTGATCAGTGGTCAGTATTTGAAAACTCGCACTGAACACGAACCACCTCAAACTTCAACCTCACTGGCAACTGATAACCTTTCACTGACCACTGTTCACTGTTCACTGTCCACTGCTCTCACACTTTGGGCAGGTCTTCGGTGGCAATCTTGTTGAACTCTGTGTGGAAGACGGTGAGCGCCTTCTGCATCATCTCCGCCTCGCGCTGAATCAGAATCAGGTTCAGCGTCCCTTGAATCACATTCTGATTGGCAGACTCGATAGTGCCCTGGTGAATTGCGGCATTCGGCGAGAGCGCCGGTTTCACGCCCTCCGGCGCTACATACCGATTGGTACCCTCGGGAGTCAGTTGCGCGCCGCGCGGAAACGTGAACACCCCCACCGTGGCCACTACGCCGCCGGCTACAGAAAGCGCTCCATCTGCGCCCACCATCACCTCGCCTGGAGGAACCGGAATCGGCTGGCCGGAGGGCGAGAGTACCGCATCGCCGGCTGCCGTAACCAGTTGCCCGCTCGGCGTGCGATGAAAGCCGCCATCACGCGTGTAGCGCAGTCCGTTGGGAGTCTGCACCTGAAAAAAACCTTCACCTTCAATGGCCAGATCCAGCGGATTGCCGGTCTGCTCCAGCGCGCCCTGGCCCAGGCTGATCCTGTCGCCGCCCAGCAGTCCGTAGTTGTTCACCGTCCGCCCCAGCTGCGAGTCCTCGGCATCGGGCCCCAGCAGCACCGAGCGGAAATACTCCTGCTCGGCGCGATAGCCCGGTGTCTGCGCATTGGCCAAATTCGTAGACGCGATGTCCAGAGCCTGGGTGCGCGCTACCAGCCCGGTCAGCGCCGCATAGTATCCACTGTCCATCGTGCGCTCCTCGACGTGCATGAGGGGAGCATGCAGAAGGAGGGCCGAAAGCGGGAGGGAGAGATTAGAAAAATTTCAGAATTGAAGTGGAGGGGTCAAAGATCAGGGAATAGGGAATAGGGAGCGGGGGAAGTTAACAGCTAGAGGCATCGTTGTCCTATTCCCTGTACCCTATTCCCTGCTCTATTGCAGGCCATCGCAGATGATGGTCACTTCGAAACCGGCGCCGTCAAACCTGTATGTGTGGTGAAGCTTGAACTCGGGAGCCTGCACGTGGAGGTTATAATCCCGCCCGGTAATCACCGCGGGA
>Ga0181529_10004552_pt1 | contig 14939 bp, 3 predicted proteins | sample PEATcosm2014_Bin_36_FD_119763 | JGI IMG/M metagenome (GOLD analysis project Ga0181529, IMG submission 119763) | Peatland microbial communities from MTU Mesocosm Facility, Houghton, MI, USA - PEATcosm2014_Bin10_30_metaG | ecosystem: Environmental > Terrestrial > Soil > Wetlands > Peat | place...
ACGATCACCCCTCCCCAACTGAACGTGCAGCCGATGATAGCTTTGCATGCCCCCATCGTGCGGCCATTTCGCCTTCTTGAAAAGTGACTTAAAAGGTGCATTTTTATGCGGTCAGAGACCTAGGTGATGATGCCAAGCGGGAGGCTGTGGATTCGCTTCTCGTGCCAGCAAGTGGCGCGGCGCGACTGCCGCCACAGAACTGAGCGGGATCTGAACTGCCAAACAGATGCACCGCCCCGTATATCAAGCACCACGCACTGGCCTTACCGCCATATTCCATATCTGACAAGTAATGCTAGCATTTTCAGCTAGCTAACATCTTTTCACAGTATGGCCGATGACGGAGGTATGGCGATTCCCAAACTTCGTGATCCCTTGCCCGAGGATCGCCTCTCCGAATGAGAGCGCGATGAACGAATCCGTATGCTCGATCAGTTTTCCAAAAAGCTTAAGAAGGAAAAGAAAACATCTGGTTTTGACGATAGAACCGCCATTCGGCAGTTGAACAAATCCGATCGGCCGGGGGGTAAACATGGGCGCAATTGCCTCCGCTTCCATGCTAAACGCGGGCGGAGGTTGCCGGCTGCGAGGGCATCCCGATGGCCGGGGGAATGGGCGGCCCGAGACTCTTGCTCCGCAGCCGCCGGCGGAGGGATCGCCTCATATCCCCGAGGCGCGAGCCTTTGCTCCGCGCACTTGGCGCTTCTCTGAACGGCTTCTGTTGTGGCGAAGAGCGATTATTGCTTGCGGGGAATTGTTATCGCGCGTCCGTTGCCCGTCAGGAAAAAAGAAAATGATGGGTTGACACGTTTTCAGCGCTGGATTATAAAGGCAGCCAAGTTACCGCTATATTCCAACGGACGATCTATTCGCATGGCGACCGTTAACCGGCGTCCAGTATTGGTGCGTGGGCCAGGCCTTCCTGTCGAACTTTGAATTCAGATCCGCGGGGATAGCGCCGAGGTCTGTCTACATGCTCGATTCGACACGGTTTGCTTGCCAGGTTTCTTCTCGGTTCTTCCGCTTTTCAAACAGCCCGATCCGTTTTGTCCGGCGCATTGCCCGCGCGCCGTTTTTGGCGCTGGCAGCGGCGTGCCTGCTGGCCGCTTCAAGCAGCGCGCGGGCCGCCACGTTCACGGTGACCGACACCTCGGACGACGCGTCCGACTCCGGATCGTTGCGCTATGCGATGAACCATCTGGACCCCGGCTCGGCGGCCACGAGCAACACCATCCGCTTCGCCGCTTCGCTCAACGGACAGACGATTGTCGTTGGCAGCCGGCTGCAGCCGATCGGCAACTACGGCGTGACCCTCCAAGGGCCGGGCGCCGGCCTGTTGACCATAGCGGGCAACGGCAGCGACGTGGTCTTCGTGTTCAATGGATCGTCCATTTATTTCTATGGATTGACCGTTACGGGCGGGAATAACTGCAATGCTGGCGGAATCCAGAACCTGAACAGCAATGTGACGGTGGACAGCAGCGTTTTCTATGGGAATTCCGCTCCGGCCGGCAACGGCGGCGCCATCTCGAGCGACGGAACCCTGATTGTGCTCAATAGCACCTTCTACAACAATTCCACGGCCGGGAACGGCCCGAACGGCTGCCCTGGGGACGGCATCGGCGGCGCCATCAACAGCAACATGGGCGGCACGCTGACGGTCGTCAACAGCACCTTCTTCGGCAATTCCAGCGGGGCGGGCGGCGCCATCAGCGTTGTGCAGGGATCGTCCGCGACCATCGTCAACAGCACCATCTTCGGGAATGCTTCGCTCAGCGCAGAGGCGCAATCCAACGGCGCCGTCGCCGGCGGAATCTACAACGATGGATCAGCACGCGTGACGGTGACGAACAGCATCGTTTCCGGCAACACCGGACCGGCTGGCGGCGACGATATCGATGGCAGCGGCTACACGAACGGCGGCGGCAACATTGTGGGTTATTTGGGGGGCGCGGCGGTCAACTCGGACGCCATCCATCTGGCTCCGCTGGGCAACTACGGCGGCCTCACGCAGACCATGCTTCCGCAGGCGGGCAGCCCGGCCGTCTGCGCCGGATCGGCCAGCCTGGCCCTGGATCAAAATGGCATCCCGCTCACCACCGACCAGCGCGGCTGGCCGATGACTCCCTCGACCTGTCCGGCGGGAATGGTGGACGCGGGCGCGGTGCAGTCGAATTACCTGACCGTCAACACCCTCGTCGATACGTTGAACACCGGCGACCCATTGAGCTGCACCGATGGGCTTGGCAGCTCCTGTTCGCTGCGCGACGCCTTGGCGCAGGCCAACACCCTGGGGCAGGCCGACGTCGATTTCGCGCCGTCGCTGTTCGTTTCCGGCTCTCCGGCTGTCGCCACGCCGGGAACCATCCCCCTGGGCACGGTGACCGGGACTCTTCCGGCTGGAACCACGGCGACCGATACTCCGTTGCCGCAAATCTCCGGAACCCTGAACCTGATCGGGCCGGGAGCGAACCTGCTCACCGTCTCTGGCAACCACGACGGGAACGTGGGCAGCGTGCTTACGGTTGCTCAAGGCGGCGTGGCAAATATCTTCAACCTGACCATCGCCAATGGGACGGCCTCTTTCTATGGTGGCGGGTTGCTCAGCATAGGGACGGTGACGTTGGCCGGTTGCGCCTTCACCGGAAATCATTCGTCCGTGAATGGGGGTGCCATCGGCAATTTAGGAACGATGATGTTGACCGGCTGCGCCTTCTCCGGGAATTCCGCGGCAGTTAACGGCGGCGGCATTTTGAACTACGGGACCGGCACGCTGACGGTGAGCGACAGCGCCTTTTCCGGGAATTCCGCGGCAGTTAACGGCGGCGGCGGCATCTTCAGCGACGGCGTGTTGACGGCGATCAACAGCAGCTTCTCAGGGAATAGCGCAAGCGGTGGTTTGGGCGGCGGCATCTACGTCGATGATGGCAGCGCCGTGGTGAGCAACAACACGTTGTCGGGGAACACCGCGGCCATGCAAGGCGGCGGCATCTTCAATCTTGGCTCGTTGACGCTCACTAACAGCATCGTCGCCGGCAACACGACAGCCGGGTCGGTAGGGGGCGACTGCGGTCGTTGCGGCACGCAGAGCGGACCCAACCTGATCGGCCTGCCCAGCGGCGTCACCAGCGCCAGCCAAATCCTCGGCTCGCTGGCGTACAGCCCGGCCAACGCGGCGGCGCCGACGATGATGCCTCTGCCCGATGCCGGCGGCACATTGGGAATCGTCTGCCAGGGCTCCGCGGCGCAATTGCCCGCGGGCGTCACCACCGACGCGCGCGGATTCCCGATGAATCCCGCGTGTCCGTCGGGGGCCATCGATCTGGGCGCGGCGCAGACCAACTACACGGATGTTCAGTTTGTCCAGCAGCCAACGAACGCGTTGGTCAATCAGCCCATCGCGCCGGCGCCCGCGGTGGAGATTGTCGAGACCAACGCCAACACGGGGGCCAGCGACGGAGTGAGCGGCATTCCCGTGACCTTGGCCTTCAGCGGCGGATCGAGCGAGATCGTGACGCCGGGAAATCTCAGTGCGACCACAGCGCCGACGGCCACCTCCAACGGGATGCTCGGGCTGGCCACGTTCAGCGGGCTGGCAGTGAACACCTCGAATACGTCCGCCACGCCGAGCCCGGTGTACACGTTCACGGTCGCCTCGCCGGCGATCGGCGGAACGCCGGCGGTCAGCGCACCGTTCGACGTGGATGCCCCGGTGGTGACGCAGCTTGGCTTTGTCACGCCTCCGCCGGCGACGATCGCGGCAGGCCAGAGCCCCGGCATCGTAACCGTGCAGGAAGAGTCGGTCAGCGGAGTGCCGCTCCTGACGAGCAGCGGCGACGCGATTACGCTCACGGTGAGCGTGACGGGCGGTGCTACGGTCCAGACCCTCACGGCCACGACATCGGGCGGCGTAGCCAGCTTCAGCCCGAATGCGCTGACCCTGGCGGGCTCATACAGCTATTCGGCGGCGTTTACCAACAATCCTACGATTGGGACGGCGACGCCGGCCCCGGAGACCGTGATTGGAGGGACGCCGGCCAGCTTGACGGCGAGCGGCGGAACTCCGCAATCGGCTCAAGCAATGACGCCCTTCGCCACGCCGCTCACGGTCACGGTCCTGGATATTTACGGGAATCCCGTCGCCGGACAGACGGTGACCTTCACGGCGCCGGGCACGGGCGCCAGCGCGTCGCTGTCAGCGCCGGCGGCCACGAACGCTTTTGGCCAGGCCAGCGTGATCGCGACGGCCAACTGGACGGCGGGCGGCTACACGGTGACGGCGGCGCTGGGCGGCCTGACGGCGGGCTTCTCGCTCACCAATCAAACGGGGCCGAACCTGGTGGTGACCACGGCGCAGGACGATGCGGGCGCGGCCTCGAACTGCACCGTGCAGGCCGCGCCGGGCACGGGCACGGATGGCGCGTGCAGCCTGCGCGACGCGCTGCTCGAGGCCGCCAGCCTGGGAGGGGCGAGCATCACCTTCGATGCGACGCAATTTGCCACGGCTCAGACCATTCCACTGACCACCGGCGTCACGCTGAGCATTCCATCGGGCACCGCGATCGTTGGACCGACGACGGGCAGCGGCGCCACGCTCACCGACCTGGTGACGGTGGCGGGCAGCTATGGTTCGACCAGCGACTTCACGGTGAATTCGGGCGTGACCAGCGCGGCCATCGCCAATCTGACGATTGAAAATGGATCGGCCGAGTCTGGCGCAGGCATCAACAATTCCGGCACGTTGACGGTGGATAACTGCACGTTCGCGAGCAACAACGCCTATCTCAACGGCGGCGCCATCTACAATGCCGGCACGCTCGCGGTGAACAACAGCATGTTCACCAACAACTCCGCAAATTCCACAAATGACAACGGCGGCGCCATCGAAAATGACGGCACGCTGACCGTGAGCGGCAGCACTTTCTCCAGCAATTCCTCGTTCAGCGGCGGCGCCATCGAAAATGAGGGCACGCTGACGATGGTCAACAGCACCTTCGCCGGCAATATGTCGTTCTACGGCGGCGCCATCTACAATGACGGCACGCTGACGACGGCCAACAGCACCATCTTCGGCAATAGCTCGTTCTACGGCGCCGGGATCTTCAGTTACTACCAACTGACGGCGAATAACACTATCTTCTCCAGCAACCTCGCGTGGGCCGAGGGAGACGCCATCGCGGTCTACGGAGGCTCGTCAAGCTCCAGCAATAACGTCTACTTTGGCAACGTGGGAGGCGGGGGGGACTGCTTAGGTTGCGACTCCAACACCAACGCCATCGACGTCGACCCGATGCTGCAGCCGCTGGGCAACTACGGCGGACCGCTGCAGACCCTGATTCCGCTGCCGGGATCGGCGGCGATCTGCGCGGGATCGGCTCCGCTGGCGGTAGATGGGAATGGCAACGGGCTGGCGACGGATCAGCGCGGCTTTGCGCGCACCACGAGCTATGGCAGCGGCAACGCGGCAATCACCTGCGTGGATGCGGGCGCGGTGCAGACCCATTACACCGCGGTGCAGTTTGCCAATGCGCCGAGCGGCGGATACTCCGGCTGGGTCGACCAGATCCTCAATCCGGCGCCCATCGTCTCGATTACCGAGAACGGCCAGAACCTCGGCGGCGTGCCCATTCCGCTGGTTTTCACCGGAGCGGGCAACGCCTGGGGAGTGGGAACGGTGACGACCGTGGCCGGAACGGGGGCCATCTTCAGCAGCCTCTCGGTGGATACGCCGAATGCCAACGATGTGCTTTCCGTCAATCTGCCGCTGACGGCGGCGGGCAGTACCGCGACGCTTCCGCCGCTGACGGCCTCGGTGAATCTGAACGTCGTCATGCCGGCGACGGTGCAGGTGACCGTAGGGACCTCGCCGGCGGGCCTCGCCTTCAGCGTGAACGGGGCTCCGTACACGAGCGCCCAAACGCTGACCTGGAATACCTCATCCCCGTACACTCTGGCGACCACGGCCAGCCAGGCGGGAGCGGGGGTGCAGTACAGCTTTGTGAACTGGAGCGACGGAACAACCAACCTGACGGACATGGTGACGGCGACGCCCGCCACGACCTCCTACACAGCCAACTTCAGCCTGCAGTACCAACTGAATGTTTCGTCGAACAACACGGCCTACGGCACGGTGACGGCGCCGGCCTCGGGCGGGTATTACGCGGCGGGAACGCCGGTGACGCTGACGGCCACGCCTGCCGCGGGCTACTACTTAACCGGCTGGACGGGCAGCAACGACATCGCCAACCCGGCGAGCGCCAGCACCACCATCACCATGAACGGCCCGGAGACGGTGATGGCCAACTTTGCGCCCGCTCCGAATTATGTGGTGACGACGAACCAGGACGTGACGGATTCGACGCCCGACTGCGCCAGCGGCAGCGGCAACACCTGCTCGCTGCGCGATGCGCTGGCGCTGGCGAATACGGCCGGAGCAGGCAACATCACCTTTTCGCCCGCGGCGTTTGCCGCGACCAACAGCACCGCGCAGAACACCATTACGCTGACTCAGGGATCGCTGGCCATTCCATCGAATACCGCGATCGTCGGACCGACGACAGGCAGCGGCGCAACGCTCACCGACCTGGTGACGGTGGCCGGCGGCAATTCGTTGAACGGATTCTCCGTTTTCACTGTGAATAACGGCACGATCATCGTGGTTTCCGCCAACCGGGCGGCCGTAGCCGGCGGCACTCCGTCGAACGCGTTCTCCGATTCCCCTGGTAATGCCGGCGTGACCGGCGCGGTTATCGCCAACCTGGCGATAGTAAATGGAGGCGGCTCCGCTGGCGGCGCTATCAACAATGCCGGCGCGCTGACGGTGAGGAACTGCACATTCTCCAACAATTCCACATCCTACGGCGGCGCAATCTTCAACGCATACGCCGGCACGCTGACGGTGGCCAACAGCATCTTCTCGAGCAATTCCGCCGGGTCTGGAAGCGGGATCTACAACGGCGGCATAGCGACGGTAGCCAACAGCACCATCTCTGGAGGCTCCGGCACCGCGATCGAGAACGCGGGTACGATGACGGTGACCAACAGCACCTTCTCCACCAATGTCAGCGACGCGGGCTGGGGCGGCGCCATCGAGAACGACGGCACACTGGTGGTGACCAACAGCACTTTCTTCGGCAATTTCGGCATTGGCGCCGGCGTTTTGAGCTACGGCCAACTGACGGCGAATAACAATATCTTCTCCGACAACTTTTCATGGGACGTCGGAGGCGCCATCGCGACCTTCGAAGGCACATTAAGCTCCAGCAATAACGTCTTCTTTGGCAACTCAAGTCCAGGCGGGGGCGGGGATTGCTTTGAATGCACCTCCAACAACAGCATCGACGCGGACCCGATGCTGGCGCCGCTGGGCAACTACGGCGGGCCGATACAAACCATGATTCCGCTGCCGGGATCGGCGGCGATTTGCGCGGGATCGGCACCGCTGGCCGTGGATGGGAATGGCAATGCGCTGGCGACGGATCAGCGCGGCTTTGCGCGGATAACGAATTACGGCAGCGGCAACGCGGCAACCACCTGCGTGGATGCGGGCGCGGTGCAGACCGATTACACCGCGGTGCAATTTGCCAACGCGCCGAGCGGCGGCTATCTTGGCGTAATCAACCAGGCGGTCAATCCGGCGCCCATCGTCACGGTGACGGAGAACGGCCAGAATATGGGCGGCGTGCCCATCCCGCTGGTTTTCACCGGATTGGGCAATGCCTCGGGAGTGGGGACGGCGACGACCGTGGCCGGAACGGGAGCAACCTTCAGCGGTCTCTCCGTGGATACGGCGAATACCAGCGACGTGCTCTCCGTGAGCCTGCCGCTGACGGCCGCGGGCAGCTCCGCGACTCTTCCGCCGCTGACGGCCTCGGCCAATCTGAACATCATGCCGACGACGGTGCAGGTGAGCGTAGGCACTTTGCCCGCGGGTCTCGCCTTCAGCGTGGACGGCACGGCCTACACCGCCGCGCAAATGCTGACCTGGAACAGCCTTTCGGCCCACACCCTGGCGACCGTGGCCAGCCAGACGGGGGCGGGCGCGCAGTACAGCTTCGTCAACTGGAGCGACGGAACAACCAGCCTGACGGATACGGTAACGGCGACGAACGTCACAACCGGCTACACGGCCAACTTCAGCGCGCAGTACCAACTGAATGTTGCGCCGAACAACACGGCCTACGGCACGGTGAGCCCCGCCTCCGGCGCGTACTATGCGGCGGGGACGCAGGTGACGCTGATGGCGACACCCAGCAGGGGCTATTACTTCACCGGCTGGACGGGCAGCAACGATATCGCCAACGCAGCGAGCGCCAGCACCACCATCACCATCAACGGCCCGGAGACGGTGACGGCCAACTTCGCGGCGATTCCGAATTATGTGGTGACGACGAACCAGGACGTGACGGATCCGATGGCCGATTGCGCCAGCGGCAGCGGCAACACCTGCTCGCTGCGCGATGCGCTGGCGCTGGCGAGCGCGGCCGGAGCAGGCAACATCACCTTTTCGCCCGTGACGTTTGCCGCGACCAACAGCACCGCGCAGAACACCATCGCGCTGACCCAGGGGTCGCTGCTTATTCTTTCGAATACCTCGATCGTCGGTCCCACCGCCGGCAGTGGAGCGCATGCCACCAACCTGGTGACCGTGGCAGGCGGGGGCCCTTCGAGCGACTTCTCTGTCTTCCTGAGTTTCAGCCAGACTGGGTCGATCATCGCCAATCTGAACATCGCCAATGGGAATTCGCCCAGCTATGGCGGCGGCGCCATCGAGAATTTCAATACTCTGACGGTGACCAACACCGTCTTCTCGAACAACTCCGCCCCGAGCAGTCTTCTCAACGGAGGTTTCGCTTATGGCGGGGCCATCTACAATTACGGCGCTCTGGCGGTGAATAACGGCACCTTCTCGGCGAATTCCGCCTCCGCTGGGGGCGGGGCCATCTGCAATAACGGCACTCTGACGCTGAACGGTACCACTTTCTCCGGCAACAGCTCCGGCTACGGAGCGAACAGCGAATTCACTTTTGGCGGCGCCATTGTAAGTTTTGGCCCTCTGACGGTGATTGACAGCACCTTCTCGGCGAACTCCGTCAACGGCACCTACGGCATAGGTGGCGCCATCATCGCCATCGGCGGCACGCTGACGGTGAACGGCAGCACCATTGCGGGGAACACCGCCAGCGGATGGGCCGGCGGCATCTACGCCTATAACCCCCTCACGATCGCCAACAGCATCGTGACCGGCAATTCCTTTGGCTCGACTCCGGACGATCTCGAGGCCCTCGACCCGAATTCGCAAAATGGGTACACCGATGGCGGCGGCAACATTGTGGGCTATCTGAACGGCGCGCAGAACTACGCCGCCACGGTGAACCTGGCGCCGCTGGGCAACTACGGCGGAGCGACGAAGACCATGATTCCGCCGCCGGGCAGCGCGGCCATCTGCGCGGGAACCGCGGCGCCGCAGGGCGGTTTAACGCTGCCCGCGACCGATCAGCGCGGCTTTGCGCGGACGACCAGCTATAGCAGCGGCCAAACATCGACCACCTGCGTGGATGCGGGCGCGGTGCAGACCAATTACGCGTTGAGCTTTATCACCGAGCCACTCGCCAGCGCATTTGCAAATCAATCGCTGCCGGTGGCGCCGGTGGTGCAGTTGACCGAGAACGGCAACCTGGCCACGGGGGTGGCAACGTCTGTCGTTTTGTCGGGAAGCCCGGTGGCTCTGAGCGGGACGACAACCGCCAATCTCTCTTCGGGGACGGCATCCTTTGGCAATGTATCCGTTGCCTCCGTCAGCAGCAGCGAATACCTCACGGCCTCCATGGCTGTGACTTCCACGCTGAACGTGAGCGCGGTCAGCACGGCAATGGATGTGCTTTTGCCTTCGCCGCCCGCTTTGGCCTTCTTTTTCGGCGCGCAGCAAATCCCGGCCGGCGGGTCCACATCGCTCACTTTCACGGTTTCCAACAGCAATCCGCTGCCGATCGACGGCGTCTCTTTCACCGACGTTCTTCCCGCGGATCTGGCGGTTTCAACGCCCAACGGATTGACCGGCGCCTGCCCTGGAGTCGTTTCCGCCCCGGCCGGCGGCAACAGCATCGGCCTCGCGGGAACAACGCTGGCAGCCAACGGGAGCTGTTCCTTTACTGTCAACGTGACGGCAACCGCGGCGGGCCACGCGACCAACACCGCAACACCTTCCTCGACGAACGCCGGGACCGGCCAACCCTTCTCGGCCTCCCTGGGGGTCTACACGGCAACAGCGACCTCCCTCACCGCGACGCGAGGCGCCAGCCAGTCGGCGTATGTCGGCAATGCCTTCGCGATTCCCCTGCAAGCCACCTTGCTGGACCAGAACGGCAATCCCATCCCCGGCGTGACCATCGCCTTCACCGCGCCGGCCAGCGGCGCCAGCGCGACCTTCACCAGCGGCGCGGGCACAATCACGGCGCAAACCGACGCGAACGGCATCGCCAGCGCGCCGGCAATGGCCAACACGACCGCAGGCAGTTACTCGGTGACCGCGACGGTCGGCAGCTTGGCCGCCAGTTTTGCGCTCACCAATCAACCGCCGCCGAACCTGGTGGTGACCACGCCGCAAGACGATGCGGGCGCGGCCTCGAACTGCACTGTGCAGACCACGCCGGGCGCGGGCAGGGACGGCGCGTGCAGCCTGCGCGACGCGCTGCTTGAAGCCACCGATCTGGGCGCCGGCAACATCACCTTCGACGCGACCAAATTTGCCAGCGCGCAGACCATCGCGCTGAGCAGCGGCGTCACGCTGAGCATTCCGTCGAATACCGCGATTACCGGCCCCAGGACCGGCAGCGGCGCCACGGCCGCCAATCTGGTGACGGTAGCGGGCGGAGGCCCTTCGAGCAACTTTCCTGTCTTCACAGTGAATCCCTCCGTGACCGGCGCGGCTATCGCCAACCTGACCATTGAAAATGGATATTTCTACTCTGTTGGAGGCATCAGCAATGCCGGCTCGTTGACGGTGAGCGGCAGCACCTTCACTGGCAACTCCGGTTGGGCTGGCGGTATCTACAGCACCGGCAATTTGACGGTGAACAGCAGCAGTTTCTCCGACAACGATGCCGATTACGTTGGCGGCGTCAGCAACCAAGGCGGCACGGCGACGATCGCCAATAGCACCTTCGCCAGCAATCAGGGCTATAGCGCAGGCGCCATTCAAAACGATATGGGTGGCACGATGACGGTGACCAACAGCACCATCGCCGGTAACTCCTCCACCAACTGGGGTGGCATCTTAAACGGCGCCACGCTGATCCTGGCCAACAGCATTGTGAGCGGCAACACGGGCTTCAACGGTCCCGACGATCTCGATAACCAAGGCAGCTACACCGATAACGGCGGCAATGTCGTGGGTTACATCTTTGGTGCGCAGAACAACGCCGCCGTGGTGAACCTGGCGCCGCTGGCCAACTACGGCGGAGCGACGCAGACCATGATTCCGCTGCCCGGCAGCGCGGCCATCTGCGCGGGCTTGTTGGCCAACATCCCCTCGGGCGCGACCACGGATCAGCGCGGCCAATCCAACACCAACGCCAGCTATGCGGGATACGGCAGCAACTCGCCTTGCGTGGATGCGGGCGCGGTGCAAACCCATTACTCGCTGTCCTTCACCACCGAGCCGCAGCCCATCTCTCCGGCCCCGGCGATCCTGCCGCTGGCGAAGTTCCAGGCCGCGGTCACGCTGAGCGAGAGCGGCAGCGTCTTTACCGCAGCCAGCGTTCCCCTCCCGCTCTCGCTGGCCGGCAGCGGCACGCTGAGCGGCGGCTCCGCCTCCACAGCGAACGGCGTGGCCACCTTCACCGGCCTCGAAGTCAGCATGGCGGGCGCGGGCGACCAGTTAACGGCGAATCTGACGCTGAACAGCGGCAGCACGCCTGTCGCCGCAGCCTCGGCTTCCAGTTCCTCCTTCAGCGTGGAGCAGGTCACGCCGACCATCGTCTTCCAGCCCTTGCAGGCGGCGCAGGTCTACGGCGCCGCGATTCCCGCCGGCGCTCTGAATGCAACGGCAACCTACAATGGACAATCGGTCGCGGGAAGTTTTGCCTACACCGCGACGGTCAACGGCAACCCGCAGACCCTGGCCGCCGGAGCCACGGTTTTGCCGGCGGGCAGATACAGCATCACCGCCAGTTTCACGCCGACGGACGGAGCGACGTATGCGGCGGCCCAGGCCACCGTGAGCTATTCCGTAACGGCGGCGGCGCTGACCATCACGCCGGTGAGCCAGAGCAAGAGCTACGGCGCGACGCTGGCGCTCACGGCGTTCACCACTTCGGGTCTGCAGAACAGCGACACGGTCACCGGGGCGACGCTGACCTCTCCCGGAACCGCAGCTTCCGCCGCGGTGGGCAGTTATCCGATCACCGCATCGAATGCCGTGGGCACGGGGCTGTCGAATTATTCGATCGCCTACGCAACCGGCAGTACGGTCACGGTGAACGCGGCGGCGCTGACCATCACGCCCACCAGTCAGAGCAAGCCGTACGGCGCGACGCTGGTGCTCCTGGCATTTACCACTTCGGGTTTGCAAAACAGCGACACGGTCACCGGGGCGACGCTGACCTCTCCCGGAACCGCAGCTTCCGCCGCGGTGGGCAGCTATCCGATCACCGCATCGAATGCCGTGGGCACGGGGCTGTCGAATTATTCGATCGCCTACGCGACCGGCAGTACGGTCACGGTGAACGCGGCGGCGCTGACCATCACGCCGGCGAACCAGAGCAAGAGCTACGGCTCGACGCTGGCGCTCACGACGTTCGCCACTTCGGAACTTCAGAACAGCGACACGGTAACCGGCGTGACGCTGGCCTCCGCGGGGACAGCGGCTTCCGCGGCGGTGGGCAGCTATCCGATCATCGCCTCGAATGCCGTGGGCACGGGGTTGTCGAACTATTCGATTACCTATGCAACCGGCAGCACGGTCACGGTGAACGCGGCGACGCTGACGATCACGGCCAATAACGCGAGCCGCACCTATGGCACGGCAAATCCGGCTTTCGCCGGCACAGTGGTTGGCGCGGTGAACGGCGACAGCTTTACCGAGAGCTTCACGACCAACGCCGTCCTAAGCTCGAACGCAGGCAATTACGCCATTGTGCCCAGCGTGGCGGGAGCGAATCTGGCCGACTATCAGCAGGCAAGCACGAACGGCACGCTGGCCGTTAGCCAGGCCGCGAGCAGCACGGCGCTGAGCGTGAGCAGCGCATCCATCACACCGGGCCAGAGCGTCACGTTGACCGCCCAGGCGTCTTCGACAACCACCGGCACGCCCACCGGCATGGTGAGCTTCTACGATGGAACGTCGCTGCTGGGGACAGCGCCGCTCAACGCGGGCGCTGCCGTCTACTCGACCGCGGCGCTGGCGCCGGGCCTGACCCACAACCTCGGCGCGACCTACGGTGGCGACATCAACTTCACCCCCAGCAGCGCGCCCGCGAATACAACCGTTTCGGTGGCGCCGCTGGACTTCACGATGACCATCGCGGGGCCGAACAGCGCAACCCTGATTCCGGGCAGCGTCATCACCTATCAGGTGACGGTGACGCCCGACTACGGCTCCTACGCGGGCGTAGTGAACTTCACCGTCAGCGGGCTTCCGCCGGGTGCAACGGCCACGTTCTCGCCGTCGAGCATCGCCGCCAACGGCGGAGCGCAGACCGTTACCGTGACCATCGAAACCGCTCCGCTGACGGCGATGCGGCACATGCCGTCTGCCCCATCGGCAGGCAGCCGCATGGCGCCCGTCGCGCTGGCTTTCCTGTTGCTGATTGGAGCCGGAGGCTTGCGCCGGAATGGACGCAAGCTGCGCCGCATGGCGTGCGTGGCGCTGCTGTTGCTGGGCGGCGCGGCCAGCATCGTGGTGAGCGGATGCGGCGGCGGCTTCTACACCCAGTCTCCGAAGAGCTACACCGTCACCATCACGGCCGCTTGCGGCAGCCTGGAGCACAGCGCGACCGTCACCCTCAACGTGCAATAAGTCCCAAGGAGTCTATCGATGCGCAGACAACTCAACAGCAGGCTCCTCGGAGGAGCGATGACAACGGTCGTGATGATGGCAGCGGCTTTGTGGACAGCGCCGCTGCCAGCCCAGGGCGGCGCGGGCCACGCCGCCCCGGCGCAAGCGAACGACCCGATCGATGTGGCCGTCACCTACGGCGCCACGCGGGCCAACACCATCGAGAGCAGCAACTTCTGGATGCAGGGCGGCAGCGTGCAACTGTGCGGCCGATTCTATCGCGGATTGGGCGTGGCAGCCGAGGTCGCGGGCATGCACGCGGGCGCCATCCAGTCGCCGGGCGCGGGACTGGACATGGTGACGGCCACCTTCGGCCCGCGCTATACTTGGTCGCCCGCGCGCCGGAGGTACGAGATTTTTGCCCAGGCGCTGGGCGGCGCGGCCAACGGCTTTCACGGCGTCTTTCCCGCCGCGGCCGGCGCCAGCGACTCTGCCTTCAGCCTGGCTTTCCAGACCGGCGGCGGAATGAATCTGCGGCTCTCGCCGCGCGCCGCATTGCGCGTCTTTGAGGCCGATTGGCTGCGCACCGGGTTGCCCAACTCGACCAACAACGCACAGAACAATCTCCGCCTCGGCGCGGGAGTTGTTTTTCGCTTCCGGTAAGCGCGGCGGCCCTCTCTGGAGCGGCAGGCAAGGCAGAAAACACGATGCGCCGATCGGGACAGCGAGCTTGCGCCAAAGCTGAATCGAGATGCGGAGCAGCCCAGTTGCATGGCTGCCGGCCGGCCCGGTCCGGCGAGGTTCCGACCGGCCGCCGCATCCTAAAGGGTGAGGAGATCCCCCGGCTCTGCCGGGGTGGCAGTAGCAGTTTGACATTTACGGGAGTCCATCCAAGAAACTCCAAACGTGAGCCGACCAAAGCACACGCAAAGGAGAAACTGGA
>Ga0181529_10004554_pt1 | contig 14930 bp, 7 predicted proteins | sample PEATcosm2014_Bin_36_FD_119763 | JGI IMG/M metagenome (GOLD analysis project Ga0181529, IMG submission 119763) | Peatland microbial communities from MTU Mesocosm Facility, Houghton, MI, USA - PEATcosm2014_Bin10_30_metaG | ecosystem: Environmental > Terrestrial > Soil > Wetlands > Peat | place...
ACGGCAGCGAGGCCGAACGCGACGAGCCGAGAACCCATTCGACGTAGGCGGTCACGCTGATCCGGCGCGGGCGGCTCGACCGATTGGTCAGCACGAGGCGCGAAATCTTGATCGAATCGTCGAGGGGCACGTATTGCGCGAGATCGGACGCGATCTCGTGCGCGACGTGCTCGAACCGGCTGTAGCCGCGGCCGTGGCGGGCGGAGTATGTCGCCGCGGCGTCGCGGATGGGAAGCGCCGTCGGACCCCACAAGTCGCCGGCGTCGTCGTCGCGTAAATAGAAGGCTTCGCCGCTTCGGTCGCCGACCGGATCGTTCGACCATGGCGTGATCTGATTGTCGCGACTGTTGACCGACCAAGTGTAGCCGCCGCCCTCGGTTCCCGTCTGGAAGCCGAACGTCGAGTTGGCGATGACGTTGATCCACGGCGCGGGCGTCGATTGGCCCGGCCCGAGGATGGTCACATACTCGGCCCCGTCTCGCGTGAACCCGCCAAGTCCGTTGAAGAATTCGAGGTCGGGGGGGCGTGGCCGAAACGGCGGCGCCAAACGCGCGACGACGCGCTTCGGCGCGGCTCTCACAGACTCGACCGGCTCCAGGATGTGCTCGAGCTGCTCGAATAACCCGCCGCGCTGCGCCGGCAGGACGACCCGCGCTGCGGAGGTCAAAAGGGCTCGCGTTTCCGCCGCGATCAGGTCGGCGCGCAGCACGAAGACGCGGCCCGCCGGCCGTTCCGCGCCGGGCTGCGGACGCGATTGGCTTGCCCTGACCAGAGTCTCGATGGCGACCTGAAGCTCCTGGACATAGGAGGATCGGCGCTCGTTCAGGATCACGAGATCGACGGCGAGCTGTTTCATCCGCCAATACTCGTGCGCTTGCAGCAGTTCACGGACGATGTCGAGATGCTCGACATCGGCGATGAGCAGCAGCACGATCGGCAAATCGCCGGAAATCCCCTGCGGCCACAGACTGGACTGCGCGCCGCCGCCCCGCACGATCGCATCCGAGGACGGGCGCAAGGCCGGCGCCGCGTAGATCACGTGTCCTGCAAGCCGTTGAAACAGCCCCGCCTCGCCCGCCGTCACGCCGAGATGGTGGAGTTGCACCTGCGCCTGCGTCCACGCCAGCATCGAGGCGCGCGCGAAAGCGGTGGCGTCGCGATGCTTGTCGACGCCGTCGAGCAGGGCGGCGCGGCTGGACGCGGCGATGGTCCAAAAGGCCACGCGAACGGTCGCGCCTGGCGCAACGCGGACGCGGCGGCGGATCGAAAAGATGGGGTCGAGGACGGCGCCGGTCGAATTCGACAGCGGACGGCTGTCGGTCACGGCGATGGGCGTACGAACGCCGCGGCCGCGGCCGAGGAATCGCGCTCGGTCGGTCTCGAATTCGGGCGCGCCTATAGCTTCGCCGTCGACGACGCTCAGATGCGCGGCCCAGATTTCCGCCTCGGTCGGCGCCCGTCTTCTTCGCGTCGCCACGATCGCGCCGATGTCGGGCCGATACTCCGTCTCGACAAACAGTTTCGAGAAGGCTGGATGTGCGATGTCGGCGCTCTGAGGAGCGAGAACGAGCTCCGCATAGGACGTGATTTCGATGTCGCGGGTCGCGCCGCCGGAATTCGTGATCGAAACGCGGCGAACTTCTGCGTCGTCTTCGCCGGATACGAGCACGTCCAACGTCGTCGTCAGCGAACCATCGCGGCGCGTCATCTCGACGCGGTCTTCGTTGAAGGCCACGGCATAGGCGTCCGGCTCGACGCCGCTCGGTTGGAAGCCCGCCGACCACGCCACACCGCTACGCACATCCTTGATGAAGAGGTAGGAGCCGAAGTCGTCGCAGGTCGCGTCTTCGCGCCAGCGCGTCAGCGCCAGATCGCCCCAGCGGCTGTAGCCCGAGCCGGCCGACGTCAGCATGGTCGCGTAGCGACCGTTAGAGAGAAGATGCGTGGCTGGCGTCGCCTGATGCGCGGAGAGGAGTCGGCGTCCGCCGGGAGGCTCGACGTCGCGCGCGCTGGCGGCCGACTTCACTTCCGCCGCCCACGGGCGCGTGGCGGCGACGTCGCGCGGCATACGCTCCTGCAGCAGCAGTTCGCTGGCCTTGACGATCGGCTCGGCATGGAAACGCCGCCGCATCGCGCCCTTGAACAGCGCGTCGGCGATGGCGACGATCGTCATGCCCTGGTGATGCGCCATGAAGGCGCGCACGATGGCGACGGTTTCGCCCTCCGGCACGCGCGCCGGCGTGTAATCCAGCGCGTCGCAAAAGCCGTAGCGGCCTAACGCGCCGACCTCGGCCAGGCGCGCCAGATTGGCGGCCGCAGCGCGCGGATCGACCATCGCCGCCAGCGCGGTGGCGTAGGGCGCGACGACCCTGTTCTCGCCGAGGCCTCGCTTCAGCCCGAGGCCGGGGACGCCGAAGTTGGAGTATTGGTAGGTGAACGCCAGGTCGCGGGCGTTGTAAGCGGACTCGGATATGCCCCAAGGCAAGCCGAGCTTGGCGGCGTAGGCGATCTGCCGGCGCACGACCAGACGGTTGGTCTGCTCGAGCAAGCTTCCCGCCGGCGCTCGCATGACGAGCGATGGCATCAGATACTCGAACATCGATCCCGACCACGAAATCAGCGCCGCGCCATGGGCGACCGGCGTCGCGGCGCGGCCGAGCCGGAACCAGTGCTTGGCGGCGACGTCGCCTTTGGCGATGGCGAAAAAGCTGGCGAGCCGCGCTTCGGACGCCAGCAGGTCGTAACAATTCGTATCGAGCGCGCCTTCCGGCGCGAGAAATCCGATCGACAGCAGTTGGCGGCGACGGTTGAACAGGAAGCCGAAGTCCATCGCCAGCGCCATCGACCGCGCCGTGTCTTCCAGCTTCGACAGCCGCGCCGCCGCAGAGCGAGCCGCATGCGCCAACTGCGCCAGATCGTGGCTGTGGGCGTCGATCGCTTTCAGAGTGGCTTGCGCCCAGAACAGCATATCGGCGCCGCTGCCGTCGCCGCGTTCGATCGCCAGCGCTCCGGCGATGTCGACCATGATCTCGGCGTCGGCGTGAAGACCCGCGAGTCGCGCGGCGAGATCGTCGTTCGAAAGCCGCGCCTGGCGCACGGCGAGCGCCACAACCGCGACCGCGTCGTCGAGCTGGCTGAGGGTTACGGTCTGGGTCTGGCCGCCGTCGCGCAGGCGCGCCGATTCCGCGCGGGTGATTTCGAGAGCGTCGGCGACGCCGTCGAGCCGCCGCTCAGCCGCAAGCGGACGGACCTTCCATTCCCGGCACGCGTTCGCCAGCGCGATCAGGTGCCCGGCCAGATTGCCGCTGTCGACGGTGGACACGTATCTCGGGTCGAGTGGGCGCAGATCGCGCGTGTCGTACCAATTGTAGAAATGTCCGCGGAATCGCTGCAGCCCGCCCATCGTCGCCAGCGTCGCCTCGAGCCGATCGATCGCCCGGTCGGTTCCGGTCCAGCCGAAATCACGCGCGCAGACGACGGAAAGGAGATAGAGGCCGAGATTGGTCGGCGACGTCCGATGCGCGATCGCCGGCGTCGGATTGTCCTGAAAGTTGTCGGGCGGCAGCATGTTGTCGGTCGGCGTGACGAACGTCTCGAAGAACCGCCAAGTGCGGCGTGCGGTTCGTCGGAGCGCCTCGGCGTCGGCGTCGGACATCGGCAATTGAGCGGTCGCTCCACGAGGCAAGCTGATGCGGCGCGCGACCACCGGCGAGGCGACCCACAGCGCGGCGAACGGAAGCGCGACGGGCCACGATCCGTGGCCGAACGCCAGAGCGACAATCGCCGCGACGGCGCCGATGACGATCGCCGCCGCCATTCGGCGCGTCAAGCCCATGAGGTCGAGGCGCGGTCCGAGCGTCGCCTGCGCCGCCGGAATCCATTCGAGCAGATGGCGCCGGGTGACGCTCAAGCGCCAGAGCGTGCGGCCGATCGCATCGGCCATGAGCCACGCCTGATCCGCCAGGAACGCGACGGTCAGCGTCGACAGCGTCAAGGCGAGGCGGAAATCGCCGCCGAGCGCGCGCACATGGCTCGAGATCGTCACGCCCGGGCGTCGCGGCGGGATGGCGGCAATCACCGGGATCAGGGTTGGCAGCGCGATCGTCAGGACGACGAAAAGGGTCCAGATCAGCGCCGCGTGAAAAGGCAAGGCCCATCCCGCGAGCAGCGCGAGCGCCGCAGCCGGCGCCGAAAGCGTTCGGCGCAGATTGTCGAGCATTTTCCATCGACCGACCGCGGGAATGGCGCTCGTCGCGCGACCGAAGATCCACGGCAGCAATTGCCAGTCGCCGCGCGCCCAACGGTGATGGCGAATGGCGCCGACGTCGTAACGGACCGGGAATTCCTCGACGACCTCGACATCGGAGGCGAGGCCGGCGCGCGCGAACACGCCTTCGAACAGATCGTGGCTGAGGAGCGTCGAATCCGGCGCCCGGCCGGCGAGCGCGGCTTCGAAGGCGTCGACGTCATAGATGCCTTTGCCCGCATAGGAGCCTTCGCCGAACAGGTCCTGATAGACGTCCGAGACAGCCGAGGCGTAGGGATCGATTCCGCTCAGGCTGGAGAAGATGCGCTGGAACAGCGAGCCCTCGCGGCCGGTCGGCAGCGAAGGCGTGACGCGCGGCTGCAACACCGCGTAGCCTTCCACCACCCTGCCGGCGGCTGCGTCGAAGCGCGGGCGATTCAGGGGGTGCGCCATCTTGCCGATCAGGCGGCGCACCGTATCGCGCGGCAACCGCGTGTCCGCGTCGAGCGTCACGACGTAGCGGATATCGGCGGGCGCGACGGGCGGCCCGGCGCCGACGTCGATGAAGGTGGTGTCAGTCGCGCCCCGCAGCAGCCGGTTCAGTTCGTGCAGCTTGCCGCGCTTGCGCTCCCAGCCGATCCAGCGTGATTCGCCCTCGTTCCAGACGCGACGGCGATGCAGAAGCAGAAAGCGCGGGCCGCCTGGCGCCGGACCATGGCGCAGATTGAGACGCGCGACGCCTTCCGCCGCCGCGGCGACGAGCGCCGCGTCGCCTTCGGCGTGCTCGGTCGCCGAGTCGGTCCAGTCGGAAACCAGCGCAAAATGCAGATCGCCTTCCGGGCTGGCGAGGTGGTGAATCTCCAGCCGTTCGATTTGCTCTTCCACGGCTTCCACGCTTGTCAGCAGGGTCGGCACCGCGACGAGCGTGCGCAGATGCGAAGGAACTCCGTCGCGCAGCTCCAGAGCCGGCAGAGGCGTCGCCGCGAAGCCGAGATTGACCCCGCGATTGACCAGCGCGACGGCGGCGTCGACGGCGGGAATTGCGCCCAGGACGCCAAGCAGGCCGAGAACGGCCAAGCTGGTTCCGGCCGCCGCGAGGCCCAGCAGCGGCGCCGCAAGAAGGATCGCGGCGACGAGGGCAATCGCCGTCGCGTAGCCGCCAAGTCCAAGCGACCGGTTGATCCGCGCCAGGCAGTTTCGCATCGGCGGGCGATAGGAAAGGGCGACTTCAAAGGCGCGGCGGCCTCCCGCAAGCAAATGGTAGCCCGGATCGCCGCGCCGCGCTTGCTCGGTCGTCGGCTCCGCACGCCGCTCGCGACTGGCCGCGAGCGCCGCGGCGCCGGCGATGTCCAGCTCCGTGCGGTTCGAGCCGCGCGCCAGTTCCTCGACCGCGCTTCGGTAAAGCGTGCGCGTGGCGGGATCCATCGCCTCGAACGGGCCGTCGGCGGCGAAAACGACGTCGACGAGGCTGAGCCGTTCGAACAATTGCTGCCAGTCGACGTCGGAAATCAGGCGCAAGCTGGTGATGATGTTGCGCACGGTGACGTTCGAGGCGCCTTGTCGGCGATGCACGTCGCGCACCATCGTTTCCGCTGTCGTGTCTTGGAGCGCCAAGCGCTGGTCGAGCCATTTCAGCGCCGGCGTGATCTTCGGGTCTTGGTCACGCAGCCGATGCACAAGCTGCACCGCCAAAGCATCGGAAAGCGGGGCGCGCTCATGGGCGAAAAGGACGACGGCGACGGACTCGGCGGTTTGTCCCCCGGTTCCCAGCAACCGGTCGGCGAGGCCGTCGGCCACGGTGCGCGCGGCGCGACTTTGCGTGATCTGCTGCGCAAGGCGTCCGAGATTCTCGACCAGCACAATCCGCAGCGTGATCGACACCGCCCAGAGTTCGCCAATGGTGAGCGGCTGCACCTCCTGATAGGCCTTGACGTAGCGGACCAGCATCTCGGCGTCGAAGCGGCTGTCGGTATGGGCGACGAAGGCCCAGGTCACGCCGAAGACGCGGGGATAGCCGGCGAAGGGACCCGAGGCGAGCTTGGGAAGCTGGCGGTAGTAGCCGGGCGGCAGGTCCGAGCGAAGCTCGCGGATCTGCTTCTCGACGAGATGATAATTGTCGATGAGCCATTCCGCCGCCGGCGTCATGGCGCGCCCCTCGTTGATCGCCTTGACGATCGCGCGGTAAGCCTCGAGCAGAATGGCGCCGTTGTCGGCGAGCCGCCGCGCCAGCGGCTGGCCCTTGGTCGTCTTGGACGAGACGATCTGCGCCAGCGCGAGACTTCGCGCATGTTCCTCGAGGCGCTCGACGCTGAACAGCTCCTCGCGAATGGGCTCCTGGTTGTCCCACGGCGGCGACCGCCTCACGCTTTCTAAGGCGCGGTTGGAGAGAAATCTCAATTTGACCTTTCCGCCACGCGACCAAAGCGCAGTGAGCCCGCATGAGCGGATTTCGCACAAGCGTCGGCAAAGGGGGAACAGAGCCCCTGCGACGCCAGGAGTGAACCCGGCAAAGCGCGTTTCCCGACCGCGGCGCGCGCCCGAAAGTCGGCGTCAAAACCCGTTGTGGCGACGAAGAGAGCGAAGCTCGGCGAGCGATGACAGGAGGATAGACTCTCCCCGTGGCGGACTTGCGGCGCGCCGGCCTGGCGCGCCGCAAGTGATTCTCATCCTGAGCGAGTCAGGCGATCAATAGTCCATGCCGCCCATGCCGCCCATGCCGCCTTCGGGCGCCGCCGGCGCGTCCTTCTTCGGTCTTTCGGCAACCATAGCCTCGGTCGTGATCATCAGGCCGGCGATCGAAGCCGCGTCTTGGAGCGCGATCCGCACCACCTTGGCGGGATCGAGAATGCCGGCGGCGAGCATGTCGACAAATTGCTCGTTCTGGGCGTCGAAGCCGTAGGTCTGCGATTTCTCGTTGAGGATCTTTCCGACCACGATCGAGCCTTCGCCGCCCGAATTCTCGACGATCTGACGGATCGGCGCTTCGAGCGCCTTCAGCACGATGTCGATGCCCGACCGGATGTCGGCGTTTTCGTCGCTGAGCTTGCCGACTGAAGCCTTGGCGCGCAGCAGCGCGATGCCGCCGCCGGGAACGACGCCTTCCGCGACCGCGGCCTTGGTGGCGTTGACCGCGTCTTCGACGCGATCCTTCTTCTCCTTGACCTCGACTTCGGTCGAGCCGCCGACGCGGATGATCGCGACGCCGCCCGAGAGTTTGGCCAAACGCTCCTGAAGCTTCTCCTTGTCGTAGTCCGAGGTCGTCTCCTCGATCTGCGACTTGATCTGGGCGACGCGCGCTTCGATGGCGGTTTTCTTGCCGGCGCCGTCGATGATCGTCGTGTCGTCCTTGTCGATGCGCACGCGTTTCGCCCGACCCAGCATGTCGAGCGTGACCTTTTCGAGCTTGACGCCGAGATCCTCGGCGATCACGTCACCCGCGCTGAGAACTGCGATGTCCTCGAGCATGGCCTTGCGCCGGTCGCCGAACCCGGGCGCCTTGACCGCCGCGACCTTGAGGCCGCCGCGCAGCTTGTTGACGACCAGCGTCGCCAGCGCCTCGCCGTCGATGTCTTCGGCGATGATGAGCAGCGGTTTGCCCGCCTGGACGACCGCCTCGAGCAGCGGCAGCATCGCCTGCAGCGAGGAGAGCTTCTTCTCGTGAATGAGGATGTAGGGATCCTCCAGTTCGACGATCATCTTCTCGGCGTTGGTGACGAAGTAAGGCGAGAGATAGCCGCGATCGAACTGCATGCCCTCGACGATGTCGAGTTCGGTTTCGGCGGTCTTGGCCTCCTCGATGCTGATGACGCCCTCGGCGCCGACCTTCTTCATCGCCTTGGCGATCATTTCGCCGATCGACTTGTCGCCGTTGGAGGCGATCGTGCCGACCTGGGCGATCTCCTCCGAGGACTGCACCTTCTTGGCGCGGCGCTCGATGTCTTTGACCACCGCGGTCACGGCGAGGTCGACGCCGCGCTTGAGGTCCATCGGGTTCATGCCGGCGGCGACGAGCTTGAGGCCTTCGCGCATGATCGAGGCGGCCAGGACCGTCGCCGTCGTCGTGCCGTCGCCCGCGAGATCATTGGTCTTCGAGGCGACTTCGCGCACCATTTGCGCGCCCATGTTTTCGAATTTGTCGGCGAGCTCGATTTCCTTCGCCACGGCGACGCCGTCCTTGGTGATGTGCGGCGCGCCGTAGGACCGGTCGAGAATGACGTTGCGCCCTTTGGGACCGAGCGTGACCTTGACGGCGTTATTGAGAATTTCGACGCCGCGCAGCATGCGCTCGCGCGCGTCGGTGGAGAATCTTACGTCTTTGGCGGACATGGTTTTGGTTCCAATGTTTGAGAGGTGGGCGGCGTCGCTCAGGCGGCCTTCTTGACCGCGATCGCGCCCTCGATCACCCCTAGGATGTCGGATTCTTTCATGATCAAGAGGTCTTCGGCGTCGATCTTGACCTCGGCGCCGGACCATTTGCCGAACAGGACGCGATCGCCGGCTTTGACTTCGAGCGCGACGAGCTTGCCGCTCTCGTCGCGCGCGCCGGGACCGACGGCGACGACTTCGCCCTCCTGCGGCTTCTCTTTGACGGTGTCGGGTATGAGGATGCCGCCTTTCGTCTTGTCCTCGCCCTCAATGCGACGGATCACGACGCGGTCGTGCAACGGACGAAATTTCATGGAGCCCGCTTCTGGTCAGCTGACGACGCCGGCTCGAGACAAATGCCTCGGCTCTCGGCGCGAGTCTGACACGTCGCGTAGATGGCTATCGTTGGCACTCGTTACAAGAGAGTGCTAATCGGCTTGTTGACACCGCTCGTCGTCAACGCCGGCGACGAGCGCCGGCAGGCGTACGAAAGTCGCCGAGGAAGGAACCCGCGGGCCGCCAGGGTGGTCTATGGGGATTTCGGTTTATGGCTTGTGTTGCGCGTGGCGCGACACTCGGCGGGAAGCATCGGACGTGACGCGGTCGAGGCGCAGTGTCGCTCGATCGAGAGGTTGGCTGGGTTCGGACAGCGGCTGAGTCATGCCCTGCCGGCGCCATAAGCGACCGACAGCGCCGCCTGGCGCCTGAGGCAGGTCGTCGCGCTCAGCAGGCGGGCGACTTCGTCGGGGCTTGGCGCCACGGCAGGTTGCGCGGATGCGTCACCTGGACCAGCCTGCGCGCGAGGTCGGGCCGGTCGAGCGTGTGCGTGAAGAAGAACCGCAGCGCCGAGACGATGCTGTTCATCGTCGGCACTACCAACGCCGGCCTCCCCTTGCGGACGCCTTTGGACGTCAAATGTCGAATATGCCACTGCTGTGCTTATATTTTTAGACGCACTCGGACAATCTTGGAGCGGGACTTGGTGCCGGATGAGGGGATTGAACCCCCGACCTTCGGTTTACAAAACCGCTGCTCTACCAACTGAGCTAATCCGGCGGGCCGAACGTGGTTCGCGAGCGCAGATGGCTAACAGCGCCGGCCGTCGCAGGCAAGCGCGCGCGCTGGGTGGAGCTTAACGAAAAGCGCTGGACAGATTCGCTCAGCGTTTGCTCGGCGGAGCAAAGGCGCGACAGGGACTTGAAGTCAAAGACGGCCCAAAGGGCCGCCGTCGCAGGCGATGCGCTCATAGCCCGTTCGAAAGAACGGGCGTTCTTCCGAACGCCCTATGGGCGCATCCTTGAGTTCAAGTCCCTGTCGCACAGAATCGCAGCCAAGCAATCAATGCGCCCCCCCCCGCCGGGACGCTGGCGGCCTGTTGCGGCTGACGAGGAGCGAACTCGCCCCCTACCCGACCGTCGGGCGCCACTTACCCTCGACGACCTCCGCCTCGCCCTCGCCCGGCCAAGGCGGCATGGTGACGGCGACGAAGGCGAGCGGCGCTTCGGCGGACGCGCGGAATTGGAACCTTGCGCCGAGCGGGATCGTCGCGCAAACGCCGGGGCCGACCGCGACGACCTCCTCATGCTCGCCCGAGCCGCGCCACAGCTCGCCGCGTCCGGCGACGAAATACCAGATCTCCTCCACCGTGCGATGAACGACCGCATGCGAGACGGCGCCGGCCGGCAGCTCGAAATGGGCGAAGCTGCCGCCGGAAAGCGCGGCGAGCAACCGGACCGCGGTTCCGTCCGGCGCCGTCGCGTCGGGCGCAGCGCCGAGGGTCTTGGTTTCAAAGGCGCGCATGAAGGGCTCCCTGAATGTCGCGTCAAAGTGGGCGCGCAGGGCCGCTGTGGCAAGCGCGAGGCGGAGGGGCTTCCTCATCGTGAGGAGCCCGCAAAGCGGGCGTCTCGAACGACGAGGAAGCTGGCGCGCTCCTCGACGACGACCAGCCGGAGAGCGGCGGCCGCCCTCGTCGTTCGAGACGCGCCGCTGGCGCGGCGCTCCTCACGATGAGGGCGATCCATGGGGACTCGCATCCGTTTTGGCGTCGCCGGTCCGTCCTGCTATGAAAGCGCCCATGGACGCCGCCCTCGACCTTTCGCCGGAACAGACGCTGGCCGAATTCCGCGCCGCCGGGGCGCTGCTCGAGGGGCATTTCATCCTGTCTTCCGGACTGCATTCGCCGGTGTTTCTGCAGAAGATGTTCGTTTTTCAGGACCCGGCCCGCACTGAGCTTCTGTGTCGCGCGCTGGCGCTGAAGGCCGAAGCCGCCTTCGGCAAGATCGACGTCGTCGTTTCGCCGGCGGTCGGCGGCATCGTGCCGGGCTACGAGACGGCGCGCTGGCTCGGCGCCAAGGCGATCTTCGTCGAGCGCGAGAACGGCGCATTCAAGCTGCGCCGCGGCTTTGAAATTGCGCCGGGCGCGCGCGTGCTGATGGTCGAGGACATCATCACCACCGGCCTGTCGTCGCGCGAATGTCTGGCGGCGATCGCCGAGCATCCGGGCAGGATCGTCGGCGCGGCCTGCCTGATCGACCGCTCGGGCGGCAAGGCCGAACTCGGCGTCGCGCGCGTCGCGCTGGCGACGCTCGACATTCCCGCCTATCCCGCCGACGCGCTGCCGCCGGAGCTCGCGGCGACGCCCGCGGTCAAGCCCGGCAGCCGCGCGCTCGGCGGCTGAATCGAAACGGCCCCGCCGCGGGCGAGGCGACGACAAGGAGTAAGGCCATGGCCGAGCTGCGGCTGGGTGTGAATGTCGATCACGTCGCGACGGTGCGCAACGCGCGCGGCGGCGCGGGTCCCGATCCGGCGCGGGCGGCGCTGCTGGCGATCGAGGCCGGCGCCGACGGGATCACCGCGCATTTGCGCGAGGATCGCCGCCACATTCACGACGACGACATGCGTCGGCTCAAGGCGGCGATTTCCAAGCCGCTGAATTTCGAGATGGCGGCGACCGAGGCGATGCTCGACATGGCGCTCAGCATCCGTCCGCACGCCTGTTGCCTGGTGCCGGAGAACCGTACCGAGCGCACCACCGAGGGCGGCCTCAACGTGGCCGGCGGCTTCAACCATCTCAAGCCGTTCGTCGCCGAGCTGACCCGCGCCGGCATTCGGGTGTCGCTGTTCATCGAACCGTCGATCGAGGCGCTCGACGCCGCCGCCGGATTGCGCGCGCCGGTCATCGAGCTGCATACCGGCGCCTGGTGCGACGCGCTGGCGCGCGGGGAGCGCGAGCGCGGCGATCACGAATTCGGCCGGCTACGAGTCGCCGCGGCGCAGGCTGCTTCGCTCGGCCTCGAATGCCACGCCGGCCACGGCCTCGACTATGACGCCGCGCGGACGATTTCGGCGCTGCCGCAGATCGTCGAGCTCAACATCGGCCATTTCCTCGTCGGCGAGGCGATCTTCGTCGGCCTCGCCGAAAGCGTGCGCCAGATGCGCGCGGCGATGGCGGAAGGGCGGAGCCGGGCGAAATGAGCGGGGCGGCTGCGTCCCTTCTCCCCGCTTGCGGGGCGAGGGGGCGGAAGGCCGGAGCCCGCCGATGATCATCGGCATCGGCAGCGATCTTTGCGACATCCGTCGGGTCGAGGAGACGCTGGCGCGTTTCGGCGAGCGTTTCGTCGCGCGCTGCTTCACCGAAATCGAGCGTAGGCGCTCGGAAGCGCGCGCCGGCCGCGCCGCCTCCTACGCCAAGCGCTTCGCCGCCAAGGAGGCCTGCGCCAAGGCGCTCGGCACCGGACTGCGCCATGGCGTGTTCTGGCGCGACATGGGCGTCGTCAACCTGCCGACCGGCCAGCCGACGATGCGGCTCACCGGCGGCGCGGCGGCGCGCCTGGCCGCCATCACTCCGGCGGGGATGGAAGCGTTCATCCACTTGACCATCACCGACGAGCCCCCGCTGGCGCAGGCTTTGGTCATCATCGAGGCGCGCTGAGCGCCGCCCAGGCGGGGCGCGCCGGCGGGCGGCTTGACAGCGGCGCGGCGAGGCCCGAAAGGCGGACGCGAAAGGCCCGCCATGAACCTCAGACAGCCGACCCTTCAGGACGCCGTCGCCCTGCACGGCCAGGGACGCCTCGGCGAAGCTGCGCGCATCTACGAGGCGGTCGCCGCGCGCGAGCCCGGCAACGCCGAGGCGCGCCATTACCTCGGGGCGCTTCTCGCCTCCGCCGGCCGCTTCCAGGACGCCAAGGCGCTGATGAAGCGCGCGCTCGAGCTCAAGCCGAGCGAGTTCGCCTTTCTCGAGAACTACGTCGGAGTCCTCGTGCTCGCCGAAGACTTCGGCGAGGCGCTCGAACGCAGCCGCACGGCGCTCAAGCGGCAACCGCGCAACGCCAACCTCCTCTATCTCAACGCGGCGTCGCTGCAGAAGCTCGATCGCCTCGACGAGGCGCGCGCCGCCTTTGTCGCCCTGCTCCGCCTCGCTCCCGACCACCTCGCGGGTCGCAAGGAATACGCCGTCACGCTGACGCGCCTGGGCGAGTTCGACGAGGCGCTGCGCATCGTCGAGGCGCTGATCGCCGAGCGTCCGCGCTTCGCCGACGCCTATCTCGTCCGCGCCAACATCCGTTCGATCCGCGGCGAGTTCGGCCTCGCCCTCGCCGACTACGAGCACGCGCTGGCGTTGCAGCCCAACGGGCACGAGGCTTGGCGGAGCTACGGGCGCGCGCTCGATACGATCGGGCGCTTCGAACAGGCGCTCGCCGCCTTTGACCGTGCGCTGGCGCTGCGGCCGAACTACGCCGACGCGCTCACCGGCCGCGGCGCCGTGCTGACGTTGATGGACCGGCTGCCGGAGGCCTACGCCTGCTTCGACCAGGCGATCGCGCTCGGCGGCGACAACGAGGCCAAGGGTCTCGTCGCGCGCAGCGCGGCGCTGGCCGAGGCGGGCGAGACCGAAGAAGCGCGTCGGATCCTGCGACGCGCAATCGAAAGCGGCGCAAATTCCGGCGCGGCGTGGCTGGCGTTCAGCGACCTGGTCAAGTTCGACCCCGGCGATCCGGCATTCGCCGCCATGGAGGCGCAGCTCGCCGAGATGGAGCGCCGGCAGCCGGGCGAGGCGCTACCGCTGCATTTCGCCCTGGCCAAAGCCTATCTCGACGTCGGCGACTCGGCGCGCGCTTTCGCCCACCTCGACGCTGGAAACCATATGAAGCGCCGCCAGTTCGCCTACGACGCCGACGCCAATCGCGCCCACACCGCCGCGATCGCCGCCGCATTCCAAGCCGAGGCGTTCGCGCGCTTCGCCGGCGCCGGTTCGTCGGCCGCGACGCCGATCTTCGTCGTCGGCATGCCGCGATCGGGCACGAGCCTGATCGAGCAGATCCTCGCCAGCCATTCGGCGATTCACGGCGCCGGCGAATCGTACGCGCTGCCGCAGATCGCGGCCGAGATCGGCGGCGTGCCCGAAGGCCTCGGCGCGCTGACGGCGGACGACCTCGCGCGGCTCGGCGACGACTATCTCGCGCGGGCCGGCGAGCCGCCCGCCGGCAAGACGCGCGTGGTCGACAAGCTGCCGGGCAATTTCGTCAATGTCGGACTGATCCGCCTGATCCTGCCCGAAGCGCGCATCATCCACGTCCGCCGCGATCCGGTAGACACCTGCCTCTCCTGCTACTCCAAGAATTTCAAGGCCGCCAATCTCCCCTACACCTACGACCAGGCCGAGCTCGGGCGGTTTTATCGCGACTACGAGGGGCTGATGGCGCATTGGCGTGGCGTGCTGCCGGCGACGCATTTCCTCGAGGTCGATTATGAGGCGGTGGTCGACGATCTCGAGGCGCAGGCGCGGCGGATGATCGCGTTTCTCGGCCTGCCCTGGGACCCGGCGTGCCTCGAATTCCACCGCACCAAGCGCCTGGTCCGCACCGCCAGCCTCAATCAGGTGCGCAAGCCGATCTATCGCGCGTCGGTCGGCCGCTGGCGCGCGCACGCCGCGTTCCTCCGACCGCTGTTGAAGGCGCTCGGCGTAGAGGCGTAGAGCCCTTCACGCGCGGACCTGGAGCTTGATGCATTCAAGTCGAACCATCTCCGCCGTCATCGCGAGCGACAGCGAAGCGATCCAGACTAAAGTGCCGCCGCAATCCCCTAGTCTGGATCGCTTCGCTTTGCTCGCGATGACGGCCGGAACCGCGTCAATCTAAAGACAGCTTGCTCTGGCGCCCGAATCAGGCGGCTCGGCCGCTCCGGCGCCGGCGTGCACAACAATCGGGATAGGGGGGAGCCTCGCGGCTCCTCCCCTCCCACACCACCGTGCATACGGGTCCGTACACGGCGGTTCGTCAGATTGAGCGCCGCTGGTTTACGCCAGCCGCGCCGGACTTTG
>Ga0181529_10004555_pt1 | contig 14923 bp, 11 predicted proteins | sample PEATcosm2014_Bin_36_FD_119763 | JGI IMG/M metagenome (GOLD analysis project Ga0181529, IMG submission 119763) | Peatland microbial communities from MTU Mesocosm Facility, Houghton, MI, USA - PEATcosm2014_Bin10_30_metaG | ecosystem: Environmental > Terrestrial > Soil > Wetlands > Peat | place...
CCGGCGGAGTTCAAGCTGCTCCTCTATCGCCCAAAGCCCTGGAGCGGTGTCGACTCGCTGAGCATCGTCCTGATTCTGGAGAGGCTCGATACCCACTGGGACGTGAAGCTGGCGCGAGAACAGATCGCAGCCAAACTGCACAACCCACGACTCGAGGCCGATCTCTACCCAGTTGGCTCCCGGCGCGATCGTCTGCCCACCGGTATTGTGGCGAACCTGAGCGAGCCGCACGACAATTCCCACGCTAGCGGTGCTTCAGCCTCCGAGGGAAATGCGCCGGCCGCCCATGAAAACGCACGCGACTTCCTGGCCCTGCGATCCCTGCTTGGTCTGCCCGCCTGCGCCAACTGCACGCCCGGCTCGAATAATTGGGTGATCGCCGGAGCCCACACCGCAAGCGGCAAGCCCCTGCTCTCCAATGATATGCACGTGCCCCTCGCCGAACCCGACCTCTGGTTCTCGGCCGATCTACGCGCGCCCGGATACCACGCCGCCGGAATCACGCTGCCCGGTGTGCCCCTTGTGATCGCTGGCCACAATGAGCATGTGGCCTGGGGCTTTACCGCCCTCCGCTCCGACGTACAGGACCTCTACGTGGAGCAGCTCGATGGCAAAGGCAACTATCGCGCCCCCGACGGCTCCTGGAAGCCGCTGGCCGTGGACCATGAAGTCATTCACGTCCGCGGCGGCCAGGACGCCGCGCTCGATGTTCAGGCCACCGCTCATGGACCACTCCTGAATCCCATCTTCACGCGGGAAACCCGCCCGATTAGCCTCAAGTGGAACCTCTACGACCCCGCATTCAGCACGCAGCCGCTTTATGAACTGAATGTGGCCTCCAACTGGGCCGCGTTCTCAGCCGCACTCAGTGCTTGGTGCTGGCCCACGCTGAATGTCGGCTACTCCGACGACCAGGGCCACATCGCCTACCATGCCACAGGACGGGTTCCGTTACGGCCTGGAGGCCTCGCAGGTGTCCCCATTCAGGATGCCGCGCACGAGTGGCGAGGCTATATTCCCTTTGACGACATGCCCAGCGCGCTCGATCCGCCCTCGGGCTTTCTGGCCACCGCCAACTCCCGCGTCACCCCCGCCGGCTCTCCTTACCCGCTCTCGCTCGATTGGCTCGCTCCCTACCGCGCCGAGCGCATCGGAAAGGCTCTGCAGGGTCGCGATCGGCTCACCCCCGCCGATATGCTGGCCGTCCAGACGGACGTTTACAGCGAGGTGGACCAGAAGCTGGGGCGCCGCTTTGCCGACGCTATCGACCACACCCCCGGCACGGACGACCGGCTGCGCAAGGCCGCCGATCTGATGCGTTCCTGGGACGGCCGGCTAATCACTGGCTCCGCCGCCGCCTCGCTGGTTACCCAAGCTCGCGTCGCGCTCTGGCCGCTGATTCTCGAACCGAAGCTGGCCAAGGAGGCCGCGGAGTATCACTGGGGCGAGTCCAACTTCGCCGAGGAAGAGATTATCATGCACGCCAGCGCGGACTGGCTTCCGGCGGCTTTCAAGAACTGGGACGCTCTCCTCGCCGAGGCCGTCCGCAAAGGCATGGAAGACGGCAAAGCCCCCGCAGACGTGGCCCTGTGGAGTTATGGAAGCTGGCACGTCGTCGATGTTGAGCACCCGCTGGCCGCGTACCTGCCGCTGTTGGGCCGCATGGCCGGAACCGGCCCGCAACCGCTGAGTGGAGATGATACTACCGTCAAGCAAGTGGAGCGCGCCTACGGCCCCTCGCAGCGATTCACCATGGACTGGAGCGACGTCGACGGCTCGACGGAGAACATCGTCCTCGGCGAAAGCGGCAACCCGCTCAGCCCGTACTTCCGCGACCAATGGGACGACTACTACCACGGGACGACCTTCGCGCTCCCCTTCAGCGCGCCAGCCGTAGCCGCCCAAACCCGACACACGCTACGGCTGATACCATGAGCCGGCCGCGCCGCCTTCGGTTCGACAATGCAGCCGGCCGGCCCCGTCTGAACGGTGCATTTGCCAGCGCGGTCCTGCGTTGTGACGTTGGTCAGTGGACAAAGAAACGCGGTCGGAAGCCGCCGCTCCTGGAGCGCTTCAGCGGATTACTCCCGCGCCAGGTTTCGGCGCTCGACATTGTTGCTGGACGGCGCCGAGTTTCCACCAATTGCACTCTTGTCGCAGAGGACACGGCCCGACTGCACGGGGGCCCCGGGAAGCCGCCGCGATTGCTTCACGCAGGCAGTCGTGCATCGAAGCAAGACAGCCTCGATCGAAGAGAGAATACCACTGTGTCGCTGAATGCCAGGTCCTCACTCAGGACATTGGCCTTATACGGCCAATCTCTGCCTGCATCGACTGATTCGATAGCTCTGACGCCCGCTATTGTCCGGCCACATGGATCTGGAAGGAGTTGCTCGTGGCTGCGGCCGACCCGACCGTCACATACAGGTAGCTACCCAGGTTGCTGGCGTGAAAACTGATTTGACTTACTCCGGCGATCTGGGATTGCGCGGGCCCGGCATAGGTGGTAGTGGGGCTGGGTAACGGCTGAAAAGAGCACATTCCCGTGAACGGCTCCACGGTGCACGACTTCAGTTCGATCGGCAGCACGTTCACGGGCAACGGCAGGCCGATCAGCGAGCCATCTGGCTGCGCGGGGCTGATGGGCCCGAGGCCGGTAGCGAACACGGACACGATGGAATTGGGCTGCGCCAGGTTGGCGGCCGAGTTCGGTGTGCCGTCCTGATTGAGGGCCGCCGCGTAAGAGGAGTCTTGCATGAATACGGCCGGAGTTGCTTGGGCCACGGGCCAAGTCAGGCAATTGGTCTTCACGTTGTTGTAAGTGACGCAGACCTGTGTGGCGGGCCCGGCGATTTCCCAGGGAACGGCCGCGTTGATCTGTGCGTCCTGCACCCAGAGTAGAGGCGCTGGTACGCCGTCGAAGGTGACCTCGACGTTGCCCGCCTGCGTCGGGTAGGGTGTGGAGCGAACCCGGCAGGCGGATGTGCCGAGCCGCATCACGTGCGCTAGCATCTGCTCCTAGGGGCGCCAGCCGTTCGATGATCGCTCGTTGGAGCGCGAAGTACTGCTCCAACTTCTCAGGGAATGCCCCAGGAGCGCGCGACGGGTCGCGGTGATCGTGGAGCAAATACAGCAACCACATTCCTCGGCCAGATTTGACGATAATCGATGCGCTGGGGAGATTCCCTGTCTCCTGCATCGTTACGATTCGGCCGAGCGCTTGGCCGAAGTCAATTCCTAGCCGGTAGTAATCCAGATCGGCGTACGCTGCGCACAAGTACCGCAGCCGATCGGTCCGGTGCAACGGGTAGCCGCAAGCGGCTCCGTCGATCCCGTGCCTCCTGAGTCGCCAGCTGGCGTTGATGCTGACGTAGGCATCCTTCAAGAGTTGCGTCCGAAACTCTGGGAAGTACCGGGCCAACTCATCGCGCCGAATCGAGATCAGTGGCCGAAAGTCCTCGCCGCCATCGCGCGCCACGGCAAACGCAACATACCCGTCGTGATGTCGGTGGAGCGCGAGAATGGGCGCGATTAGAGCCTGGTCAGACGAGGCGTGATCAGAAACTCTCTCTTCAGGCATACCTTCAGCGCCCGGACCTTCACGGGTCAGAATCGGGTACACGGTTGAGTGCTCGGTTGGAGTTGTTTGCGCAGCAACGCGTCGCGGGCAGCCTACGCCGGTCGTATGGTCAGAATGAGGCGCCGGGGAACGCCCGCCCTGACTTCGATCCTCTCGACCCTTCCGTCCTTGAGTTGATCGAGTTGCCGGAATAGCCGCTGCATCTCGGACGAGAGTTTGAAATCGGGCAGATCGCTTCACGCCCTCGTCCCGCGACCAGTTGTTCAAACGTTTTTCGACACTGGCCGCAGAGGAGTGTCCCTTCCCGAACCTGCCCGAGGCAAGAGGCGGGCGTTGGGGCGAGGGCCTGACTGCAGACAAAATGAAGCAATGCCGGTGGCTGAAGCCGTCGCTGGTCGGGCAGTTCGAGTTCGTTGAATGGACGCCGGACGGCCACCTGCGACACTCCAGGTTCATGGGCCTGCGCGAGGACAAGAAGGCTGAAAACGTGATTCGGGAGCCATGAACCCGCTGGCGAAGGAAAGGCGAAATATGATAATCTGCCGTCGTGAAGTGTTGCCGGGTATCGTTCATGGATTCAGACGGTGTTGAGCATGCCGTTGAGCTGGAGGCGCGGACATTGTATGAAGCAGTGGGCCTGGCGATAGATCGTTTCCGCCGCTGCGAGCACGTAAAATACGAACCGACTGGGCGCTGCGAGTTTGTCGTGGAGTCGCGCGAGCCCGGCACTCAACATCGGCTGACTAGGAATGTGTTTGACGCCTGGCTCCAACGGCCGGCAAGATCGCCCGCCGATGTGGCACTGAAGAGTAAATTGAAGGGGCTCCTGGGCGACGTCGGATAGGCCGCTCCCGATCACCTAACGCTCTCAGCTATGCGAGGGGCAAAATCAGTCGCGGCGCTCGGCTTGCGGGCCCATTCGGGCTGGGCGGTGATGGTTGCCGTGTCCGGTGGGTCAGCGGTCTTGCGGCGGCGGATCGAGATGAACAAGGGCTCGGGTTACCGGGCCCGCCAGCCCTACCACGCGGCGGAGGAGATGCGACTGCAGCAGGCCGAGGCCTTTCTCCAACGCACAGAAAAGACTGCTACCGAGATGGCGGCAGCAGCGCTGAGAGTCACCGTTGCCCTCCTCGCCAGCGAAGGCTACCGCGTGGCGGGCGCCGCAGTGCTGCTCGGATCGGGCAGGCCACTGCCCGAACTCGGCAAGATTCTGGCCGCGCATCCATTGATCCACACCGCCGAAGGCGTGTTCTTTCGGGAGGTGCTACGGAGCGCATGCGAGGCGTGCGGTGTGGCTGTGGTGGGCATCAAGGAGCGCGAGGTGTTGGAACAGTGCGCGGCGGCCTTGCGTATGCCAGGCGATGAGTTACAGGCCCGACTTTCCGCGATGGGGAAGACGCTCGGGCCGCCGTGGACGCAGGACGAAAAGCTCCCGGCCGCACCGGCCTGACCATTACGCATACAGCCTGACGGCGCTGCCGTCGAGCGGGAGCTAACGGTTATCGGCAGCTGACCTACCGGCCTCCCAATGCGACTGCGCGCCTGAATCTGCGGGCCTTGTGCCGACTATGGTCCGCCCCGGACCTATTCGGCCTTTGCTTTAAGCACCGGGCCATTTCAGTTTTTTCGCGCATTCAGGACAGATGCCATGGCTGAACTCGGCATTGGAATGCTGAATGACGTAAACCTCAAGCTGATTCCAGAAACCCTCGCTATCAAGAATCCTCTTGCAATAGATGCAGACAGGAAGAATGCCTTGGAGAGTCTTAATGTGCTCCAGCGCGCAACGGAGTTCCTCTACCCGTGCCGTTAACTGTTTCTGCATCTCGATCATGCGTCGTCCGACTTCGATGCGCGCGCGAAGTTCGTCTGGGTCAAAGGGCTTGACCAAGTAATCGTTCGCCCCGGAATCCAACCCAGCCGCCAGGTCGGCTTTGGCATCCTTGACGGTCAGTATGATGAGATAGGGCGGCTGGTCGGACTGCATGGCACGAACGCGACGCACGACCTCCAGCCCCTCCATCGCCGGCATCATCCAATCAAGAAGGGCCAAGCTGGGGGCATTGGGTTCCTGCATTTGCTGCCACGCTTCCGCGCCGTCAACGGCTTCGATGACTTCGTGCCCACTCCTTTTTAGGAACGCTCCCAGAATGACGCGGGACGCGAAATCGTCGTCGGCAATCAGTATCCGCATAAGGCCGCCACGTTACTTGATGAGCCCTGAGTTTCACACACAGCCGTGGGCTTCTCCGGGCAGAGAGTTTGCATGAACAAACCTATGTAGCCGATTGTAGCGTTGAGCCGGGGCGCGGGGCTAGGGCTGGAGTGAGCGACCGCTCGCGCTTGCGTTCAAACAGGCCCAACTACAACGCTGCTGCCGCCGCGGATTAAGGCCCATTGTCGACAAGTGTCGACAAGCAAGCGACAAGCGCGCACCACACTAGCAACCCCTGGCGAGCCGCAGGTCGGCGCTCACCGGCGACCTCGACGAGGAGAGCGTTATCGCGCCATATCGGCAGGCCTCGCTCCTGGCGGCCAACTTCCTGGATTGGGACTTCGGGACAGCCGCCCGGGAGCCAGATCCACAGGACGACGCCACAGCTCAACAAACTCATCCGGATTTGACCGCGCCGACGGCCGGGGTGCGCCAACTCGGCCAATATCGACGTAGTACCAGTAGTGCGTTCTTGTTCCGCGATGCGGAGGTATGGCATGTTAGCCTATAGGTCTGCTTCCACTCGCGGGAGGAACCTGGTGCAGGTGCGATCTTCGCTTTTCGTACTGTTTTTAGCCGCTGCGGTCGCCTGTGGCGTCGCCTCGGCCCAGGCCGGAGTGGCGACCACGACCGTGATGAGCGGATCGCCCAATCCTGCTGCCACCGGATCGGTGGTTGCGATTACCGCCACGGTTAGCAGCGGCTCCGCGGGGAACGGGAACGTTTTCGGCCACCCTGAAAACGGTGGGCAATCAGACCATTACGGCTGCCGACACGGTGAGTTCGTCCATCACTGGCACCAGCAGCCAGATCAACGTGGCGCCATCTTATACGCAGATCACCGCATTCAGCATTTTCGCTAGTGGGCCAAGTTATAATCGCGGCACCAGGCTATTCTATGAGACAGTGACGATTACGAACACCGGGGGCGCTACGATCAACGGTCCGATCCAACTCGCGTTCAATGGCCTGTCCAGTGGACTCACACTGGCTAATTCGGTAGGGTCGTCGCTCGCGCCCGGCGCTTCTGCGTCCGTGATGGCACAGTTCTCGAACCCATCCAATATCCTGATTCCGATCTCGATAACCGCATACTCGGGGGTTTTCTAAATGTGGGGAGCTAAGCGCATGCGAATCTTCGTGGCTGGCTGCTTCGTGCTCGCCTTCCTGGCACCCGCGGCGGCGCGGGCCGGCTCGGTCTTCTTTTTCGCGACCGATACCTCGTCGCTTTCAGGAAGCGGATACATCGACCTGCAGTACAACGCGAATGCCGGCGCGGGAGCCTCCACAGCCACTATTACCGACTTCTTGACGAATGGCAGCCTGGGCGGCGCCGCGACGATCTCCCTGGTTGGCGACGCCTCCGGCAATCTGGCGAGCACCGTTACCATCCTGAACGGAGCGTTGGACAGTTCGGGATACAATGACTACAACGAAGCGATTACCTTTGGCACGTTTGCGACGTTCGAGGTTGCGCTCTCCAACCCGGTGGGCGGAACAGCCAACAGCGCGTTCATCCTGAGCTACTACGCGAGCGACGACGCGACGCCCGTGTTTTCGACCGATCTGACCGGCGCCTCCGCCCTGCTGACCGTCGAACCGAACGGCACGGTGCTGGTGCAGACTTATAGGTCCGCCAGTGGCAGCTATGACACGACGCTTGGCTCAACGCCCGAGCCGTCTTCGGCACTTACACTTCTCGGCGGGTTGGTCCTGCTGGCCATCTGCGCGGCGCGAGTCCGCTGGCGGTGCGACCGGTAGCATCGGGATCTACCGGAAGCTCGACCACCATCGGATCGCTGCCGACCGCGCCAGCCTGGGAATACAGCGCGCGCCGTTCGCCGGGGGGGAGCTACTGAAGAAGCAATTCCCGATGACGCCAAGTACTCCGCAACAATCGATTCCATGACATCGGCCACCGCAATGTCCTAAACTGTGCGACGAGGTGTCAAGCGCCCATGGGTGTAGGCCCACGGGCGTTGAATCAAGCTTAGGATTCGTCGGCGGGATAGTTACGGGATGATCGGGTGCCCAAAAGCTGGCCGGAAACGGTTTTCTGGGAGCTGCGAAACGACTGCAATTGGTCCGACTCTGCCCGTAAAGGTTCGTTATCGGTAGCTTGCCTCGGGCAATGGGCAACCCGTCGACCGGCCCGAAACGAGTTCGAGTCGCCCACGCCAGATCGGTAAACGCTGGGCGACAAGGCAGGAGCAATCGCTCTTCGGGACTGCTGCCGGCCAAGGTCCGACATGGCGACTTTTGGCCCAAATGGCCTTCGTGAAACGCGTTTACCAGCGATAAGATGATACTGGGCAGGCTCGATGAGCAACTTGAAGTTCTCGGTTCGTACTCTCAGACGAAGTCCCGGTTTCACCTCCACCGCTGTTGCCGCGTTGGCAATCGGGATCGCCGCTAACACTGCCATTTTCACAGTGGTGAATGCAGTGATCCTCCGACCTCTGCCGTTTGCCGATTCCGACCGCATCGTAAACATCGGACGTCGAGGGCCGGGCGGCTCCGCGTCCGTCCCGATGTTCACTTTTTGGGAACGGCACAATCCAGGCTTGGAGAACATGGCCGCATGGATGTCTGGCAGCAACTTGAACCTCAACGGCGGCTACGATGCCGAAGTGGTCGCCGCGACGCGAGCTTCGAGGAACTACTTCCCGCTGTTCGGCGCGCGCCCGATTTTGGGCAGAACCTTCGCTGCGGAGGAAGATCGACCCGGAGGCCCGCCAGTAGCGGTGATGAGCTACGGTTTATGGCAGCGGAGGTTCGGCGGCGATTCCTCGATTTTGCGTCACACCGTCCGGCTGGGCGGCGCAACGTATGCGGTGGTGGGTGTACTCTCACCAGGCTTCACAGCGTACCCTCCATGCGACATCTGGCTTCCGTTGCAGGCAAACCCCCAAAGTACCGATCAGGCGCATGTGCTCCACGTCGGCGCGCGCCAGCCCCGCGACATGAGCCTTGCGCAAGCCTCCGCGAAAATGGCGGTTGTGGGCAAGCAGTTCGTGCAGTCGTCGTCCAATCCGATTGTGGGCAACGACGACCAGATCCAGGCCACGCGGTTACAGGATCAGCTTACCGGTAATGTGAGGCCGGCGATGATGATTCTGACCGGCGCTGTGGGTCTGGTGCTGATGATTGCCTGCGTGAATGTCGCGAACCTGCTGCTGGCGCGCGCCGCCGGCCGGCAAAGGGAGATCGCGATCCGGACGGCGCTTGGAGCGACGCGAGGCCGCATTATCCGGAGCCTGCTTACGGAAAGCTTTCTTTTGGCCTTCGCAGGCGGAGTGTCGGGCCTGGTGCTGGGGTGGTGTGGAGTCCGCGCACTGGTTCGTCTGGCGCCGGCCGATCTTCCGCGAGTGCAGGAGATCACAGTGTTCGATCCACGGGTAGCGGCATTCGCGGTGTTTCTGGCCGCCATGACCGGACTGCTATTCGGCTTGTTCCCCGCGCTACAGTCCGCGCGCAGCGATCTGGGGTCAGTGCTCAAAACGCGGAGCCGTGCCAGGAGCGTCCTCGTAAGCGCCGAAGTGGCGATCGCGCTGGTCCTGTTATGCGGCGCCGCCCTGCTGATTCGCAGTTTAGCCGCCATGCACGCTGTGAACCTGGGCTTCGACCCGCATGACCTCCTCACAATAGACGTGTCTCTGGCCGGTCCGGGTTATGCAAGTGGAGTTGCGGTGGATCGGCTCGGCCGCGAGTTCGTCGACCGAGTCGAGCGGCTTCCAGGCATCGAGTCGGCCGCTTTAGCCAGCGCGCTTCCCCTCGAGGGGGGACAGGATATGTTATTCACGATTCCCGGCAGGCAGCCCCTCAAGGGTTACCATTTCACGGGCGATGTCCAGTGGCTAATCGTATCGTCACACTACTTCCAGGTGCTACGGATACCGCTGATCGCCGGGAGGTATTTGGGCGAGACGGAAACCCGACGCACGGTGGTCATCAGCCAGACCATGGCTCGCCGATACTGGCCGAACGGCAACCCTGTCGGCCAGACGATTGTGATTGGACCGGGCTTGGGTCCGGGATACGATGCGGGCGCCACGGAGATTGTTGGTGTGGTGAGCGATGTGCCGTGGCGTCTAAACGTGGAGCCCGCGCCCATAATGTATCAAGCCCCCTCGCAGGTTCTGGACGCCGCTATGGCGCTGGTCAACCGGCTGCAACCGGCGGGCGTTCTGATTCGGGCTCACAAAGGCGTCGAGCCGATGAGCCTCGGTCGCGTTGCTCGGCAGCTCTTGCTCGAAAGCGATCAACTTCCGGCGTCGAAGACTCGCACCATGGACCAGGTAAGCACGGACTCTACCGCGCGCCAGAATTTCAATCTGCTGCTCCTCGGGTCGTTCGCGGCTATCGCTCTTGTGCTCGCGGCGGTCGGAGTCTACGGTGTAATGTCCTACAGCGTGGAGCAGCGGACGCACGAGATAGGTATTCGCTCCGCTTTGGGTGCGAGGCATCGCGATGTCGTCCATATGGTGCTGGCCCAAGCGGCGCGAATGGCGACAGCGGGTGTGGCCGTCGGCCTCGCAGCATCGTTCGGACTCACGAGGCTGCTAAGGGCCGAGTTGTTTGGCGTCACGCCGTCGGATCCGTTGACGTTCACAGTGGCAGCGTTTGTACTGCTGGCGATTGCGCTGATGGCCGCCTGCGTGCCCGCGCTCCGGGCCGTCCGCGTTGATCCTCTTGTGGCGCTGCGGCACGAATAGCTCGTGCGATGAGATTCAAATAGCTGGCCAACGGAGCGCAGGCTCACCAACGCATAACTAAGATACCGAGGACTGCGCCTGGTGGTCCGCACTGGAGAAAGCGGACTTCTTGAACATCACGCATCCGAGGTCCGCCTCGCGTCACGTTGACGGTAAACGGCCTCTACTGAGGTCTGGCTGGATACCGGGATCGGTCCTCCCTGACGCCGTAGTGTAGAGCGGCGCGCTCCGGCTCCAGGATTTCGCGCGAGCGTCATTCGCTATTATCGGTAGGGGTCCGGCCAGCCTGTCCGTAATTGCTTTAGCCGTTCGACTCCAAGCCATATAGAAGCAGCCGTGCTCCGCCATATCTCGCAGGTTGGAGCGACTCCAGTTCCGGCAACGCTGCTGCGCCTCCGCCTACTGAACCGCTATAGTCGCATTGCTCTGGTCAGTTTCCAACTTCCATTCTGCGGTGCTTGCGGGCTCCTTGCTTGACCTGGAACTACGAAACTGCTATAGTTCCACCAATTTACTCAGACACAAACCGGAGGGATGCGATGCGTTCTCGGCTCGTCCCTTTATTGTTGTTGCCTGCCTCATTGTTCGAGATCGGTTGTTCACAAAGAAAAGCCGCCCTTGAAACCGCTCCTGGGCCGATAGATATTAGCGGCTACTGGATGGACAGCCAGACGCCAGGAGCCAATACGTATCACATCACCCAGAACGGCAACAACTTGACAAGCGACGACAGCATATATGGTCATGCAGTCGGCCATTTCACCAGTCTTAGTGCCCACACTGGGAACATTGTGTTGACTTGGAAGAGTGCTACGTGGACTGCACTGGTTAGCACAGACCTTATGGATTGGAGCAATAACAAGGGTTGGTGGCGGGAAGGCGCTGTGCGAACAGCTTCCGGGTTTGTGGATGCAAATGCCGGGCAGGCCAACGGTTTCACCGATCCGGACTGTTACCCCGCAGGTGGAGCACAGTGTGGCATCATTTGGGTAAATATCCCGCCTGCTGGGCCGAGCGGGTCGATCCAGATATTAAGTTACTACGCTGGTTATTCGGGCCCCCTAGGTTCAGGAAGTTGCAACGGATACGCGGGAGGAGCATGGCTTTGCGATCATGACTGTAAGTTCGAAGGTTTAATGTTCTTCAACCAGCCCGACAAGACCACAACCGCCAAGATTCGGTTCAAGAACTGGGCAAGTCTTTACCAAAGGGGAACATTCTCAGTGCAATACTGGGCGTGGTCGGGCCGATGAGCCGCTGCAAGAATCCGACTCTAATTGTCGCAGCTCAACTTGTCTCGCACCCGCATATATGTCTCAAAGTCCTTGGCTACAAGGAGGCGACGCCTTGAAGAGAAAATGGGCATGGATGATCTTGGGTGCTGTGGTTCTGGCCATGGTGCTCTTCCTCGCGGCTCTTCGACTTCAACATAGAAGGAGTCTCGCTGGAATCCCACAGTGTGATGCATGTTATGCGCAAGCTGCCTCGACCAGGGTTCAGTGCATATCCAATGCTTGTGTAAGTACAAGTGGTCAGCCGAACGGCGGATCGTGTCAGGGTTCACAGGACGTCAATCGATTTAACAACCTTGTACAACTGTGCTATGCACAAGAGAAGTCTTCAGACGAACTGTGCAACCGCATTTACGGTTGCACCGGAGGCAAGTGACGGACCATTATAGAATGGTGTGGTCGGAGCAATTCGTTGAAGGTGAGCGGGATGGTTTGCCTAAGAAGTTGGCTCCGCCGCGGAAGACCTCGGAGGAAGGTTCGAAGAAATTTGGGTGACGCCTGCGAATACCTTTCCGCAAAGTACGCCACTTATCCTGAGGTAGGGCAGGAAAATCTTGAACTTGCCATGTAGAAGAGGCCACCCGTCATGACCGTGGAGCCAACGACATTAGACTGCAACCTTTCCGGAAACCATATAACGTGGCCATTTGCCTTCGGTACGTGTTGCCGACTACACGGGAGTTGGGCCAGACTTCGTTCAAAATGAGGCCCAGGGCGGGGTGTGGTCCTACGCTGCCTCCTCAATGATCCTATTGGGGTCAGTGCACCATCGGCGGCGCCACCGTCCCATCGGACCATGTGCCAACCGGGACCATCAGAATAGTCACCCGTTCTTCAGGATCATCTATCGCCAGAACCGGCGAGCCCGGCAGATTGGCTCCCCAGCTTTGGATAGGGAGCCTTCTGCGCCTGTGCTCGCGACTGAGAAGTTGCGCCCGGTATGACAACCAGAACTAGGAATGCTAAAGCGATGAGATTGCTGTTCCTCATCGCTTTCCAGTATACGCATATTCTGTGTCGGGTTTCGGCACGCCGTTCTCAGGATCGCGTGCCGAAAGTGACGGGCATTTCGGGTGTTGCAGCGTGAGCTTTCGGCGAGCCTGCGCGGCATAGTGCCAGGTGGCGCCCTTATCGCGCTAGGTTAGCGGACAAAGCCACAGGAGTCCCGGCCGGGGGATGCAGGCGCAACCAAGCATCCGGCTGGAACTGGCTTGCCGCGATGGGCTGAACGTCATTCACACTTTATAAACCGAGGATGACCTTTACAACCCTCCCGCTAAGCCGGAAACTGAAGTCATGGCCAAACCGCTATCCGACTTGGAAGCAGTTGTCCTGTGCCGCACTCATCAGCCTTCCCACGATGAGATGCGCCAGATTATTCAATGGGCTTCGGCCAATCCCACACCGGACAAACTCGCGCCCATGCTGGTGTTGTTCACGCGACACTACGCGTCCTCGCAGTACGAGGTGCTCAACGAACTTTACGACGCATTGGCGCGGTGTGCCGCCTTGGACGCGACGGCGCTCTGGGAGTGCGTGAACGGAGACTACGATACAGGCCGCGTCGGAGCGGCACTTCAGGTACTGTACCGGATCGGCGCAGAGACATCGTGTTCAGTGTGCCATCTTGATCAGCGTGAGTTGGCGGCGTATGAGGCGCGGCGTTCCACTTGGCCTGCAGGGCGCGACCAGCTTCCGATCGCTGCGGGGACGGTGGATCTGTGGGATGAGGAGGCGCACTCTATCTGCCGTTCCTTCCACCCAACACTCGCCGACATGCGGCGGGTGCTTGACTGGGCGCTGGCGGATCCTTCGCCAGAAAAGGCTGCGTACATACTTATTCTTCAAACGGAGAATTTTGCCTTCGCGAACCACTTCCATGAGCGGATGATCGCGGCGCTCACGGCTTGTGCGGCTGCCGATCCAGCACCGCTGCTCCGGACGATCGCCGAAGATTATGAGCCGCACCGCATCTGGGCGGCCACCAGCGCGTTGTTGGCCATCGCGTCACCGGGAATCTTCGCGAGGTTGGTAGCCCTGACTTCGGAAGCCATCGGTTGGATGGCGCGTGACGACATCACCGCGGCTGCAACGCGGCGTCATATCCGCATTCCCGACGAAGCGCGAGGCCTCTCGGAACGAGATCGAGCCTTTGAGCCGCATCCGGATCTGGAACGGAGAAAGCAGTGCTGGCCGAAAGAGCTCGATCGTCTGGCACGCGAACCACGCCGCCACACGATAGACGGCGGGCGTCCCGAGACCACGTACTCAACAGGGGTCACGCAACTAACAGTATCGCTGGAACGTATTCGCGTATGGGGCGAAGCCAACAATCGGAACATCGCGTGCAACCTCAATCCCGGACTCACTCAGGAGCAGATTCTCGAACTCGCTTCCCAACTGCCCCGTCCGCTGCCCGCAGAGATCTGTGAACTCTATCGCTGGCGGGATGGCTCATCCACCTGGAGTTGTCTAGATGTCTGGAGGCCGTTTCGTTCGCTGGCTGAAGTGATCGAACGCTACCACGAGGAGACAGAATTCGCGCGGGATAACCCCGAATGCTGGCAGCCTGACTGGCTGCCGCTGTTCGACGAAGGGAAATCGAAAGTGATCGTAGTGCTGCCCGAACGGGCCTCGCCAACGGGGCTGATCTACGAGTATTACACCGAAGAGGGGATCGATTCCAATCTCCAATACCCAAGCTTGACGGTCATGATGGCAGTTCACGCCGAAGCATACGAGGAACTGGGCGAGGTGGCGGAACACGATTGGTTCGACGCTGCCAGCGCGGCTGTCGAGCGCGGTCGCCGACGCCGTGGCCTGCTATCACCAGATCGCTGACCACGCACTGCGTGCCTGGCCAAGAACGTTAGCCGATTTGGTGTTTTGGGAAGGCCGTTTGGCGGCCACTTCGAGAACATCTCTTCTGCCCGGCCGAACACGATCCTTTTCGGCCAGGAAAGAATCATGATATTACGCCGCTGTGGGCGTGGCGAGCCGGGACAGCGTCTCGCGGTAGTTCCAGGGCATCCACTCCGACGGGCCTCGCTTCAACTCTTCGGCGTGCCGCTGCAACTCGGTCAGATAGTCGAACGGATTGGCTCCGTTCAGTTCGCAGGTA
>Ga0181529_10004557_pt1 | contig 14921 bp, 8 predicted proteins | sample PEATcosm2014_Bin_36_FD_119763 | JGI IMG/M metagenome (GOLD analysis project Ga0181529, IMG submission 119763) | Peatland microbial communities from MTU Mesocosm Facility, Houghton, MI, USA - PEATcosm2014_Bin10_30_metaG | ecosystem: Environmental > Terrestrial > Soil > Wetlands > Peat | place...
GAACCAGCCATGCGAGGTCTTGCCGGCCTGCTTGACCAGCGTGAACATGCCCTCCGGCGAGGTGTCATGAATGACGTCGAGCTGGTGGTTCATTTGCAGGATCACCCGCTTGTCCGGCGGTCCGGGATCGATATAGGTGACGTAGCGCGGGCCGGGTTCGCCGAATTTGGCGAGCGAGGTGCGCTGCCAGTCGGCGCGACGCTCCCAGATGAACCATTTGCCGTTGGTATCGTAGCTGTGCAGCTTGTAGGCGCCCAGCGTGACCGGCGGATCGAAGGCGAACTTGCCCGGGTCGCCGGCCTTCTCGAAGACGTGCTTCGGCATCATCCACATGGCGTTCCAGCGCACCGTGAACAGCGCATGGAAGCGCGAGTTCGGCTTCTTCAGCTTGAACACGACCGTGGTGGGATCGGGCGCGGACACGCCCGCGACATTCACCTGCACCGGCGCGCTCCAGCGCAGCCCGGCGTTCTGCAGGTGGGTCTGGATCGTATAGACCACGTCGTCGGCAGTGAACTCGACGCCGTCGCTCCAGAAGATGCCGCGGCGCAGCTTCACGGTCATTTCGCTGAAGTCGGCGTTGTAGATCGGCTTCTCGGCGGCGAGCGAATTCTCCCACACCCCGTCGATGCCCTGTTCCGGATCGATGTACCACAACGTATCCATGGCGAGTTGATGCAGGCCGTTGCTCTGGCCGCCCGCATTGATCGCCCAGATATTGAACCAGCCGGCGTTCTTGATCGTGCCTTCCGGATTCTCGGCGATCAGGGTCTGGTTACGCGGCAGGTTGTTGATTTCCTCCTGCGCGCGCGCGCCGAACGGAACCGATGCCGCGACCGAACCGAGCAACACGGCGCGGCGACCAACGGACCACATCTGTTTCCTCCCACGTTGGGTTATCGCGCGGCCATTCGGCCGCACCACCGTTCATGCCATGCCACATCGGACCGATCAAGTGGCGTCCCTGCCGCCCGCCCGGCGCGATGCCGGCCGGGCGGGCCGCAAGCCGCCGGTCGGCGGCTTTCCCTATGGGAAGTCGGCGCTGCGGGAAACCGCTTCCCACGCGGCAAACTCCGCGCGCAACGTTTCGAGCTTTTCCATGGCGCCGTCGTAGGCGTTGTTGCCGAGCAACAGACGATGCGGCGGGTTCGCGGACTCGACCGTCCGCACAATGGCGTGCGCGCCGCGAACCGGGTCGCCCGCCTGCTTACCCGAGCTGGCGCGGGCCAGCCGGCGCCGCGCGCCCGCCGTCGCGGCATAATCATCGATTTGCAGCCGGCTTTCGTTTGCCGAGCGTCCGGCCCAATCGGTACGGAAGCCACTCGGCTCGACGAGCATCACCTTCACGCCCAGTGGCTCGACCTCCTGCCAAAGCGATTCCGACAGGCCTTCGACAGCGTATTTCGTCGCATGGTAGTAGCCGATCCCCGGGAAAGAGCGAAGTCCACCGACGGAAGAGACATTTACGATGAACCCGCTGCGGCGGTTGCGCATCGCAGGAAGAACGGCATGAATCATTCGGCACAGGCCAAATACATTGATGTCGAACATCTTGTGTATTTCATGGTCTTCACTTTCTTCGACCGCAGCAAAATATCCGATCCCGGCGTTATTTACGAGGACGTCAATACGACCAAATGCCTCTTGCGCTGCTGTGACGGCGGCATCGACCTGGCGCTGATCGGTGACATCGAGCTTGAGCACCAACGCTTCGCCATGGGTTGCCAGGTCTTGCACCTGATCGGGGTTACGTGCGGTCACGATCGTGCGGTAGCCAAGCTCGAGCACATGCTTGGCGAGTGCCCGGCCAATACCCGTCGAACATCCCGTAATGAACCAGACCGCCGTCCGGCTACGCACGGGCTTGTTGTCTTCCGTTGCCAATGTCATCTTCCTATCCCTCATTACACCTTGCGATCGAGGCTCCGCACGCAGCCACCGGTAAGGAATCGGCCATAAACCGGAATGTCTCCGTGAACAAGCGTCGGACCGAAACCCGTCCCAAGGTGGCCGCGAGAGACTCGTCTTGCGGCCAGGACCAGCGGTCAGTCGCGGTCTGGACTGGCGCCGATCGGGCACCTATCCACACTCGTGACTGTCGGCCGTCGGCTTGGGTGCCAATCCGGTACCAGAGCGGGATGAGCGCTGAAGGGCACGCTGATCCGGCTCTAACTCGTTGTTTGATCGCGTGATTCAGACCTCCGGCGAGGCCACCTCCGGTCATCACGCTGTGGCGCCCTTTTTGTTCCGGGGCGAAGCGTGGTAACTACTTGAATTACTTAACCAGGACGGATGGCCGAGCGGTTTAAGGCAGCGGTCTTGAAAACCGCCAACCCGCAAGGGTTCGTGGGTTCGAATCCCACTCCGTCCGCCAGAACCCTGCTCGCAAGCTCCCGTGAATGCCCGGCTCCGTTCGCAAAAACGGTATATTTTGAGGCTTATGGCTGGGAAAATTCCCCCCGTAAATAGCCGTTTCCAACCACTCCTGTTCGCTCCTGTTGTTAGGGGACTACATAGGGAACGCCTCCGATCCACCCTGAAAGCTGGCGTTCTGAGTATCAGAATACCGTTTTTGATCCCCAGAGCGGGATGACTTCGCCTATCAGAAGTCATCCCGCTCTGGGGTCGCCGCGCAAGCCAGCTTTGTGCACGACCGCGACCGCAACGCGATCGAGCTGCATCGAAGAAAGCAGCTCACGATTCATTGATGCCATTTCCTTCCCCCGTGCAAGCGGGCTCAACCCAGCCAAGATCTTCGGCTGAAGGACGTGGGCGAGTGGATAAAGACGGGTGGACATCGAACCCATCGCGAGCAATGCCTCAAATCGACCACAATGCAACCACGCCCATGATCGCCGACGAAACACGCCGAACACGAATGGTGAGATGCCATGGGTGAGCGTGTCTGGTCGTGAGTTGGCCAGCGCCGCTGTGCGCGTGGTCTCGCTATTGAGGCTGACGGTATTTTTCGCCCCTCGGCGCGTGATGGTTTCGTGCCCGGTGTACCGTTGATCGCTTGATCACGGCGCACTCAGGTCGCCACACCACCGGATAGGATGACGCCATGTGTCATTCTTGAATTCATTCCAGAATCTTTAGATTGATGGGTCCCGGCGCCGAGAGTACGCTGCGTTGTGCGTGGGACGGGCCTGATCGCCGCTGGGGAAAAATTAGCGAATAGCCGATCGACCGGACCCACCTCGGCCCATTGGGTGAGGAGAGTCTCGTGCTCGGTCGGCGGCTTGCCCGCGGCGCGGCGGGCTTTCTCAAATTCTCCGGCGCGCTTGGCGCCATCGTCTTCGTCATGCTGCTGGGCGCGGCCGAGCGCGGGATGGCCGGCCCGGCGCCGGGTACCGGGCAGTGGCTGCTCCAGCAATCGCAGCAGGCCGAACTCAATACGTTACGAGAATACTATCGCGCGCTCGGCCAGGCCACGAACGCCAATCAGCAGGCGCTGCGACAGAACTACACGAACCAGGCGCAACAGATCCGCGACTATTACAAAGGCCTCGACACGCGCGCCGACGGCATCACCGACGCGCAGACCGCCCAGGCCTACACGAACCCCGACGGGTCCCTCAACTACGTCAACAAGGAAGGCAATGTCGTCGCCAAGCAGTTTACCGACCCGAGCACCGGCGCGAAGACCTACACGGACCCGGCCGGCAACGCGATCGACGCGCCGCCCAGCGGGTCGCAGATCGACGGGGATATCGTCAACACCGGCAGCATGCCCAAGGACGTTCGCGCGGACGTCGACCTGGCAGCCAAGACCCCGGAAGCGGCGCAAAGCACCGTCGACTCTTGGAAGTCGCAGGGCCACATCGTCAAACCGGAGCTCGACGCGGACGGGAACCCATACAAATATGTAGATTCGACGACCGATACGACGCTGTGGCTGCCGTGCAATACGCCGGCGTGCAAAGAGGCGCTGATCAAGGACACCGACGCATTCGGCACCACCGGCGGCCGCGACTTCACCGGCGCGCCGGGCGAAGTCTCGGACCCGGTCGGGGTGGCGCTCGACAATGAGAAGAAACTCCTGCACGGCCAGCAGATGTACAATGAAGGTGACACGTTCGAAGGCCTGAAGACGCTCGCCAAGAGCGTGGACAAGGCGGCGGGCGAGGCCGGCACCAACGACGGCAGCGACTTCTTCCAGCAGTCGGACGCGCTGCGCGCCTACAAGGACCCCGTCGAGGCCGGCATTACGACACCTGGCGCCACGCCGGAACAGGAAGCGATCGACATCCAGAATTGGATCAACCAGGCGCGCACCGTGTTTGCCCAGGCAAAGGGCATTTTGCTGCGCCAGGGCGGGAACGTGGAGGCAGCACGTGAAAACAGCGCGGACAGCCTTCGCAGCTCGAACCCGGCGGATCCCCAGAATCAGGCGATGAACGAACAGGGGGCTAACCAGATCCAGTCGGATATCGGCAAGGTCAACGACACCAATCAGGCGGCAACGGCGGAGAACGTCAACGTCGCCGAACATGCAGGAACGACGCCGGTCGAGCCCGCCGAACCGCCGCCCTACCAGCACGGGAGCCAATCGGGCGCGTCGGGAGCTGACGGGGTGGCGCCCGTCGCGGACAGCGGGCCGGCGCTCACGCCCGGCCCGGATGGGGTGCCGGGCGGGCTATCGACGGCAACGAGCAACAGCCTGCCGCCGGTCGTAGACAACGGCGCGGCGCCGGTGGCCGGCCCGGACGGCGTGCCCAGCTCGCCGGTTGCCGAAGGCCCGGCGCCGGCTCCGGCGGCTGCGCCGACGCCCGTCGCCGGTCCCGATGGCGTGCCGACGGCGCCGGCGCCCGCCGCCCCGTCGCTGGGCTCCCGCCTCGGAGCGGGCGCGGCGATCGGCGCCGGACTGGGGGTCGCGTCGACCTATCTCACCTGCATGGCGACCGGCGGCAACAATCTCGATTGTCTGGCGCAAGCCGGGCAAAGCGTGCCGGAGGCGAGCTTCTGGGGAGCGCTGGCGGCCACCGGGCCAGCGGGCGAGGCCCTGGCGGCGCTCTACGGCGGCTATCAGGTCGGCAAGGCCGTCCTTCAGGCGGGAAGCGAGGCGGTCCAGGCGGGCCAGGCGGTACTACAGGCCAACCAGGCCGAAGCCAATCAGCAGGCCGCGGCCAATTCGAACTTCGCCAATACCGGCGGCTTCGCGACGCGGATGGCGGCGATGAACGCGCTCGTCAACGCGTTCCAGAACCAGGCCGCCGCGGCCGGCGCGCAATGCCAGAGCCTCAACCAGTCGGTGACGCAGGTGCAGAGCATTGCCGCCCATGTCCCCGCGAGCCCGGCGTGCAGCACCGCCATGGTGAACAATGCGGTGGCCACGGCCAATCAGGCGCTTGGCATCGTGCGCAGCGCCCAGCAGACGGCCGCGCAGGCGCGACAACTCGCAACCCAGCTCGCGGCGCAAAGCTCGCTGCTCAATCGCGACATCAATGCTTTCGCGGCGGCCTTTCCGGCGAACCAGATGATGATCGGGCTCGTCGCGGGCTGGCAGAAACAGGTGCAGTCCAAGATGTGTCCCGCCAGCCAGATCGATGCGGCGCTCAGCGCCATCGATCTCGCGGCCCAGGCGCCGCTCGCCGCCCGCCGGGCTGCTGCTGCCTGCCCGCAGGCCTCGACCGGGCCGACGACCAACAGCGCCGCGCCGACCACGCAGTCGGACCCGTGCCATATCTACATCCTCAACATCTCGGGCGGATCGATCTGGGTCGGCACCGAGCAGGACCGCCTGCAGACGCCCGGGTGCGAGATGAGCGGCGGCGGCAATTGCCCGTCGACGGGAACCGGACCGCCGGCGGCGGTGCTCAAGGATATCGGCACGTTCCCGACCTGCTCGGCGGCGACGGCGCAATGGTGCCAGGACCTCAACCACAAGAAAACCTATTACCTTTGGGTTGCCGACGGGACCAAAGCGGTGGTCTATGGCGGCAGCTACTGGATGGACAACGCGCCGTCTTGTCCGAACTATCAGCCGCCGCCGCCCACCCCGCCGACGGCAAGCGCTTCGGCCGCGCCGGCACCGGCAACGCCACCGCCATCGCCGCCCACCGTCAGCGCCGCGCCACCGCCCCCGCCGAGCCCGCCCATCTCGCCGCCGCCTGCCCAAACCGCCGGGCTGCCGCCGCCGAATTTGGATGCGCAGCCGGCAGCGCCGGACTATCCCTTGTCCTATCTGCCGCAGTCGATCGCCCCGCCACCCTATCCGCCGCCGTATCCGCCACCTTACATTCCGCCTCCGCTGGCGCCGCCGCGGGCCCCGATTCCGGCGAGCGCACCGCCGCCGCAGAGTCGACCGCCGCCGTCGCATCAGGCATCGGCCAATCCGTGTCTGCCGACGATCCCGCCGGCGTCGCCCGCCAATCAGTCGTTGCCCGCCAGCCCGTCCGCCGCAGCCAATCCGGGCCACTTCAGCCTTCCGACTGTCCCGGCCGCCCCCGGTGGCAAGGCGCAGCAGTCCTCGCTGACGACGGCGAACCCCTGCAATCCGCCGTCGCGAAGCCTGCCGTCGGTGCCGCCGACCGGGCCCACGCATCCGGGCGCGGTGACACCGGCGACGGTCGCGCCCACGCTCGCGCCAGCACGTTCGGCTTCGCCCCCGACAGCGTCGTCGTCGACGCCCGCCCCACAGAACGCCGCGCAACAGAACGCCGCAGCGCAAAAGGCTGCCGCTGAAAAGGCGGCGGCCGAGAAGGCCACGCAGGAACGGGCGCAGGCCCAGCAGCAGGCTGCCCAACAGAAGGCCGCCCAACAACGCGCCGCCCAACAGGCTGCACAGCAGCAGGCGGCGCAACAGGCCGCGCAGCAACGCGCCGCGCAACAGGCCGCCCAACAGAAGGCCGCCCAACAACGCGCCGCGCAACAGGCTGCGCAGCAGCAGGCGGCGCAACAAGCCGCGCAGCAACGCGCGGCGCAACAGGCCGCGCAGCAACGCGCGGCCCAGCAGTATGCCTTGGCACAGCAACAGGCGGCGCAGCAGGCCGCGCAACAGCGCGCGTGGGCGCAGCAACAGGCGGCCGCTCAGCGCGCGCAGCAGCAGGCCGCCGCTCAGCGCGCGCAGCAGCTTGCCAATTGCGGCCACCCGGGTCAGCGCCCCTGTCCGCGGTGATCGCTGCGCCATGGCGTCGATGCGGCGATGCAGTTAGGGAGGCCATGATGAAGCACCGTGCTCCGGCACTCGCATGGGCAATGCGCCGGCTCCGGACGATGATACAATCGACGGCGACCACCGGGTTGACGCGCGGCGGATCGGCGGCAGGCGCGGCGGGGCTGATCATTGGTTTGCTCATGTTGAGGAGCGCCGTGGCAGCCTCGCCCGTCGATGATTGCAACTCCAATGATCGCGAGAAAATGCTCTTGGGCTGCTCGGTCGTCGCCGCGGTTTCGGAAAGCCCGGCCACCGTCGCGACCGCCCTCCTGCGCCGCGGTTCGGTCTACAAGGACCTGAACAAGACCGACGTCGCCATCGCCGATTTCACCACCGCGCTGCGGATGAATCCCAAGCTCGCTCCGGCGTTCGAGCTGCGCGCCCAATGCTTCGCCCAGATCGGCGACCATGAGGCGGCCTATGATGACTACAACGCCGCGCTCCAGCTCGATCCGAACAATGCGAAGGCGCAGACCGGTCTCGCGGCCGAGGCCAAGGTGCTGGGCCCGTCGGCGTCGTTCAAGCATGCCGCGGCCGCCGCCGCGCCGGCGCCACCGGCAACCGTGGCGGCACCGGCGGCGGCGCTCAGGCCCGCGGCAGCCGCGCCACCGCCGGCCGCGCCGAACCCGACCTCGCCCGAACCGGCGGCCATGGCGCCGCCGCCGGCGAACGCCGGGACCCATGATTGGGTTTCGGTCGCGCTCGACCGGGCCGGGCGCTTGGCATGGCAGTTCGACGCCAACCAGGACATTGCCGGGCACCGGGCGCTCGAGCGGTGCAACGATCCGAAATGCCGCACCATCTTCACGGTGCGCGCGCATTGCATTGCGTACGCCGAAAGCCATTCCAATGGCTACTGGTTCGGCGTGGCCTCTGGCTGGTCGCATCCGCAGGCCGCGACCGTCGCGATGAGCCGCTGCGGCACCCATGCGCCGCCGGGAAGCTGCCAGATCACAACGAACCACTGCCAGGGCGAGCCATAGCGCGCCGCCGCGCACGCCGAGATGGCGTGTCACGGCGGCCGGTCGATTTCCGTCTCGAAGAGCCGGTAGGCGCTGGCGGCCGCGGCCGCGTCGGCGAGCGCCACCTGCCTGGCGGCCGGGCCTGCCCCATCCAATTCGGCGAGAAGCGCGGGATAGAGCCGCTCGTGGTAGTAGTCGTCCGGCACGACGTCGAGCCAGACGCGCGCCTTCGCATGGTGCCCCCAGGCCAAGGCGAGGGTGGCTGTCTCACCGGGCTTCAGCCGTGTGTCCAAGATCTCGACCCAGGCTTGATCCCGGTAGTCCACGACGCGCTGGATCACATAGGCCACCGCGCTGTCGGGAACCGGCGCGCCATGCTCGTCGATCAGCAGCCCGCGCATCACCACCTTGGGCGTGACATAGGTCGGGAAGGCATGGCCGATATTGCTGCTGCGCAGCGAAAACTCGACGCCGTCGGAGGTCGCGGCAACCGTCGGCGTGAGACCGGCGGCCACCATGGCGGGATCGTGAATACCCCGCCACAGATGCTGCCGTTCGGGCATGTGGCAGCTCTGGCAGGTCTGCCTCGCCCGGCCGAACTCGCTGGCCTGCCACTCGACCAGGGTATTCTCGAGCGGCTTGCCGTTGATCGCCGTTGCCGCGGGGAATTGGTGGCATGCGGCGCAGAACGCGCTTTGCTCGAAATCGCTCGACTGAACGGCACCGCCATGCGCGGCATCTCCCGTCGATCGGAAGTCCTCGAGGTCAGGCGGACCATATCGGCGATGGAGGCGGACATGGCACGAGGCGCAGCTGTTGCCGGCCTCCGCCGTGATGCGGTCCGGCTCGAGCTCCGTCGTCGTGCTGCGCCGCGCGAGAAACGCGGCGCGCTGCTCGGCCAGCGGCGCATGACACGCCAGGCATTGGGTGGCGTCCGCCGCGTCGGCGCCCCATAGCTGACCCGAGACGCCGGGGGAGAAAGCCTGGGCGTGACGCGAGCCGCGCCATGCGACGTATTGGTCGGCATGGCAGGTGCCGCAAGCTTCGGGCCGCAGCGACCGCTCGATCGCCTGCCAGGCGGCAGGCGCGTCGCCCTGGGCTGGCAGAGGGAGGCGCCAATAGTCGGTCGGCAATGGATCGGCGGCCGCATCGCTGCCGCCCAGGCAAAGGGACCAGCCGGCGATGCCCAGCACAAACCGAATCACCAGGCGGCATCGGCCAATGGCGCGCACGGATCGAACCACAATACCCCCAAGCCAAGCCCGTGGGCATGATGGCACGGGCTTACCGAAGATGTTGCCGCGCGCCCACGATCGCGTCCAGGCCAACATCACCAGCACCTCAGCCCGGAACCTGGTGACGGCGGCGGCGCCGGAGAACTGCGTCGCTTCGATCGGCAGCTCGCAGGATTCCGGCGGCTTCATCGGCGCCTCGCTGGCACCGATCGTCACCGGCTTCATCGCGCAGGCCACCGGCACCTTCGCCGCCGCTTTCGTCGTGGGCTCGGTCATCGCCACACTGGCGGCGCTTTGCGACACCGTCGTGGTGCGGCGGCCGATCGGCGAAAGCGAACTGGCGCAGGTTGCAGCGGTGCGGGCGGCATGAGGACCACCGCGGTTGACACCCCCGCGCCGCAACGACAAGCTGGGCGGGCCGGGATTCAGGTGCCGCGGCGTTCGGCGTTCGTACGGTTCGCGGCCGCTGGGCCGGCAGCGCGCAGCCGAACCCGTATTCCCATCGAAACGCGAGGACAGGACAGCATGATTCTCGGAAGTGGCGAGCACCGGTATCGCACCGTCGAGGGCTGGGGGAAATTGCCGCCGGGCTGGGAGTTCGGCGATGTCGCCGCGGTCGGCGCGGACGAGCAGGATCACGTCTACGCCTTCAACCGCGGTCCGCACCCGATGGTGGTGTTCGACCGCGACGGCAACTTCCTGCGCTCGTGGGGTGAGGGAATCTTCACCCGGCCGCACGGCATCCACATGGCGCCGGACGGCACGGTCTGGTGCACCGACGATGGCGACCACACGGTTCGCCAGCTCACGCGGGAGGGCAAGCTGCTGCAGGTCATCGGCATTCCGGGCGAGGCGGCGCCGTTCATGAGCGGCGAGCCGTTCCGCCGGTGCACGCATACCGCGCTGTCGCCGAGCGGCGACATTTATGTTTCCGACGGCTACGGCAACGCGCGGGTGCACAAATACTCCCCCGACGGCAAGCGCCTGCTGTCATGGGGTGGGCCGGGCGCCGATCCCGGACAGTTCAACTGCCCGCACAATATTTCCTGCGACGCGGATGGCTGGGTCTACGTCGCGGACCGCGAGAACCACCGGGTGCAGGTGTTCGACGGCAACGGCAAGTTCGAGACCCAGTGGCACAACATGCATCGGCCCAGCGGGCTCTACATGCCTCCGGGGCGGTGCCAGCTCTGCTACATCGGCGAAATCGGGCCGTACCTCAATTTCAATCGCGGCACGCCCAACCTCGGCCCGCGACTCAGCATCTACACGCACAAGGGCGAACTGGTGACACGGCTGGAACGCGAGCCGGCGGCCGGCACCGGGCCCGGACAATTCCTGTCGCCGCACGGCATGACTGTCGACTCCCATCATGCCATTTACGTTGGCGAGGTCGCCGTAACGGCGTGGCCGTCGCTGTTTCCCGACAAGCCTGTCCCTCGGCCGATCCGCAGCTTACAGAAACTTGAGAAGGTGACACTGTAAGTCGCCTGAGAACATTGCCAGGTGAAAACCACGGGGGGCGATAGCGGGAGGGGATGCTCCTTCAGGGATGCGTGCCGCTGATTTGTTCCTCGCTGTGTATCGGTGCCGACCGGGACCCCGACACGAACCGAATCGAGAGCGATCCATCAGGCCCTCGCTTCGCATCGGACGAGGAACCGCCTTGATGGAAACACTTCCGCCCGGTAATGTCCGCACACCGTAAGAGGTATCGGAACATGCCGGTTGCAACTGGCCTGCTATGGGTTCTATTCGGCGGGCATGCGAACGGACCCAACCAGATCAAGGTGGCGCGGTTCGATTCGGTGACCGGCGATATCTCGACGCCGCTGCCGATGGCCGCCACACCCAATCCCGGCTATTTCGTGCTGACGCCGGATGCGCGCTTTCTGTACTCCTGCAACCAAGTGGATGGCTACGAAGCCGGTGTCAGCGGAGGCGTTTCCGCCTTCGCCTTCAACGACCGCACGGGGCAGTTGACGCCGCTCAATGTCGTCTCCTCGCATGGCCTCGATCCGAGCCATCTCGCGTTCGATCGCTCCCGCCGGCACATCTTCGTCGCCAACTATACGTCCGGCACCTTCGCCATTCGTCGCATCACGCCGGACGGCTCGCTCGGCGAGGAAACGGCGCTGCGCACGCTGGTGGGCAGCAGCGTGCACCCGATCCGCCAGACCCACGCCTACGCCCATTCCTCCACGCCCGATCCGAGCGGTCGCTACGCGCTGGTCTGCGACCTTGGCTCGGACAAGGTGTGGATTTTCCGTTACCGCGAGGAGACCGGCACGCTGGAAGGTGAGCCTGCCTTCACCACGACGCCACCGGGCGACGGCGCGCGCCACATCGGTTTTCATCCGAACGGTAAGTGGCTGTATGTGAACGGCGAAATGGGCAATTGCGTGTGCCGCTACGACTGGGATGCGGCCAGCGGCACAGCGGCCTTCCGGTCGCGCGCGACGACGTTGCCGGGCGATTTCGAGGGCGTGAGCACAACCGCCGAAATGCTGATCTCCGATGACGGCAGGCACATCTACGTCACCAACCGCGGCCACGATTCCGTGGTCACCATGGACATCGACCCAGCCACCGGCGATCCCGCCGCGGTCGATTTCGTGCCGACCGGCGGCGGCAAGCCGCGAAACCTCGCCTTCTCGCCCGACCGGCGCTGGGCGCTGGTGACCAACCATCTTGGCAACAACTTCACGATCTACCGGGTGGACAGCGGCACCGGCCGGCTCAGCCAGCACGGACCCTCGATTGCCCTCGAGGCGCCTTACTGCCCACGCTTCGTGCCTGTGCGGACCTGAAACCCCGCGTCGTAGCAGTGCCACTCAGCGGTGTTGTGCAGCAGGGCGGCCCACTCGACCGGCGCGACGCGCCAGGATTTCGCCGCCGTCGCGACCGCCGGTGAGCGGGGAGGCTGCCCCGCGCACCGGCATTCCGTCGCGACCTTCGCCTACACCAGGCTCTTCGTGTAGTTGGCGATGTTGCGGGCCGTGACCTCCGGCGACTGGCCCGCCGTGAATGCAAGGTCCAGCTCATCGCCCATCTTGAGGTTGATCTTGGCGAACTGCGGCACGGAAACGCTGGCCACCAGGTTCGCCGGAATGGTCTGGACCACATCCATGAAAACGCGTCGTTCCTCCTGGTGATCCATGTACTTCACGCTCTTGAGCAGCGAGGTGCGCGCCGGCAGGTACTGGGACCGGCCGACGAAGTCGCTCTGCATATCGGCGCCGGTCAGGAACTTCAGAAAATCGACCGCCACGTCGGGGAACTTGCTGTCGCGCGCGACCCCCCAGCAGGAACCGCCGATGTCGGCCGCCATCGCCTTGTCACGCGGCAGATAGGTGACGCTCCACTTGAACCGATCGCCGACCGCGGTGGTCATCGCGGGGATCTTCCAGTCGCCGTTGATCACCATGGCGAGCGTTCCGTTCGCGAACAACACACCCGGGTCGGTCGAGGACTTGATCGCGGTGCTCGGCGGCACCAGCTTTTCCGTGAACCAGGCCTGCAGCCACTGGATGGTTTCGATGCTTTCCTTCGAATCGAGCATCTGCGTCTTGAGGTCGTCGGCAAACACCTGGCCGCCGTGCTGATAGAGAAACTGCAGCCAGCGGTACGGCTTGACCTGCCAGGCCATGCCGAAGGGGAACGACGTCTTCTTGGCGCTGTCGAGCTTTCTCACCAGCTCCATGAATTCGCCCCAGCTCCAGCTTTTGTCGATCTGCCGAGGCGTCGCGATGCCGAGCGAGCCGAACACATCCTCGTTGAAATACACTGCCTCGGTATTGAGGTTGGCCGGAACCGCATAGGGCCTGCCCTCGTTGGTCACCGCGGCCCAGACCGTGGGGATGAAGTCCGCGCCGTAGTTGGCGTCGATCTTGCCGGTCAGGTCCATCAGGACGTTGCTGGCCCGATAGCGGCCGACCGCCGCGTATTCCATGCGGAACACGTCCGGCGTGTCGCGGCCAGCGATGCGGGTGTCGAGCATCTGGTAATACTGCGCGTCCGGCGTGGCCTGCACTGTCACTTCCACATCCGGATGGGCGGCGTTGTATTTCGCCGCGGTCTCGCGCACGACCTGGACGGGGATCGGCTCACCCCAGAGCGCGAAGTTCACCGTGGCCTTCGGCGCGGCGCCGACGATGGCCGGCCTCGCCAAGGCACCGAAGGCCGCGCCGGCAAGGACACCCTGCAGAAGGCTGCGCCGACGGGTTCCCCTGCCGCGCTGATCCGCCCCGGTATTCCGCTGGACAATGACCGTCATGTTCACCTCCCGATTTTGCGTTGTTTGCACAGGTTGAGCCAGGCATTGCAGCGACCTGGCCTGCCGGGAATGAGGCACACGCGTCAGGCGCCACCACAGGCGCAGCACCGGAACCCTCCGCGCACGCGCACCATCCTGAACCGGGCGAAAACCACTGGTGGCATGCTAGCCAAGCGGGGTAGGCTTGTCAACGGAACGTACGCTATGGTATCCAACTGTATTCCGTTTAGGCTTCCATCCGCCGGCGTGGAGGTGTGCCTGCAACCCATGCCCCACCTCTTCACCCCGTTTCCGCTGCGCGGCGTGACGCTCGCCAATCGCGTCATGGTTTCGCCGATGGCGCAGTATTCCGCAGAGCACGGCCTGATCACGGACTGGCTGTTCGGCCACTACGGACGCCTCGCCATGGGCGGCGCCGGCCTCGTTTTCACCGAAGCGGTGAAGGTGGAGGAGCGCGGTCTCGGCACGGACGGGGACATGGGGCTGTGGAACGAGGAGCAGATCGCCCCGCTGCGCCGCGTCACCGCCCTGATCCGCCAGGCCGGCGCGATTGCCGGCATCCAGCTCAACCACGCCGGCCGGCAGGCCGGCCGCTCGCCGCCCTGGGAAGGGCGTGGCGCGCTGCCGGTGGGGGTCATGCAACGGCGCGACCAGGGATGGCCGGTCATCGGCCCCTCCCCGATCGCCAAGGCGCCTGGGTTCCATGTCCCCGTGGCGATGACGCTCGCCGACATCGCCGACATGTGCGCGGTCTGGGCCGCCGCCGCGCGGCGCGCCGTCGCGGCCGGTTTCCAGGTTCTGGAGCTGCATGGCGGTCACGGCTATCTCATCCACCAGTTCCTCTCGCCGGCCGCCAACCAGCGAACGGATGGCTATGGCGGCAGCGCGAAGAACCGCATGCGTTTTGCCCTTGAGATCGCCGAGGCGGTGCGGGCCTGCTGGCCGGCCGACCGGCCGCTGTTCTTCCGCATGTCGGTGATTGACGAGGGCGGCTGGCACTTCGAGGACTCCGTCGTGCTGGCGCGGGAGCTGAAGCGTGTCGGCGTCGACCTTATCGACTGTACCTCGGGCGGCATCGCCAAGGCGACGCCGACCGACGCGCGTAACGTGGCACCGGGCTTCCAGGTGGAACTGGCGCGCGACATCCGGAGCGCCGCCGCCATCCCGACCGCCGCAGTCGGCCTGATTACCGAGGCTCGCCACGCCGAGCGCATCGTCGCCGAGGGTGAGGCCGACATGGTCGGCATCGGCAGGGCATTTCTCTACGATCCCTTCTGGGCCCTGCACGC
>Ga0181529_10004560_pt1 | contig 14919 bp, 11 predicted proteins | sample PEATcosm2014_Bin_36_FD_119763 | JGI IMG/M metagenome (GOLD analysis project Ga0181529, IMG submission 119763) | Peatland microbial communities from MTU Mesocosm Facility, Houghton, MI, USA - PEATcosm2014_Bin10_30_metaG | ecosystem: Environmental > Terrestrial > Soil > Wetlands > Peat | place...
AGTTGAAGGTGAGGATCTGATCGGCTCCGTGGTTGGCGAGTACATGCGCGAAGGCGCAGAGCGAGAGCAGAAAAGAGACAGCCATGGCGCCGATGGCCAGGGAAGCGGAAGCGATGCGGCTCCGCCGGCCCAGCAGAGCGCTGATCCCTGCCGCGAAGACCGGCAACGCGGGCACGAGCCATAGGTTTTGAACGATCCAGGTCATCGAGTCTCAAAAGGTGCGAATAAACAACGGTTATAAATACTGAGGAAATTGTTGGCTATAAGTTGGTATGACGACGGAAGATCTGTACGACAGCGGAAGTTATCCTTTCAGGGAATTCATCTGGTCCAGGTCGGTGGTCCTGGAATGGCGGTAAGCAGCGAGAATAATAGCCAGACCGACGGCTGCTTCGGCCGCGGCTACGCTGATGGAAAAGAGCGCAAACATGGCACCGGTCAATGCCGCTGGGGCCGGGCCATACCTCCAGAATGCGATAAAGTTCAGGTTTGCCGCGTTGAGCATAAGCTCGATTCCGATAAGAACGAGAATTGCATTGCGCCGGATCAATACTCCGGCAAGACCAATGGAGAAGAGAAGCGAGGACAAGAGCAGATAGGATTGCAAGGAGTTCATTTAATCTCCTCCTTGCGGTCCATCGCGATGACTACGGCGCCGATGAGCGCGGCGGTCAGGAGTAGTCCCATGATCTCCAGCGGCAGGACGTAGCGATGCATCAGCGAGTCGCCAATTTGATGGACTGTGATTTCAGGTTGCGGCGGCAGTACTTGCGTGAAAGCCACGCTGGAACAGATAGCACGCGCAAGGACCGCGAAGACGGCGGCGGCTAGAATGCAGCCCCAACTCCACTGAGAAGAGAAGACCGGCGAGTTCGCCGATTCCGGGCTGTGCGTCATCATGATGGCGAAGACGGCAAGGATGGCCACGGCGCCGACATAGACCATGATCTGCGCAAGACCTACAAATTGCGCTCCGAGCAGAAGATACAGCGCGGCTATTCCGACGAAGCCAAGCGTCAGCGCCAGAACGCAATGGACTGCGTTGCGCAGGCCCATGGCTGCCACCATTCCGGCAACCGTAAGCAGGGCGAGGATTATGAAGGATGCAGTCATCTGAATAACTCGATCATTTGTTGCGATTCAATTTTGTACGTTCTCTGCTAAGTCAATATTTCGTGCCACACGAACAAAATACGGGGATTCTTCGCTTCGCTCAGAATGACAATCGTTTGAGACCAGAATGACAATTGTTCACTCGGAATAATGATAAGTACGGACCTGGAATTTCTCCTTCTGTTTCAGTCCGCGGCTGAGAAAAATGCAGGGAACGACAACCATGGTACTGCAAACAAGCCATCGCAGAGAGCCGGACGGCATGAAATGCCAGAGGCCGGCGGTAAAGAGATTAAGAAGGGCCATGGGAAGCATGAACTCCCATGCAAGGTTCATCAACTGATCCATGCGCAGGCGGGGGAGGGTCCCGCGAATCCAGATGAAGACGGAGATGATGGCGAGTAGTTTTGCGAAGAACCAGACGTAGGATGGAATCCATGTAAGGAAGGAAAATGGCGCAGACCAACCGCCGAGGAAGAGGGTGATGGCCATTCCGCTGGTGGCAAACATTCCGATATACTCCCCCAGGAAAAAGAGGGCGAATTTAAAGCCGGAGTATTCCGTGTAGTAGCCGGCGATGATCTCCGATTCACCTTCGGGCAGATCGAATGGGGAGCGGTTGGATTCGGCGGTGGCGGCGACCATGAAGAGGACGAACCCGGCGAAGCCCCAGGGAGTGAAGACGAACCAGTGCGGCCAGATTCCGGTATAAGTCGCCTGAAGGTCGATAATCGAAACAGTAGAGAGCGAGCCGGCCTGCATGATGACGACGATGGAGGCAAGGACCAGGGGGACCTCGTAGCTGATCATCTGCGCGATGGCACGCATGGCTCCGAGCAGGGAGTACTTGCTTCGGCTGGACCAGCCGGCCATGAAGACGGCCAGTTCCATCATGGAGCCGACGGCGAAGAAGTAGAGAACTCCGGCGTTGAGGTTGACGAGCACCATGTTCCGGCCGATGGGGAGAACCGCATAGCCCAGGAAAGACGCCGCGACCAGAAGGACCGGTGCCAGAAAATGCACCGCGTGGTCCGCGGTGATGGGGATGATGTCTTCCTTGGTGAGCGACTTCACACCGTCGGCGATGGGTTGCAGAATGCCGAAGGGGCCGACGCGGTTTGGGCCGTAGCGGTTTTGCATGCGGCCCAGCCCCTTGCGCTCCAGCCATGTGGTGATGGCAAACAACAGCGCGAACGCGAGAATGATCGTCGCAACCGATATAAGGGCCGAGCAGAGCGGTTGAAGGGCGGCGGGGAGATAGCTCAGCAGCCAGTGTTTGGCGAGAACGAAGATCTGATCGAGTGTCTGGATCATTGTGTTTCACCGATTGCTGGTTGCGCTGGCGTTGCCGCCGCGAGCTTTGCCACGGCGTCTGACTTTGCTTCTGTGGCTGCCTTCGCCTTTGCTGCTTGACGGGCCTTTTCCGCGGCGCGGCGAGCATCCACGGCGGCGGCCTCGGTGGGGTGAATCGAGTTGTAGTATTGGTTGGATTTGGCGAGGCGCTGCTTGTCGAGCAGAAGACCGCCGAAGCGGTCGTCTGAGCTGAGGTCGTGGTTTACGTCCATCTTGATGGCATCGAAGGGGCAGACCTCGGCGCAGATCTGACAGCTCATGCAGACGGAGATGTCGATGTTGAAGACCGCGGGGTAGAACTGCAGCTTGCCGTTTGCATCGGGCTTCTTGTCCTTGCTTTTTTCGATGAAGATGCACTTTGGCGGACACTCTTTTTCGCAGATCTGGCAGGCGACGCAGCGCATCCCCTGCTGCCAATCCGCGCCATCGAAGACGAGGAACGGGAAGCTGCGCGCAGCCTCGATCTGCGGATCACGTTGCTCGGGATACTGGAGCGTGACCAGCCGGTCTTTGCTGACGTAGCTGCCGAAGAAGTTTCGGGCCGTCTCCGCCATTCCCTTCAGGATGCCTTCACCTACCATGGCGGGCCTCCGCGAGATTGACCTCAGGGGCTAAAGCCCCGATAGCTGGGAGCGTGCGTTGCGGCACCCGTTCGACTTCGCTCAGGGCAGGCTCTGAAGCCGTGCCCTTAAGCAAGACCAATGCGTGTGAGAATCTGCGCCGCAGGGCGAAGTTGACGGCGGAGTGTTTCATCGTTATGTGCATGGCGGCCCTCATCGATCCACCTCGCCGAGGACGATGTCTATGCTGCCCAGAATTGCGACGATGTCTGCCACATTCCGCCCCACGCAGAGGTCTTCCAGCACGGTGAGGTTGATGAGGCTGGGGGGACGGACGCGATAGCGGTAGGGGTTGGGCGAGCCGTCGCTGATGAGATAGAAGCCAAGCTCGCCCTTGGGCGATTCAATCCTGCCGTAGGCCTCGCCCGGCTTGGGGCGGAAGCCGCGAACCTTTATTTTGGGATCGACGATCGGGCCGGCGGGAATATCGCGCATGGCCTGTTCGAGGATGCCGACCGACTCGCGCATCTCCAGCAGACGGACCATGAACCGGTCGTAGACATCTCCGTGGCTGCCCAGCGGCACGCGGAAGGCGAAGCGGTCGTAGATGCTGTAGTGGTCCACCTTGCGGATGTCGTAGTCCACGCCGCTGGCGCGCGCCATGGGCCCGCTGATTCCCGCGCTGACGGCCAACTCCCTGGACAACACGCCAACCTCCTGGGTGCGATCCATCAGGATCTCGTTGCTCACCAGCAGTTGCTCGTACTCATCGAGGAAGCGGGGGAAGCCGGCGACGACTTTTTTTGCCTGATCGAGCCATCCGGCGGGAAGGTCTGTGCGGCAGCCGCCGAAGCGCATGTAGTTGCACATCATGCGCGCGCCGGTGAGCAACTCGAAGAGGTCGAGGATTTTTTCGCGCTCGCGGAAGGCGTACATCAGGGGTGTACCGCTGGAGCCCATGTCCTGCATGAGGAAGCCGATGAGGCAGGCGTGGTTCTGCAGGCGGGTGAGCTCGCCGGTGATGACGCGCAGGTACTCGGCGCGCTCGGGAACCTCGATGCCGGCGAGTTTCTCGACCGCCAGCGCGTAGGCCCAGTTGTTGGTGATGGGGCAGATGTAGTCGAGGCGGTCTGTGTAGGGCATGGAGCCGAGATAGGTCTCGGATTCGGCGATCTTCTCGTGGTTGCGATGCAGGTAGCCGAAGACCGGCTTGAGTTGGACGACGTGTTCTCCGTCGAGCACGACGTTCATGCGGAAGACGCCGTGGGTGGATGGGTGCTGCGGCCCCATCGCGATCTCCAGCAACTGCTCTTTGCTGGTTTCGGAGAGTGATTCCAACTCGGACTGAACTGTGGGACCTGCGACGGTGTTCATCGGCCTCCCCCTTCGCTCAGGTGCTGGCTGGCGCGGCGCAGCACGCCGTCGTGCGCGGTCGGCTCGTACTCGTAGTCGTCGGGATCGACGTAGTCGCGGCGCATGGGATGGTCCTGGAACTCGTCCCACATGAGCAGGCGGCGCAGGTCGGGGTGCCCGTCGAAGACGACTCCGAAGAGGTCGAAGATCTCGCGCTCCTGAAGTTCCGCGCTGCGCCAGACGGGAGTGAGCGAGGGGAGATGAACGTTGGCGTCGCGGTCTCCAGTGCTCATGCGCAGGACGAGGGGGCCATGCTTCTTCTCGATGGAGTAGAGGTGATAGACAACTTCGAGAGAGCCGGGAGCGGCGGTGGTGCGCAGCTCTTCGACCTCCTGCTCTATGCCATCCACGAGCTTGCTGACCTTCACTTTTTCCGTGGTCTGCTTGCCCGGCCAGTCGATGCCGGTGACGTTGGAGCAGAAGTCGAAGCGCAGGCCGGGAGCATCGCGCAGGTAGAGAGCCACGGCGACGGCATGGGCGGCGTCGATGCGCAGCGAGTGCTGGCCCGACGGGCTGGGGTTGACAACCAACTCCAGGCGGCAGCCGGGGACGGCGGCTTCGATTTCGGATTTAATCGCTTCGAGATTCATCCGTGCCTGCCTGCGGCGAAACTGTTTGCAATGTGCCTGTTTGCGATATCTGGACCAATGGAGCCTTCCAGACATTCGGGTTATTTGCCGGTTCCAGATCGTGCGCGCCAAACCGCGGCACGGTGAACTCGCTGGGTTCATCGGCATTCAGATGACGCGGCCGGTTCGCGCCGGTCAGTTGCTGCTGGTCGATCCTCTTCTGCAACTCCATGAAGGCATCGAGCAGGGCCTCGGGACGCGGCGGGCAGCCTGGAATGTATAGATCAACGGGGATGTAACGGTCAATGCCTTTCAACACGTTGTATCCCTGCTTGAAGGGGCCTCCGGAGATGGCACAGGCGCCCATGCAAATCACATACTTTGGCTCCGGCATCTGGTTGTAGAGGCGGACGACCTGGGGCGCCATCTTTTTGGTAACGGTACCGGCCACAATCATCAGGTCGGCCTGCCGCGGCGAGGGCCGGAAGACCTCCGCGCCGAAGCGGGCCATGTCGTAGCGCGCCATGGTGGTTGCGATCATCTCGATGGCGCAGCAGGCCAGGCCGAAGTTCAACGGCCAGAGGGAACTGGTGCGGCCCCAGTTGTAGAGTCCCTGCAGGGTGGTGGTGATGATCCCCTGTTTACTCAGCTCGTTCTTGAGTTTTTCATCCACCGCTGAAGTCCTTTATTTCAAATTTGTTAGAGACGTATTGACTGCTGGCGTGACGCGTTCCGCTACAGATTAAATACTGGGCTGCTTCCCCTTGGTAAGCTCAGGGGCCGAACAACAACTCAGAACGACAACTCAGTCAGATTGACAACATTTGAGATGCTTCGCTCAGGATGAAGGTTAATTTCATCGGGGGCAAGGGTTAAGATGCGCTATCTCCAGACCAGAATGTCTTTTTGATATGCCCAGAGCAGCCCTTCCACCAGCAGGAGAAGGAAGACCAGCATGGCGATGGATTCCGCCGCCGAAAAGCCGGAAAAGGCGACTGCAAACGGAAGCAGAAAGATTGCTTCTACATCGAAGACCAGAAAGATGATCCCATAGAGGTAATAGCCTGGTTTGAATTGGATCCAGGCATCCCCTACCGATTCGAGCCCACACTCGTAGATGGCGTTCTTGCTTGGCCCAGGCTTGTGCGGCGAGTATTTTTTGGCCCACAACCAGGCCAGCAGAAGCGTTAATAGAGCGAACGCAACAGCCGCCAGCAGCAGTACAATGACGGGCAGATAGAGACTGTTCGTCATATGGCTCTGTCCTCATGCTCCACTCTACCAGACCCCCCAGGGTTAGTCTTGTGATCGGGCTCACTTCTTTCGGTGTCCGCGGGGCGCAGAATGAGGTTCGGTAATGATATTGGAGGCAACAGAATGAGCGAACAGCAAACGGCGATTCTTGACGGAAACGAGTCCTGTGCACGGGTGGCGTACAGGCTCTCGCAGGTGATCACCATCTACCCGATCACCCCGTCGTCCACCATGGCGGAGTGGGCCGATGAGTGGCAAGCAGCGGGACGCAAGAACATCTGGGGCACTGTGCCTCTAGTCGCCGAGATGCAGAGCGAGGGCGGGGCTGCGGGCGCCATGCATGGAGCGCTGCAGGCCGGGGCCTTCAGCACCACGTTCACCGCGTCGCAGGGACTGTTGCTCATGATCCCCAATATGTACAAGATCGCCGGCGAGCTGACCAGCAACGTCATCCACGTGACCGCGCGTGCAGTGGCCACTCATGCGCTCTCTATTTTTGGCGACCACTCGGACGTGATGGCCTGCCGCTCCACGGGATACGCCATGTTGTCTTCCGGCTCCGTGCAGGAGGCTGCCGACCTGGCCCTCGTGGCGCATATTTCCACGCTGGAGTCGCGGGTGCCTTTCCTCCACTTCTTCGACGGATTCCGTACCTCGCACGAGGTCAACAAGGCGCTTACAATCTCCGACGAGACGATCCAGGCGATGCTCGACGAGAAGACCGTGCTGGCGCATCGCCAGCGCGCTCTCAGCTCAGACAACCCGATCCTGCGCGGCACGGCCCAGAACCCCGATGTCTTCTTCCAGGCGCGCGAGACCGCCAATCCCTTCTACCTGGCCTGCCCCACCATTGTGCAGAACGCGATGGACCGCTTCACTGCCCTGACAGGACGCGCCTATCACCTGTTTGACTATGTGGGCGCAGCGGATGCCGAGCGCGTCATTGTGTTGATGGGTTCGGCCGCCGGCCCCACGGAAGAGGTGATCGAAGCCCTCGCCGCGCAAGGCGAGAAGATCGGCGTGCTCAAGGTTCGCCTCTATCGCCCGTTTGCCACCGAGGCCTTCCTCGCCGCGCTGCCCAAGACGGTCAAGTCGATCGCCGTGCTGGACCGCTGCAAGGAGCCAACCGGGCTGGGCGAGCCGCTGTACCAGGATGTGGTCACCGCCTTCAGCGAGGCCTTCTCCAGCGGGACATCGCCCATTGCCAAGCAACCGCGCATTATCGGCGGACACTACGGCCTGTCGTCCAAGGAGTTCACGCCTGCCATGGTCAAGGGCGTCTTCGACGAGCTGAAAAAGGACCATCTGAAGAACCGCTTTACCATCGGCATCAACGACGACGTGACTCACAGCAGCCTGGACTACGATCCAGAGTTCTCCACCGAAGACCCGAAGACCGTGCGCGCACTGTTCTACGGACTGGGCGCGGATGGAACGGTCGGCGCCAACAAGAACTCCATCAAGATCATCGGCGCGGAGACGCCCAACTACGCGCAGGGCTACTTTGTTTACGACTCGCGCAAGTCCGGCTCCGTCACCACGTCGCATCTGCGCTTCGGGCCGAACCCGATCCGCTCGACGTACCTCATCAGCAGGGCGAACTTTGTGGCCTGTCACCAGTTCTCCTTCCTGGAGCGCATGGACATTCTGGCCCACGCCGCGCCCGGCGCTGTCTTCCTGCTGAACAGCCCTTATGGGCCGGATGAGATATGGAACCACCTGCCGCTCACCACGCAGGAGACGATTCTGAAGAAGAAGCTCCAGTTCTACGTTATTGACGGCTACGCCGTGGCCCGCGAGACCGGGATGGGCAACCGCCTCAACACCATCATGCAGACCTGCTTCTTCGCCATCAGCGGCGTGCTTCCGTCCGACGAGGCCATCGAGCAGATCAAGAAGTCCATCAAGAAGACCTACGGCAAGCGCGGCGATGCGGTGGTGCAGAAGAACTTTGCCGCCGTCGATGCGGCGGTGGCTAACCTGCACAAGGTGAAGCTGCCGGAGAAGGCGACGGCAACCTTCGACCTGCTGCCCATGCTTCCCAAGGAGGCCCCAGCCTTCGTGTACAACGTGCTGGGCCAGATGGCGGCGGGCAAGGGGGATTCGCTCCCGGTCAGCGCACTGCCGATCGGCGGCACCTTCCCCACCGGCACCGCGAAGTGGGAGAAGCGCAACATCGCCCAGATGATTCCGGTGTGGGACAAGGACCTGTGTATCCAGTGCGGCAAGTGCGTGATGGTCTGCCCGCACGCCGTAATCCGCGCCAAGGTCTACGACTCCGCGCTGCTGGCCAATGCTCCCGCAACCTTCAAGAGCGCCAAGCCAAAATGGAAGGGTATGGAGCAGGAGTCCTACACGCTACAGGTGGCACCCGAGGACTGCACCGGATGCAAACTGTGCGTCGAGGTCTGCCCGGCAAAGAGCAAGAGCGATGCCAAGCACAAGGCCATCAACATGGAGATGCAGGCCGCGTTGCGCGCGCCCGAGGCAGCGAACTGGAGCTTCTTCGAGTCCATCCCCCTGGCCGACCGCAACCGCCTCTCGCACACGCAGGTCAAGGACGTGCAGTTGCTCGAGCCACTGTTTGAGTTCTCCGGCGCCTGCTCGGGCTGCGGAGAGACGCCGTACATCAAGCTGCTGACCCAGCTCTTCGGCGACCGGCTGTATATCGCCAATGCCACCGGCTGCTCGTCGATCTACGGCGGCAACCTGCCCACCACTCCCTACACCAAGAACGCCGCCGGACGCGGCCCAACCTGGTCGAACTCGCTGTTTGAAGACAACGCGGAGTTCGGCTTCGGGATGCGGCTCGCGCTCGACCAGCAGAAGGAGTACGCCGAGGACTTGCTGAAGCGGCTTGCGCCGGCGGTTGGCGACGAATTGGTGACCGCGCTGCTGACTGCAAGCCAGGCCAAGGAGAGCGAGATCAACGTGCAGCGCGAACGTGTGCTGGCACTTCGAGGGAAGCTGGCCGGGGTTGACTCGCTTGAGGCGCGCGCGCTGCTTACCGTGGCCGATTCGCTGGTGCGCAAGAGCGTCTGGATCTTGGGCGGCGACGGCTGGGCCTACGACATCGGCTTCGGCGGTCTCGACCATGTGCTCGGCTCGGGCAAGAACGTCAAGGTGCTGGTGCTGGACACAGAGACCTACTCCAACACCGGCGGACAGATGTCCAAGTCCACTCCGCGCGGCGCTGTGGCCAAGTTTGCCGAGGGCGGCAAGCCCAACAGCAAGAAGGACATTGCAATGGAGGCAGTGGCCTATGGCTCGGTCTACGTGGCGCGCGTCGCCATGGGAAGCAGCGACTCGCAGGTGGTGAAGGCGTTACAGGAGGCGGAGGCCTACGACGGCCCAGCACTCATCCTCGCCTACGCGCACTGCATTGCTCATGGCTACGACCTGACCTATGGCATGGAACAGCAGAAGAGCGCGGTGCTCTCCGGCTACTGGCCGCTGATGCGCTACAATCCGGTGCTGCGAGCCGAGGGCAAGAACCCCTTCCAGCTCGACTCCCGTGCGCCCTCCATCCCGCTGAAGGAGTACGCCTACCACGAGGCCCGTTACACCATGCTCACGCGCAGCCATCCAGAAGTGGCCAAGCTGCTGCTGCAGGAGGCGCAGGACGACGTTGAGCGCTGGTGGAGGGTATACTCCGACCGTGCCGCCATGCCGGGCCGTTCGGCGTCTCCACACATCGCCCCACCGGAAAAAGAAGGAGCCGTTGCGCCGCTGGGCAGCAAATAGCTGGAGGAGGTCATAAATAAATGATCGACCTGACAACTGAATATCTGGGCTTGAAGCTGAAGAGCCCACTGGTGGTCTCCTCCTCGCCGCTGACCGACTCCCCGGAGAAGGTCCAGCGCCTGGAGGAGGCTGGCGCAGCAGCCGTGGTTCTGCCCTCGATCTTCGAGGAGCAGCTCATGCTGGAGAGCAATGCGCTCGACAGCGACCTCTCGCGGGGCACGGAATCTTTTGCCGAGTCACTCAGCTACTTCCCGGCCCATGAAAGCTATCGGCAGGGACACGACACCTACCTCAGCCATATCCGCCTCGCCAAGAGCGTTGCCGGCATTCCCGTTCTCGCCAGCCTGAACGGCGCGACGGCTGGTGGATGGGTAAAATTCGCCAAAGAAATAGAGCAGGCCGGTGCGGACGCGCTGGAGCTGAACACCTACTCGCTGCCCACCGACCCGCGCGTCACCAGTGTTGCGATCGAAGAGGGAATCGTCGAGCTGGTGCACCAGGTGAGGCAGTGTACGAAGCTGCCCATCGCCGTCAAGCTCTCTCCGCAGTTCACCAGCGTTCCGCACCTGGCCGCCCAACTCGACAAGGCTGGCGCCGACGCGGTTGTTCTCTTCAACCGGTTCTACCAGCCGGATTTTGACATCGAAAACCTCAATGTCACTCCCACACTCACCCTCAGCCGCCCGGAAGAGCTGTTGCTGCGGCTGCACTGGACCGCGATTCTCTACGGCGATCTGAGCGCGGACATTGCTGTTACAGGCGGGGTCCACAGCGCCGAGGACGTTCTGAAGGCCATCATGGCCGGCGGACAGGTGGCGATGCTCGCATCGGCGCTGCTGCTCCATGGCGTCTCCCATCTCACCACCATCCAGTCCGACCTGCTGCGTTGGATGGAAGAGCATGAGTACGAATCCATCCGCCAGATGCGCGGCAGCCTCAGCCGCCGTTCCGTGCCGGACACCTCTCCTTTTGAACGCGGCAACTACATCAAGACCCTGAGCAGCTACACGCTGCGCAGGACGGCATAGCAACCTTTGTCCATCGGCCTCTTTGAGGTCGCAGCACCAGCCCCCCGCCGCACATCGATTCATCGAATGCGGCGGGGGGCTGGTGCGTTACGGCAAACAGCCGAAGCGCGAAGCTCTGCACGGTTCGACGCCGTTCATTTTCAGCGCAACCGGGATGAGTTGGATGTTCCTGGCGCATCCAATGCACAGAGCTGACTTTCAAGCGATACTGGTAGCACCGAGTTGAGGCATCTGAAAATGGAATTTCACATCTCCCGCGCAGTTCGGGAAGCAACCAAGGTTGACGATCTTCTCTTCAGTTACAGCGGAAACGTCGTCTTTGCCGATGTAGGGGCGAGCCGCAGGCTGGCCGAGGCTCTCAACCGGACGCGCAAAGACGGGGCGCGCGGAGCGGATGCCGACACGATCAACGCCGGGGCGCTGTTTGCCATGGGCCTGATCGACGAGTTAAGCCACGCGCTGGTCGATCGCTACCGCAAGCAGATCGACCCGGCGGTGCTCTCGGAAGCGATGCGCTGGTTTGCCGCGCAGGTCGATGTCGACAAGACGCAGACGGGCAAGATGGATGCGTTGCTGCTGGCCTTCACCGAGCAGTTTCCCAATGTCGCGGTATTTCGAGGCAATCTGACCGCCGAGCAGTGGTTGCGCGGTGTGACCGACGGACGGCCCAACCGCGAGTCTGCGCTGGAAGAGCTTCTGATGTTGTGGATTGCCAACAGCAACCCCGCGTTCAAGCCGTTTCACGCGCTCTTCGAGGACAAGGGGCTGAAGGAGCGGACGGTCTATGCGAAGGTGACGGCGGCGTTTCCCGGCTACTTCAGCACGCGGCCAAAGATGGCGCCGGAGATTGGCAGCCTGTATGACGCGCTGCGCGCTCCCATGCTGGCCTCGCCCGACTCGCTGACGGGGCAGCTCGACTACATCCGCGAGCGCTGGGCACCGTACCTGGGCGACGAGCTGAAGCGGATTCTGCTGGCCGTCGATGTGCTGCGCGAAGAGGACCTTGCCATCTGGATGCGCTTCCACCCACCCGGCCCCGACGACTTCCGCCACGGCGCGCCGACGTGGGGTTCGATGGGCTTTGAAGGAGACGAGTACATCGGCTTCGACGAACTTCGCCGCCGCCGCTATCCCTCCGGTTATCAGGCCCCGCTCGACGAGTATGAAAACTTCAGCGCCGACCAGGCATGGATGCCGAACGTGGTGCTGATGGCCAAGAGCACCTATGTGTGGCTGGAGCAGCTCAGCAAGAAATATCAACGCCACATCCATCGTCTCGACCAAATCCCGGACGAGGAGCTGCAACTACTTGCCTCGCGCGGCGTCACTGGGCTTTGGCTGATTGGCCTGTGGGAGCGCAGCATTGCATCGCGCACCATCAAGCGGTTGCGCGGCCACCACGACGCGGTTGCCTCCGCCTACTCGCTGAAGAACTACGACATTGCCGAGGATCTGGGCGGCTGGGAGGCGTACAACCACCTGAAGCACCGCGCGGCGCACTTTGGGCTGCGGCTGGCCAGCGACATGGTGCCCAACCACATGGGCATCGACTCGCCGTGGGTGATTGAGCATCCAGACTGGTTTCTTCATCGCAGGGAGAGCCCGTTTCCGGCATACAGCTTCAACGGACCGGACCTCTCCACAGACAGCCGCGTCGAGATCAAGATCGATGACCGCTACTACGACCAGACAGACGCCGCTGTTGCCTTCCGTCTGCGCCACCACTCGAATGGTGAGACGCGCTACGTCTACCACGGCAACGACGGAACAGCGTTCGCATGGAACGATACCGCGCAGCTCGACTACTCCAAGGCCGAGGTGCGCGAGCATGTGATTCAGACCATCCTGCATGTTGCGCGCCTGTTTCCCATCATCCGCTTCGACGCGGCGATGGTGCTGGCCAAACGCCACGTTCAGCGCCTGTGGTTTCCGCTTCCCGGTGCGGGTGGGTCGATCCCATCGCGCGCGGAAAACTCGATGTCGCAGGAGGAGTTCGACGCGCTGATGCCCAACGAGTTCTGGCGTGAGGTGGTGGACCGCGTCGCCGCTGAAGTCCCCGGCACGCTGCTGCTGGCCGAGGCTTTCTGGCTGCTCGAAGGCTACTTCGTGCGCACCCTGGGAATGCATCGCGTCTACAACTCGGCGTTCATGAACATGCTGCGCGACGAGGAAAACGCGAAGTACCGCTCGTACCTGAAGAAGACCATTGAGTTCGACCCGGACATAATGAAGCGCTACGTCAACTTCATGAGCAATCCCGACGAGCGCACCGCCATCGACCAGTTTGGCACCGGCGACAAGTACTTCGGCGTCTGCACGCTGCTTGCGACGCTGCCCGGCCTGCCTATGTTCGCGCATGGGCAGATTGAGGGATTTACCGAGCGCTACGGCATGGAGTTCAAGCAGGCGCGGCTGGATGAGTGGCCCAACGAGGGACTGGTGGCGCGCCACCAGCGCGAGATCGCGCCGCTGCTGGCCAAGCGATACATCTTCGCCGGCAGTTCCGACTTCACGCTGTACGATTTTTGGAACGGCCATGGCAAAGTCGACGAGAACGTCTTCGCCTACTCCAACCGCTACGGCGACGAGCGTTCGCTTGTTCTCTACAACAATAAGTACGACAGTACGCGCGGGACAATTCATATCTCCGTGGCGTTCATGGACAAGGGAAGCGGCTCGCTGCGCCAGCGCAGCCTCTCCGACGGACTGGGTTTGCCCACCGGCGAGTCGATGGTTCTGGCCTACCGCGACAGCAACGGCCTGGAGTACCTGCGCCGCGCCACCGACCTGCAGCGGCACGGACTCAGCTTCGATCTGCGCGGCTTCCAGTGCGTTGTACTGCTGGACTGGCGCGCGCTCGATCCCACCGCCGAGTGGCCGTGGGACAGGCTCTGCGACACGCTCAACGGCGCGGGCGTGCGCAGTGTCCACGAAGAGATGGTCAAACTACGTCTGCGTCCGCTGCACGATGCCCTGCGCGCCGCCGTCAGTCCCGCCAACGTGCGCGCCCTCGCGGAACTCGCCAGCGAGATTGCGGAGCAGAACGCAGAGCAGGGAACTGTTTCCAAGCGGGCCGCACGCAAGGAGGCTGTACCCAGCCGCGCGAAGTCCGAACTCGATCCTCGCCTGCGCGCCATCGCCAACCAGAGCCAGTTCTTCTTCGACCGCCTACTCGAACAGATTCCCGAGGAGAACCGTGCGCCGATGGCTCGCGCCGATGCTTCCGCTTCCACCGGCGCGCAAGCAGGCGACGAGGCCCAATCTGCAGATGCGATTGAGCCTGCGTTTGCCGACGATCTTCGCGCAATGTTGTGCGGCGCAGCGCAACTTCCGGCGCTCGCGCAGACTTACTCCACCGACTGGCCCGCGCAATCGCGGCCCGTCCTGCCCAGCGTCGCTCCAGCCACCCGGCTGGAACGCACATGGGCGCCAATCCTCGCCTGGATTGTTTTGCGCAGCCTTCCCTCGTACTGCAACGCGAGTGGCGACCGAGTCGAACTCTTCGACCGTCTACTGCTCCGCGCCATGCTTGCCGACCTCTTCTGTTCGATGGGCATGGAGGGAGAAGCCACCTGGCAGGCCGCCGCCGAGGTGCGCCTGCTGCTGTCTGAGGCTGCGATTGCACCCGACGCGATCTACAGCGAAGCCCTCTGGGCCGACCCTGACGTATGCTGGCTGGCAGGCGTCAACCAGGCTGGCGGCATCACCTTCTTCAACCGGGAGCAGTTTGAAGAGCTGCTCACCTGGCTGCAGCTTCCCGCCCTCATCGAGATTGTCCACGCGGCAACCATCCAGCCGAAATCAGCTCAACCCGCAGGCATTGCCGAGATTGAGACCTCCGTCGCCGCCGCCCGCAAGGCTGCGCACGATGCAGGCTGCAACCTA
>Ga0181529_10004564_pt1 | contig 14914 bp, 13 predicted proteins | sample PEATcosm2014_Bin_36_FD_119763 | JGI IMG/M metagenome (GOLD analysis project Ga0181529, IMG submission 119763) | Peatland microbial communities from MTU Mesocosm Facility, Houghton, MI, USA - PEATcosm2014_Bin10_30_metaG | ecosystem: Environmental > Terrestrial > Soil > Wetlands > Peat | place...
CACAAGCGTTCGCCCACTGCCTGGATTCGACGAAGCACGTGTTCTCGGGATGGCAGCGCTGGCGAGCTCTGATGGAGGCCAGGATCCAGTCGATGCGGCGATTCGACTTGCCGCGTCGCAGAAAACAGCGACTGGCCTGCCAAAGCTGACCGTTTTCGTTCCGTTCGATCCGGTCAAGAAAACTTCGGAAGCAACCGCGACAGATGCAAAAAGTGGATCCGAACGAATCATCAAGGGTGCGTTCACTGCGGTTGTCGGCCTCACTGCGCCTTCTCCCGCCGCGGCCGCTATCGCTGACGAACTCGAGAAGAAGGGTTTTAGAGTCTTGGCAGTCGCCGCGGGACCGACGGCATCCAGCCGGATCATCGGATTGATTGCCCTCAGCGATCCGCCGCGAGCGGACTCAGTCTCACTTATCTCAGAACTGAATGGCCTCGGCGTGCGCACCGTCATGGTGACGGGAGATGCTCCGGCCACAGCCGAAATAGTCGCCCACGCGGTTGGATTGCAGGGAGCCGTCTGCCCGTCCGGCAAGCTGCCCGACGGCATTCAACCGGAAGACTTCTCGGTCTTTGCAGGTGTTCTCCCGGAAGGCAAGTTTGACCTCGTCAAGGCTTTCCAGAAGAGTGGGCATACGGTCGGGATGTGCGGTGATGGCGCCAATGACGCGCCTGCGCTTCGCCAGGCACAGATAGGTATTGCGGTCTCGACCGCAACCGACGTGGCCAAATCTGCGGCCGGCGTTGTTCTCACCGCGGCCGGTCTGGGCGGCATTGTGGCTGCTGTGAAAGAAGGCAGAGTCACTTTCCAGCGCATTCTCACCTACACGCTCAACTCGGTTCAGAAAAAAGTATTTCAGGCGCTCTTGCTGGCGGTTGGCCTGGTCATGACGGGGCACGCAGTGCTGACTCCAATGCTGATGGTCATTGTGATGATCACCGGCGACTTTCTGGCCATGTCGCTGACGACAGACCGAGTGCGGCCATCCAAAATGCCAAACTCCTGGCAGATAGGCAGAATCACGAGTGCGGGAGTGATGCTCGGACTCTGCTTCCTTGCCTTCTCCACGGCAATCCTGGCGGTAGGCAAGTTTCAGTTGCATCTCGGCATCGAGGCACTTCAAACGCTTACCGTGGTCAGTATTGTGTTTGGCAGTCAAGCCACGACCTATGTCATTCGCGGACGCCAGCATCTCTGGGGTCTGCGCCCCAGTATCTGGCTTGTACTCTCCTCGGTAGCCGATGTCCTGATCATTTCAACTCTCGCAACCTTTGGAATCGCAATGGCGCCATTGCCCATTGCGGTCATCGCCTCTGAGCTTGCTGCCGCGGCTGCTTTCGGTACAATCCTGGATGTTGTCAAAATTCCGGTCTTTGCTCGCCTCCGTATTTCCTGAACGACCAGGGTGCATCAACAATCTACCGGCATTCGGCAAACAGCGTTGAAGGGATAAGCATGCAAAGACTGCTCGAATCCGCCTCCAATTTGGATCGGGGGATCGCAAGCGCAAAGCAAGGTAAGCCACAGACTCACGCAGGAACAGGATTCTGTGGCTCATTCTCCCTCCGAGCGCACATTCAACACGGAACTACTCTACCAACCTGTTGAAATGCGTTCAGACGGCCGCGAGTTCGTCGACCCAGTATCCTTCGCGATTGTAGTGCCCATACAAGCCTGTTTCGTAATCCCGTGTCAGCAATGACTCGTCGGTGTATTCCGGCGCAGCCTTGATGGTCTCGCGAGATAGGCCGATTGCAACTTCCCGCTCTTCCCAACTCACGTTCTCGATCCACTTTGGCGAAATCAGAACCTTTTTCCCTGGCCACCAGTTCCTTGTCGCTACAACTAGGTAACGAATTGCCCAGGTCTCGTCATCGATGATGAAGTCATCGACATGGCCAATCTCGCCGTCAAGCGCGACGAGATGGTAGCCCGTTACCTCGTCAGTGCTGCGCAGATGGGGGTCCCATTCGATTGTTTCCGAGACGGGCCGGATCTGTCTGGTGCGATCGAGCTTAAGATGTGCATAGCTTCCCCACATGTACGGCCCACCCCAATAGTTCGGAAGGTCATAGTATCCGTTATAGGAGGTCTCATATTGGCGGGAAACCGGCTCGTCGGTATCAATGGACGGGCTCTTCTCGATCTGCTTCCTGTTTAGTAGAACGAACACCTTCTCTTCAGCAGTATTGACGCCGTCCAGTGAGTAGGGCGAGATCAATATCTTCCTGCCGCTAAGCCAGGTTGCTGTATTTGCAACAAGGTAACGAACCGCCCAATACCGGTCGTCGAAGTAGAACTCGCTGGCCGACCCTATGTCTCCATCGAGACTTCTGAGTGAATAACCCTTCAGCGCCTTTGCTTTGATTAACATCCCATCTCCTCTGTATTTGCTTTTCCATTGAGTCGTTAACGACAGCCTATATACACCGCGCCGCGAAAGAACTGGTTCCACAGAATTCCTTTGGAGTCCACCCCAGTCGCAGCGCAGTCAGGCCGCTTCCCTTAGACGAGTACAGCCTGGCCATAAACCGCGTAATGGCTTTGTTCCGTGCTGGCAATAATGTCCTTGGCCTTCTCTACCTCTTCAGGCGTTCCGTGGACGACAAGCACGTACTTGTCTGTCTTCAGGGCGACATCGTACTTCAGGATGCTGTCCTTAGGGATGCCGATGCTGACCAGACCCGCACCAATTGCGCTTATGCCTCCAACGACAACCGCTCCTTCGAGGCCAGCTACAATCCAGGCTACGATTGGACCGGCGGCAAGAATCGGTCCGAGTCCCGGTATGAAGAAGAGGCCCGATCCGAACAGCAACCCCCAGAAGCCGCCCCAGAACGCTCCCACCTTGCCCCAATACATCATGCGATCGCCGGCAGTGTAATACCCAACGACGTGTTCGTCCGTGTGCGTATCTCGTCCTACAATCGACAGGCTCTTCATATCGACGCCGGCCTCCTGGAGTTCCTTGATTGCATGTTCTGCTTGTTCGTGAGTGTCATAGATTGCCGCAACAGAGTTCTTCGAGTTCATTTCGATCTCCTTTTCCATGGTTGACTTGACTTAAGATTTGGCGGTTGCTCCCGTGGCGCCAATGCGGTCACAAACATCCTTCTTGGCAAGCCGACGGGAGTCTCATTCCGGCCTGGATCACAATCCGCAGTCTTGCTGTGGATCACTCGCCCAGTAAGTGTTTCAATACTGGAGACCGCGATGCTGAGCAATTGCATACATGAAGCAGGGCACGGCCCCACCCCGGACTCAGGCGGCTTTGAGCGCTTCGCTCTTGGACGCGATGCAATCCAGCAAATCCTTCCAGGACTTTGAGAAGGAGGCAACCCCTTCTTTGAGCAACTGGGTGGCCAAGGCGTCAGTGTCTATGCCGGCTTTGGCGAATTCGGCTAGCACTTCACCGGCTTGTGCAGGCGAGGCTTCGCCACATTCTCCATGAGCGGCGAGGGCTTTCAGCGTGGCTTCGGGCATCGTGTTCACGGTGAAGGGCAAGGCAAGAGCTCGAACGTAGAGTATGTCGGAGGCCTTGGGATCCTTGGTTCCCGTGCTTGCCCAGAGAAGGCGCTGGGAACGGGCGCCGGCGTTCAAGATACGCAGCCACCTTGGAGAGTCCAGCAGAGCTCGGTATCTCTTATAGGCCTCTCCGGCGATGGCGATACCAAGCTTGTTGCACAAGGTCTCTGGCACTTTATCAGTGACTGCGACATCCCAGCGGCTGACGAACAGCGAAGCCACCGAGCCGACATCGGGATTTAATCCGGCGGCTATGCGCCGCTCGATGCCGCGCATATAGGCTTCGGCCGCGGCGACATATTGGCCGCCCGAGAACAGTAGGGTTACGTTGACGGGTACACCCGCAAAGATTGCTTCCTCAATGGCCGGGAGGCCTTCGCTGGTGCCCGGAATCTTAATGAAGAGATTGGGCCGTTCCGCGCGGGCGTGGAGATCCTTGGCCGCAGCGAGCGTGCCGGCCGTATTGCGAGCCAGCAGGGGTGAGACCTCCAGCGACACCCAGCCGTCCACGCCATCTGTCCGGTCGTGGATCGGGTGAAAGAGATCGGCGGCCTGCCGCAGGTCCTCGATTGCCAGTTCAAAGAATAGAGTTTCTCCCGATTTGCCCTCTTTCATTTTCTGGCTGATGGCGTCGTCATAATCGTTACTGTTCTTGATGGCGTGATCGAAGATCGTGGGGTTCGATGTTAGACCCGTGATCGATAACTCCTGGATATAGCGTTGAAGGGTGTCGCTGGCCAGCAAGCCGCGGGTGATGTTATCGAGCCAAAGGCTCTGGCCGATGTCATGCAGTTTCTTGGTCGTTCGATTCATTTCAATCCTCCTCCAACAATTCTTAGAAACGCGGCTGCTCGCACCCCTTCGCGCTCAGTTGGCGGCGATGATCCAGCCATGCGCCTGCGCCGTCTCCGAAGGCGGAAACACCTTCGTCGGGCAGGGAATAAGGAAGCTAAATATCCTCACCGTTTGCACAATCCAGTCAACGTCGGTGACCACGGCGGCTCGCTCCCAGCGCGTAGGATGTTCCAACCCAATCTTCATGTCCTCCCAGATGGCACCCGGGTCGTAGCCGGTGAAACTCGCGGAGATCTCATATAAGAGGCGGATCTTATCGTGCCTTTTGAGCGCTTTGAGAATTGCCGGAACAAGAATTCCCTGGTAATCATCTTTTGTGACCTGCCCACCACAGGAGATCGCAACAACATTATCGGGAAAGCTCTTCAAGATTTCGATCATGAAACATCCTCCGTTACGTGCATTGTTAAGTAACAACTCCCTGCCGATGCCGGCCACACCTTGGCCTCACTTTTGCGAGTTTGCGGAACTTCGATCCCCTCGATCCACCATTGACGACTGCGTCTAATCCGAGCCAGCCTGCGGTCAGTTGAATAAACTCTGTCAACGCGCAGCCTCATGCATTTCCAGCGCCTTCACTTTGTCGACTCTGCGTTGGTGGCGCTCCGCGCCGCTGAAGCGAGCCTTCAAGAACGTCTGAATCAATTCCCATGCCAGTGCCGGCCCGATCACCTGACCGCCAAGCGAAAATACATTCATGTCGTCGTCTTCCACGCCCTGATGAGCGGAGAACACATCGTGGATGAGCCCGGCGCGCACACCGGGAACTTTGTTGGCGCAAATGGATGCGCCCACGCCACTGCCGCAGAGCGCGACTCCGCGCTTAACTGTGCCTACGGCTACTGCCCTCGCCAGCGGAATAACGTAATCCGGGTAATCGTCTCCTGGGCTTGGATGAGGCGCACCGAAGTCGACGACCTCATAGGCGGCATCGCGCAGCAAGTTCGCGATCTGCTCTTTCAGAACGAACCCTCCATGGTCTGAGGCGATTCCAACGCGCATGGTGCTTTCTCCTTGTTCTTGTCAAGTACACGATGAGCCTGGCTGCAGATGTTCTCCGCGGTGAAGCCGTAGTGCTCCATTACCACTGGTCCGGGCGCCGACGAGCCGAAGGTGTCTATCCCAATAACTGCGATCTGCGGGCCGACAAAGGACTGCCATCCTACCGGGGAACCAGCTTCAATGACCAGGATTGGCGCATCCGCGGGCAGAATCGTTTCTCGGTAATCGTCCGATTGCGACGCGAACAGGCTTGTGCTCGGCATGCTGACCACTCTCGCGTGAACGCCTCCAGCCGCAAGCCGTTCGCGACCTTCCAGCGCAAGATGGACCTCTGATCCTGTAGCGATGAGAACGATGTCTGGCCTCCCACTAGTCGGAGAATCCGCCAGGATATAGCCGCCTAACGGAACTCCTGTCTGAATTGCAGGGAAAAGATTCAGGTCGAGCACTGGAAGACCCTGTCGGGTGAGCACAAGGGCAACGGGCCCCTGCTTTCTGCCGATAGCAACTCGCCATGCGGCCACAGTCTCGTTGGCATCCGCAGGGCGAAGGACAACCATGCCCGGAATCGATCGCAATCCAATAAGTTGTTCCACAGGTTGGTGGGTCGGGCCGTCCTCGCCCATGCCAATGCTGTCGTGAGTGAAGATATAAATCACCGGCAGAGCGTTCATGGCCGCGAGACGCATGGGAGGCCGCATGTAATCACAGAAGACGAAGAAGGTGCCACCGTATGGAATCAAGCCGCTGTGCAAGGCCATTCCATTTAGGATGGCGCCCATGGCATTCTCGCGAATGCCGAAGTGCATATTGCGGCCAGCCCAGTCCTCCGGTTCGAAGTTGCCGGCCCCGTCAATGTTCGTATGGGTGCTTGGACCGAGGTCTGCCGAGCCTCCCATCATCTCCGGCAGACGAGAGCCGAGAATCTCAATTACTTTTCCTGATGCGACGCGCGTGGCCATCGGTCCATCCGCTGGCGCGAAGGTCGGCAGTCCGGCGCCCCAATCATTCGGTAGCTGTCTGTCGATGACTCTCAGGAACTCAGTAGCAAGAGCCGGATGTTCTTGCGCGAAGGCCTTGAATCGCGATTCCCACTCCATTTGCGCAGCGCTTCCCCGGGTGACTGCTTTACGAAAATGCTCTAGCGCGTCTTCGGGGATATGGAAAGAAGGTGAAACAGGCCAGTCCATTGCCTCCTTGGTAAGCCGCACCTCCTCGACACCGAGAGCCTCGCCGTGGGCCGCGGCGGTGTCCTGTTTATGGGGACTGCCAAAGCCTATGTGCGTGCGTACCGCAATCAGCGATGGCCGCCCTGTCTCTTCGCGGGCCATTGTCAGTGCGCGGGCCACGGATTCAACATCATTGCTCTGTTCAACTCTCTGTACGTGCCAGCCGAATGCAGCGAACCGAGCCATGCGATCTTCTGTGAACGTCAGTTCTGTGCTTCCCTCGATGGTGATGTGGTTATCTGCGTAAAGAACGATGAGCTTTCCAAGATGCTCGTGGCCTGCGATCGATCCGGCCTCCGAGGAGATTCCTTCCTCAAGATCGCCATCGCTGACAAGGACGTAAGTGTAGTGGTCCACGATCTGGTGACATGGCCGATTGAAACGAGCCGCAAGCGCAACCTCGGCAATGGCCATGCCCACTCCGTTTGCAAGGCCTTGGCCCAATGGCCCTGTGGTAGCCTCGACGCCCGGAGTCTTGCCATACTCCGGATGACCCGGCGTGCGACTGCCCCACTGGCGAAACCTCTTCAGCTCATCAAGAGGCAGGTCGAAGCCCGTGACGTGAAGCAGAGCATAGAGCAACGCGCATCCGTGGCCGGCCGACAAAATGAAACGGTCGCGGTCTGGCCAGTGGGGATCGCGCGGGTTGAACTTGAGCGATCTATCCCAGAGTGCATACGCCATGGCTGCCGACCCCATTGGCAGCCCAGGATGGCCCGAGTTGGCCTTCTGCACCATGTCTACCGCCAGGAAGCGGAGCGTGTTAATACACAACTCATCCAATGCAGGCGGAGCGATTGTTGTTGCGATTGTTGCAGAAGGTGCCATGGCGCGTTTTACCTTTCCCTGTTGAAGTGGGTTGAACATCCCGCAGAAAATCGAGGCCCTAAACTGCAGCTAGCGTCAAAACACGCTACATCTTTAGGCCTGTATCACCGCACCCTGGGTGCTTGCATTGGCAGGGTGTCGTAGGACTCTTCTTTGCGTCGGCACATGTTGTGCTGCAGTGCTTCTTGCCGATCGCGGCTTGGCAGTTACAGCCAGGACATTCACACTTTTGCGTAGTGGTCATGAACACTCCTATTAACCGAACAGATCCTCGATCTTTCGAAGGCTCTGTTATTTAAAACATGATTCGCATTCTCATTCCGAGCAACGCGGTGGTATAGGGTTTGCTTGCATACATGGGGTGGTTTGAAATCTCCAGGTCCGGACCAAGGTCAACACTCTTCGTCAACCGAAGCCGGTAAAAGGTCTCCATTACGCTCTCGTGATGTCTGGCGCCAAAACTCGGCTCAGAGTGAATGAATGAAATGCCGAACATGTCTCCGCGCCTTCTGAAAGGCTTCACCTGGTCCAAGCCAAGCTCTTCCACTTGCTTGATCGAGGTTCCCGTGTTCGACGCAAAGCCAAGTCTCCCAAAGGGCGTCCAACCACTTCGCAGTTCATGCTCGAAGGCGATACCCCCGCCCGCCCCGCTGCCAAGCGTAGCCGTATCGTCGCGCCAGAAGTTCATGCGATAGTCCTTGAACTGCTTGCCAGGTGAACCACCTAGCCAGCCGAGTTCGATGGACTCCATGAACTTGCGATTTGCCAGTGTTTTGAGGTTCCCTTGCGGTGAGCCTTCCGTATCGATGACCAGTGCATGAATGTAAACATGCTGCGTGGCCTGGAATTCCGCCGCCGCTCCGCCGGCATATGCGCCATCGGAGGCAAACGTCAGGTTGCCGTCGCTCCCCCCATTCAGAAACTGAGCGCGCTCGTCATTGTTGAACATGCTCAGGCTGATGTACTCGTTCGGATGGATCTTGCCAACGTAGAGCGAAAGCCTCTCGTTGAACAGATCCTGACGCCAGTAAAGAATGTTCACCATGATCGGCTCTTGCGGCCCCCCTCCCTGCAGACAGTTGAGGGTAAGTCCGGAGCCGAGGCTTTGGCTGAGATTAAACTGCTGACTGATCCCGATGTTCGTTCCCGACCTTACCAAAAGACTGAGCGTCCCAGCATTGCTCTCATGGTCGTACACCTTCCAGGCGGCCGTGAAATCGGCCCGACCGCTGGTTTGATCGTGCCGCACGCCGTCCGGCGTGGCTGTCGCATATTGGCTCACAAACGTGTACGTTGCGCCGATCTTCAGCTTGGCAGACTCGTTGATTCGATCAGTCAGCCGCTCGAACGGTTCTAAGATCAATGCAAAGGGATCAGTCGCAAGAACGGGGTCTGCCGGCACCTTCGACAATGCAACTGCATCCCGGTCGAGTTCCTGGCGAAGTTCGTCAGGTTCCTGCGCCAGGCTTGAATACGTCGCAGGGCCCCTGGCTTGGGTGTTCTGCTGGACGGAGCCAGAATTGGCTTTTCCGTTCTGGCCAGCAGCCGCAAGGCCAAATGCAACAAAAAGCAACAGCGGCAGCGTCCTCATTGCGATTCTCCCCTGGGCCGAATCGATCCGTCTATTCCATTTCGTGAATGACGAAAATGCCGGCCAAGCCCTACCACTAAGAACTGGCCGAATGGAGCTGGCTTCCCCCTGGTTTTTTATGCCAGACGGCTTCGATCTCCTCCAGAGAGCGTCCTTTTGTCTCCGGCACAAGGAAATAGGAGAAGAGCCACGAGCCGATCGCAAGTACGCCATAAAGCCAGAACGTCAGGCTCGGTCCGAGCAGTTTCAGCAACGACAGGAAAGTGAGTGAAACCGCAAAATTGGCCAGCCAGTTTGTCCCGGCCGCGATTCCTGCTGCCAGACCGCGAATCTTCAGTGGATAAATCTCGGCAATGAGCAACCAGAAGATCGGTCCCAGACTGATGGCGAACGAAGCCACGTAGAACATAAGTATGACCACGGCTAGCCCGGCAAACTCTCCGCCCTTCGAAAGATGGAAGATGTATCCCAGCGCGCCGAGGCTGGCGATCATTCCGGCGATGCCTGTCAACAACAGCGGGCGCCTGCCTACTCGATCGATAAGCCACATAGAAACCAAAGTCATCACCACATTCACCGTGCCGATGCCCGCCGTGGCTAGAATCGACCCTTGAATCGAGGAGATTCCAGCGGTGCGAATGATGTAGGGGGCGTAATAAATGATGGTGTTGATGCCGGTTACCTGCTGGAAGATGGCAAGGCCGATACCAATCATCAGGGCGGGCCGGAGTGCAGGCAGGAGCAAGTCGGAGACGTGTCCGCGCAGTGCCGACTCCTGAGATGCCGCTTTGATCTCCTGAAATTCATTTTCGATGTCCTCGGTGCCGCGAATCTTGATCAATACTGTGCGGGCGAGATCGAAGTGGCCATGGCGGGCGAGGAAGCGAGGGGTTTCAGGCAAGCAGAGCATGCCCGTGCCAAGCAACGCGCCCGGAATCACGGCTAGACCCAGCATCCATCGCCACGCCGCCGAAGGGGTGAAAGCATAGTCTGCAACGTATGCAGCCAGGATTCCCACAGTAATTGCTAATTGAAAGAGCGATACCTGCCAGCCGCGCGCCTTCGCCGGGGAGATCTCGGAGATGTACAGAGGAACGACAGAGCTCGCAAGACCGATCCCCATCCCCACGACGACACGCCCGAGGATGAGTATCTGAATCGAACCTGCCGCAGCACATACCAATGCCCCCGCAATGAAGACGACCGAAGTGATTAGTAACATTTTCCTGCGCCCAAATCGATCCGATAGGCTGCCCCCGGTAATGGCCAGGACCGCGGCGCCAACCAGAACCGAGCTCACTGCAAGCTCCTGCTGGAAGATGGACAGTCCAAAACTCCGCTTGATGAAGATCAACGCGCCGGAGATTACTCCGGTGTCGTATCCGAAGAGCAGACCGCCAATTGCAGCAAATATCGCGGCGATGTAGACGTATCTCTGGCTTGCGATAGGAGCCTGAAGGGAGGACTTGACTACAACCGGTTCAACTGCAGTTGCATTCATTTTGCACATTCTTTCTGGATTCTGCGGTAGTGCCCAATCAAAGCGTTTGTGGAGCTATCGTGCTTGAGATCCGACTCTCCTGGGGACTCGAGTTCGGGGATGATGCGCTGGGCCAGAACCTTTCCTAGCTCCACTCCCCACTGATCGAATGAATCAATCTTCCAGATCGCGCCCTGGGTAAAGACGCTATGCTCGTACAGCGCCACGAGTTTCCCCAACGCCGCCGGGGTGAGCCGCTCCAGCAGGATGGTGTTGGATGGTCGATTGCCCTCGAAGGTCCGATGCGGCGCAAGCCACAGGGGCGTGCCGTCCGCCTCGACTGCCTGCGTGGTCTTGCCAAAAGCCAGGGCTTCAGCCTGTGCGAAGACATTGGCCAAGAGGATGTCGTGATGCCGGCCGATCGGGTTCAGCGGCTCACAAAACGCAATGAAGTCGCAGGGGATGAGTCTGGTTCCCTGGTGGATCAGTTGATAAAAGGAGTGCTGGCCGTTTGTGCCTGGCTCTCCCCAAAAGATCGGCCCGGTCTGATATTCGACTCCTGTTCCATCCACTGTTACGTGTTTGCCGTTGCTCTCCATCGTGAGTTGTTGAAGATAGGCTGGGAATCGCCTCAGATATTGTTCATAGGGCAGAACCGCGACGCTTTGCGCGCCGAGAAAGTTGCTGTTGTAAAGTGCCAGCAGCCCCATCAGAACCGGTAGGTTGCGTTCAAAAGGGGCGGTGCGAAAATGAACGTCCATCTCGTGAAAACCGCCGAGTAGTCTGCGGAAATTGTCCGGACCGATAGCGATCATGGTGGAGAGCCCAATCGCCGAGTCCATCGAGTAGCGCCCGCCCACCCAATCCCAAAACTCAAACATGTTGGCCGTGTCGATGCCGAATTTTTCGACCTCTTCGGCGTTGGTTGAGACGGCAACGAAATGCCTGGCGACGGCCGCGGAATGCTTCAGTGTCTCAAGTGCCCAGACACGTGCCGTGTGCGCGTTGGTCATCGTCTCAAGAGTCGTAAAGGTCTTTGACGAAATGACGAACAGCGTCTCCTCGGCATCCAGGTCGCGCGTTGCCTCGGCGATGTCCGTACCGTCAACATTGGAAACAAACCGGAAATTCAAATCCCGCTGGGAATAATGGCGCAGAGCTTCGTACGCCATGACTGGGCCAAGATCGGAGCCGCCAATGCCGATGTTGATGACATTGCGGATTGACTTTCCGGTATAGCCCTTCCACTCTCCGCTACGCACTCTGTTGGAGAAGACAGTCATCTTGTCCAATACGGCATGCACTAGAGGAACAACGTCCACACCGTCTGCGAGAATCTCCTCTCCAATGGGAGCGCGCAATGCCACATGCAGAACCGCTCGCTTCTCGGTGACGTTGATCTTTTCTCCTCGAAACATGGCATCGATGTGCGAACGCAAGCCAGACTCTCCGGCAAGTTGCAAGAGCAGTGTCACTGTCTCGTCGGTGATTCGGTTTTTGGAATAATCGAGGTAAATGCCCGCCGCCTCAACCTTAAGGCGTTCCCCCCGTGTTGGATCCCGAGCGAAGAGATCTTTCAGATGGAGAGTGCGGTTCATCTCAGCATGGGCCTCAAGGGCCTTCCATGCCTTGCTCACAATGAGTGATGTACTGGCTTCCGTCATGCTCACTCCACTTTCGATAGATCGTTGTTATGAGGACACCAGTCGCACCTCGCATCCGGTCTGGCCTGGCTTGCGGCTAGGACGCATTCACGCAAACTCACTGGCATGCGGACAATGGTGAGTCGAAGTTATCGTCAGCATCGGCCCGGAACGTTCTAGTGATCTTCGAAGATCCGAGTCCCGCGCGAAATCAGCATTTCATCTGCACGCGTGCATTTCTGTCCCCAATTGCTCATGCATCTTGCGTGCCGCGCCAGGCCGTTCTTCACTTGCTGACCGCTGGTCGAACGATAGCCACGGAGCATCCGGCTCGACGAGCGACCGACTCCGCAACGCTGCCCAGCAAGAAGTCGCGGATGCTCCTGTGCTCGTGCGATCCCACCGCTATGAGATCGGCACGCCATTCAGCGGCTTTCTCGAGAATGGCCTCTGTTGCATCTCCAGTCAGGACTTTGGCTTGTGCCGTAAATCCCGCTTTGCGCAGCTCGCCCGCAATCCGCTCGACCAATGCACGAGCTGGCTGCATCTGCGCTTCCAACTCGGGAGCGTAACCTTGAGCCATCTCAGGCGGAGGCACGGGCTCAACCGGTTGCAGCACATGTAGAACCATGACCTCCGTCTTCTCATGCCGGATCCCGGCCGCCACAGCACGAAGCACATTTTCAGCAAACACCGAATCGTCAACTGCCATTAGGACTCTCATGGCTCCTCTTTCTTTACCCGCAATGGGCTGGGCTACCATGCGCCCTTCAACGACATATGCAGTATTCTTTGCGGAATCCTCTGTCGATGGGACGCCTCTTCAGACCGGGACTGGTGCTCTTCCACGGTGTCGCAAGTATCGAAGAGGTTAGCTCAGGAGTGCAGGTCACAATTGCTCATCAGAGAAAGCCGCTATCTACCTGGTGGGATTCACTATGCCATCCTCCAGAAAAAGACTGGCGCGCGAAACTCAAGTGTGCAAGAGAGATCAGTCTTTGTCCTTATTAGAGAGAACAATAGTCATTTGGTCGCGACTATGGTCCGGCGAGGAGCCCGTCATGTCTGATCGTCATGCTCTGGAGTCCATCCCAACAAAGATCCTGTTGCCTATCGACTTCAGCCCATCGTCCCAAGCGGCTTTGATGACGGCCGCCGACCTTGCTTTACACTTCCATGCCGAGCTCTTCCTAGTAAACGTCGTTCCGTTCTTCTCGACCTTCACGTCTGAATATGCCGCTCCCCAGGTGCAGTTTCAACAAGAAGAAAAGACACGTGCAGAAAAGCATCTGGCGAGGGCCTGTGCAGTCCTCACAAATAAAGGAGTCAAAGCAGGTTCCAGTGTCGAAGTAGCGAATGACATAGCCGGGTGCATCATGGAAGTGGTGGAGCGTGAGCATATCGACATGGTCGTGATCTCCACGCACGGCATCTCCAGCTGGCATCCACTGGTTTTCGGGTCGATCGCGGAAAAAGTCGTCAAGCTCGTGGATTGTCCACTCTTGCTTCTTCGTTCAGCCAAGCCAGAAACCGGCGTCAAGACTCCTTCAGGCCGCTCCATGGAATGGTGGTAGCGAACGTAGCAGTAAGGACCAGATCAACAACACGAGGTGGGAGGACAGTTTAGATGTCAACGAACTGGAATGAAGCCGCCCCACAAGGAACAAGGTCGCCCTGGTTTCAGATTGGACGGTTCTTGTTGCTGATCGCCTCGGCCGTCGCCATTTTCCTGCTTGTCCAGACCATGGTGCAGCACCGCTTCTTTCGTGGTGGCCGCATCGACCCGTACGGCCACCTAAGGCAGAATTAGACGGCGGATTGACTCTTGATTGCGGTCCACGAGGATGGGAGAGCAAAACTGACCAGAAACTTGATCGGTACACGGTTCATCGTGTTGAGAGGAGAGAGCAACCATGCCGGAACAATTTGAGAATCCAGAAGTGACAAAACTCGAAAATGAGACAATCTCGGACGCAGCAGTAACGAAGCGGATTGAGCGCGTTGCCGAAAAGGCAGCAGAGAAGGCCTCGCACACGGAGCAGCATTACGATCAGGATCACGAGATCATCTCAAAATAGAAGGGCGTCTGGTTCTTCAACGTCCGGCGTTACCACCTGTCCGAGCAATACTTCTCTGTCCCGCCATCTCAGAGCGTCAAGTTTCACTGTGCATTCGCTCAACAGGAAGGCCTTCCAAGAGGAGCAATAATCTGGCGTCCGGACTTTCGCCTCTGGCGCCTGAAAACCGGGCCGAATGGCTGGTTTGGGAGCTGTTTTGTCGCCATTGTAGCGAAACGCCTAGGTAACCCGAGCAACAACAGGAGCATATCTCAAATGGAGTCGAAAACAGATAAGCCCCAGCCCAAGAATGATAAGGATTCCCTGAAAACGCTCGCCATGCCTGAGCTGATGAAAAAGCTTGGTGCATCGGCTGACGGACTCACACAGGCCGAGGCCGTGAAGCGTCAGGCGCAGTATGGGCCGAACCAGATCGAGGAAAAGAAGACCAACGAATACCTAAAGTTCCTCTCCTACTTCTGGGGTCCGATTCCGTGGATGATTGAAGCCGCCGTGATCCTCTCCGGCCTTGTCCGTCACTGGCTCGATTTCTTCGTGATTCTTCTGTTGCTGTGCTCCAACGCTCTGGTTGGATTCTGGGAAGAACACCAGGCGGGGAATGCCATTGCCGCCCTGAAAGCCCGTTTGGCGATCAAGGCCAAAGTCAAGCGGGATGGCAAGTGGCAAGATCCCAAGGCGAGCGA
>Ga0181529_10004565_pt1 | contig 14913 bp, 10 predicted proteins | sample PEATcosm2014_Bin_36_FD_119763 | JGI IMG/M metagenome (GOLD analysis project Ga0181529, IMG submission 119763) | Peatland microbial communities from MTU Mesocosm Facility, Houghton, MI, USA - PEATcosm2014_Bin10_30_metaG | ecosystem: Environmental > Terrestrial > Soil > Wetlands > Peat | place...
ATCGGATGACCTCAGGCGACTGCGAATGCTTCTGACCTCCGCGCAGCAACTGGACGGGTTGCAGTTCAGATACGTCGATAGATTTCTGTCGGATGAGGAAGTCATCGGCGAACTAAACGCCTGCGACGTTGTGCTCGCCCCCTACGCCGGCCACATCGGCGTCAGCGGCGTGGTGCTTTGGGCGGCGGTAGCTGGCAGGCCGATCCTCACCCAGGAAAGCGGCTGGATCGGCCACGTGGTGCGCAACCAGCGGCTTGGGGTGGTGTGCGACACACTTTCTCCGCGGGCGCTCGGCAGGGCTATGATGCAATTCGCGGGTTGCAATATCATGAAGCAGTTTGACCCAACCCGCCTTCGCCTCTTCGTGCAAGGGCACTCCAGCGAGGAGTTCTATGGCGCCATCATTTCGGCGCTGAGCGGACTGCCGGCAACCCGCGGCGCTTTGACGGAGCGAGGTGGACGCACACCGGCCGTCTCAGTGGGGCGCAGCGCGTGAAACCCGCTCAAGAAATCCCCGTGAGATGCACAATACTCGGCATGAGTGTCGATGCCACCGCCTACTCTCAAGCCGCCGCGTCGGCTTGCCGTTGGGCCACTGGCGCCCGGTCGCGATACATCTGCGTCGCCACCGTCAATAACGTGATGGAGTCCTACGACTCCCCGGAGTTCCGGCGTCTGATGAACGACGCGGACCTCGTCACGCCTGACGGCATGCCGCTCGTCTGGGGCCTTAAACTGCTCGGTTTCAGGCACGCCACGCGTGTCTATGGCCCCGATCTCACACCCATCGTGATGGAGCAGGCCGCCACGAGCCATCTTCCCGTCGGGTTTTATGGCGGCTCGCCGGAAACGCTGAAGCGCCTGCTGAGGGCGGTCACCGGGCGTTTCCCCCAACTCGAAATCGTATACGCTTTCTCTCCGCCTTTTGCGCGCCTTACGCCGGAAGAAGATGCCGGCGTGGTGGAAGCGATCAACAAATCCGGCGCCCGGATACTGTTTATCGGCCTGAATACGCCCAAGCAGGAGTATTGGATGGCCTCCCACAAGGGGCGAGTCCAGGCCGTGATGATTGGCGTGGGCGCGGCATTTGACTTTATCGCCGGAACCAAGGCGCAGGCGCCGCGCTGGATGATGCGCATCGGAATGGAATGGATCTTCCGGCTCATCACGGAACCCCGACGCCTGTGGAAGCGCTATCTTGAAGCACAACCCTCGCTTTGTCGTGCTTTTTGCCATGCAGCTCCTTGGGTTGAAGGTATTTCCGAACGGATTGCCGCCGCGAGCCTGAGTCCCCCCAAATTCCCTAATGAACATCCACAAGGTCTACGCGCCCTTCTTGAAGCATTTCAGGCGGGCGCGCCTCTCGCGATTCTACTCGGAGATGGCGGTGAGCTCCGCGACGGAAGTGCTGGACATCGGCGGTACCCCTTTTGTATGGGACCTGGCGGACAGACTGGGTTTTCCACGGCCCAGGGTCACAATTCTCAACCTGGCTCCGCCGTCGCCTCAGCGCGCGGCAGGCCCTCCATGGGTTGTTGGTAACGCGATTCGCCTGCCATTCCGCGACCAGTCTTTCGATGTTGCCTTCTCGAACTCAGTGGTGGAGCACCTCGGTTCATGGGACATGCAGAAGCGGTTTGCACTGGAGGTCTTGCGGGTTGCCAAGCGCCACTTCGTGCAGACTCCGAATCGCGGGTTCTTCTTTGAACCGCATCTTCTCACGCCATTCGTTCACTGGCTTCCACTCAGATGGCGGCGCCGTTTGATTAGGAGGGGAACCGTTTGGGGACTGCTTACGAACCCATCTCCGGAAGCGGCCGACCGGATGGTTCGCGAGATCCGGCTGCTGGGGCCCAGGGAGCTAGAGAGCTTATTCCCAAACGACCGGCTTCTTCTGGAGCGGTTCCTCTTGATGCCCAAGTCCCTGGTGGCGCTGAATCGGCCGGTGTTCTGCCCGAGTGGGGCGGAGGGGCAATTGGGGTTCGACCTATGAAAAAACGCATTCTCGTCAATGGCGCCGGTGGCTTCATCGGCGGACATCTCGTCAAACGGCTCAAATCCGAAGGCTTTTGGGTCCGTGGCGTCGATATCAAAGAGCATGAATACTGCCCCACACACGCCGACGAGTTCGTTCTCGGCGATCTGCGCGACCAGAATCTCGCCCGCGCCGTGGTCCAGGATATCGACGAAGTCTATCAACTCGCCGCTGACATGGGCGGCGCCGGCTATATCTTCACCGGTGAGCACGATGCCTGCGTGATGCATAATTCGGCCACGATTAACCTCAATTGCCTGGAGTATGGCCGCATGGCCGGCGTAAAGAAGTTTTTCTACTCCTCCTCCGCCTGCGCGTATCCGGAGTACAACCAGCTCGACGCAGACAACCCTAAGTGCTCCGAGGACTCCGCTTATCCCGCCGCGCCGGACAGCGAATACGGATGGGAAAAGCTCTTCAGCGAACGGCTGTACCTGGCCTACATGAGGAACTACGGCGTCCAGGTTCGCATCGCTCGCTTCCACAATATCTTTGGCCCTGAAGGCACCTGGTGCGGCGGACGGGAGAAGGCGCCGGCCGCGATCTGCCGCAAAGTGATCGAATGCCCCGACGGCGGCGGGATCGAGATCTGGGGCGATGGCAAACAGACCCGCTCGTTCCTGTATATCGACGAGTGCCTGGAGGGAGTTCGCCGCCTGGTGGAATCGGATTTCACCGGTCCGGTCAACATCGGCTCCGAGGAGATGGTGACGATCAACCGGCTCGCCGAGATGGCAATCGAGATTTCCGGCAAGCGTCTGTCGATACGCCACATCGACGGTCCGCTGGGAGTGCGTGGCCGAAATTCCGATAACCGGCTGATTCGGGAAAAACTCGGATGGGGGCCTTCGAAGTCTCTATATGCGGGGCTTGCGAAAACGTACGCGTGGATCGAGACGCAAGTGAACGCGGCGGATCGCGAGCCCGTTCTGGCCTAAGAGCTTGCTCGCAAACACCAGAGGCATAATAGCCACAGATAAACACGGATGAACGCAGATTAAGAAAGAACCAACATATCCGCGTTCCTCCGTGGCTCCAATTGCCAGGCGGATCATCCCGCCTGGCGACGGCCGCCAACAGCGGCATCTCACCTCACTAACCCTGGAACCCTCATGTCTACTGCCGCGCCTCAGACTGCACGCCCCGCATCGCCACCACTGAGCGGCATGGCCGCGCATGCGGCAAGCATCCGCCAGTCCGCCTATTCGCCGGCTTACATGACCGCGGCACTGGCGGTCTCGGACTTATGGATGTCGACCGCCGGGGTTGTTGCAGGCTTCGCGCTGTGGCGCGCGGTCAATCCGGCAATTTCGTCCCTCCACCCGGAGATGCTGCTCCTGCCGCTGTGTTGCGTGGGTGTATTTGCGGGTACCAGCCAGTACCCTGGCATCGGTCTGACCGCGGTACAGCACCTGCGCCGCATCTGCCGGTGCGTCAGCATGGTCTACCTTCTGTTCCTTTTCGGTATGTTCTTCACGAAGGGCGCTTGGGCCAACTCGCGGGGCGCCCTCCTGCTCGCGTGGGTTCTCACGATGGCTTTTGTTTCCTGCGGCCGCAACCTGACCATGCACGCGATGGCCCGTTGCCCGTGGTGGGGCGTACCTGTTTTGGTGATCGGGGCCGGCTCGACGGGACGGGCCACCGTCCGAACGCTGAACGCCAACCGCGTGCTGGGGTACCGGCCCGTCGCATTCCTGGACGACGATCCGCGAAAGCACGGCGTGTGCGACGGTGTTCCGGTTGTCGGAACGCTCGACGACGCTGCCTTGATCGCCCGGGAGTTTGGCATCGGCTACGCCATCCTGGCCATCCCCGGCATGCCACGCCACCGGCTCGCGCATCTCCGGCGCTGGAGAAGAATATTCCCAAGAATCCTGGTCATCTCCGAGATGGCCGGCATCGCCAGCCAATGGACCGAGCCGAGGGACCTGGGAGGGATGATTGGTTTTGAAACCCGGCAAAACCTCCTGAACCCCTTGGCCCAGTGGATCAAGCGGGCCCTCGATCTGGCCGCCTCGTTCTTCGGGCTGCTGGTTTGCGCGCCCGTGCTGGGCGTGTGCGTATTGTGGATACGGAAAATCAGTCCGGGGAACCCTTTTTATGTCCAGGAACGGGAAGGACGCGACCGAACCACCCTGCGCATTCTAAAACTCCGCACCATGTTCCCGAATGCGGATGAGATGCTGGAGTCGCATCTTGCCCGGAGTTCGTCGGCGCGCGAAGAGTGGGAGCGCTTCTGCAAGCTGAAGCGGGATCCCAGAATTCTCCCCGGCGTCGGCCATTTCCTGCGGAAAACCAGCCTGGATGAGTTGCCCCAACTCTGGAACGTTCTTAAGGGCGAGATGACGCTGGTGGGGCCGCGCCCGTTTCCCGCTTACCACAACGCGCGTTTCGATCCGGAGTTTCTCCAGGTCCGCACACAGGTTCGGCCAGGCTTGACCGGGCTATGGCAGGTCTCCGCGCGCAGCGACGGGGACCTGGCTGTCCAACAATCGTTGGACAGCTACTACATCCGCAACTGGTCACTCTGGCTGGATATCTACATCCTGGCTCGGACAATTCGAGCCGTGCTTGCCCCACGCGGTTCCTACTGAGACTCCAGCCCCCAAAAACGTGCGCCCGGGTGCTGAGCTACAGGCGATCTCGCCAACTGCCCTCCGCTTCGCCGTGTGGGTCTGGCTCGCATTCCTGATCGCCGGATCCGTGCAGCCGGTCAGGCCCGATTTCGTCAAGACTAGTCACCGTCTCATTCACTATGTGGCCTTCGCGGGAGCCGCGGTCCTGCTGCTCTGGGTATCACCCTCCCGCCGCCAGGAGATACTGCGAGCGGGCTTCGCGTTCCTTCTCGGACTGTCGCTGGAGCTAGCGCAGCATCTTCTCTACCGCAACCCTGTCGAGTGGCGTGATATCGTTGACGACGCCCTCGCGGTCCTGTTGGTCTTCACCCTCCACCGCCTCGCTGGCGCACGCAAACCGGCCCCCAGTCCGACGGAGTAGAACCGCTGAGCGATTCCGCCTGCCGCATCTGCTGTGACCGCGGCCTGACCATCCCCGCCTTTTCCGCATTTCCAGCCGATGGCCCGGACCAGGGCACAACTGTGCCATTGGTTGCCGTCTTCGTGTTTTGGCCTCCGATCTCGACTGCCCTGTATTGGGGGAGAATAGGCCCATGAGCCTCACGGATCTGTTGCTGGGCCGCCCGCTGGCGACTGAAGAGGAGAAGGCCGAACGGATAGCACCCGGCAAGGGCATCCCCATTTTCGGCCTGGATGCGCTCAGCTCCGCCGCCTACGGGCCGGAAGCGGCATTGACGCTGCTGATTCCTCTGGGAATGGCTGGGGTGGCCTACATCGTACCCATCAGCGTCAGCATCATCATCCTGCTCGCCATCGTATACTTCTCCTACCGCCAGACCATCATGGCGTATCCGCAGGGAGGCGGATCGTACACGGTCGCCAGCGAAAACCTGGGCGTGTGGCCCGGATTGTTGGCCGCCGCCTCGCTGATGGTGGATTACGTGCTGACCGCGGCGGTGGGGATTTCGGCCGGCGTGGGCGCGCTGATTTCCGCCGTGCCCGCGCTGGAGAAACATACGCTGGCGCTATGCCTGGCGATTCTGATTGTGGTGACGCTGGTGAATCTGCGCGGCGTCAGCGCCACCGGCGGCATCTTCCTTGCGCCAACCTATCTGTTCATCTTCTGCCTGCTGGGGATGATTGCGCTGGGCGTCTTCAAAACGCTGGCGGCCGGTGGGCATCCCGTTCCCGTGGTCGCACCGCCGCACCTGGGCGCCGCCACCGCGGCTGTGGGTGTTTGGCTGCTGCTGCGGGCCTTCGCCAGCGGCTGCACCGCCATGACCGGCGTGGAGGCCGTGAGCAATGGCGTGATGGCCTTCAAGGAACCGGCGTGTGTCACGGCGCGTTTCACGCTTACCCTGGTAATCGGCATTCTCATGACGATGCTGATTGGCGTCGCATTCCTTGCCAAGGCATATGGCATCGCGGCCACGCCTCCTGGCGAAGCGGGCTATCAAAGTGTGCTCTCGCAGTTGCTCGCCGCCATCACCGGCAATGGCATCTTCTATGGCGTGAGCATTGGATCGATTCTGGTGGTTTTGGCGCTGTCGGCGAATACGGCCTTCGCCGATTTTCCGCGCCTTTCGCGGGCCATCGCGGAAAACGGCTTCCTGCCGCATGGGCTGGCCATCCGTGGACGCCGGCTGGTTTACACACAAGGGGTCTACGCGCTGGCCCTGTTGGCCGGCGGCCTGCTCATCGTATTCGGCGGAGTTACCGACCGCCTCATTCCGCTCTACGCCGTTGGCGCATTCCTGGCCTTCACGCTCTCCCAAGCCGGCATGGTGATGCATTGGAAGCGGGTGCGAGGCGCGGGCTCGTCCGTAAGCATGTTCGTGAACGGATTGGGCGCCGCCGCAACGGGGATCACGGTGATCGTCGTGCTGATCGCGAAGTTCACCGAAGGAGCCTGGATCACGCTGCTCCTGATTCCCGCTCTCATCGCCATCATGCGGCTGGTCAAGCGCCATTACAATCAGGTGGCCGTGGAGGTCGATCTCGGTACGCGGTTGAGCACCGCGGACCTCGCTCCGCCGCTCATGGTAATCGCGGTCGACCGCTGGAGCCGGATTACGCAGAAAGCCCTGCGCTTTGCGATGTCGATCTCATCCGACGTTCTGGCGGTGCACGTAAATACCGGCCAGGAGTCCGATACGCTGGCCAGCCAGTGGGACGCTTTGGTTGAGGAACCTTCGCGCCAGGCTGGGCTGGCTGGGCCAGGCCTGGTGGTTCTGAAATCCCCCTACCGATTCGTGATCCGGCCGATTTTGGACTACGTGCTCGATCTGGAAAAGACCCATCCGCGCCGGCTGATCGCGGTGCTGATTCCCGAGTTGGTGGAACGCCGCTGGTACCTGAATCTGCTGCACAACCACCGCTCGACAGTGCTGAAAGCCCTGCTCCTGTTCCAAGGCGACCGGCGGATCACGGTGATCAACATCCCCTGGTATCTGGCGGACTGATGCGGGATGAACGACCGCTCCCTGTGGTCGCGGCTCCGATCGGAATGGTCGCGGCTCCGGCCGCAGGCGCGGCTCTGGGCGGTGCGGTCGATAAACCTAACCGGCCAGTTCCGCCGGCCGCATGCGGGGCTTACTGACGAAGCCGAAATCCTCGAAAATCTTAGACAACTCCGCGCACAGCGGATCGCCGGCGGCATCGGCCTGCGAAGTCCTGTCCGCGGAAGGCACTCCTGAGAACGAGGTCGTCACCGCGTGATAACCGAGCGCGCGATAGGCCTCAAATTGCGATTCGGAAAACCACTGGTCCACCGTCGATTCGTGCGGGAACGGCGGGTGAGTCGCGCCATAGTTCTTCACGTCGGTTGGCTCGTCACCCGTCAGCGACGCCTTGAAATAAACGATCTTCCCTGCCGGCGCCTTCAGGTCGGTGTTCTCGTAGTGGATGGTGCCCACCGCGCAGTGCTTCCTGCTGGGCTCCCCGACCTTCTCCGGCGTGATCTCCCGCACGTCCAGTTCGATATCGATCCCCAGATCGATCCGGCATTTTCGAATCGCGTTTCCGAGCCCCTGATATTGGTAATTCTCGTCTTCCTCCGCATCGCACAGGACGATCAAGCCACAGCGCCGTTTCACCATTTCATACAGCGCCATATTCTCGAAATGGCCGCCATCGGAGAGATTGACATAGGCCGCCTCGTCCGAGGTTCCCGCGAACAGCTCGCAAAGCAGATACTGCAACCCGAACCGCGGCCCGGGCCGGCCCGATGCCTTGCGGTGCCTCGGATTCCCCAGCCACTGCCCAAGCCGCACGTTGAACAAGGTCAGCAGAAACGCCACCGGCGCGGAGGTATAGAACCCCATGTTCGGGTCCGCCGCCGCTCCGGAGATTGCCATTGCGGTTCCCAAGTTCGGCCCCTCTCTCGGCGGGGGATACGCATATTCGCTCGTGCGGCGGTAACCGAACCGATCGACTCCGCGTTTTCGTTTTGGCTGTACTTCTCCGTGCAGCAGGGGACTGTCCTGTTCTTCCAGCCACACGTCATACCCGCAGTAGAGCGGCGTCATCACAAACGATTCCGCCTTCCTTTCCTGCCAAGCCAGGTCCTGCCCTTTCACCAGATTCAGGGCCGCGCCGAAGACCGGGTACGGGCCGTCGTACCCGTTTCCAGCCGTCAGATTGGTGAGCGGCAGGTCGTCGTTTTCGTCGAAGCCGGTGAATCGATTGGGCGACCGCTTGTTCGACGCGCCCAGAAAGCACCTCACCAGCCGGTTTCGATAGAGCAAGTGCATCGAGAACTGATTGATGTCCACTCGCCACGACATCACCACCGCGACCGCGGCGCATCCGGCCAGTGCCGCCAATAGCCGGTGATCCGCAAGCGTTCCGGCAGCCCAAACGGAGAATCCCGCGCCGGCCGCATGATTCGCATACTCCAAGAGATACTTGGATTGTAACCAGTCGATCGAGAACGACAGCCAGCACAGCAGTCCCACCACGAATATATACGGCGCTGCCTTCGCCAGCCAGTCCTTCCAGTTCAGTGTTCCGGGAGTTCCGGAAGTGCTTCCTTTGGCGGCCCACACGCCGGACGCGGTGGTCACGATCCACGCCGGAGTCAGATATTTCGCCGCCAGCGAACCCCATGTGTCTCGTACGAATGGAGTGCGGGTGAAATCCGGGAAATAGAGCGCCAGCCAAAAGAACGCCAGCCACGCGACCCCCCACAGCATCAGCCATCCGCCCAGCCGTCCCCACCATTCCCGCCGGCTGTCGCGAAAGGGAGGTCCCATCAGGCCGATGTGCAGGGTTCCCGCCAGCAGAAAGATTCCCAGCACCAGCGGCACGCCAAACGTCAGGTCCGCCTTCGCGCTCCAGCGGGTCGAGTATCCCGTCAGCAACGCGAACAGCAATCCCGCCAACGCGCCGCCAGGCAAGGCGGTGACGACCATGGTGAACGGCGCGGCTATGCTCCGCGGTATCCTCGCTATCTTGCCGAGTATCTGGTTCGTTCTTGGCCAAACCCACTTAGCCTTGGGCGGCGGCTTGAGTTTCGGCTTTCTCGCGCTCCATTGCAGCCACCGCAATAACGCTCCAACGACAATTGCCAACAGCCAGATGGCGCCGTACGCCTCGGCCCCCACGCGCGCCGCAAGGCCGCGTTCGATTGGCGCGCCGCCCCCACTGCATCGCAACTCGTGCCACAGAGCCCCCAGGATCGCGCCAAAAAACAACGGTCCGGCCACCAGGCACAGAATCTGTTTTTGTTCGGTCAGCAACAGCACTTTCCCTAGCCACGAAACATGCAGCCGCCTGGTTAGCCACACCAGTTGTCCCTTGCCTCTTCTGGTGAGATAGACCATGTTGTTGACGATCACCACCAGCGCGATCGCCAGCAGTACCAGAGCCAATCGGATGAGTTCGGGATTCGTCCGCGCCGCCAGCGCCGGAACGCCCCAGTGGAGGGCTGCGCGCGGCAGTAACAGCAGCCCCGTCAGGACGGCCAGCACCACCGACTGGTTCAGCAGAACATTGCGCAAAACGATCCCGACCGCCGCTAGAGTGTCGCCGCTGAGGATCCCCATTTTGGGCGTGAGGTAGTTGCTAAACACGCGCAGAAATCGGATCTCCCGCGGTTCATTGTCCTCTTCCTGGTGTACCCGGTTGGTCGCCAGCCGGTTCTGCACCTGGGCGAAATTCCCTCGCCGCTTGGTCCACGCCGCCAGCCATCCTCCGATGTACCCGCCTCCGGAAACCGTCGAGAGATAATCGACCCGGGAAAGCAGTTTCAATTCCGCCAGTGCCTGGAGCACACCCAGATTGAACGTTGCGCTTCGGATTCCCCCGCCGGAAAACGCCAGGCCCACCAGGTTTGCGCTGTGCGCGGCCTTAGTTACTTCCACCCAATCGTCTTTACCTGGGTCGCGAGTCTGCCATTCCGGCTCGGACGTCTCGGCTTCCGGAATCGGCTTCTTTGGTGGAGCCATCGTTCCCCGCCGCACACCATAGCCGGCGTCATCCTTCTTCGCGTTCTTGGCCCGCAGCTTGCGGACCGCGCCTATCTCGGCCAGTTCGGCTTTCAGCACCGGCCCAAGCGGCACGGACTCCGCTCGCGTCCCGTTCCCGTTTGTCTCCACGGCGACAGGTGAAGTGTGCCCGCCCTTTTTCATCGCTCCCTCGTTTATTTTCCAGCCAATGGGATTTCGTCGAAGGTCACATTGGCGCAAGCCGCCGTCGAGCCAGGGGTAACCCATGACGGCGGCGAACTCGCGATGCCGGTCGCGAAACAGCCGACCATGGCACGGTTGAATTCCCTAATGTCGTCTCCGAAATCGCTCATCGAAGCTGGCGTGCGAAGGGTGCAGTCCTTATGGCTCTGTGCGTCGTCGGAGCACGCCTGGCCGGTGTCATTTTGCACGATGCGGTCGGATACGAACCGCGTGCCATAAGCCAGATCGGCCGCGGTCGGCACCACCATGGCACTTAAGATCGCGATGCTGGTGTGGTACTCGGCGGCCGGGCTGCGGGGGATGCCCACCAGCGACCCTATGTAAGGGACCTCCAGTCCGGGCAAAGGCAGCAAAGGAAAGCGCGAGCGGGCGCGTAATAGTTCGGCCGAGAGCGATGAGACCTCGAAGATCTTCAGCGAGTCGATGCGCATCTTGGTCTCGGTGTCGTGCTTGGCCACGCGTGAGAGATCGTCGTTGGCGTTGGTTGCCTGCCCGGCTGTGTAAAGCACCGGATCCCCGGTCTCATCCACATTCAAAGCGACGTTGATCTCCGCCGCTGACGCTCCGGGCAGACTTCGCGGCATCAGATCCACTTTCAGCCCGCGTCCGATCTTGGCCGAAGTGTTTTGCATGCTGTTCAATGCGCCCGCCATCACCGCGGCTGCGTCCGCGCCGAGGTTGTTGCCGGCCACGGCCGGCAGACTGCCGGAGGCCTGGCCGACTGAACTCATCAACTGTGCGAGAGTAGGCGCCGTCGTCACATCCAGGTAACTCTGCGTGGTGGTGTCGACAATCGTTTCACTCCCGCTCACCGTCCGGACCGTGACCATTCCGCTATTTTGGAAGCACTTGGGATCGTCCCCGGACCGCTTCCCTGGAGCGCCGCAGACTGACCGGCTGTCGCGGGAGAGCCTCTGCGAGAGAAACGCCTGGAAGGAGCGGATGTCGCGGCCGAAAGCATCCACCATGGGACTCAATGCGGTGTTCAGCCCTTGTGCGCTCTGGCCCAAATCGTAAGACGAGAATTCGTGCGGGAACTCAGTGGCGATCTTGTAGTTGAACAGGAAATTGGCAACCGCGCTTCGCAGCAAAAAAAGCGGCTCGGGGCTATTGGAACCCTCCGGCGGCGGCTTTAGGTACCACGCTGCCGCTTCCCGGAAGCACTCGAAGAACGGACCAGGTGTCTTGTCATATGCCGCTGAGTCGGTTTGCTCGCACGTCGACTGGCGGGCCGGCCGGGTGCCGGCGGTAACGCCTTCCATGGAATCCAACGCATCGTTGGCGACGCCGAGCGCTTTGTTGTCGGCCGCCGCAATCACAGCCAGCAACAGGTCCGTCAACCTCGGCTTCACCGGATGGAACAGCTCCATATATCCGAGGCAGTATTGATTGGCCGCGCAGGCGCCCCACTCGGCGCGTGTCTTGTTATCGAGCGTGACCCCGTTCCGATACTCGAGAAAGTCCTGCGCCGCGCTCCGATTGGTTTTCGGCGTGTGGGCTTCCCGGGCATTCGCTATGTAACGGCCGGCCACGTATTGGTAGAATGCCGGATCGTAGAAATCCGCCGGATTGGCGGCGTGTTGCTTAACCACCTCCCAGCCATTCAGTACCGCCAGTTGCAGCCTTTCGTTGAATTCGGCAACGGCGTTCCTGACGATTTCGCCGGCTCTGGCGGAGCGTTTCGGGTCGGAGGCCGATGCCTGCACCGACCAGACGTTGACGATCATCTCCGGCCGGGGCAGATCCAGCATGGCCACGATACGCCGTTTCTCGTCGACCGCGGCATCGTCACCGGGAGTCGGCTGCGAGAAAATCAACATGTCCGGCGACGCGGAGACGACAACTTCGGGTGATGATTGCTTCTGGCTGGTCTGTCCCGAATCGCTCCCAGCGCTCGCTTGCGCGGGCGCCGCCGCCTTGCCGCTCTGGCTCGCCGAATCGCCGCCGGCCGGGCCCGCGGACTTGGTAGCGGCACCTTTTCCGGCGCCGGTCGCGGTCGCCGCGCTCTTCGAACCGCTCCCGCCGCTCTGGCCGCCGCTGGTCTTACCATTGCCTTGCGCGCCTTGCGCGGCATTTCCTTTCTGCCCGCCAGCGCTCTGCCCGCCTGCGCCAGCGCCGCCCGCGGCTTCCGTGCCCACCGCATTCACCGTGATAACCGGTCCACTGCTCTGACTGCCATGAGCGGAAGCTGGGGATCCGCCGCCGCCACTCAAAATCGCCGCCATAGCCGAGCCGTCCGAATAGAATACGCGGTCAACCGGAGGCACCGAGTAGGGGCGCCAGGCGATGTCTCGAACGTCCGTCAGAAACTGTTTCCATACATCGCAGTCCGGCGCGCTGTCGCTGGAGACTCGAATCTTATCCGGCCCGACGCTTTCCACCGTCAACCCGCTGTAGTTAAGCCCCGTGACTTTGTTGCCGGCGTCCCCTAAGCTCTGGTCGTGAGGAATGGTAAGTTCGATCTCGAACTTCCGCATGGCGCCCAGCTTTGTGATGCTATCTTCAATGTCCTTCAGTAAGTCATTGTCGGACTTCAGATCCTTATCGTCTTCGGACAAGACCCTGCTGGAGTACACCAGAAGCCCTCGGCTTCCGCGTGCCACCACGGAGAACGGGACAGGGTCGCCGATCAACTGCGCGACATCGTCCGCGGAAAGAGCCCGATTGTCGCCCTCGGGAAGATACTGGGTGCACGCGCCGGGTGTTGCGCTCTGCGGAGGCAATGAAATCGCTTTGATCAAGTACCTGCCAGTTGGGCCAGCGGGTTTCTCGCCGGCGTCGACTGGATTCGGTTTGGGAGGGTCGACCTTATTCGGAGGCGGGACAGGGGGGGCGCCCTTTCTCGCCGCCGTGGTCTGGGCTGTGCCCTGGATCGTCACACAAAGAATGAGCACCCCGTTGGCAAGCCAGATTCTTTGTTTCATATGTTTTACGCGTTAGATCTTAGCCAGGATACCCATTGTGGCATCCCGGCCGGCATTTGATTGTACATCCAACTGCCAGGTTTGGCGCTGTTTTTTTCCGTCCTTTGTTTGCGCTCCCAAGCGGCGGCGAGCCGGGTCCCGAACTTGCGCCGCCAAGCCCTCCTGCCTCATTCGGCACGGATACAGAGCGACAATAGTCGACATGCGGCTTTCGAATCGTTGTTACGCAGTTACTGGCCTTGGCTACTCGGCCCCCTGGTGCGTGAATGCGGGATTTGTGGTTGGGGACAACCTGACGCTGGTGGTAGACACGGGCGCCAACGCGCTGGCGGCACAAACTGTCCATGGATACGCTTCCGCCGCGAGGCCGGGAAACCAACTGCGCGTCATCAATACCGAGAAGCACTTCGATCACATTGGCGGAAACGGCTTCTTTCGCGAGCGCGGGATCGACGTATGGGGCCACGTTGGAGCTGTGCGAACGCCGGATGAATTTCAAGCCGAAATCGCGGAGATCAACGATTCGATCTCCAACCCGGCGCGCCGGGAACGCGGCGAAGCGCGAGCGTTCTTTCACGGAACCCACCTGGTGAACCCGAATCGCCAGATTGATAGCGATACCCGGTTCGATCTGTGTGGCTGCACGGTCGAGATCCTGCTTACGCCGGGCCACACGCCGGGCAATCTCTCGGTCTGGGTGCCCGATGACGGAGTCTTGTTCACCGGCGATTGCCTGATTAGCGAGTATCTCCCGAACCTCGACGCAGGAACGCCCGCCGATTGGCGGATATGGCTCGAGTCACTCAAGCGAATTGAGTTACTCAAGCCCGCTATTGTTGTCGCCGGCCACGGCCCGGTTGCCCGGGGCGATGAGATCCAGGCAATCGTGGATACTGTGCGGCGGGTACTTATAGAATCCATCGCACGCGGTTACTCACCGACGGCCGAACGGTGGGTAGGCTCTACCGGGTCACCAGGGGATTGCGCACCGTAATTCCCGATAAGCGGCCAAAATCGCGATCCGCCGACCACAGTTCCCGCACCCCGTGCTCCAGGCAAATGGCAGCCACACGCGCATCGTGAATGGCTCCGCCCGAAACGCGGCCGGCCTCGGCCAGCCCTCTCAGTTCCTTCCAGTGCCCCTTCAACTCGCCGATGGTTCGCAGCGAAGGAGAGCCGAGCCAGATCTCCGCCTGGTCGAGCGCCTTGGCCGGCGGCGTGGGCGGGCGGTAGATGCGCGGATGGGTCACCACCGCCAGGAACTCATGGAGGCAGGGCCACGGAATCGCCCATGGCGCGGACCCTTCCGCCAGCGATTGGATCGCGCGATATGCCTTCTCATGCCACTCCGAATCGCGGCGGTGCGCGTAGACCAGGATGTTCGTATCGACTGCGATCATTCGCCGCGGCCTTCGTAGATCCTGCCGCGAACCGCCGGCCAGGAGAGCGGATCCCGCAGGCCCTTGCCGCCGACCGATCCGTTGCGCAGGCGGAACTTCCTCGGTTCGCGATCCTGGCTGATGGCGGCGCGCAATCCCTCTTCCACCAACTGCCGCAGCGGCACGCCGCGCAATGCCGCGAAGTCCTTGGCCTCCTCGAACAGCGAATCCGCGATCTCGACCGTGGTCTTCATATTGACCATATTACCATATTGGCGAATATGGGTGTATGGGTAGGAGTGCGGGACA
>Ga0181529_10004566_pt1 | contig 14911 bp, 12 predicted proteins | sample PEATcosm2014_Bin_36_FD_119763 | JGI IMG/M metagenome (GOLD analysis project Ga0181529, IMG submission 119763) | Peatland microbial communities from MTU Mesocosm Facility, Houghton, MI, USA - PEATcosm2014_Bin10_30_metaG | ecosystem: Environmental > Terrestrial > Soil > Wetlands > Peat | place...
AATGAAGGCATCGTCCTGCTCTTCGGCGGTCTGAAAGCGAAAGACGTAGATGCGCCGTTCATAGGAGACGCCAACGAGTTGGGCCCAACCACCATGAAGGAAACTGCCGGGAGATAGGTCCTCTCCGAGACCGGTCAGATGGCCATCGTAATAATCGTTGCGCAGCCAGTTGACGGTTGTGCGATTTGCGCGCTGTGGCACATCGGAAGCGTTTTCGACTGAATAGAGGTATGGAAGAAGCGGAATTGCAACCCAGTCGTACCCGGCGATCCCCTGGTAGCGGGCGATGACGGCGCCCGGCTCGCCGGCAGCGCAACGGCGCAGGCGGATTGGAGTCTCGGCGCAGATGCGTTCAAAGTAGATCGCATTGTGGCCGGTTGGATTGAGAGCACCGAAGAAGCCGTAGGGCTCTTCCATCAACAGAGCAGCCTGAGCGCGGCTGAGCGCGGGCCGGAAAGCCAGTGGCGCTAAGACGATGAGAGCAAATGCAGTTATGCGCAGTTTTCGCGTCATGTGCATCGGTCCTCCGGGAAGAATATCGAATTGCCTTTCTGGATGTAAAGCTTCCGCAGGGTGCTGCACCCTGGCAGTTTTGAATTGGGCCGGACGCGACATTCCGTTCGAGGATTCTGCCCAGGAATCCTCCGCTCGGGTCTTCTCTTGGAGAGTCTGACACTCATTGGATGCAAAAGTTGCAGCGGGAACTGTGCAAAACAGGATCGTGAGTCGATTTTAAAGAGATATTCCCACAGCGCCAGGGCAGAGCTTAGTAAGGTAGCACACCGCCGCCGGAAATCGTTTACTCTGGTATCGTTCTCATTCCGAAGACCTCGGTGCCACTAGAACGGGGGATCTCCGGCATCCTTGTTCCTGTGAGGCTCCTCTTGAAACTGCGAAACCTGCTTTTGCTTGCCCTGCTGCCCGGCGCGAGTGTGTGCGCGCAAGTGACTTTACCCAGGATTCTAGCTGACCACATGGTGGTCCAGCGCGACTTGCCGGTGCACGTTTGGGGGCAGGCGACACCGGGAGAAGTGGTGACCGTAAGCTTCCGCGGCGAAAACTGCACAACCAAGGCCGGGCGGCTGGGCCGATGGAGCATTTATCTGAAGCCCGGTGCGGCGGGCGGTCCTTTTCAAATGACTGTGCAAGGTGTGCCGGTGGCCGACGGCGGCAATGCCACTGAGGCCCAAACAATCAGGCTGAACGATGTGCTGGTAGGCGATATTTGGTTGGCGTCGGGGCAGTCGAATATGGAGTTTGAAATGCGCAAGGCGGCAACGGCCGCCACGGATCTGCCTCACGCGGACAACCCGCGCATTCGCCTGCTAACAGTAAAGCACCGCGCCTCCGAGTACGCGCTGGACGATATTGAGACCGCGGGTTGGGTTGCATCATCGCCGGAAACAGCAAAGGATTTTTCGGCCGTTGCGTGGTATTTTGCCCGCGAGATTGAGCAGCGGGAGAAGGTGCCTGTCGGCGTGATCGACTCAACCTGGGGAGGAACGATGGTTGAATCGTGGACGCGGCTGAGGGCGCTGGGCGAGGACGCCTCGCTGGCACAAGTATTTGTCTCACGAGGAAGGTTCACCGACCGCGAAGTCGACGCGCAGCTCGAAGACAAGGACGACCAAAGACAGATCGCCGAAGCCAAGGCGCAAGGCAAGCCGGTTCCGCAATTTCCGTGGCACCCGGAGCTCGACATGTGGGCGCCGGGGCTGCTTTGGAATGGAATGATCGCGCCCCTCACGCCGTTTCCCATTCGCGGAGCGATCTGGTACCAAGGCGAAAGCAACAGCATGGTCGAGAGAGTGCCTACGCTCTATCACAGCCTCTTCCGCACCATGATTGAGGATTGGCGCAAGCAGTGGGGCGAGGGAGATTTCCCGTTCCTGTATGTGCAGATCGCGAACTTCAAATCCGGTCCGTCCGAAGATTGGGCTGCGATCCGCGAAGGGCAGTTACAAACCCTGGAACTGCGCAATACGGGAATGGCGGTGACCATCGATATTGGCAACCCCGACGATGTGCATCCCACCGACAAGCTGGATGTGGGAATGAGGCTGGCGCTGGCGGCACGGGCGATCGCATATGAAGAGGACATCAGCTACTCGGGGCCGATCTTCCGGCAGGCGACACCGGAAGGCGGGGCGATCAGGATCTGGTTCGATCATCACGCCAAGGGGCTGACGGCCAAGGGCGGCGAACTGACTGGCTTCGAGGTTGCAGGCAAGGACGGGCAGTTCTCGCCGGCAAAGGCCAGCATCGAAGGCGAAGACACCGTTTTGGTGAGCAGCCCGGCAGTGGTTGAGCCAATTCTTGTTCGTTATGGGTGGACCAACAGCCCCGTATGCAATCTCTACAATGGCGAAGGGCTGCCGGCTTCGCCTTTTACGTCGGAGAAGTAGCCGGGGCGGCGGCGATTGTCCTGGAAGCAGTTTCGGATCGGAGTAAGCCGTTAGCGCGGTTAGCGGAGTTGGAAGGCCTATGGTCCAGCAAGGCTAACTCCGCTACAAAGTCCGCGAGTAGCGGATGACCTCTACGGTGGAAGCGGCGACAAGGCCTTCCTCGACCATCGAATCCAGATAAGGGCTTAGCCGGGCGATCTGCTCTTCCGTGTCGATGATGCTCATTTGGATGGGTGCATCTTTACTGAGCGGCCAATGGCTGGCATGGCGGATGCGGCTCGCCGAACCATAGCCCTCGATGCCGCGGAAGACGACCGCCTCGGCGATGCCCAGTTCCATGCATTTAGACAAAATGGCATCATACAAGGGCTTGCCGTGCCAGCGGTCGTCTTCGCCGAAGTGGATGCGCACCATGCGGGCGGTGAACTGTTCTTTCACGGGGCTTGCCTCCGCTTAGTTCTGAGCAGGCACGGGCGGCGCCGCTTCCTTCTCGGTTTCAACCGCGCGATAAGCATACTTGACGATGTCTACGTCTGAGAAGACCACCAAGCCCTCGGCGACCATCTGATCGACGATGGGCAGAAAGGCGCGCAGCTTTTCGGCGGTATCGATGGCCGAAAGCATGATCGAGCCGTGGTGCGGATGGAGCAGGGGCTTGTCCTTGTGAACCCGGCGGTGCGCCCCATAGCCCAGGATGCCGCGATAAACGGTCACTCCGGCGAGGTCGTTGGCGCGCATGGCCTCGACGAGGGCTTCGTGGAGCGGCTTGGATTTCCAGCGGTCTTCTTCGCTGACAAAGATGCGCATCATCTGCGCCTTGCCTTCGATCTTCAGGTGCTCGGGGGTGAGCGGCTTCTTCGACTTCGAGAGCTGCGCCGGCTTGGCGACCGTGGTCTCCTGCATCTCGATCAGTCCGCTGCCGGCCAGCTCTTCCAGCTTTCCCAGCAGGAGCTCGATCTTTTCACGGCTCTCGATGAACTCGATCTTGATGGGCAGGCGGTCGGAGATCTCGACCACGTGTGCCGCGTGCATGTGGTGATCGGCGCCGAATCCCGCGATGCCCTTGGTCACGGTGGCTCCAGCGACACCGCGATAGAAGAGGAAGTCGAGAATGCTGGAGTAGAGCGGAGCTCCGTGATGGGTGGCTCCATCGCTCAGGTAGATGGTGACTTTGACGGCTTTTCCGGGTTGCAGCATTTTGGTCTCCGCTGGCCAGTGAGGATTCTACGCTCAGGAGATCGATTCCGCCAACACGGCGCCGAGCCATGTGGCAGCAAGGCCCAAGACGAGGCTGCCAATCGAATAGAGGCCGGCGAGGGCAAAGGCTCCTGCGCGCAGGGTTGAGAGCGTCTCCCACTCATAGGTGGAAAACGTGCTGTAAGCGCCGATGAAGCCAACCGGTAGGAAAAACCGCCAAGCCGGGCTAAGCCCCGCCCGTTTCCCCAGATACGTGAGCGAGAAGCCGATGATAACGCAGGCCGTGATGTTAATGACGAAGGTGCCGTAGGGAAATCGTGTGCCCATGCGTCCGGCAATTGTGGAGCCAACCCAGTAGCGCGCGACGGAGCCAAGCGCGCCACCGGCGGCGATGAGCAGGTACTTTTGCAATGGCTTCCCCTCTTGATCAGGTTACAACAGGGACAGCGCAGCGGAATGAGTCCACAAGAATTCAGGTTTCAAAATCGAGTCATGCCTGAGCCTTAATCGGGCAAGATCTCGATCGTGTCGGATGCGGGGGGACGGCAGAGCGCCGCAATGAGGGCAACCGGCGTGTACAAGACGGCCCCTCCGGTGAATCCGGCGTGAGCCACTATGGCAATCGGAAACAGATTGCTCAGCTCAGGATAGAAGATTGCTTTCCAATCCGCGGCCACATACCACCATAAGTCATCTTGTTCGTCTGTCGTCAATTTATATCGGTGGCGAATTTGAATCCGAACAACTCGTTCCCTTGGAATCTCCGGCGAGTTCGCTGCCGTAATCCATTTTTGATAATTCCCGTGATGAGTGACAACTACCCCTGTTTGAGTAACGATGAGATGGCCTCGATAGCGACTGCCGTCTGTTGTGATCACCGTTGCGTTCGCAACCTGCAGCCCGTCTATCTCGCTCCAGTGCCGTCTGAGGGTACCTGCAGAGAGGATTGAAGCGCTACATATAAAAAGGAGCGTTGCTGCTGTCCGTGTAACCAGAGTTGCTGTTCGCATCATGGCTACACTGTAAAGTCAAAAGGAGATCCAGAGTGACGGATTGTGACACTTCCTCAAGTGTCACAACCAGTGATGGGCCGACACTACAATTGGTATGAGGAACTCGTACCCTTTCACAACTGCGCTACATCGACAATCTAACTGGAACAAAGATGGGGCATGCAAAATCCTGGGGCTAGTTTGTCCTGGGTTACTGCCTGACCGGAGACCACTTTACCCAAACACCCCACCTTTCCACAGAAAAAAGCGGAAGGGATGGGGCTCTGAGTGTTTATTGGTCTGCTACCGGTCGGTGCAGGAGTAGCAGGGGTCGATGGAGGCCTGGATCAGGGGAGTGTCTGCAAGTCGCTGACCCACAACCATCCAGCGAATTGCGGGCATGACCGCAAAGGTGGGCGTGCGAACGTGGACGCGGGCCGGGTTTCTTGAACCCTCTTTCCAGCTGACCGAGTACATGACCTCGCCGCGGGGAGCTTCGACGCGGCTGGTCGCGGTTCCGGTCATGAAGGAGAACTTCTCGCCCTCGGTATGGATTTCGCCAGGGGGCAGTTTAGCTAGAGCCTGACGAAGAATCTTGCAGCTCTCCATGATTTCAAGGGCGCGAACAAGCAGGCGGGCTCGAACGTCGCCGTCGGGCTGGACCGGAACGTCGAACTCCATCTCCCTGTAGGCAGCATAGGGCGCGGCGCGGCGCATGTCCTGAGCCAAACCGGAGGCACGGGCGACTGGACCGACAACGCCGCAGGAGACGGCCTTCTCGGTGGTCAGCACGCCAATGCCGGCGCAACGCGAGCGCGCGGTGGAACTGGTGGTGAAGATGGGAATGACGGTGCGAGCCATCTCGAGTTCCAGCGCTTCAACCATTTTGAGGATCGCATTGGGGTCGTCGATGTCGCGATTGACGCCGCCGATGCGGTTCATCGAATAGTTGACGCGATTGCCGCTGATGGCTTGAAGTACGTCCATCACCTTTTCACGCAGCTCAAAACACGTCATGAACATGGTCTTGAAGCCCATGAGCTTGGCCGCAATGCCGGCCCAGAGCACGTGCGAGTGGAGGCGTTCAAGCTCGGCCATGATGGTGCGAATGTAAAGTGCGCGCGGAGGCGGCGTGAGGCCAGTAAGGCCCTCCATCGCCTGGCAAAGAGTGAGCGTGTGGATGTTGGAGCAGATGCCGCAGACCCGCTCCATCAGCGCGATGACCTGAATGTAATTGCGCGTCTCAGCCAGATGCTCGATGCCGCGAAAGTTGAAGCCGATATGCAGCTTGGCATCCTGAACGGTTTCACCTTCGCAGATCAGATCGAGCTTGTAGGGTTCTTCGAGCGCCGGGTGGTATGGGCCCATGGGGATTTTGTAGCTCATTTAGTCTCCTTGCTCGTCGCCACGGCGTCGCGCAGATTCACGCCCATTGTGTCTCCCTGGCGCAGCAGCAGGGGTTCGTATGCGCGGCCCGAAAAATGAATGCCGAAGCCTTCGTGAATCTCACGTTCGATCCAGTCGACGGCCTCGCAGAGGTCATAAATGCTTTCGATCTTGGCGACTTCGGGCGAGTTGCCGACAAGCAGAAAAGGAAAGCCGAGCAACTGACCGTCGAGATCCCAGTGATACTCCAGGCGAAAGCCCTGCTCACCGGGAAGCTGATATGCAGTGATGGTGATGAAGCGTGCAAGAAGCTCGTTCATCGCCTTGGCCAGGTTGCGAACTTTCAGGTCTGCGGGTGAGAGCCAGTGGACGCTACCTGTTTCAACCCATGGTTCCGTGGTCCCCAACTTTTCAGAAATCGCTTCGAGCGGAGTCATTGTCGCTGTCATTTTGCATCTCCTGTGGCGGGGGTTGACGCGGGCGCGACGACGGCCGGCGGGGCCGCTGCGGTTGGTTTGGCCGGCGGCTTGCGGGTCAGGGTATAAGAGGTCTTTAGTTCGCCAATGGTGGTGTAGATGGGCGGACATTCGGAGTCCTGACTGATCGCGTTGCTCTTGCAGCCCTCAATACAGCGGCCGCAGAAGGTGCACTGGCCTGGATCGTAGCTCCAGGTGAATTCGCCCTTGCCGGCTTTGAACTCGATAGCCTTGGCGGTGCAGCGGAAGCGGCAGATGGCGCAACCGGTGCAGAGCGCGGGATCGAAACGGACCTGACCGCGGAAGCGCTCAGTGACCACAGGCCGCTTGGGAAAGAGCATGGTCCGGGGACCACCCCAAAGGTTCTTCCACATCATGGCAAGAATGTTCATGCTCTAAACCTCATAAAAAGCGCTGAAGCGACGGCCAGAACCGCAAAGATCATCGTGCATTGCCAGTAAAATCGGACCGTTGTATCGATTTGCAAGCGCGCCGTGGCTGCCGCGACGGCCGACAGCAGCAAGACGATCGCAAAGCAAAGCCCGACGAAGACCAGGGCGGCGACCCACCAAAGAGTGAAGACAGGGGCGGCGAGCGTGGCGACGAGGCCGGTGGCTGCAACCCATTCCAGCCCGTGAGACAGCTCCCACATGGCCAGCTCCGGTCCTGCATACTCGGTCATGGGGCCGGAGTAGATTTCCTGTTCGGCGTTGGGCAGAGAGAAGGGATTCAAGTGCAGCTTGGCGGGCAGGCAGATGAGGATCGCAATGACGCCCAGCCAGCGCAGCGGCGAGGCCGACTGTTGCGCCAGCGCCGAGAGGCTGAAGGTATGCTGCGATGCGGCGATGGAGACGATGGCCAGCAGAAAGACGATGTTGTAGGAGACGCTTAGAACTGCTTCACGAGCTGAACCTATTTCGCCGAAGATCGAGCCGGAAGAAAAGCCTGCGGCGATAATGCAAATCGAGGGCAATTCCAACAGCGCGAGCAACAGAATCAGGTCGCCCTGGAAGCCGCCTGAAGCGGGCAGCACGGGCAGTAGGCCAACAGCGCCGGCAGCAGACGAGACAGCGATCAGCGGCCAAGCCCTCATCAGCATTCCGCCAATGCCGCGGCGGGGAGGCGTGGACTTGCCGAGCAGCTTGATGAAGTCGAAGAACGGCTGCATGAATGGAGGGCCGATGCGGCCCTGCATCCGCGCGACGGCTTTGCGTTCCACCCAAAGGAAGAACCATGCGGCGGGCACGGCGAAGAGCAGGCCGGGAAAAATCAGCAGGCGGGCTAGAGCGGTAATCAAATTCATTGCGCTACCTCTTCCGTCTTGGCTTCGCTTGCTGCGGCCTTTGCTTCGATCTTTGCGTCGGTTGACGTCCCGCAGGCGCACGCGCCGCCGCAGCCCGGTCCGACTAAAGGCATCACAACTGGCTCGATGGGCAGCTTCTTCCCTGCTCTCTCGGCGAGTATCTCGGCGGCTTTCGCGACGCCGAGAATAATGGCGTCGGGACGGGGCGGGCAGCCGGGGACGAAGACATCGACGGGGATGTGCTTGTTCAGCGGCCCGGCGAGTGTGCGGCTGTCGATGAAGACATTCGTCGTCGCCGGGCAGGAGCCGATCGCGATGACGGCCTTGGGTCCGCAAACCTGGTCGTAGACCGTCTTGATGGCGTTGACCGCGGTGTTTGTGATGGGCCCGGTGACGCAGAGGATGTCGGCGTGACGTGGGCTGCCTTCGAGGCGAACGCCCAACTGCTCGGCGTCGTAACGCGGAGTTAGGCTGGCGATCAGCTCGATATCGCAACCGTTGCAACTGCCCCCGTTCATGTGAAAGAGCCAGGGACTGTGGCGGCGCGAGTAACACATCAATTTATCCCAAAGTCTCATGGCCGGCCTCCCATCAGCAGTTGCAGTGCATTCGGCCAGATGCCGGCGGCGAGCAACAGCACGGTCATGGCTACGATCGTCACTTGTAGCAGAATTGGCTCCTTTGTTGGGTGCTCTGGGATTGTATGCGGATTCGCCTCAGCTGGCGGACCCCACCAGATGCGGGTTAGCGCGAGGACATACGCGATGAGTGCCAGAATCGACGAGAGAATGAAGACCGCGGCCAGCCATGGGTTGATTTGCAAGGCTGTCTCGTAGAGTCTCCAGCGGCCAATGAAGCCCATGGTCGGTGGAATGCCCAGCATGGCCAGCATTCCGAAGAGGAAGCCGAAGGCCGCGACTGGGTAGCGCGCTGCCAGGCCTTTGGGTTCGCCTTTGAGTGCGCCGTCGGCCTCGGGACCGCTGAGGCAGATGAAGAGGAGGGCTTTGGCGAGGGCGTGAGTCGCGGCGGCAAAGATTGCGCCCTCGAAGCCGATGATGTTTAAGGAGAAAACTCCCAGCAATAAGAAGCCGACGTCTTCTACGGTAGAGAGAACCAAAAGGCGTTTTAGGCTGCGCTGCGTGAGCATGAGAAGTGCCGCAAGGAACGAGGTCGCGGCAGCCGCACCCAGCAGAAGTACATGGTGAGCTAAGTAGTTTGGAATCGATTGGGCTGAGAGCAAAAACTCGCCGAAGGCGGCCATGTCGACCACCGCAATGATCAAGCCCAGGACAACGGAAGGGAGTTCATCGGCCAGGCTGAGCAACCAGAAGAAGAGCGGAACAGCAGCCAGCTTGACGAATACACTGGTCAACAAAAGCGCATGCGCCCAATCGGCATGACCGCGTGCCATAAGAGCTTCGCTGGCAATCAACGAAGAAGCCGAGATCAGAACGACAGCCATGTAAGTCAGCTTTGCGGGAAGCTTGCGGGCGCTTTGCCAAACCAGCACCACGGTCGCCAGAGCACCCAATTCCAAGAGGCCAAGGCGAAGCCGGGGATCTGCAAAGAATAGACCCGCAACCGTCGGGGCACCCGCCAGGATCATCAATGGAAGCAGGTTTTGGCTTACCTTGCGCGCGAGCGCGGCCAGAGTCAATGCGAGCGCGGCAACAGTGCAGGCAGCAACCAGCACCGCCGGAACGTGTGGCAACGCAATAGCTTCGACGTCCACCGTTGCAGGGGCAAGCCAGTGAACACTCGCGAGCGCCGCAGCCGCCAGCACGATGACGAGAACAGCCGCGTAACGCTCCATCCAGGAGACGACGACGCCGAGACCGCGCGAGGCCGCCTGCAAGCCACTCCAGATGCCCAAATAGACGCGATCCACATTGGACCAGCGGAAGAACTCGTGCCAGTTGCCTAGGAAGATCGCGGAGAAGTCTCCGGCAGTGAGTCTTCCGTGCTCCGATAGTGGCTCGCCGCCAGTAAAGATTCCGCCACCGCCCCCAGCCAGCGCCGCTCCGCCGACCGTGGCTGGACGCGCAACGTAGGCGATGGCGTAGATGACGCCGCCTACAACCAACGAAACCACGGCCAGCACCAGCCCTCCCATGGTCGAGAAGCTGCCCGCATCCGCCGAAAGCCCGAACCATGTGACCTGGACCGTAGCCATTTGCAATGCGCCGAGGATTGGATTGAGGAGATAGTGGACGGCCAACTGCGGGGCGATGCCCAGGATGACGCTGCCCGCGGCCATGAATCCCATGCCCCAGACCATGGTAGATGGGGATTCGTGGGCGTCTCTCGTGGCTGGCGTAAGCGGGCCGAGAAAGACGGCGCTTGTAGCTTTGGCTCCGAGGAAGACCGTGCCCAGGCTGACGGCCCAGGCGACCATGGCGGGGACAGCCCATCCGGCTTGCAAGGCCGCCGCATAGAGCATCCACTTGCTGGCGAATCCGCTCATGAGCGGAATGCCCATCATGCTGCCGACTCCAATCAGCCAGGACAAGGTGGTGCGCGGCATCTTCTGCGCCAGGCCGCCAAGTTTATTCATGTCGCGCGTCCCGGCGGCATGCTGCACCGAGCCGGCGGTGAGGAAAAGTCCGCCTTTGAAGAATCCGTGATTGAGGCAATGGAGCAGCCCGGCGGCGATGGCCAGCGGTGTGCCGATTCCGATGCCGAGCATCATGTAGCCGATCTGGCTGACGGTGGAGAAGGCCAACATGCGCTTGAGGTCGGTCTGCACCATGGCGTACATCACACCCACGGCCATGGTCACGGTGCCGATCCAGACCAGTGATGCGCTGCCCCAGGCGAAACCTCCAGATTGCGGCCATGCGCCAAAGCTGTGCATGCGGCAGGCGAGATAGACGCCAGCTTTTACGTAGCACGCGGCATGGAGCAGGGCGCTCACCGGTGTGGGTGCGGCCATAGCCTCGGGAATCCAGGTATGCAGAGGGAATTGGACGGATTTGGCGACCAGCGACACCAGCATCAGCACAAATACGCCGCCGGTAAAGGCATGGGCGACGGCGGGGTCGGTCCAGAGAGCGCTGCCGGTACGGTAATAGATCATCAGGATGGCAGCCAACAGGCCATAGCCGGCTATGTGGGTCATCAAAAGGACTTTGCGGGCTCCGGCAACTGCTTCGCTGTTGGTGTACCAGAAGCCGACAAGGCTGAAGGAGCAGAGGCCGACCAGTTCCCAACAGAGATAGAAGAAGAAAAGGTTCGCGCTAAAGACCAGTCCAACAAAGCCGGCGATGAAGACCAGCATTGAGGCGTAAAAGCGAGTAGCGGATTTGTCCTGGGCCATGTAGCCGATGGAGTAGAGCAGGACGAAGGCGCCCAGGCCTGTGCCCATCAAGGCAAAAAGGATGCTGAGCGCATCGACGTGAAAGACGAGGGCCAGCGGGCCGTCCCAGTGCAGCACGTTGACGTCGATTGCCTGTCCTGCACGGACCCAAGGCGCCGTCAGGGCCACGGCAACAATCGCTGGCAGACAGGCGGCGAAGGCCAGAATCCCCTTGGTCCGAGCGGAAAAAAGCCGTGCTGCCAGGATTTGGAGCACGGCGCCCAGAAGAAGCGAACAGGGCGCTATCAGGATTAAGGTCACTACTTTCATACATAAAATAGTAGGGTGGCGAAGGGCAGCCTAGATGTGATGGACCTCACATGCAGGCCGCTTGTGCTGCAATGCGGGACGGGAGAAAGCTGGTCTCCTGGAACAGGAATCAGGACTGCGCTGGGGGTTGCTTCCGAAATGAACAGGTTCGCAGTTTTCATCTTTGCCGGTTGCGCTTATACGAAGAAATAGCGGACACTAGTGACATGGTGCGGTCGAATCGCCAGATTGCCTGCGTAGCGCTCTTAGTTTCGTTCTATTCCCCGCTATTTTTCTCCCAACAAAACTCCAAGAAGTCGGATGTCAAACGATACTTCTCCAATGAATCGACTTTCTTACGCTTCTCGCACTTTCATGGCCAGTCAGTTCCTCCGAGTGAGTTACGCGCCCTGCTGGACCGCCAGGCCCGGTGGGACGATACGAAACTGAGTGACCCGAGTCAGTCGGGATTGCGCCTGCACTTCGAAAAGATCGACGAACAACCGACGCAAGTAGGCCGAGAACCTTGGCGTTATCGCGTCTTTGCCGAAGGCGCACCTCAAGACAAAGTTTTTGTCTTTCAAACATGGCGGGTGGACAACGCGATTTCTACCGATCCTCGCGATATTTATGTCAATGCTCAGGGTCTGTTGATGACTCATTTGCCGAAGCCAGAAGAAGAAACGAGCCTGAAGGTCGCGGAGGGTGAGCTTGAAGTTGCATCACCGACTGAAAACGCTGAGCCAATACGATTTCTGTTGGCCAGAAGAGATGGAGAGACCTCGATCTTTGGCACTCTCGTTTCGCATCCCGTGGAGTCGTACGATCAGGGATGCAGGCTTGAAGTGAGAGCCGCACAGCCGGGTGCAATGGCTGTCCTGATCATTGTCGATGGATTTCCCGCAAAGACCAAGATTCCATTGGTATTGGAGTCAGAGGGCTCGGTCGTCAGCGAGGTGCTGGATGCAAACTCGGATGGCCATGCTGTGATGGCCGTTTTTCCCGCTGTAGACGGCAAGACACGGGGGACGCTCAAGGCAAGTGCCGAGGGTTCCAATTGCCTGCCCTCTGTCGTGCTGCCGTGGAGCGCGCCAGCTGATTCAGCTCCGAAGACACCGGGGCACTGAGGGTGGTATGGCAATAAAACCCGTTCCTGGAATTCTCTTGCCGGCTCTGCCCGCCTCCTTCCGGATCGAATTCTCCTCTACTGAACTTCCACAACCGTAGTAAGTTCCACATCCTTGGACGAGTTGCCAACCATGACGCGCACGGGTTCGGCCTCGACCCGGAAACCGGGGAGGGTCTGGTCCCACCAGGCGAGAGTAGAGGCTTTCAGCGGAATCTCGACAGTCCTCGTTTCATGGGGTCGGACGGTGACGCGCTTGAAGCCTTTGAGCTCCTCGTTTGGGCGAGTCACTTTCGAGGCCAGATGCTTTACATAAAGCTGGACGACCGCATCCCCTGCCAGTGCGCCTGTGTTCGTCACGTCGACACTGACAGTGATTGCGCCATCTTTAGCCAGGTGCGGGGAGTTGGTGCGGAGATTGGAGTATTTGAAGGTCGTATAGCTCAAGCCGTAGCCGAAGGGATAAAGCGGCTCTGATTTGAAGTACATGTAAGAGCGGCCGTCTCGGATGTTGTAGTCCATCATGGGGGGCAGCTGATCGACAGACTTCGGCCAGGTGACGACCAGGTGCCCGCCAGGGTTGTATTCGCCAAAGAGAACCTTCGCGATAGCCGTACCCTCGTCCTGCGAGGAATGAGCCATGTGCAGGATCGCGGGAATGTTGGCCTGGCTCCAGTTGATGGCAAATGGGAAGCTGGAGACAAGGATGACGATCGTTTTGGGATTGGCGGCGTAGACCTGCTTGACCAATTGCTCCTGCTCCAGGGTGATGCTCTCGCGGTCGCGCCCTTCGCGTCCGTCGCTGGGCACCGTGCAGGGTAGCGTGCCGCCGCCGTCGATTGTGTGATGCCAGTCATGCGCCATGTCGGGGCCGCAGGTCGGGTCGTTGCCGACCACGACGACCGCAACGTCGGAGGACTTTGCCGCATCAAACGCGGAATTGCCCAACTCACTGGCCGCGTAGTTGATCGTAATGCCGGAACCGGCCTCATCCCTGATCGCCTGGAGCGGGGTAACAACATAAGGCGGGGTTCCGCCGTACCAGTCCCAATGAATTGAATCGGCCAGCGGGCCGATGACGGCAATTGACTTGATGGACGCCTTGTTGAGAGGCAGCATAGCATTCTCATTCTTGAGCAGCACGACCGATTCGAGGGCGATCTGCCGCGAGACTTCCCGATCCGCGTCAGTGTTCCAGGGTTCGGGTGAGTCCTTGATCTTCGAGTAAGGAACCATCTCCGGCGGGTCCAGCAACCCGAGGCGCAGGGTCACGCGAAACTTCGGGCGGACCAGAGCGTCGATCTCGGACTCGGTGATGGAACCGTCTTCAAGGGCAGCCTTGGTTTCGTCTTTATATGTATCGAGGAACTGGTTGATCCCAGCTTTGAGGCAGGCGACGACGGCTGACTTCTGATCGGGGAAGAGATGGCGCGGATCGACCAGGAGCTTGACCGCGCCTCCGTCGCTCGAAATTACTTCGATACCCCATTTCTCGCGAAGAATGCTCCTGAGAATGGGATTGACGGCCATGGCTGTTCCATTCCATGCGTTATAGGAGGCCATGACGGCTTTTGCGCCACCCTCCTGGAAGCCCATGCGGAAAGGCACCGAATAATACTCCCAGAAGAGGCGCTCGCCGAAGTTGGAGGACGAGCTTTCGCGTAAATTCTCGTTGCTGTTGGCCAGGAAATGCTTGAGCAGGGCGGCGGCCTGCCAGTACTTCGGATCGTCCCCTTGCAGGCCCTTGATGAATGCCACGGCCATGGTTGCATTGAAGAACGGATCTTCTCCGTAGACCTCTTCGCTGCGGCCCCAGCGAGGATCGCGCGCAAGGTCGGATTGCGGCCCCCAGAGCATCAATATCTGCCGATTGTATTTCTCTGTTTGCGTGATAAATCGCGCCTCATATCCCTCAACGCCCGCGGCTTTGCGAACCAACTCGGGATCCCACGTCTCGCCCATGCCTGGCGGCTGTGGGAACTGCGTGGTCGTGATGGGTTCGCGGTTATTCTTCGGTTCGCGCTGGACCACTCCGTGGATGCCTTCCGAGTTCCCGTAGCTCATGACGCGGAGCCGAGGCACCCCAGTGTTGGTGCCCAGACAGCTGATCTTCTCGTCGACGGTCATGAGCGAGAGCAGGTTGTCGATTCTCTGCTCCATAGGCAGCGCCGGATTGTTGAAAGGGTAGCGGGGCTGCTGGGCGCTGGCCGGAGTGTGCGCCGGTATGAGGCTGGAGACCAGGAAACAGAGCAGAGTGGCTAGGCGCTTTTCAATCATGGCGGAGACGGCAACACTTTCTCGGCGAGACATTGGGCACTGCAAGCACCTCGTCCGGTGGGACTCTGGTTTGCAAATGCAGACGGCAATCGCGTCTGCGATCTCTTATTATCGCCGAAACTCATGGCATTAGAGCATGGAAGAT
>Ga0181529_10004567_pt1 | contig 14910 bp, 11 predicted proteins | sample PEATcosm2014_Bin_36_FD_119763 | JGI IMG/M metagenome (GOLD analysis project Ga0181529, IMG submission 119763) | Peatland microbial communities from MTU Mesocosm Facility, Houghton, MI, USA - PEATcosm2014_Bin10_30_metaG | ecosystem: Environmental > Terrestrial > Soil > Wetlands > Peat | place...
CTATTATTTCTTTATGCCATTCTTATGTCCCTCCCGGCACACTAGAGCATCTGCTACACGTGAGGTGGTAATTATGGCTCTCGGTCAGTCAACATATTTCTACACCGTGGAACTTAGCGCGCTCGAAGAAAACCTGGGTCTTTCGATGGACCGGGTTGCCCGCCTGCGCGAGAAGGCAATGAGACGGAACGACACTCAGGCAGCCGACCAGATCAACAAACTACAGCGGGTGATCGGCGTCGTGCAGCAACGCATCGCGCGTTTGAAGTAACTCGGAACAAATTAGCCAACTGGGACCAGCCAGCGATCACAAAAAACCGCTTAGGCGGACGTGTATCCGCCGGAGAAAGAGGACAAAAAATGACCAGCTATTGTTTAAAGTCAACCATTGCAACTGGATTAGTCTTCCTGGTCTGTTTGACTGCGGCTGGAATCAGCGCGTCTGCACAGGCCACGCCCTCAACTCAAACCTCGTCCAGCGCACCGCAGACCACCGAGCAGCAGTTGGCGGACTTGAAAGCGCGCCTTGCAGCGCTTGAGAAGACCGTTGCCGATTCGACTCCGAACATAAGCGCGGAGAGGACCACAAAGAGTGCGCCGTTCCCCGGGGACTGGACATGGCTCAATTCAAATGGCCGCGTGGTCGATAGCCCGATGTCAACGAAATATTTCACGCCTGAGTTCCGCGCGGACGTGAACTATATTCTCGACTTCAACCACCCCGAGGACGACACCATGGGCGGATCGACCGAATCGTTCCGTTCCCAGGAATTCCAGTTGGAGCAGTTGAGCTTTGGTGGCGACCTCCGCCTCGATAACGCCCGCGGCAGGTTCCTTACCATGTTTGGCGAGTTTGCCACCACCACGCCACGCAATGATTCCAGCTACAGCCGCGGCCAATGGGACCTTGCAGATGCCTATCGGTACGTCTCGGAAGCATGGGGAGGATATCACTGGGACAAGATGCACGGGATCAATCTGGATGCCGGAATCTTCGTCTCCTACATCGGACTATTCAGCTACTATAACGCCGACAACTGGACCTATCAGCCATCTTATGTCTCTTCTAACACTCCATGGTTCTTTACCGGAGTGCGCGGGCAGTTCTTTCCGACCGAGAAGCTGAAGATAGAACCCTGGTTCATCAACGGCTGGCAGACCTATGGCAGATATAACGGCAAGCCAGGACTGGGCGGACAGATACTCTACCGCCCCAGGCCGTGGCTTGACCTGGTCTTCAACAACTACGGCATGGGAGAAGATGCTGCGGGGGTCCCATTCCGCCATCGTTTTCACACGGACGACAGTATTCAGGTGAAGTACTACGACAACAATAAAAACTACTTTGACAAAGCTGCATTTACCTTTACGGCCGATGCCGGTTGCGAAGTAGGTGACGGACCCAATCCCGCCGATGCGGGCATGAACGTAGCCTGCCACGGCGACAAGCACGCGTCCGCATCGGCCGGTGGAGGACTCGCGTACAAGCAATACTTTATTGGCTACATGTTCTACAACCGCGTGTGGTGGGCCAAGAACAAGTATGCGTTTACTCTAGGGGGCGGACAGATGAGCAACCCTGGTCGCTATCTAACTCTGTTGCCGCCTATCAACGGCGCAACGGCCACCAGCGGAACACCCTACTTCACAGAGAATCCGGGCGATCCATACACGGCATACGACACCACCGGAACCTACGATTACATGCCGAATCAGTACATCACCTTCCGTACCGAGTTGGGCTATCGCCATTCGAGCGTGCCGTACTTCACGGGGCGCGGTGGAATTACTCCTCCGGGCGGTAACAATGGCGTTCCGGCGAACTACGTCTGCAGCGTCACTAGCAATCTTGGTGGCGGCGCGAACTCCGGAGTTGGTTTTGGTGGTGGTCTGGCCGCGGCGGAGACAGCCTGCGGAGGTCAGACTGGGGCCGGCGCAATCAATAACGTGTGGTTCCCAGACCTTCGGAGGGACCAGCTCGCGGCGACCGCGGCCATCATGGTGCGGTTCTAGTTAGAGAACCGCAGTCATCTATGAAACGCAGCTTCAACAACGGAGAGCAGTGCAGGGACGAACAAGTTCCCTGCACTGCATCCCCAAACCCCACACGGCTTCATCATGCAGCAAGATTGATCGGAATGCCGACACTTCTTACGCCGACTGACGCCGATTCGCTTGCTCAGGAGGTTTAGCATGTTTGCCTCAGCCACCAGAGTGCATCGCAATCCCGCAGGAATCAGCCTCGTGGTTCTAAGCTCAGCCCTGCTGATGGCGGCAGGAGCCTGCAAGCGGGGAGAGACCGATCCCGCCTCGGGTGCGCCGCCGCAGGCCAAGGTCACCACGGCATACCAAGCGGAGGAATTTTCCGTCGACCGCCCGGACCAATACCCACTGACCGCGGCCGTGGAGCACCGAGCGACCGCGCAGCTTGCCGTAACCGGCACGGTGAATCCCGATATTGACCGCACGGTTCCTGTCATCTCTCTGGCTTCTGGCCGCATTGTGGGCATCTTCGCGCGCCTCGGCGATCCGGTGAAGAAGGGCCAATTGTTGCTGCGCCTGCGTAGCGACGATATCTCCGGCGCATTTGCGAACTACCAGTCAAACGTGGCCGATGAGGTGCTGGCCAAGGCGCAGTTGGAGCGCATGCAGCTTCTCTACGCCAAAGGCGCATACGCGCTGAACGATCTGCAGATGGCAGAGGACACCGAGAGCAAAGCCAAGATCGCCGTGGATACCGCGGCCGAACATCTTCGCCTTTTGGGCAGCGACGTGAATCATCCCACCGGCATGGTCGATATCACCGCGCCAGTCTCCGGCGTCATCACCGACCAGGAGGTGACCAACGCGGCTGGTGTGCAGAGCCTGGGAACGAGCCCCTTCACAATCTCCGATCTCTCGACGGTATGGATCGTCTGCGATGTGTATGAGAATGATCTACCCAACGTCCACGTCGGCGATCCTGCGGACATTACGCTGAATGCCTATCCCGACCGCGTGTTGAAGGGCAGGGTCAACAATATTCTGCCGATCCTGGATCCGACGATCCGGACGGGCAAGGTGCGAATCGAGGTGGCGAACCCCGGCATGATGAAGGTGGGAATGTTTGTGACGGCCACATTCCAGGGGAAGACGGAGCAGACGGTCGCGGCAGTACCGGCCTCGGCGATCCTGCATCTGCACGATCGCGACTGGGTCTATGTGCCGTCGCCAAGCAACAAATTTCGCAGAGTGATGGTGGTCGGAGGCGATCCCCTGCCGGGTGCCATGCAGGAGATCATCTCGGGCATATCAGTTGGCCAGCAAGTGGTGATCAATCCACTGCCGTTACAGAACACCATCGACAACCAGTAACCGCGAAAGAGCCTTGGGGAGAACGCTATGATCCGCACTCTTGTCGATTTTGCTCTGAACAATCGCTTCGTCGTGATTGTGGTGGCGCTGCTGCTGGTCTTCTGGGGAGCAATTTCGTTTCATCAGTTGCCGGTTGAGGCCTACCCGGACATTGCGGACAACTATGTAACTGTTATTACGCAGTGGCCAGGACGCTCCGCCGAGGAAGTCGAACAGCAGGTGACGATTCCCATTGAAGTTCAGATGGCGGGATTGCCGCATATGACGTTTCTGCGGTCGGAGTCTATCTTCGGTCTTTCGTTTATAACTCTGATCTTCGACGACAGCTCCGTGAACGACTGGAACCGTGAGAAGGTGATGGAGCGGCTGACCCAGGTCAATCTTCCTAGTGGGCAGAATCTTCAACCTCAGATCGGCACGGACTGGAGTACCACAGGCCAGATCTATTGGTACACGATACGCAGCACGGACCCCCGATACGACCTGACGGAACTGAGATCGATCGAGGACTGGGTTCTGCTCAAGCAGTTCAAATCCGTCCTCAATGTGGTGGACGTCTCTGACTTTGGCGGCACGGTGCGGGAGTACCAGGTACGGGTAGACCCCAACAAACTGGTGTCGTACGGGCTGAGCATCGGCCAGGTGGAACAGCAGTTATCCAACAATAACAACAACGCCGGCGGCAGCTTCGTCGAACTCGGCATGCAGCAGATGAACGTTCGCGCGCTCGGGCTCTACAAAAGTGTGCAGGACATCGAGAACACCGTTCTGACTACCAAGAACGGCACGGCGCTGCGAGTCAAAGACATCGCGGAGGTGCAGCAGGGCCCCGAGATCCGGCTCGGCCACATGGCCAGGGCCAACCACATGGAGGACGGAAGCATTGTCGACGAGCCCGATGTGATCCAGGGCGGCGTTCTGATGCAGAAAGGCGCGGAAGAACAACCGACGCTCGATGCAATTCACCACAAGGTCGACGAGCTCAACAACGGCATTCTGCCGGCCGGGGTGAAGGTGGTCCCCATGCTGGACCGCAGCGATCTGTTGCATTTCACCCTGCACACCGTGATGCACAACCTCACAGAGGGCATGGTGCTGGTCACCATCATCCTTCTACTATTTCTGCTCAATTCCCGCGCGGCTTTCATCGTAGCTCTCACAATTCCGTTTTCTCTGTTGTTTGCGTCGATCTGCCTCGACATAAACCATATTCCAGCAAACCTGCTCTCCTTGGGAGCTCTGGATTTTGGCATGGTGGTGGATGGGGCGGTGGTGATGATGGAAAACATCATTCGCCATCTGGCTCATATGCGCGAACAAGGCCCTGCTGATCCCAAGAAGTCTGTGGCCGAAATCATCCGCGAGGCCTGCCACGAGGTACAGCGGCCAGTCTTTTATGCCATCGCAATTATCATCACTGCCTATCTGCCGATCTTCACGCTGCAGCGCATCGAAGGACGGCTCTTCCGGCCCATGGCCTGGACGGTTGCTTTCGCTCTGCTGGGGGCGATGACGTTCTCCATCTTCATCGTGCCGGTATTGGCAAGCATATTCTTCCAAGGGGGATTCAAGGAACGGCGAAACCGTGTCATGGAATTTATCACGAACGGGTATCGCAAGCAGTTGCGATGGGCTATCGCACATCGCTGGATCATTGCAGGGGTGGGCGTGGTTGCTGTGGCTGGAACGGTGTATCTGGGATTCAGCGGGGCTATTGGGTCGGAGTTCCTGCCCCACCTCGACGAAGGCGCGATCTGGGCGCGAGGAACGCTGGCCAATAGCACCAGCCTCTCCGAAGGAGAAAAATTCACGGAGCAGGAGCGCCTGGTCTTTGCATCGTTCCCGGAGGTGAAGACCGTTGTGTCACAGGCGGGTCGGCCCGATGACGGGACTGACACCGGCGGGTTCGGGAACACCGAGTACTTTGTCGATTTGAAACCGCACGACCAGTGGCGGCCAATCTTTCACAAGAACAAGGATGAACTGATCGCCGCCATGAACCTCGCGGTACAGAAATTCCCGGGAGCTGTCTGGAACTTCTCCCAGCCGATTGAGGATAATGTTGGCGAGTCGATGACTGGTACCAAGGGATCTCTGGCGCTCAAGATCTTTGGCAATGACCTTAGCGTACTCGAGCAGAAGGGCGACGAAGTAGCTTCCGTGATGGCTGCCATTCCAGGCATGCACGATGTCAAGCTGTTGCGCGACTTTGGCCAGCCCAATCTCGACCTATCGATCGACCGCAAGATGGCGGCCCGCTATGGCATCAACGTGGCGGACATACAGGATGCCGTGCAGACGGCAGTGGGCGGAAACGCGGTAAGCCAGGTGCTGATCGACGAGCAGCGCTACAACGTGGTGGTGCGCTACCAGGGGCAATACCGTAACACGCAGCAGGAGATCGGCAACATTCGCCTGCTCGCTCCTTCCGGAGAACGCGTCTCGCTGGCGCAACTCTGCAAGGTGGAGATCAAGGATGGAGCCTACGACATCTACCGTGAGGGCAACAGCCGGTATATAGCCATCACCTTCAATGTGAGAGACCGGGACCTGGGGTCCACGGTCGAAGATTCCATCAAACAGATCAACGACAAGGTGAAGATGCCGCGCGGCTATACATTGGGTTGGTCGGGTGAGTATGAGAGTGAAAAGCGGGCTGCGGCGCGACTGGCCCTCATCATTCCGATCACGGTTCTCGGTATCTTCATCATCCTTTTCACCATGTTCCGCTCCTACAAGTGGGCAACGCTGATTATGATGAATGTCGGCCTGGCGCCCATCGGCGGCCTGCTCGCCTTGCTGGTTACCGGAACGTACCTCAGCGTGTCGTCGGGCATCGGAATGCTGGCGCTCTTTGGTGTCTCGGTGCAGACCGGAGTCATCATGGTGGAATACATCAACCAGCTTCGCGCGAGGGGCATGAATATTGTCGATTCCGCCGTGGAGGGCGCAGTCCTGCGGCTTCGCCCGATCATGATGACCATGCTGGTGGCAACGCTCGGTCTGCTGCCGGCGGCGTTGTCGCACGATATCGGATCGGACTCGCAGCGGCCTTTCGCGATCGTCATTGTAGGCGGCCTGATCTCCGATCTGTTGCTCAGCATATTCCTGTTGCCCACATTCTATGTATGGATCGCAAGGGATGACGATGATCTCCCAAAAGCGGAGGTGGTGCATGAATAATCTGAGAGCGGTGTTCTCGCGCAGGTTCGGCCGGATGGTCTTCGCAGTTCTTCTCCTTCTGCTCTGCACTGCGGGCGCAAGCGCGCAGCAGGCGCTCACCTGGGACCAGGTGAAGACGAAGTTTGAAGCTGCAAACCCAGCGCTGCAGGCGGACCAGAGCAACGTGGATGAGCTAAAGGCCGAGGAGATCACAGCGTTCCTGCGCCCCAATCCGGAGTTCACCTTGAGTGTGGACGGAACCCAGATCGCTCCCCACGAGGGCTACTGGCGTCCCACTTCGGGCACGCAGGTGCAGCCCAACTTCAGCTATCTGCACGAGCGCGATCACAAGCGCGAACTGCGCCTGGAGACGGCGAAGGAGTCCACCCGCATCGGCGGCTCGCTGCACGAGGACCTGGAGCGCAACCTGCTCTTCAGCCTGCGATCCGCCTTCGTGCAGACGCTCGAGGCCAAAGCGGTGCTGGAGCTGGCGCGCGCCGACCTGGAGTATTACGACAAGATCATCTCCATCAGCCAGGACCGTTTCAAGGCCGGCGACCTGGCGCAGATTGATCTGGATCGCATTGAACTGTTGCGCGTGCAGTATGAGTCGGAGATCGAGACGGCAATCGTAAACCTGCGCACACAGAAGATCGAGTTGCTGCAGTTGCTGGACGACCGCACGCCGGTGGACCAGTTTGATGTAACCGGGCCGTTTGAATTCTCCACCGACCTGAAGCCGCTCGACGACTTTCGCCAGACAGCGCTCGATTCGCGTCCCGATTTGAGCGCCGCGATCCAGGGAATCGAGCAGGCGAAGACGAACCATAAGCTGGCAATTGCAAACGGCTCAACCGACCCGACCTTCGGCGCGTGGTACACCTACAACCCGTCGTTCTACAATCCCTACGCGCAGCAGACGCTCGGGCTCAGCGTGAACATTCCGCTGCGCATCTTTGACCGCAATCAGGGCGAGAAAAAACGCACGCTGATCGACATCGACCGCAGCCAGCAGTTCACCGAGCAGACGCGGGCGCAGGTCTTCAGCGACGTGGACTCGGCGTACGAGCAGGTGCGCAGCAGCATCGCGCTGCTGGTTCCGTATCAAGACAAGTACAAGGACCAGGCAACGCGGGTGCGCGACACGGTCACGTTTTCCTATCAACATGGCGGCGCGTCGCTGATGGATTTTCTCAATGCCCAAAGCGATTATCGCGTGGTGCAGCTCGCGTATCTGCAATTGATTGGCTCCTACTTGACGGCCGCGAGCCAACTCAATCTCGCCGTGGGACACGAGGTCATCCCTTAGCCGCAGGGCAGGTCCTGCATTGAGTTCGTTCGCTGAGTTCGCACAATGAAATGACTTGATTCCATTCGCACGGCATCGACGGAACAATGATTCTGCAGAGAGGTCGGAACCATGAATCGAGAAGAAGTTCGAGTTCGCATCGAAGATATAGGCATTATGCCGAGCATCCGTGTCGCTTCTGCAGAGTTGGCCCTGTTTGCTGCGGAGACGGTGTACGAAGCGGGCATTCCGGTAGTTGAGATCACCATGACCGTGCCCAACGCGGTCGAGGTGATTGCGCAGTTGACGCAAAACTATCCGAACTTCGTGGTTGGCGCTGGGACTGTGCTCGATACGGAGACGGCACAACGCTGCCTGGATGCCGGCGCACGATTCATCACCAGTCCCGGGCTGGTTCCCGACGTGCTGGATTTCACCTTGAAGAACGATGTGGCCGCCATCCCAGGCGCCTTGACGCCCAGTGAAGTGATTGCTTCGTGGAAGGCAGGGGCCGACTTTGTGAAGATCTACCCCTGCGCGCAAGTCGGTGGAGACCAGTACATACGCGCCCTGAAGGTCCCGTTGCCACAGATAAAGCTGATCGCGTCCGGAGGCGTCAATCAACTGACCGCGGCCAACTTCATATTCGCCGGCGCCGCGTCCCTGGGTATCGGATCGGAGCTGATGCCACGTCAGGCGCTCAAGATGCGCCAGGACCAGTGGATTCGCGAACTGGCGCGCAGATTTCTGGAGGCGGTTCGCAGTGCGCGCATCCACCTGGGAGAACTTGACTGAAATTGCGGAGTCGTAGAATGTCACACCACTTGTCGTCACATTTGCAAATCCCCATCGCAGCGGTCTTACTCTGCGCTATAGCGTGGCGCGCGGAACTGCACGCTCAATCAGCGCCCGCCCCAGCGGGAACCAGCACAGACCTGTTTGTGATGACTGGATCGGATATTGGCCGGCCGGGCCTTCTGCCGCGGGCAAATTACAACATAGGCATCGGCCACACCTTTGCCTTCCTGAAGAAGGACCCGTTGGGAGACGAGCTCACCTTCGGATACACCTACGAGAACAGCGGCAGCCACGGTTTTCTGCATACCAACTTTGGGGAGCACACGGAATCTGCCGGAGTGATGAAGAACTTCGCCCTGCCCAAAACCAATGTGGTTACCGGATATACCTGGATCCAGACTGGCATTACCAGCTACACCGGAAACTCTCACCTTGAAAATAGGCTGGACAGCGGAGTATCGCTCGGCGCAATTGTGCACTGCAATTACAACAGTTCAATCTGGATTCAGGAGAGCTACGGCAAGGTCGTCACCGTACGGTGTCAGCGCTTCCGCAATCAACTCTTCCGAGATATACGGTCCATAGGAATCGGCCGTGTCGATCAGGTTTACCCCTAACTCGACAGCTCGCCGCAGAGTCTCCAGTGCCGCGCTGCGATTCTGGGGCGGTCCCCACACGCCTTTGCCGGTAATCCTCATTGCGCCGAACCCCATGCGGTTAACGGTTAGGTCCCCAAGCTGGATGGTTCCGGCTGCCGACGCGGAGATTGGTTGTACGGTATCGTTCATGTGACGGATTCTACCTCTACAAGATGACCGTTGAGTGCGCAACGACGCAATGTATGGACTCGCCCCGGCGCCTGAGAATCCCGTCGTCCACTCCCTCTGCCACCTCAACATTGCAATCTTGGCTGCTCGCCCTTGGTGTTAGCAGTTCTGGCTTGGTGATACTTCAGTCTCCGCGACAGACCATGCGGAATCCGAATCAGGTTTCGTCCTAGTTAAATTATTGAATCTTGAACGCAACCACAATCTGTGAGGGCATCGCCGACGGGCAGACAATAACCAGGCCGTCCGGATGCTGGCTCCAGACCAGCTTTTCGCCGCTCCCCAGCATGCTCACCGACCGCACCGGCGCGCTCATCAGACCCGAACCGCTGCCCAGCGAGGCAATCGTCACCTGCGCGCCGGGCTGCGGTACCGCCAGCGCAAAGGCATACACAGAGCCATCCTTGCCGGATGTGAAGCGAAAGTCCGTAGGCCCGAACTGGAATTCTGCCATCACCCGTCCAATCTGGCCCGAGGGCAGAGTCCGCAGCTTGCCGCTCGCGTCGGTCGCGCCCTCGCCAAGCTTTGCCCAGGCCTTGCTGCCATAGATGCCTTCGCCGTTGATCTTCATCCATTCGCCGACGTCCTTCAGCAGCTTCAGGCTGCCTGCGTCCAGCGATCCGTCCGGCCGAAGCGACACATTGACCGCGTAGAGGCCATCGCGGGAGACCACCTCGAGCATGTAGAGCACCATCGCGCGGGCGCTATAGGTGAAGTTCGGCGCATAGAACCAGTCGCCCACCGCATTCTCGCCGATCCACACCTGGTCGGTCTTGATGCCTTTGGGAAAGCTGCCTTCAGATGTGTTGGCAACGCCACGCGTGCCGGAATGGAACTTGATGATGCTGATCTTGTCGAGGGCTCCGTGGTTGGCCAGAGAGCGATTGTAGAAGTCGGCGATGACGCGCTCGATAGCGTCGCATTTATAACCGGTCCCGGTCTTCTCGCCATTGAACGGCTGCGTCGTGTCTCCATCGGTATAGAAGAAATCGGGATCGTATTTGTTGATCACATCCATGATGCGCATAGACCATCGCGTGGTGTACCAGTGCGCATACGCCAGGTGCTCCTGAAAGATGCCCTTCTCTGGTCTGTTCTTCACATTGGCGACGTCCTTGTACGCGCGCAGATTGATGCCGTACAGCAGGCGCGGATCGTAGCCTTCCCACCACTTGCCCTTGCCGTCCGCCAGCGTCAGGTGCGCGGCGTCATAGGGTACGTCCGCCTTGTCCCCTGTGGTATCGCTGCCGAAGGCAGGCTGCCACCACCACCACGTGTACTCGTGATGGAACGATACGCCGTAGCGCATTCCGGCGGCTCGCGATGCCTTGGCCCACTCGCCCACGAGATCGCGCTTCGGTCCCATATTCACCGCGTTCCACGGCTGGTACGCCGAGTTCCAGTTGTCGAAATTATCGTGATGCACCCCCTGAATGATCAGAAACCGTGCGCCCGCATCGTGATAGGTTTGCACCAGCTTCACGGGATCGAGCTGCGTAGGATTCCACGTATGCAGCACGTCCTTATACCCCGACTCCGATGGATGGCCGAAGTCGCGGATATGGTTCTCATACGCCGGCGTTCCCGGCTGATACATCTTGCGCGCGTACCAGTCGCCGCTCTGCCCTGCGGACTGCGGCCCGAAGTGCACCCATATCCCAAACTTCGCCTCGCGCAACCACGCCGGGTCTCCTGGGTAATTCATATTGATGGAATCCCACGTTGGCTCGAAGGGCCCTGCCGCGATAGGAAAGTCCATCTTCATTTCGGCGAAGGTCGCTGGGTCCTGCAAGGTCAGCGAGTCCTCCGGCGCAAGCTGCGGCACCTCCGGAATCGGTTGCAGCGGCAGCATCTTCTGCGCCCACCCCGGCAATGCCCTGAAAAGCGGAAGGCCCAATGCCAACATCAGCCCGGAGAGAGAAAACCTGCGCCGTGTAGTAATCATGTCTTCAGAGAATATTCACCCCACTTTACTCTCCGCAACTGAAAGATCTCAGCGGGGCTATTGAGTCGGCTGGCTTTGGCTATCTTAGCCTGCACCTTCGCCCAACGCCCTTCTGTTTGGCGGCTCGCGTATCGACTGCCCAGCAACATAGGGTGCGCCGTATGGATCTTCCGTGAACTCGATTCGTCCAAGGTGGCCATGGAAGGGATGCACCCATGTCGAAGCACTTAGTCTTACTGTGTCAGCAACTTTCCAAAGTACAGACTGATGTGGCCCTTGTACTCCCCTTTGGCAACCGCCGGCTGCCCCATGGGACCACTGGACTTTGGACCCACGAACTTGCTGCCGATCGCCGGATGGCGTGCAGAAAGGAAACTCCGGCTTGCGGGAACGACGCGTAGGCTTGTCCAACCAGGCTCGAGGGCGGGATCTTCGGGGTGAAGATCTGCACGTAGATGGGAGAATCGCTGCGCTGGTCCAGCAGCGCGGTGATCGGGCCTTCCGAGGTATTGAGTTGCAGCCAGCGCACGCCTGCGTAGAAGCCCTTGAAGACCGGGTAGTCGAAGTGCTCTCCCGGTTTGAGATCGTCCGGATCACCGTCCATAGTGTTGTTGTAGGGCCTGTTCCAGACGTCGAGAGTGCCGCCGGCGAGGCGATTCTGATAGACGGGCGCGGAACCTTGGCCAAGGAACCGCATGCCTTTGACATTCGCTTCGGGGTAGTCAAATCCGATGCCGAAGTATTCCTGCTCACCGGTCAGCGTGTAGACGTAGTCGATGCTCCCTTTGAGAGCTGCCGATGGAATCACGTCCTCGTGAAAACCTATTCCGCACTGGAGGAACATGCCCACCATTAATCCAAAACTTCATAAAAGAACCCCAACTACACCAGTGAAAAGTGTTGCATCAAAGCCTGAATTCAAGCACCTGTTTACTCAGTTGACTCCGTATGCACCGGCGGTTCCGACGCCTGTTCAACCTGATCAGGCTAACGCTCCGCAGCGCAGCGTGCTTCCCGGAACATATCTGACGCTTGAACAGCCACCGATTCCCGCTTTCGACGACAATCCAGTATTCAATGAGTTTGGAGCAGCTAAGATTGTCGGCGTTTCCGCCGAGGTTCTAAAGAAGTGGCGACAGCGCAACATGGGGCCAGACTATATCCAGTACGGAGCGGCCGGCCCAGTTCGCTATGAGCGGAATGCCTTGATGGAATTTCGAGCTGCACACAAAGTCAAACCCGGGCGTAAGCGGTGACCAGCCAGCACGGCGTGCCAGTTTTCTTTGGTAACGCGGGGGTTAGGTGTCGCTCGGTGGTGTCGTCGAGACCTCTCGAAGCTGCACCGATCACTTTACAACTCCCCGCGAAGCAGGAATGGACGGAGCGTCAACTCTCCAAGGTTCGCCTGGAGGACCCCTCAGATGCGTGAAAAAAGGCTCTCAACAGCTTTTCAGCCAGAAGATCGAGCGGTGGTAAACAGGCCCGCCGAAACCTGCTCGTTACCGTTGGGGAGGCATCCGTCGGGTGCGCGGGAAGCTAGTGGGGGTGGAGAACGAGATTTGGCAGCCCATTTCCGTGCTATAGCGATTTTGCCTTGCTATAGTAAATCGGCGAAATATAGGCCACAAATGCGAACTCATGCGACAGATGCGACACATGAGAATCCGTATAACTAATTATTTTTGTTATATTTATTAGACAGTTCAATCGAATTGAGAAAATCTGGCGGAGAGAGGGGGATTCGAACCCCCGGTAGAACTTTTGGTCCTACAACGGTTTAGCAAACCGCCGCCTTCAGCCACTCGGCCATCTCTCCAACCCTCCCCGCAACTCGCTCTTGAGCGCGTGCCGGGATCTCCCGATTATAAACAGTTTCCCCAATCCCGCGTCATGAAGCAAGTCTCCCGTCCAGTTTTCTTTCCATCGCAATCTCACCCACGCCATTGACCTGGCTGCGCTTTTCCTCCTATTTCAGGTAAATTCTCCTCAACAGCAAATCTTCCCCGGAGGCCGGCGCGTGCGCAAACCAAACAGCAAGATGCGTTTGCTCCCGCTCGTCGCAGCCACCTATTTCATGGTAGCCGGTGGCCCCTACGGCCTGGAAGACATCCTCGGAGACGTCGGCTACGGACGGGCCCTCCTCCTCCTGCTCCTCATCCCGCTGGTCTGGAGCCTGCCCACCGCGCTCATGGTCGGCGAGCTGGCCTCTGCCCTGCCCCAGGAAGGCGGCTACTACTGCTGGGTGCGCCGCGCCCTCGGTCCTTTCTGGGGATTTCAGGAGGCATGGCTCTCGCTCGCTGCCAGCGTCTTCGACATGGCCATCTACCCTGTCATCTTCGTCCTCTATCTCTCCCGCGTCGCGCCCAGTCTCACCTCTGGGTCCCGCGCCACGCTCTGGGAGCTGGCCGTCGTCCTCGCCTGCGCCGCCTGGAACCTGCGCGGTGCCAAGTCCGTCGGCGAGGGCTCCGTCGGCTTCTTCACCATTCTGCTCGCCCCCTTCGTTGTCCTGGTCGCCGCCGGTCTCTGGAAGGGACTTTTTGCTCATACCACCAGCCTCTTTTCGTTAACAGACCACCTCCGCAACTCGCTCAGCTTGCTCCGCGCTCCGGTCGCCGCGCCCTCGCTGGCCGGTGCCATCTCCATCGCTCTGTGGAACTACATGGGATGGGACAACGCCTCCACCGTCGCCCAGGAGGTGGAATCTCCCCAGCGCAGCTACCCGCGTGCCATGCTGATCTCCGCTGCGCTCGTTGCCGCAACATATATAGTCCCGCTCGCCGCCGTCGGCATCAGCGGCGTCCCTGCCAGCCAGTTCACCACCGGCGCTTGGACAGACGCCGCGCGCGCCATCGCCGGCCCCGGTCTTCTCGGAACCATCCTCACCCTCGCCGTCGTCTTCGGAGGAATGCTCAGCGGCGCGGGTATGTTCAACGCCCTCATGCTCAGCTACGCGCGTGTGCCCTACGCCCTCGCCAAAGACGGCCTGCTCCCGCGCTTCCTCACCCGCGCCTCCTCTGCACGTCCCAACCGCGCACCGGTCCCATGGGCCTCGGTCCTGGTCTGCGCAGCCGCCTGGGCCCTGGCGCTTGGCCTCTCCTTCGAGCGCCTCATCTCCATCGATCTCGTCCTCTACGGCGCCTCTCTCCTGCTGGAGTTCGTCGCCCTCGTCGTCCTCCGCCTGCGTGAGCCAGCCCTCGCCCGCCCCTTCCGCATCCCTGGCGGCTTAACCGCCGCGGTGCTGGCTGGCGTCGGCCCCGCCATGCTTATCGCCTTTGCTCTCGTTGCGGCCCGCTCCCAACGCGTCGGCCCGCTGCCCGCCCTCGCCTTTGCCGCTCTGGTCGCATCCCTTGGTCCGCTCGCCTTCGGCTTGGCCTGCCGCGCCTCGTCCCCAAAATTTCCGCCCCCCTAACCGCCCAGCAAGATAACTCTGGCGCGTTGTGCTCTCATGGTGGTACAGTTCCTCTCTCTAAGCAAATCGGTCGCAGGCAGCCGGGTACGGCGTGGATCCTGTCAGGCGTAAAAAAATACTTTCGTGA
>Ga0181529_10004569_pt1 | contig 14906 bp, 10 predicted proteins | sample PEATcosm2014_Bin_36_FD_119763 | JGI IMG/M metagenome (GOLD analysis project Ga0181529, IMG submission 119763) | Peatland microbial communities from MTU Mesocosm Facility, Houghton, MI, USA - PEATcosm2014_Bin10_30_metaG | ecosystem: Environmental > Terrestrial > Soil > Wetlands > Peat | place...
CGTTCGAAATCCGTATCGCCGCCGATAGCGACACGCTGGAGGGCGGCAGGCAGGCGACTCGGGCGTTGCTGGGGTCGGGATATGCGCCTACGGCTTTGATCTGCGTGAACGATATTACGGCGGTCGGCGCGCTGCACGAGTTGCGCGAGCGCGGGCTGAGGGTGCCGCTGGATATCTCGGTAACGGGATTCGATAACGTGAAACTGTCGGAATTCTGTTATCCGGCGCTGACCACGGTGCACATTCCGCGGGAGCGAATCGGACACATCATCTGCGATGCGCTGGCGCCGGTGACGGGGAAACCGGCGATGATCGATTCGGAGATTCTGATTGAGCCGGAGTTTGTGCTGCGCGATTCCACGGGCCCGGCGCCGCCCGGAAGCGGCGCCTAGCTGGGGCGGTCGCCGGAGATTTCGGGCGACCATCAAACAAAGTCGGAAACCAGGCTAACCCCCCGCTTGACATTGTCTTTGCGGGTACATACGATAAGACTCTTGCAACCGTTTACAGCACCCTTTGCCTTCCTGCAGGCTGGGACCCGCCTGCTCTCCCTGTCGAGCGTTGACCTCGCGATCATCGTTCTGTATTTCATCGCCGTGCTGGGAATCGGCTTCTATCTGAAGCGGTACACCAAGACCGGTGAAGACTTCTTTCTGGCCGGCCGTGAAATGACGGCGTGGGTGGCCGGATTGAGCTTTCTGGCAGCGAATCTCGGTTCGCTCGAGCTGATGGGATGGGCCGGAGCGGCGTATCAATACGGCATCCTGGCGGCTCACTGGTATTGGATCGGCGCCATCCCCGCCATGTTGTTCCTGGCGATTGTGATGATCCCGTTCTATTACATCTCCAAGACGCATTCGGTGCCGGGATATCTCAAGCTGCGCTTCGGCGAGCCGGCGCGGGCGTTTTCGGCGATTTCCTTCGGTTTCATGACGGTGCTGATGAGCGGCATCAACATGTACGCCATGGCGCTGGTCTTGAAGGTGGTGCTGGGGTGGGACATCTCGGTGAGCATCTGGGTGTCGTCCATTACGGTGGCGCTGTACGTGGGATTGGGCGGGCTGCTTTCGGCGATATTTAACGAAGTTTTACAGTTCGTGCTGATCTGGCTGGGCGCGCTACTGGTGTCCATCATCGGACTGGTGGAAGCGGGCGGCTGGAACGGCATGGTGGCGCGCATCCACGCGAACTATCCGGGACAGGACTACACGCACATGTGGCGGACCTTGGGGTCGTTCACCGCCAATCCCATGGGAATCCACTGGGTGGGCATCGTATTCGGATTGGGCGCGGTGATTTCGATGGGCTACTGGACCACCGACTTCCTGGTGGTGCAGCGCGTGATTTCGGCGAAGGATCTGCGCTCGGCGAAGCTGGCCCCCATCATCGGGGCGGCGTTCAAGATGTGCGTGCCGTTCATCGTGATTCTGCCCGGACTGCTGGGTCTGGCGGTGCTTCCGAAGGGCTGGCTGGTGGGCGAGAACGCGGTCAACGCACTGCATCCGCACAGCTACAACGAAGTGCTGCCCATCATGCTGGCGCGCTATTGCGGACCGGGATTGCTGGGCCTGGGCATTACGGCGCTGATCGCCGGTTTCATGTCGGGAATGGCGGGCAATGTCAGCGCGTTCGCTACGGTGTGGACCTACGACATCTACCGCGCCATGTTCCGCAAGAACGCCAGCGATGCGCATTATGTGAGCGTGGGCAGGTGGTGCACCATTCTGGGCGTGCTGGTGAGCATCGGCACGGCGTACCTGGTGATGTCGTTCAAGAGCATCATGGACTATGTGCAGGCGCTGTTCAGCTTCTTCATTGCTCCGCTGTTCAGCACGGTGCTGCTGGGAATGTTGTGGAAGCGCACCACTCCGGCGGGCGGATTCTGGGGCCTGTTCGCGGGCACGGTATCCTCCATCGGCATGTGGGCGTGGGTCAAGCTGGACCCCAGCGCGATTCGATACATCGCCCTGTCGCCTTCGGCGAAGGATATGGCCGAGAACATGTTCCGCGCTCTCTGGTCGGGTATCATCTGCGCGGTAGTGACGGTGGTGGTGAGCCTGGTGACCAAGCCAAAGACCGATCAGGAACTGGTGGGACTGGTCTACGGCTGCACGGAGATTCCCAGCGAAGGCCATCTCAAGTTGCACCAGCGGCCGATTTTCTGGGCGGGTGTGGTGGCTGGCGTATTTGTCATTCTGCAAATCATTTTCTGGTAGGTGAGCCATGCAACGTCCGGGTATGATATCGATCTGGTTTTTTATCGGCGCCTTACTGTTGGCCTACGGAGTCCTCATCTGCGGCGCCGGCATCGTTGAAGCAATTTCTCCGTCGGCGGCAGCGGCCGCGCGGGCGGAAGCGAACCTCCACTGGGATGGCGTGGACAATCTGCATGTCGCCATCTGGTGGGGCGGCCTATTGATCATCCTGGGGGCGATTTATACCATCAAGTTCGCGCCGGGAAAGGGGAAATAATTTCATGAGCAACGGCAAGCGCGGAGTGACCTTCGGCGTGATCGTGGGGAACCGCGGCTTTTTCCCGGACCACCTCGCCAAGAGTGGACGGATTGAGATTCTGGCGGCGCTGGAACAGGCCGGATACGGCGCGGTCGCGCTGGGGCCTAACGACAGCAAACACGGAGCGGTGGAAACCCGCACCGAGTCGACCCTCTGTGCGGAGCTTTTCAAGAAGCACCGCGCAGAGATTGACGGCATCATCGTCACGCTGCCGAATTTCGGCGAAGAGCGTGCCATCGCCGATGCGTTGCGGCTGGCGGGACTGAACGTGCCGGTGCTGATCCAGGCGACTCCCGATACGCCCGGAAAGATGACCATCACCGACCGGCGCGACAGCTTCTGCGGCAAAATGTCGGCGTGCAACAACCTGGCACAGTACAACATTCCGTACTCGCTGACGACGCGGCACACCGAAGCGCTGGATTCGGATTTCTTCAAGCGCGATCTGGCCTGGTTCGCGGCCACCTGCCGCGTGGTCCGCGGTTTGAAAAATCTGCGGATCGGCGCCATCGGCGCGCGTCCGGCGGCGTTCAACACGGTTCGCTATAGCGAGAAACTGCTGGAAGGCGCGGGAATCTCGGTCGAACCCATCGATCTTTCGGAGATCCTGGGCCGCATTGCGCGCATGGCCGATTCTGCGCCCGCGGCGCAGGCCAAGCTGGAGCAGATCCGCAAGTACGTCTCCACCGACCAGGTGCCGCTCGAAGCCCTCGTCAAGATGGCCAAGCTGGGCGCGGTGATCGACGGCTGGATGGCGGAAACGCAGGTGACCATCAGCGCGGTGCAGTGTTGGACTTCGCTCGAAGAGTATTTCGGCGTGGTGCCGTGCACGGTGATGAGCATGATGAGCGAGAACCTCATGTCCAGCGCCTGCGAAGTGGATATTGTGGGCGTGGTGGGCATGCACGCGCTGCAACTGGCGTCGGAAACGCCCAGCGCGCTGCTCGACTGGAACAATAATTACGGTGACGATCCCAATAAGGCCGTCTGCTTCCATTGCAGCAATCTGCCGAAGCATTTCTTCCGCTCGACGAAGATGGATTTCCAGCAGATCATCGCCGGGACTGTGGGCCGCGAGAATACCTACGGAACGTGCGTGGGGCTGGTGAAGTCCGGACCGATGAGTTTCGCGCGGTTCTCGACCAACGACAAGGAAGGCCGCATTCAGGGCTATGTGGGCGAAGGCGAATTCACCGACGATCCGCTGGATACGTTCGGCGGCGCCGGAGTGGTCCACATTCCGCGGCTGCAGGAACTGCTGCGGTTCATCTGCCTGCACGGTTTCGAGCACCACGTGGCGGCCAATTTGGCGCCGGTGGCCGGCGCCGTCCGCGAAGCCACATCCCGGTACCTGGGCTGGACGGTGCATCAGCACAGCTAGGCGGGCAACCGCATGGTGTTTTACTTTCTTGCACCAGCCGCTCCCTCAGGGTCGCGGCTCCGATCAGAGCCGCGCGCGTCAGCAAGCGGTGTGAGGAATACCTGGAGGACCTCATGAGCATCGTAGCGGGTGTCGATTTCGGCACTCTCAGCGTTCGCGTCTCCATTTTCGACAGTGTACGGGGCCGCCTGGGAGCGGGCGTGGGCGAGTATCCGCTGTTCCGCAAGAAGGAAGATCCCGACCACGCTACGCAGAGCCACGCCGATCATATGAAGGCGCTGGCGGAGGCCACGCGGCTGGCGGTGGAGGCGGCCGGAATCGACGGCCACTCGATCGAAGCGATGGCGCTCGACACTACCGGCTCGAGCGTGATTCCCGTGGACGCCCACATGCAGCCGCTGGACGACTATTACCTGTGGTGCGACCACCGCGCCTGGAAGGAAGCCGCCGAGATCACCGCCGCGGCTCACCAACAGCATCTGGACGCCATCGATTGGTGCGGCGGCATTTACTCGTCCGAATGGGGATGGGCGAAGCTGCTGCACTGGCTGCGGCACAACCCCGGGAAGCGCGAGCAATTCGCCAGCGCCTTCGAACATTGCGACATGGTGGCGGCGGTGCTGTGCGGCATCGACGATCCGGCGCGGGCGGCGCGCAGCGTGTGCGCCATGGGCCACAAATGGATGTGGCGCTCGGCAGGCGGCGGACTGCCATCGGAGAGTTTCCTGACGGGCGTGGACCCGCTGCTGGCCGGCGTCCGCGAAAAGCTGGCGGGGCGCTACGAGACGTCCGACAAAATCGCCGGACACCTGACCGCTCGATGGGCCGAGACTCTGGGACTGCGCGCCGGGATCCCGATTCCGGTAGGCGCGTTCGATGCGCACTGGGACGCCATCGGCGCCGGCGTGCGCACGGGCGATGTGGTCAACGTGGTCGGCACGTCCACCTGCATCATGGCGATCGGCGAGAAGCCCGCGCTGATCCCGGGAGTGTGCGGCGTAGTGCCGGGGTCGATTCATCCCGGCTACGCGGGGATTGAGGCCGGTCTGTCGGCGACCGGCGATATCTTCGAAGCCATTGCGCGGCGCGCCGCAACCACGGTGGTGGAGCTATCGCGCGGGCTGGAGCAATATCGCGCCGGAGAGACGGGCTTGCTGCGCCTGACGTGGGATAACGGCGACCGCACGGTGCTGGTGAATCCGGAACTGGGCGGCGTGTCGCTGGGATGGCGGCTGACGCATACCGCGCAGGACGAGCTGTTCGCCGCTATCGAAGGCACGGCATTTCACACGCGCGTGATTTTGGAGCGGTTCGAAGAACACGGCGTAGCCGTGCGGCGGGTGATCAACGGCGGCGGCATTCCGCAGAAGAACGCGGTGCTCAACCAGGTGTACGCCAACGTGATGGGCAAACCGATCCTGGTGCCCAAAGGCGAAGTGACCAGTCTAGGGTCGGCGATTGTGGCGTTTCTGGCGGCCGGCGCGTTCCGCAGTATCGAAGAGGCGCAGGACGCGTTGTGTCCCGGGTTTGTAACAGTCGAACCGCGGCCGGCGGAAGCGGCGCGCAGCGCGGAGTTGTTTGCACTGTACCGCAAGTTGTACTTCGGGTTCGGGCAAAAGACTTCGGCGCCGGCGGCGATCGGCGACGTGCTGCCGGAGCTGCGGCGGATTGCCGCGCAGGCGCGGGTTCGAGCGTGAGAACATAGATACGATGCTGGAACCTCTGCGGGAAGAAGTCCTGGAAGCTAACCTGGAACTGGTGCGGCGCGGCCTGGTGATTTACACCTTCGGCAACGTCAGCGGGGTATCGCGCGAGCACGGACTGCTGGCCATTAAACCGAGCGGCGTTCCTTACGACAAGATGACGGCGGCCGACATGGTAATCACCGACCTGAACGGTAAGATCGTGGAAGGCACCCTGCGGCCCTCGTCCGACCTGGCGACGCACGCCATGCTATACCGCGAGTTCCCGACCATCGGCGGCATTGCGCACACGCATTCGCGCCATGCCACGGCGTGGGCGCAGGCGGTCCGCGAGATCCCGTGCTTCGGAACGACGCATGCCGACTACTTCTTCGGGGCCGTGCCGGTGACCGCGCCGCTGTCTCCGGAAGAGATTGAGTCGGAGTACGAAGCCAACACCGGCGTGGCCATCATCCGCACCATGGAAGGCCGCGATCCGCTGGGATGTCCGGCGGTGCTGGTGGCCGGCCACGCGCCGTTCTGCTGGGGCAAATCGGCGTCGGATGCGGTGCACACGGCGGTAATCGTGGAGGAACTGGCCAGTATGGCGTGGCAGACGCTGACCATCAATCCGGCCGCGGTGCCCATTTCGGAGTCGCTGCGGAAGAAACATCATTTCCGCAAGCATGGTCCGACGGCGAGTTACGGGCAGGTGTCGCAGAAGTAGGGAGAGTGAAGTTACATACTTCCTATACGCTCCAGTATTTTCCTTGAAAACTCGCGTCATCGGGTGTTTAATACCCTGGAGGGGAACTTCCGATGCCGTTCGAGAAGCTCGAGGAAAATGTCAAAGTCACTTGGGAACCATGTTACCGGCTGGCGCACGCGGCCATGCAGAAAGGGAAGCCCCCGGTTGGAACGCGCCTGGATCTCAAAGGGGAAGGTGATTCGGGGGCGCACGAGGCCCGGCTGGCTTCGCCGAACATCATGTTCGGAGCCAAGGTGAAGATTCAGAATCCGAACAAGGTTCCGATACAGGTCGGATTCACGCAGACTTGCTACTATTCCCGCAGGAATTGGTATTACAACTCGCCAAACAAGACCGTTCAGTCGGACCAAGTGGACGCGCCTCCGGTTTGGGACGGCCAAAGAGAAGACGTCGCACCGTGGTACGAACCGCCCGAGGACGTGAACGGAGACTTTGACGACGAAGTCTACTTCAATGACAGTCCGGGATGCCAATCTTACGCCGAAGACCCCCATCTCAGTCACTTTGCGGTGGCTTCGGTGTTCGATCCGATGGACCTGATCCTCCACCGCCCCAGTCTGTTTTTTATCGACGGCGAGGATAGCTTTCAGTGGTTCCTGGCGGTTTCCATCAAGGCTAAGATTCACACCCTCGACCAGATTTCCTGGTATGTCAAGTACGCTGCGGAGGTGGACCCGGACGCGTATGCCGTCACTCCGCTGATGGGCTCGGGCGCCTATCTGAATGTGAAGGGGCGCGATTGGGGCAACAAGGCGAAACTGGACGGTCCGGGATCGGAAGAAGCGACGACTGTGACGCGGACTACCTGGAACAAGGCGTCCTTGCCGCTGCAAGCCAAGGCGGTACTCGAGGAACGGCTGGTTATCTGACGGCGCGGGACCCTTTGCGGGCGTTGCTGCTTTATGCCAGTTCCGCCGCCGCAATCGGCAACTTGCGGATCCGCTTACCGGTCGCCGCGAAGATCGCGTTGGTTACGGCGGGCGCAATCCCCGGTACCGACGCCTCGCCGATGCCGCTGGGGGGCGCGCTGCTGGGCGTCAGATAGACCTCCACCTTGGGCATTTCGTCGATCCGCAGGACGTCGTAGTGGTTGAAATTGCCCTGCTGCACGCGGCCCTTATCGATGGTAATGGAGCCTTTCAGTGCGGCGCTCAGGCCGTAGACGATGCCGCTCTGGATCTGCTGTTCCACGCCCGCGGGATTCACCACCTGGCCGCAATCCACGGCGCAGACCACGCGGTGGACTTTGAGCTTGCCCGCGACCACCGAGACTTCCGCCACCTGCACGGTGAAACTGCCGATGTTGTTCACGATGCCGATGCCGCGTCCGTGGCCGGCGGCGAGCGGTTGGCCCCAACCGGATTTGCCGGCGGCCAGTTCCAGAGCGGCCAGCATGCGCGGCTGCTTGGCCAGCAGGCGGCGGCGCACTTCCAGGGGATCCTTCTTGCCGGCGACGGCCAGTTCGTCGAGGAAGCTCTCCATGAAAAACGTGTTCTGCGAATAGCCCACCGAGCGCCAATAGCTCACCGGAATTCCGGGATCCACGGCGTGATACTCCACCAGGACGTTGGGAATCGCGTAGGGCATGGTGCTGACGCCCTCCACGCCCGTGCTCGAGACGCCGTTGCGCAGGCCGCCGAAGGGCGGACACGCCATGCGGGCGTGCAGGACCACCGGCCAGCCATCGCCATCCAGCGCGCCGCGGAAATGCGTGTAGGACGCGGGGCGGTACAGGTCGCCCTGCATGTCGTCTTCGCGCGTCCAGGTCACCTGGACCGGCACGCCGGCGGCTTTGGAAATTTGTACGGCTTCGGCGACGTAATCGTCGGCGGCGCGGCGGCCGAAACCGCCGCCCATGTATTCGCTGTGGACCATCACCTGGTCGGCTCTCAACCCGGTGACGCTCATGCCGGCGCGGTGAGCCGCGGACGGCATCTGCGTAGGCGCCCAGATTTCGCAGGCGTCGGCGCGCACATGCGCCACGCAGTTCAAAGGCTCCATGGGAGCGTGCGCCAGGAACGGCACTTCGTAGGAAGCCTCAATCCGGCTGGCGGCGGAGGCCAGCGCGGCTTCCGCGTCGCCGTCCTTTTTCGCCACGGCGCCCGGCTGGTCCATGTGCTCCACGAAGCTGCGCGTGATCGCGGCGCTGTTGACCGACGCGGTCTTGCCTTCGTCCCACTGGATCTGCAGGGCGTTGCGACCCTGCATCGCCGACCAGGTATTATCGGCCACCACCGCGACGCCGTTCGAAATCTGCGCAATAAACTTTACGCCGGGGACGGCTTTCGCCCTGGTCATATCGAAGCTCGCCACCTTGCCGCCGAATACCGGACAGCGCGCCACCACGGCGTGCAGCATGCCGGGCACGCGGACGTCGATGCCGAAGATGGTGCGGCCGTCCACTTTTTCCGGCGTATCCAGGCGCGGGCGGGACTTCCCGATGACGCTAAACTGCACCGCCGGCTTCAGCGCGACGTTGACCGGCTTGGGCAGTTTTCCGGCATCCTCGGCAAGGGCGCCATAGGTCAAGCGCGCGTTGGTGGCGGTGTTGACCACCGAGCTGTTGTCCGCGCGGCATTGCGATTTATCCACGCTCCATCGCGCGGCGGCCGCCTGTACCAGCATCTCCCGCGCGGCGGCGCCGGCCTGGCGCAGCGGACCGAACGAACTGCGAATGCTGCCGCTGCCCACCACGCCCTGAAATCCGCCGTACGCGGGGTCGATGGGCGCGAACTCGGTGCGGATCTTCTTCCAGTCGCACTCCAGTTCCTCGGCCAGCAGCATGGCGAGCGACGTCACGGTGCCCTGTCCCATCTCGCCCTTGTGGATGATCAGCGTGACGGCATCGTCGGAGCCGACATGCACGAAGGCGTTCAGAGTCGCCGAGGAAACCGCCGCCGCGGCCGGTTTTGGCCATGGGAACGCTATCAGCAGTCCGCCGGCCGCGGCGGCGCCGGTCCTCAGAAATCCGCGGCGATCCAGCGACAAGGCGGGGCTCATTTCGCACCTCCGGCGCGCAGTTGCGCGGCCAGGTGGACGGCCTGGCGTATGGATTGATACGTTCCGCAGCGGCAGATGTTGTTGCGCATGGCCTCATCGATATCGGCGTCGGTGGGCGACGACGTCTTGGCGAGCAGCGCCGCCGCGGTCATGATCTGGCCGCTCTGGCAATAGCCGCACTGCGGCACGTCGGCCTCCACCCAGGCGCGTTGCACGGGATGGCTGCCATCGGGCGACAGGCCCTCGATGGTGGTGATTCGCTTACCCGCGATGCTGCCGACCGGCATCACGCAGGAGCGGATCGGCTGGCCATTCAGGTGCACCGTGCAGGCGCCGCAGAGAGCCATGCCGCAGCCGAATTTCGTTCCTGTCAAGCCGAGCGAATCGCGCAATACCCAGAGAAGCGGCATCGCGGGCGGAGCGTCGACGACCTGCGGCTTTCCGTTGAGAGTAAATTGAATCGCCATACCCAGTTTCCCTTCGAGTGCAGTAGATGAACTGAGTATACAACTTGGGGCGCAGCGGCACTTGCGGCTGGCCGAAACGAGGAATGTGCCGGACGTCACCCCGCGAAGGCCGGCTGGGCGGCAGCCCCGGAAGCGTGAGCGTAAGCGAGCGGCCCGAGCGACCGACGACACGACCTCTGTCCGTGATTGTTCCTGCGCAGGAGGCTGCGCCGCGCGGCCGGGCCGCTCGCTCACGCTCACGGTTCCAGGGCGCGGGAACGGGAGGCGGCGCTCGCCCTCCCCCCTTACCAGCTCAATTCGAACAGCGACACACCCTGCCGCGGAAGGCTGAACGACAACTCCACCGCGCCGGGCTTGCCATCCACCCAGCGCGGCGAGTCCATCAATTCCAGTTGCCCGGCGGCTTCCAGGCGGGAATACTGTTCGGGAGTGGGATTCTGCGGCGACCCCATCTGCTTCCACGCCCTGTACGCGTCGCTGTGGGTGTCGTCGATGCGGTAGTGCCGCAACAGTACGCGCGCGGGCGCGCCATGCACCGCCAGGCGCACCTCCGAGGCTGGCGCGGCGACGTCGTCATCGTGATAATTCCAGACCATGACGGCGATGCGCCGCTCGCCGCGCGTCGCCAGCGCGTCGATGTCGGGAGCCTGGCGCACGCCCTCGCGCAGAATCTGGTCGACGCTGATGGCCGCGCTGCTGTCCACGGCGATGCGATCGCCCGACATCAACCCGGCCATGCGAAACACGTTGAGTACCGGCTTATCGAGTCCGTTGCTGGCCAGCGTGCGGAACCCCTCGAAGTACGGCTGACCTTCGAACTCGAAAGCCCAGGTGAGCATGCCCTCGATATTGGCTTTCGACCGGTCGGCCAACTGCACAATGTTTTTCATCATGGCCGCGGTGTAGGAGGCATAGAGCGGCGTATTGCGATAGGCGTTCTGGGGATAGACGCGGGCCGAGCAGGCGGCGCACCCTTCCGGGTCGCTCTCGCTGAGGATGATGGGCAGAGCGCGGAACTTGGGGAACGCGGACAGAATCTGCAGACCGGCCGAGACCGCCGAAGCGTTATTTGAAATGCCCATGCGTACGTGGCCTTCTACCACGCGCGGACTGCCTTTGGCGTGGTAGCTGATGAAATCGAGGGGCGTGCCGGCGGCCTGGCAGTGCTCCAGAAACTGCCGCAGGAAGTTGCCGCTGCGGCCGGTAAGGCTGGGGCCGGTGGTCGCCGGTCCACCCACTTTCGCCGTGGGCAGCGCGCGCTTCACGGCCGCCGCAGTCACGTCGTAGAGCTTGTCGTATTCTTCGGGAGTGCCATGAAAATAGGAAATGTCCGGTTCGTTCCAGACTTCCCAATACCACTGCTCCACGGCCGCGCGTCCGTATCGCTCCACCGAATGACGCACCCACTGCTCGATCAGGTTCGACCACTTGTCATAATCCTTGGGCGGGTACGACCAGCCCACGTAATATTGGTCGAAGGACGCGCCGGGCGACCACACGGGCACGTACGGATCGGGACGGCTGGACAGCGCCTGCGGCGTGAAACCGATTTCCACGTAGGGGCGCGCACCGGCTTCCGTGTAGGTGTCGATGATCCGGTCGACCACGGTCCAGTTCAGCACCGGTTTGCCGGACGCATCTTCGGTGTACGCGTTGGTCGATCCCCACTTGAAGGCCGGCTTGCCGTCGCCCGTGGCCAGTAGGAAATGCGTGCGAATGTACGTGGGCGCCTGGCTGATGCCGGCGAGCTCGCGGACCAGCTTGCGGCCGTTGGCCATGTAGGTGTAGTTCGGCTCGTCGTAACCAAAGTAACGGAAAAACGGCCGAAAGGGCGCTTCCACTCTGGATGCGTCGACTTCAATCTTCACCGGCTCCTGCGCGGGCGCACGGGACGCCAGCAGGATCGCGCACATCGCCACGGCAGTTCGCATTCTTAGAATGTAACAGCAAGGCCCGGATGGCGCGTCCTTGCAAACGATAGAATAATTGGTACGTCAGTAGTTGAAGTACACAGGAAGTCTCCCGGTGTGTCAAGCCAGCCAGTCCGCGATTTCTCTCGACGCGGTTCGGCAGCAGGTGGAAAAGATCCTGGCCCATGGTCTCTTCATCCGCTCCGAACGCATGGCGCGATTTCTGCGCTTTGTGGTGCAACAGGCGCTCGCAGGCAAAGCCGCCGACTTGAAAGAGTACCTCATCGGCGTGGAGGTCTTCGATCGCCGGTCTTCCTACGATCCGCGAGTGGATCCCATTGTACGCGTGGAAGCGCGCCGGCTTCGTTCGAAACTGAAAGCCTACTACGAAAGCGCGGGACGCTCGGATAGCGTTTTGGTGGAATTTGTCTCCGGCAGCTATCAACCGCATTTCAGCCTGCGCTCCGCGGCGGAGTTGGCGCCGCCGCCACAACCGCCGGCGCGGCCCGCGCCCGATCCGGTGACCATCGCGGTGCTGCCGTTCGTCAACCTGAGCGCCAATTCGGAAGACGAGTACTTCAGCGACGGCCTGACCGAGGAACTTATTCACGCCCTCACCAAACTGGGTGAGATGCGCGTGGTGGCGTGGGACTCGGCGGCGCGCTTGCGCGGACGGCAGCAGGATGTGGCCGCCATCCGCCATCAGTTGAACGTGGGCACGGCGCTCACCGGAAGCGTGCGCATCGCCGGGCCGACGCTGCGCGTGCGGGCGCAGTTGATCGACACCGCCGATGGAGTCTACCTGTGGTCGGAGACGTTCGACCGGCAACTCGAAGACGTCTTCGCCATTCAGGAAGAGATCGCCCGCGCCATCGTCAAGACCTTGCGGCTGCAGCTTTCAGGCGGCGCCGACCTGGGCCTGGACAGCCGCGGACGCACCACGATCAGCGCCTACGACTGGTATCTGCGAGGCCGTCATTTCGGCCACCGCCGTTCGCCCGATGGCTTGCGCCGCGCCTTGCAGTGCTTTGAGGCCGCGGTGGAAGCGGACCCGTCGAGCGGTCTGGCGCATGCCGGGCTGGCCGACGCCTGCAGCGTGCTGGTGGATTACGGCCTGGCGAATCCCGATGACGTCATGCCGCGGGCTCGCGCCGCCGCGCTGCGCGCCCTGTCGCTGGCTCCCGACCTGGCGGAGGCGCACGTCTCGCTGGCCTTCATCCGCGGCCTGTACGAGTGGGAGTGGGAGGACGCCGAACGGCTCTATCTCCGCGCGTTGGCGCTGAATCCGGGCTACGCCTCGGCATATCACTGGCTGGGCACGGATCACTACGCCTTGACCGGCCGCTTCGAGGAAGCCATGGCGACCGTGGAGACGGCCATTGCGCTCGACCCGCTGTCCAGCATCATCCGCGAAGGACGCGCGTACACCATGATGCTGATGCGGCGTTTCGACGCGGCGATTGCCGCTTACGCCGAGATTCTGCGGACAGATCCCACGTTCTATAAAGCCTACACGTCGATGGGCCGCGCGTATGCGCAGCAGGGACGGTACGCCGAGGCCCTGGAGATGCTCGAAAAGGGCCGCTCCATGGCCGGCGACATGCCGACTATTCTCGGCGCCATCGGGCAAGTGAGCGGGCTGGCGGGCGATCGCGAACGGGCGCGCGGTCTGCTGGCTCAGTTGCACGAACAGGCGCGGCATGCCTATGTGCCAGGGACCTGTTTTGCGCTTATTCACCAGGGGCTGGGCGAACGGGAGCGCGCGCTCGATTGGATGGAGCGAAGCTGCGCGCGTCGGGAACTCCCCGTGGCCGCCTGCAAAGTGCATCCGGCCTACGACGACCTGCGCGGCGAACCCCGCTTTCAGGCGATACTGCGAACCATGCGATTGGCGTAGCCGGCGGCCGGCCCGGCCTTTGGTTTGCATCTCCCCGGCCTAATCCGAATCGCCTTTCAGACGAACAGCTTTCAGCGGGTGTCCCTTTGTGGGGCGGACGCACACGTCCGCGCGGGTCCCCCCGGACCCGCTCTACGCGAGGCTCCCAAATTCTCCATTACCGAATAGGCCGACCCGGGCGTAGGCGTCAAATCAGGCCCGACTGGACGGTGGCCTCGCACCTCAGCGTGGTCCGCCCTTCGCCAGGTTGCCACGAGTTGACCCACCACCCTCACCAGCCGACTTTTCATTCCATATCCGGCGCACTTCCCAGATCGCCGTTGATTGGCATAGGGGTCGGCGGGTGGCGCCCCGACGATCCCCGATCTTGTGATGCAGAGCTCTGGTGGTATTCGATGGACTTTGGATATTCCCGAAGGTCTTTATATGCGGCGCCGAGGCTACGCAGGGCGTCGGCTACTCGTCGCTCGTTGCCGCTCGCTCTGTTTCCCTTGGATTAAACTAAAGATTCGCCAGATCTCCCATGGCGGAGCCAATTCCGCCGCCATCGTTGATGCCGTAACAAAGATCCAAGGAGCGCCGGTAACAATCGTCTTCTGACGGTCACCCACGGATTCCGGCTTCATCGCAGGTCAGCGGTATGCGGCGGTCAGCGACGGCGTTGCTCCAGCACTGCGCGGATCTTGTCGGCCAACTCGTCCGGACCAAACGGCTTCTGGATGAACTCAGCTCCCTCCGCCAGGACCTCGCGAGGCTGGACGCTGTCGGTGTACCCGGACATGAACAGCACCTTGATGCCGGGTTGTACTATGGCTAGCCTGTCGGATAGTTCCCGGCCGCTCATATTCGGCATCACTACATCGGTCAACACCAGATCGGGGTGCTCCCGCTCGCAGAGCAGCAACGCTTCGCTGGCGCTGTCCACCGGCAGCGCCCGGTAGCCGTACGCCTTCAGCACAGCGACGGCATACCTGCGCACCTCTGCCTGATCCTCCACTACCAGCACGGTTTCCTTGCCCCCAAGCGACCGAACGCCTGGCGATGTCCCGGTAGCGGCGGCCTCTTCGGACAGCGCCGGCAGGTAGATCTTGAAAATGGTCCCCTTGTCCTTTTCGCTAGAGACATCGATATAGCCGCCGCTCTGCGTCACGATGCCCTGCACCATCGACAGTCCGAGCCCGGTTCCTCTGCCGGCTTCCTTGGTGGTGAAAAACGGCTCGAAAATCCGATTCTTCGTCGCTTCGTCCATGCCCAGCCCGGTGTCGCTCACCGCCAACATCACGTAG
>Ga0181529_10004570_pt1 | contig 14906 bp, 11 predicted proteins | sample PEATcosm2014_Bin_36_FD_119763 | JGI IMG/M metagenome (GOLD analysis project Ga0181529, IMG submission 119763) | Peatland microbial communities from MTU Mesocosm Facility, Houghton, MI, USA - PEATcosm2014_Bin10_30_metaG | ecosystem: Environmental > Terrestrial > Soil > Wetlands > Peat | place...
GAAGCTCGAGGAATTCGCCTGGATCATCCCCCATCAGGCGAACGCGCGCATCATCCAGGCCGCGGCCAAGCGGCTCGGCGCCCCGGAAGAGCGCTTCTACATGAACATCGAAGAGTACGCCAACACCTCCTCGGCGAGCATACCCATCGCCCTCCACGAGATGAACGAGAAGGGCCTCCTCAAGCGGGGCGACCTGCTCATGCTCCTGGGCTTCGGGGCGGGGCTCACCTACGGCGGGGCCGTGCTGCGCTGGTAGGGCAGCCAATAGCGCGAGGCCGAGCCGATAAGGATTGCCCGCTCCATCCGCGACAGTGATCACCAAGGTCTTTAAGCGAAGCGACTGGCCCACCGGTATGCCCAAGGTAACCGTGGCCTGTGTGTTCGCCGCGCCCACGACCGAGCTCGTGTTCATCTGGACCGCGATGGTGGTGGTGGCCACTGCCGTCCCTAGGGCGAGGGTCGGAGGAGTCATGACCTCTCCGCCGAGGTCGATGGTAAAGCTGCTGTGGAGGATCGTAGTGCCTGCGCTATTGACGCTCCCTTTGCTGAGAATCACGTTGGTGTCGCTATGGTGCCCGTTCACGTCGTAGGAGATCGGGTTCACATGGTCGGCGATCGCCAAGATATTGGTGGAATAGCTCGTTTGAGTGCCTAGATTGGAATTAATGAAGATCTTCCTCAACCGTATGTAGAGGGTGTCGCCCGAGTTCCACGTACCGGTATCGACCAGGGCATAGGCCGTCGTCCCGGTGACGAGAGGGGTAGTGTTGCCATAAAATTCGATGTTTCCGCTTTGCCAAGCTCCCTGCACGCCGCCGGCGGGCTTCACCGCGTACTGGGCCGCGTAGGCGTAGGCCGAATTGTACGTGAAGCTGACGTGGAAGCTCGTAGCGCCGGAGTTGTAGCTGCTCGTATTCCCCAGCGTCGTGTCGATAGCCAGGTCGGGCACGGGCGCGGAGGAGCCCGACAGCGTAGAGAAGCTGAGGCTGGAGAAGAATGGATCGCTGGTCGTGCAATCGGGGCCGTCGACGACCTTGTAGGTCACGGTATAGCGCGTGTCGGCGGCGAAGGCTGCGGCCGGGGTGATCGCGAGGGTCGCGGAGGCGGCCCCGGCGGTCGGTCCAGTGACCGTCGCGGCCACCCAAGGTGGCGGGGACGGGCGCGCTGAAGGTGAGCACGATGGGCGCGGCAGTGGCCGGATTGTCGGCGGTCTTGCCATATTGATCGCTCGCGCTGGAGCTGAGCAGCTGGAGGGTCATATAGGGGTAGATTCCAAGGGTCAGGACAACGGACTGGGCCATCGTCGCCGCGGATCCTTCGTACCCCAGTCAGAACGCGTTCGGGAAGCAGAGCCGAGCGAGGCCGCCCTTGCCGGCGCCGCCAGGCATCTTGCCGAAGGTGAAGACTCCGCTCGCGGCCGTCGTCGTCGTGAGATAGCCGGCTGTGGTGAGGCCCCGGTTGACGGAACGCAAGTCGGATAAAGCAGGCCGCCGGGAAGAGGCAGCGTGATGACGCTTCCAGCGGGGACCGGGACCAGTGTGGCGTAATTGTTGTTGCCAATCTGTTAGAGCGCGCCCGTGATCGGGTCGCTGATGCGAGGCAGGTTCACGGCGCCCTCGTTGATCGCATCGGTCAGGTTGGAGCTGATGGCAGTCGCGTTATCGCCCCTGAGCGACTTCAATGTGGGAACGCCGACCTCGAAGGTCCTCACCATGCTGCCGATGGTGGTGAAGCCGGCTATGGGGGCGCCCGAGTCGTCGACGACCTGGGCGGCCGCATGGCCGATGACCGTGAATGCGCCGCCGTTGACGCTGACCGCGGCGCCGCCATTGGCCTGTTGGCAGGCCATCGGCCCGAGCAATAACAGAATGGACAGCGGCGACATTATGATTTCCAGGCAATGGAAAAGGCAATATTAAATTTCAATTGAGACTGCGCCTTGAGGCCTCCTAGGTGCTCAATTCGCTCGGGGAGAGGAGCGGCGGCCGAATCTTGACCTCTTCGCCAAGGAGCGCGAGAATGTCGCGTCGCCCACGAGGGCGAGGACGGAGCGGACATGGCCAGGACGGCCCCTGAACGGATCGCGACACCCGATACTTCGCCCCTGGCCGCGGCCGAGCGCCGCCTGGACGAGCTCGCCGCCGCGGGCGCCGGGCCCGAGGAGCTCGAGCGCCTCATCGTCGCCGTCTTTACCGAGCGCAATCGGACCATCCGCAACACCGACTTCCAGCGCCTCGACCCGCGCCGGGTCAGCGAGGACTACCTGAAGCCCCGCGCCGAGCTCTACCGCTTCGTCGTCACGCGCTGGATGCGCATGATCTTCCTGCCCTCCCTCAAGCCGCGGGTCGCCAAGGAACTCTTCGTCTTCGGGCTGGGCCGGCTCTTCTCGAGCTACAACGACATGGGAGTCCAGCACTGCACCGACGTCGACCTCAACATCGTCGCGGGGGACGGCCTCGGCAAGGCCGACCTGGACTGCCTGGCCTCCGGCCTGGAGAGTCTCAAGCGACGACTCTACGAGACATTCGGCATAGTGCTGGAGGTGGATCCGGCCTACACCATACTCAAGTCCAAGGAGGTCGCAGCGAGGCTCGTACACGGGGACGAGGAACTGCGCGCCGCCAACCTGCGCTTCTATAAGAGCAACGAGAAGACCATCACCGTCATACAGGACGAACCGGAGATTCGGGAGGGGCTCTTCTCCCTCGTGCGCGCCGAGCCCGACGCCTCCATCTTCGAGAATTTCCTGGGCTTCAAGGGCAAGAAGCCGAGCTACGCCAAGCTGCGGCTGCTCACCGAGCCCCTGCCCATAGTCGCCGAGGGCGGCGAGAGCGTCCTCGCGGGCTCCGTGATAGGCTCTCGGCCCTTCGAGGCCTACTGCCGCAGGGTCCTGCCCCCCGGGCCCTTCCTCTCGCCCCCCGACTGGGTCTTCTCCATGAAGTACTTCGTGAACCGAGTCTACGACTACGTCGGCGCGATGCTCTGCCAAGGCCACGGCCTCGAGGCCATAGGCTTCGACGAGAGCGCGCCCGAGCTCGGCATGGACCCCGACTACCGGTTCCTGAGGAACGCGCACAAGCTCATGCTCTACCTGCAGGAGCTCATCACCATCGTGATCGGAAGCTTCGGCGGCGCGCGCTGCGACTTCAGCTACATCTCCCGTTCCCGCTTCCTCCGCTTCATGGAGATCAACGGCGACAAATTCCGCCGCGACTTCGAGGGCATGGTCCTCGGCGGCGACCTCCTCCTCATGAGCGAGAGGAAGGACTTCCTGGCCTTGGAGCGCAAAATCGCCGCCAAGTCGCAGGACCGCTACCTCGAGCTGCGCAACGGGGAGCTCAGCAGGCTGCCCCCGAGCTTCGCGTACGAGATCGTCCACCGCGACGACCACTGCGCGAGGATACGGGTCCCCTACTCCTGGTCTGACCTCGGCTTCTACGCCTTCACGCGCATCGCGGCGAGGATCGGCCGTATCGTCGATACCCGCCTCGTCCCGCGCCTCCCCTCCTTCGGCATGGGGAAGGAGGCCTATCGCGCCTACGTCGAGGGCCTGGGCGGCTGAGCATCCGCGGCAGTACCTTCATCCATGCTGGAGGCGCCGCGATATGTTCTCACGCTCTGCGGCCTTGGCCCTCTTCCTCTCGGTCCTCGCGCCGCTCGCGGGCATGGCGGGAAAGGCGGCGGCCCAGGTCCTGACCCTCAAAATAGCAGCCAACGTCCCGCCCAACAGTCCCTGGGACATCGGCCTCCTGCGGTTGGCGGCCGAGTTCGACAGGATCTCGGGGGGCAGGGTCAGGCTCTCCTTCCCGCAGAGCGCCCGGATGGCCAGCGAGGAGGACAACATCAGGAGGCTGCGGCTCGGCCTGGACGGAGCCATGCTCTCGTCCCAGGGCCTCGCCGAGATCTATCCCGACAGCCTGGCCCTCTCCCTGCCGGGCTTCATCGGCGACGATGCCGAGTTCGACGCCGCGCTCAAGGCGGTCAAGCCCCTCATCGGAGCCAAGCTCGCCGATCGCTATGTCCTCCTCGCCCTGTCCAAGGGCGGATGGATCCGATACTTCTCCACCTCGCCCATCCGCTACCCCGCCGACCTCGCGGGCCTTCGGATATCCATCGATCAAGGCAACGACAGGGAGTCGCGGCTCCTGGATAGCATGGGCGCCCGCCTGGTCCCCGGCTCCATCGCCGACTTCCTCCTCCAGATCGGCTCGGGCTCCGTCGACGGGATCTGCCAGAGCCCGATCTACATCGCTGCCCTCTGGTTCCAGCTCAGGGGCAAGCTCAGGTACATGAGCGAATTCAAGGTCGCGCCCTTCGTGGGGGCCATGGTGGTCGACGCCTCGAGCTGGGAAAAGGTGCCCGAGGAGCTCAGGCCCGAGCTCGGATCCGCGGTTCAGGACATGGCCGACAGCGTGGGCCGCGAGACCTCCGCTCTGGAGGCCGAGGCGATCGCCTCGATGGACGGGCTAAAAGTCGAAAGCGAGGGCCCCGACGCGGCGCCGAAATGGGCGGAAGCGATCGCGAGGAGGCGAGAGAGCCTCATCGCGCCCATGTTCTCCGCCGAGATGCTTCAGGCGATAGACGGAGCCCTCGCGGCGGCACGCGCCTCCAAGAGCGAGCGGAAGAGCGCGGAGATCAGCCCGCCTTCGGCTCCGGCCACTCCCGAGCGATAGCGCTCGCGACCGTATACGCGATGGTGCGAAGGAAGGACTCGGCCTCCTCGCCCCACCACGAGGCGTCGCCGGCCGCGCGGAGGCCGATGACGCCCAGCCTTTCGCTGGCCTCCTCGAGGGGCACGAAATGCCATTCCGAGCGGGGCGCGAGCGGGCTGAACCTCCCGGCCGCCTTTCCCTCCTCGAAGGCGAGGCGCGCCGCTTCCTTGGCATTCTCGTCGAGGGGCTCCCAGCCCCCCTCCGGCCGCTGCTTGAGCGATCCGCCTGCGTCGCGCAGCATGAGGACGCATTCCACGCCGAAGGCCTCCTCGATCGCGCGTGCGCTCGTCTGGACCATGGAGCCGAGGACGCTGGCCCCCGCCAGGGCGGAGGCGAGGGAGCTGAGCCGGGAGAGACGGGCCTCCCGCGCGGCGAGGAGGCGCTCGCTCGCCCTGAGCCGCCCCGTGAGCCAGCCCGAGCAGAGGGCGACGAGGAGGTAGAGGCCGAGCATCAGGACGTCCTCGGTCCTCGAAATGCTCAAGGTGAAGCGGGGCGGGATGAAGAAGAAGTCCCAGGCCAGGGCCGAGAGGAGGGCGGCGAGGAGGACCGGCCAGCGGTCCAGGACGAGGGCCGTCAGGCTGATGGCCGCGAGGTAGGTGATCGCGGCCGCCCAATAGCCGGCATAGTCGGCGAGGGCGAGGTTGAGGCCAGTGACGGCCGCGATGATCACTATGGCCGCCGCGTAGTGGCCGAGCCCCTCCCCGAAGCCCTCGCCGAACCTTGCGCGCCCTTGCGCCGAGGCGCGGGCCTGGACCGTGGACCGGCTCCGCCCCAGCGTCACGACGGTCGTCGACCCCCTGCCCGCGAGGAGACGATCGGCCATCGAACGCGCGAGGAGCCTCGGCCTTCCCCGGCCGACGACTATCGTTCCGGATCCGCGCTCGGCGGCGGCCTTGGCGATGCCCTCGGCCGCGTCGATGGCGGGGACGGAAGTCAATTTCGCCCCGAGGCCGCGAGCGAGGCGCTGGGCCTCCGCCAAGGCCTCGCCCTCCTCCCGCCTCGGCCTGCGCCCGGTGTCCACCGTCAGGCACTCGAGCTCGAGGCCCGTCTCCCCGGCCAAGGCCTTGCCCGCTCGGACGAGGTCCTGGCCCTCGGGCCCGTAGCCGAGGGCGACGATGATGGGACCGCTCTTTCCGTCAGGCACGTCATTCCCCCTTTGGCGCCGAGGAGAACTCCGCCTTCGTCTCCAAGAGCGCGTTGAGCGACACCACATTCACCCGAGGCGGCCCGACGAGGGTCGTCGCCTGCCCGGCGGCCCCGCGGATCTCGGCGTCGAGGGCGGCCCTGGCCACGGGGCCTAGGCCACGGGCGGAGGCGACGAGGTCGGCTTGGGCGAGGGCCGCCTCGAGGCTAATGTCGGGATCGAGGCCCGAGGCCGAGGCGTAGAGCATGTCCGCGGGTGCCGGCGCGCCGAAGCGCGCCCGCCAGGCGGCGCTCCGATCCGAGACCGCCTTGGCGAGATCGGAGCTCACGGGCCCGAGGTTGGAGGCGCCCGAGCCGACGTAGGCGTAGTCGGTGGCCGAGGGCCTCGCCTGGAAGAATCGCGGGGACAGGAATTTTTGCGCGAGCAGGGTCGATCCCCGGACCTCGCCATTCATGACCAGGAGGCTGCCGTTAGCCTTGGCCGGGAAGGCGAGTTGCGCGATCAGGGTCACCGCCGCCGGGTAGATGACCCCGGTGAGGACCGTCATGCCGAGAAGGAAGGTGATCGATTTCGGTATCTTCTTCAGTGCGTCCATGGTTCCTCCATCACGCCCAACCGAGGGCTCGGAGCAGCAGGTCCAGTATCTTTATGCCGACGAAGGGCGCGACGATTCCGCCGAGGCCGTATATCAAGAGGTTCCTGCGCAGGATGCGCGAGGCCCCGGCCTTGGGATTGAACTTGACTCCGCGGAGAGCGAGCGGGATCAGGGCGATGATGATGATGGCGTTGAAGATGACGGCCGAGAGGATGGCGCTCTCGGGCGTCGCCAGGCGCATGATGTTCAAGGCTCCGAGGAGGCTTCCCGTGGCCTTGGAGGCGTAGAAGCCGGAGAAGACCGCCGGGAGGATCGCGAAGTATTTCGCCACGTCGTTGGCGATGGAGAAGGTGGTGAGCGAGCCGCGCGTGATGAGGAGCTGCTTGCCCACCTCCACGACGTCGATCACCTTGGCGGGGTCGTTGTCGAAGTCGATCATGTTGCCGGCCTCGCGGGCGGTCTGGGTGCCCGAGGCCATGGCGACGCCGACGTCGGCCTGGGCCAGGGCGGGGGCGTCGTTGGTCCCGTCGCCGATCATGCCTACGAGGTGGCCGTTCCTCTGCTCGGCCCTGATCGCCTCGAGCTTGCTCTCGGGCCTGGCCTCGGCGACGAAGTCGGAGACCCCGGATTCCGCCGCGATGGCGGCCGCGGTGAGGCGGTTGTCGCCGGTGATCATCACGGTGCGGATGCCCAGAGCGTGCAATCCCGCGAATCGCTCCTTGATGCCCCGCTTGACCACGTCCTTGAGGTGGATCACGCCGAGGACACGAGCGCCGACGGAGACCGCGAGGGGCGTGCCCCCGGATCTGGCTATCCGCTCGCAGGCGCTCGCGGCGTCCTGCGGCAGCTTCCCGCCTCGCTCCTCGACGAATTCCTTGACCGCCGATAGGGCGCCCTTGCGGATAGCCCGAGCGAGATCGGGCTCCTCGCCCTGGGCCGCGGGGAAGTCGATGCCGCTCATCCTCGTCGAGGCGCTGAAGGGCACGAAGACGGCCCCCGGCGCCGCGGCGCCGGAGACCGTGGCCTCGCCGTCTCGCTTTCGGACGAGGGCGACGATCGACTTGCCCTCGGGCGTCTCGTCGGCCAGGGAGGCCGCGAGGGCGGCGGCGGCGAGCTCGGTCTCGGATACTCCCTTGGCCGCGATCAGCTCCGTGGCCATGCGGTTCCCGTAGGTGATGGTCCCCGTCTTGTCGAGCAGGAGGACGTCGATGTCGCCCGCCGCCTCGATCGCCCTTCCCGAGAGGGCCATGACGTTCTTCCGCATGAGCCGCGACACGCCCGAGATGCCGATGGCCGAGAGGAGGCCGCCGATCGTCGTGGGGATGAGGCAGACGAGGAGGGTGACCAGCTTGAGGATCGACAGGACGTTGGGCGCCTTCGATTCGTTCGCGATGTACTGCGAGAAGGGATAGAGGGTCACGACCGCGATCAGGAAGATCATCGTGAGGCTGGCGAGGAGGATGGTGAGCGCGATCTCGCCGGGGGTCTTCTGGCGCGTGGCGTTCTCGACCATCAGGATCATCTTGTCGACGAAGCCCTCCCCGGGATCGGCCGTTATCCGGACGACGATGCGGTCGGAGATCACCCGCGTGCCGCCGGTGACGCCGGAGCGGTCGCCGCCGGCCTCGCGGATCACGGGGGCCGACTCGCCGGTGATGGCGGACTCGTCGACGCTCGCGACGCCCTCGACCACCTCGCCGTCGCCCGGGATGAGATCGCCGGCCGCGCAGACGACGAGGTCGCCCGAGCGGAGCTCGGAGGATTTCACGTCCCTCGTCCTGATCGCGCCGCTCACGAGGTGGGCGGTGATGGCGTTGCGCATCGATCGCAGCGAGTCGGCCCTGGCCTTGCCCTGCGCCTCGGCGATCCCTTCCGCGAAATTGGCGAAGACGAGGGTGAACCAGAGCCAGGCCATGACCTGGAGGGTGAAGGAGCTCGGGGGACTGCCTCCTATCCATTCCGCCCCCGCGATGACCGTGCACAGCAGCGAGCCCGCCCAGACGACGAACATGACGGGATTCCTGATCTCCACGCGGGGGTCGAGCTTCGTGAAGGCGGCGCCCGTCGCCGCGAGGAGGGTCTTCTTCGATATGCCGAATCCGGGCACTTCGCTCTTTTTCACAGCGTCACTCCGATCGTCATGAGGAAATGGTCGAGGATCGGCCCGAGGGTGAGGGCGGGGAAGTGCGTCAGGCCCGCGACGATGACCACGACCGAGAGGAGGAGGACCCCGAAGGTGCTGGTGTCCGTCTTGAAGGTACCCGCCCCCGGGGCGGCGGGCTTCTTCGCGGCGAGGCTCCCCGCCACGCCGAGCATGGGGAATATGACGCCGAAGCGCCCGATGAGCATGTCCGCGGCCAGCGTGAGATTGTAGAAGGGCGTGTTGACCGAGAGGCCGCCGAAGGCGGAGCCGTTGTTGCCCGCGCCGGAGGTGTAGGCGTAGAGTATCTCCGAGAGGCCGTGGGGCCCCCTGTTCGCTAGGCCGGCCAGCCCCGCCGGCAGGGAGAGGGCGACCGCGCTGAAGGCCAGGATGAGGAAGTTAGGCGCTATTATCGCCAGCATCGCGAGCTGGATCTCCCTCGACTCGATCCTCTTGCCGAGGTACTCGGGGCTCCGGCCCACCATGAGCCCGGCGATGAAGACCGTGATCAGGACGAGGGCGAGCATCCCGTAGAGGCCCGACCCGACGCCGCCGAAGACCACCTCGCCCAGCATGATGTCGATCATGGGGATCATCCCGCCCAGGGGCGAGAAGGAATCGTGCATCGAGTTCACGGCCCCGCAGGAGGTGATCGTGGTCAGGACCGCGAACAAGGCCGAGTCGCTCTTGCCGAAGCGGGTCTCCTTGCCCTCCATGGTCCCCCAGCCCTGCTCCGAGCCGACCGCGAAGAAGACCAGGGCCGCGAGGAGGAGGAGCATGACCGCGAAGATCACGCGGCCCTGTCCCTTCTTGCCGACCATCCGGCCGAAGAGGAGGGGAAAGGCGATTGGGATCAGTATCTGCGCTATGACCTCGACGATGTTGCTGAACGGCGTGGGGTTCTCGAAGGGGAAGGCCGAATTGGGGCCGAAGAAGCCGCCCCCGTTCGTGCCCAGGTGCTTGATCGCGACCTGGCTCGCCGCGGGCCCCAGGGGGATCAAGTCTTGCTTGCCCTCGAGGGAGAGGGCGCTCACGTAGCCGGAGAGGCTCTGGACGACTCCCTGGCTCGCGAGGACGAGCGCGAGTGCAAACGCGAGAGGCAGCAGGATGTACAGCACCGTCCTCGTCATGTCGACCCAGAAGTTCCCGATGCCGGGCGCCTCGCCCTCGGGATTGGCCTTGTGGGCCGCTACCCCGCGGATGATGGCGACGGCGACGACCATGCCGGCGGCGGCGGAGAGGAAGTTCTGGACCGCGAGGCCGAGGGATTGCGAGAAGTAGCTCAGGCTCGCCTCTCCCGAATAGGCCTGCCAGTTCGTGTTCGTGACGAAGCTGATCGCCGTATTGAGGGCGAGATCCCAGCTCATGCCTGGAAATTTCTGCGGGTTGAGCGGCAATAGGCCCTGTCCTACGAGGATCAGGAAGAGGAGCGCAATCGAGGCGAGGCTGAAGGCGAGGAGGGAGAGGGCATATTTCTTCCAGCCCATCACCGCCCCCGGGTCGACGCCGACTATCCTATAGAAGGATCTCTCGACCGGCTCGAGGAAGCGCAGGGGCTGTCTCTCCCCGGAGTACACGCGCGCCATATATGAGGCGAGGAAGGGCGCCGCGCCTATGGCCACGACGGCCACGATCGCGATTTCGAAGATGTCCTGCGGTTTCATTACGCCTCTCTTCTAGAATTTTTCTGGCCTGGCCATCGCATAGGCCAGGTAGCCGAGGAGGAGGACGGATAGGACGAGTCCGGCGAGAATGCTCAGCTCCATGATTCACCTCTGGCGTCATCCTACTGATGCCGAGGCCGATGGATAATAAAGGCGCCGTTCAAAGGCCGCCGTTGCCGGTTAAGGGCCTATTAAAATCGGGCCCATGGCGCGGGTCCGGGGCGTTTCGGCCTGGACGCGCCGCCCGGTGGGGCCCTAGAATCGGGGCATGAACGAAGAGAAGCGGCCCGATCCCGACGAGCTCCTCGCACGCATACGCGAGACCGAAGGCGGCCTCTCGCGGGCCGGACTGAAGATCTTCTTCGGCATGTCGGCGGGAGTGGGGAAGACCTACGCGATGCTCCAGGAGGCGCGATCGGCCGCGGCCCAGGGCATCGACATCGTCGCGGGCATCATCGAGACGCATGGCCGACCCGAAACCGAGGCGCTCGTGGCGGGGCTCGAGCTCGTCCCGCGGCGATCGATCGAATATCGGGGCATACTCCTCGAGGAGCTCGACCTGGACGCCCTCATAGCGCGCCGTCCCGCGATCGCCATCGTCGACGAGCTCGCCCACGCCAACGCCCCGCTCTCGCGCCACGTCAAGCGCTGGCAGGACGTCCTCGAGCTCCTGGACCGAGGCATCTCGGTGTGGACGGCGGTCAACGTCCAGCACATGGAGAGCTACGCCGACGTCGTCGAGGAGCTCACGGGCGCGCGGGTGCGCGAGCGCGTGCCCGATACCGTCTTCGACCGGGCCGACGAGCTGCGCCTCATCGACATAGCGCCCGAGGACTTGATCCATAGGCTCGAGGAGGGCTCGATCTATACGGGCGACTCGTCCCGCGCCGCCATCGAGAATTTCTTCAGGCCCAAGAACCTCGGCGCCCTGCGCGAGATAGCGCTCCGCTTCGCCGCCCGCACCGCCAGCCACCGCCTCACCGACTACGCCCGCGCCGAAAAAGGCTCCTCCTCCCAGGCGCCATCCTGGGCTCCCTCCTGGGCGAGCCTCGGGGAGCGGATCCTCGTCGCGATCGGTCCCGCCCCCGGATCGGCCTACCTCGCGCGATGGGCCAGGCGGACGGCCTACGCCCTCAGGGCCGACTGGACGGCCGTCCACGTCGACACCGGCGCCCCCCTGAACGACGAGGACAAGGCGAGGCTCGAGGCCAATATCTCCCTGGCCCGCAAGCTCGGGGCGGAGGTCCTTGTCGTGCCTGGCGCCGACGTCGCCGAGGCCGTCATCGAGACCGCGAGGGCCAAGGGCGCGTCGATGATCGTGGTCGGCCGCTCGGGCCTGTCGCGCATCGGCTCCGGCCTACGGCGCGCCAGCGTCACCGACCGCATCATGCTGGACGCGGCGCCCATCGACATAGCCCTCGTGCAGGACTCCGGGGCCGCCCCCGCGAGGCGCAGGCTCGAGCGCCTCAAGCGCGCCTTCGAAGCCCCGCCGCGGCAGTACGCCCTCCTCGCCGCCTCCTTCGCCACCCTCGTCCTCCTCGCGGAGCTCCTCGTCCCGGCCCTGGGCTACAGGAGCGTGGCCCTCCTCTTCCTCGCCGCCGTCCTCGGCCTGTCCTTCGTCGCCCGGCCCGGCCCAGTCGCCGTCCTCGCCCTCCTCAGCGCCCTGGCCCTCGATTACTTCTTCATCCCGCCCCTCTACAAGTTCGCGATCGCCTCCCTGGAGGATTGGCTACTCTTCGGCGTCTACTTCCTCGTCGCCTTCGTGACCGGCTCCCTCGTCTCGCGCGTGCAGTCGAAGGAACGGCTCTTGCGCGAGCGCGAGGGCGCCGCCTCCTTCCTCTTCGGCGCCGCCCAGCTCCTCTCCGAGTGCGGCTCCGTCGAGGCCGCCGCCGAGGCCGCGGCCCGCCTCGCGGAGGAGCACTTCTCGACCGAGGCCGCGGTCTTCGTCGACGACGGCGAGGGCAGGCTCGACCCCGCACCCAGGGGCAAGGCCGCTCCGCGCGTCGACGAGCGCGAGTTCGACGTCGCGGCCTACTGCTTCTTCGAGCGATCGATCTGCGGAGCCCAGACGGACACCCTGCCGAGCTCGGAGCTCCGCTACGTCCCGGCCTCGGCGGGGGAGAAGGCCTCGGGCGTCATAGGCGTCGTCCTGCCGGCGGAGAGGCTGTGGACCCGCGCCGAGGACAACCTGCTCCAGTCCCTGGGGCGGACCCTGGCCTTGAGCTTCGAGCGCTTCCGCTCCGAGGCGAGGAGCCGCAAGGCGATCCTGAGGCTCGAGTCCGAGCGCCTGGGCGGCATCCTCCTCGACTCGGTCTCGCACGAGCTTCGCACCCCGCTCACGACCATCACCGGGTCCTTGAGCGCCCTCAGGGACGACGCCCTCGCCGAGAGGGCCGAGGCGCGGCGCGCCATCCTCGCCAACGCCCTGGACGCCGCGGACCGGCTCGACGGCATCGTCGAGGACCTCCTCTCCTTGAGCCGCATCGAGTCGGGCATGCTCATGCTCGATCGGCGGGCCGTCGACCCGGGCGAGCTCGCGCGCTCGGCGATCGCGCGGGCCGGGCCCGAGCTCGACGCCAAGCACCTCGAGCTCTCCGCCCCCGAGGAGGGCGGTCCGGCCCTGGTGGACTCGAGCCTCGCGGCCCGGCTCGCGGCCAACCTCCTGCGCAACGCCGCCCGCTACTCGCCGCCCGGAGCGCCCATCGCCTTCTCCCTCGAGGCCGGGCCTGCGGGGCTTCGCATCGATGTGCGCGACCACGGCCCGGGCCTGCCCGAGGACGAGCTCTCCTCGCTCTTCGCCAAGTTCAAGCGGGGCAGGCTCGCCAAGGGAAGCGGCCTGGGCCTCGGGCTCGCGATCTGCCGGGGGATAGCCGAGGCCCACGGCGGGAGCATTCGTGCGCGCAACGCGGAGGGCGGGGGCCTCGACGTGGAGGCCTTCCTGCCGAGCGGCGCGGGCCCGGGCGACGCGGGGGTCGGACCGTGAGGCGCCTTCTCGTCATCGACGACGAGGCGCAGATCCGGCGCCTCCTCGAGATCGCCCTCTCCAACATGGGCTGGGAGGTCTTCTCGGCCCCGACGGGGCTCGAAGGCCTCGAGGCGGCCAGGGGCGCCAAGCCCGACATCATTCTCCTCGACCTGAACCTCCCCGACATGTCGGGCGTCGACCTCCTGGCCCGGCTGCGCGAATGGAGCAGCATCCCCGTCATCGTCATCTCGGTGCGCGACGCCGAACGCGACATCGTATCGCTCCTGAACGCGGGGGCCGACGATTACGTGGTCAAGCCCTTCTACACGAACGAGCTCGTCGCCCGCATCGAGGCCGTGCACCGCCGCCGCATGCCTGCCCGCGAGCCCGTGTTCCGGACGGGGAGGCTCGAGGTCGACGCCGAGAGGCGCGAGGCCCGGGTCGCGGGCGAGCTCGTCCGCCTAACGCCTACGGAATACGCGGTGCTCGACATGCTCGCGCGCTTCGCGGGCCGGATCGTGACGCGCGAGAGGCTCCTCAAGGAAGTGTGGGGCCCGGCGGGCGAGGCCGAGGAGGGCTCCCTGCGGGTCTACATCAACTCCCTGCGCAAGAAGATCGAGGCCGATCCCTCGGCGCCCGAGCTCATCGTCACCGAGGCGGGCGTGGGCTACAGGCTGGAGACGCTCCCTCCGGCGCCGCCTCTGGCGAGCGAGGGCCGATAAGCTCAGGGGAGCCGAAGCTCACGCGACGCGCCCGGGATAGCCCTATCGGGAGCATCAGCGTTGAAATCCATGAGAAATCCGGTATTCCAAATAGAGGAAGGAGGGACACACGATGAATACAGCCGCGACCACCCTGCACTATCATGGGATCATCATTCGCCAGAGCCAGACTGACAAGTCGATTTTCGCCGGGTTGAAAATCATCGGGAAGAAAAGAGTCTTGGCGGGGTTGATCACCCTCTATAAGGTCGAGGCAGGCCAGGATTCCCTGGACACCCTCATCTCCTCCCTTCAAGGCAACATGGCCACCCGTCTCTTCCTCCGCAAGATGGAGTTTTATGCGCATTTTTACCGGGAGGAAGAACTCGTCGCGGCATTCAAGAGAAAGGTTTTCCATATGACCCCGAGCTTGGATTCGTGGGGCGAAGCGATATCCTACGGGAAATCGATCGGGATAAGGCCCGCGCAACTCGATTTCAAGCCCTGTCGAGTCGAGGACGAGACGTACTGAGCCTTCGGTTTTTCGGGTCGGTGGCTAGATCTTGTAGCGCGAGATGATGCCCCGGAGCTCGCCCGTCGCCGAGTCGGTGGCCGCGTTGTCCGACTTCAGGTGCTCGCTCGCCGACGAGACCTTCGCTATGCCCCGAGACAGCTCGCCGACCGCGTCCTCGATGCTTCTGCTGATCTGGCGCAGGTCGGCCACCGCCCGGAGCATCTCCTCGTTGCCCTGCCGCATCTCCTCCGAGCTCTGCCTGACGGAGCCGGTCGCCTCCTCGATCCGGTCCAGCGAGGAGGAGACCGACGAGCCGCTGGCGATGGTCTGGGTGGCGAAGTCCTTGAGGCGCTGGTTGTGCCGGTCGGAGTCTATGACCGAGCCGTGGATCTCCGAGAAGGAGCGCTCGACGGACTCCGAGTCTCGGACGATGGCGGCGATCGAGCCCAGGACCTCGCCGAGGTTCTGGGC
>Ga0181529_10004571_pt1 | contig 14904 bp, 11 predicted proteins | sample PEATcosm2014_Bin_36_FD_119763 | JGI IMG/M metagenome (GOLD analysis project Ga0181529, IMG submission 119763) | Peatland microbial communities from MTU Mesocosm Facility, Houghton, MI, USA - PEATcosm2014_Bin10_30_metaG | ecosystem: Environmental > Terrestrial > Soil > Wetlands > Peat | place...
CATGGGCGGATCATCAGGCCCTTTCAATGGAAGCCGACAAAGAAAAAGGGCTCCCACGGAGCGCAAGTTCCATTAGAGCCCTTTCTTTCTTAACCTGGCTCCAGTTACGCCGACTCGTTCAACAAAGCTTCCGCCGCGCGCAGATCCGTGATGAGCACGTTGACCCAACCGCCGCGCAGGGCTGCCAATGTGGCGCGCACCTTCTTGCGTCCGCCTGCCACCGCCACCACGCGGCTCACGCGCTTCAGCGCCGCGGCTTCAATGCCAATCACGCGCTGCATCAGCGGCGACTTGATGAACTCGCCCTGCTCGTCATAGAAGCGGAAGCACACGTCGCCCACCGCGCCCTGCTTCATCAACTCATTCCTCTCCTCGGGCGAGAAGACGTTGCCGGAAGACGAAAGCAGCCGCGACGGCTCCATGGAACCGATGCCCACCAGCGCCAGATCCAGATGCTCAAACAGCTCCGAGGCCTCGCGCACGGCTGGATCGCGGGCCAGCACGCGGCGCGCCTCAGCCGAGCCAACCACGCCGGGCGCCTGCAGCAGTACGGGGCTGGCCCCAATCGAGGCTGCCAAGCGCTGCGCCAAATACATGGCCTGATGCTCCACGCCGGCCACACCCACGCCGCCCAGAATCTGCACCACCTTGCCTCCGCGGCAATAGTCGCCGGGCTGCAGCGCGTCCACCATGGCAAACAGCGAGCGGCTCCACGACGAGATGCCAATCGTAGTGCCCGGCTTCACCGTGGTCTCCAGGAAGTAGGCCGTAGCCGCGCCCAGATCGCGCACCATGGGTTCTTCCTCGTTCGGGCACTCCACCACCATGGCGTCCTTCAGCCCGAAGCGCGCGATCAATTGATCTTCAATGTCGGCAAAGATGCCCGGCGGCGTGGTCACGCTGAAGCGCACCAGGTTGGCTTCACGCGCCCGCTTCAGCAGCCGGGAGACGGTGGACTGGTGGATCTGCAGCCGCTCCGTAATACCCTGCTGGCGGATACCCTGCACGTAGTACATGCGCGCCACCTTCGACATCAGGCGTAGTTCATCAAGCCTAGACATGGCTCTCATTGTTCCACAGGAAATCGAAGATTGCAAAAATATCTCTTACTGCATGAAGATGCCGGGTGTCGGAACGTGCACACCAGAACAACAAAAGACTATCGCGCGGCCAGTTTCTGAGAACCGCAAAAAATCTAGAAAAAATAGAAATCAAGATTACGGCATCCTGCCCTCCTGCGCAATCGCTGCACAAGAGGGCAAGAGGAAAAAGTAACAACCTCCGCACCCGGAGGCCGGAGTTACAGCAGCGGGGGTAAGCCCACGGGACGATTGTGGTGGTGCGTGCTCCAGCCCAGATAGCGGCTGAAGGCCTCGGCCACCGCGGTTGCGGAGTAGCTGCGGCTCATGGCCGTGTGGTGCTCAAATCCACCCTGGCAGATCACGTGCAGCAGCGATTGCAGATTGGGCACCATCACCACGGCCTTCATGCCGAAGGTATTCAGTGGATCGTCGGTAAACTCGCCCTCGCCCACATAGGCGGTAATCTTGCCCGCTGTGTCGTCGGTGCTCACGCGGCCAAAGGTCAGGGGACCAGCCGGTGTGCGCCCTTCCATGGCACCGTAGGTATTCTCTTCGCCCAGCGTGGTGCCTAGAATCGGCGCGGTTGCAATGCGCACTTCCGAAGCAAAGTCCTTGGCCCAGTTGCCGCAATGGAAGAGCACGCACTTATCGGGATCGCCCGCGTAGTTGTTGTTCCAGTCCACGAGGGCGGAGGGGGTGCCGCTAGCCAGCTGCAGCGCGTACATGCCCACCACGCCGGCAATGTCCACCTCGCAGGCCGAGGGCAGCATGGCGTGGCTCATCATGGACATGATGGAGCAGACGTTCACGCCGTAGTTCTTTTGCAACGAAGACCAGCACTGGAGTGCTGTAGCGGTGAGCGAGAGCGACTCCATCCAGTCGTCCACCACCAGCGCGTACTTGGCCATCTTGACGAGTGCTTCCACCGGCACGGCAGAGGCATCGGCATAAGCGCGGATGCGGTCCACGCGCTGCTTTACGCGCGCATCGTCGTGGGCAATGCGTCCGGCGTCGCCCAGAATCTCCGACATGTCGATGGTGTTGATGGTGATGCCGGAAGCCTCAAAGAGCTTCTCGCTGTAGCGGGTGGTGTTGAAGGCGTTGGGCCGCGCGCCCACTGCGCCAATGCGCGCGCCCCGCAGGCCGCGCACCACCTTGCAGGTACTCACAAAGTTGAGCAGGTCTTCGCGGAAGCGCGGATTGGAGATCGCCACGGTGTGATCGCGCGTGATGGTGTACTTGATGCCGTACTGGCGCAGATTGTTGCACGCCGAAATCTTGCCGCAGAAGGCATCGCGGCGGCGGTCCAGGCCGAACTGATCCAGATCGTCCGGACAAGCCTGTACCAGCACTGGCACGTCCAGTTTGCCCAGCCGCAGCGAGTCTGCCACGCCCTTTTCGTCGCCGAAGTTGGGCAGGCAAACCAGCACGCCATCGATCTTTGCGGAGTTGTTGCGGAACAGCTCGCCGCACTTCTGCGCATCGCCCCAGGTCTCCACCGCGCCCAGCTTGGACTGCTCGGGCGTGAGCCACACGGGATCAATCGAGAGTTCGGCAAAGAGTTTGGTGAGTTCGCGGCGTGCTTCGGTGATCAGCACGTCAGGAAAGAAGTCGCGGTTGCCAAGAATGACACCGAGCGTTGCAAGTGTGGTCATAGAGATTCACCTTATTCCAATAAGTTCGATCGTTGCCGTGTGCGCAGGCTCAGGTTACATGCCGCGCGAGAAAATGCACATGCCGCAACCGTGCGGCGCGATAAAAAGCTAGAGACGCGAGTAGGTGATCAGCACCAGCCCCACCAGATAGCAGACAAACATGGCTCCCAGCAGCTTGGAAGTGCGCGGCGGGGCCGCGGCAAATTCTTTCCACACCAGGACGCCCCACAGGATGGCCACTACTGGAGCGGCGTTCGAGAGCGCGTAGGATACGGCAGGTCCCGCGGCGCCCACCGCGATAAAGCTGGTGGAAAGCCCCAGACTCCAGATGGCGCCGCCCAGCACGCCCGTAAGGTGGGTGCCCGCGCTGCCCTTGAAGTATTCGCAGAAGAACACCGGCTCGCCTTCAACCGGCTTGTGCATGAAGAAGACGTTGAAGACGAAGCTGGTGAGGAAGGCGCCAATCGCGAAGAACAGCGCGGCCGTCAGCGGCATCAGTTTGCCCGTGCCACCGGAGACAAACGCCGGGTCGATGGACTTGACGGTGAGCGAGTAGAAGAAAGCAATCAGCAAGCCGGCGGCGACAGAGAGAAAAATGCCTTTGGCGCTGGGCTTCTTCACCGCGCTCACCAACTGGCTGTAAGCCTTCATGCTCAGCCCAATGGCCACCGCGATGACTGCTACGCCGATCCACAAAAATTTGGAGTTACCGGGATTGGTCCCGCCGTTGAGCACCACCAGCATGAAGCTGAAGACAATGCCCAGCACCCAGGCAATGCCGCCGCCCACCGGAAAGCCCACTGCCATGCCGGCCACGGCAATGGCGGCCACCAGTAGCAGGTTGCCCGCGTTCCATACCGCGCCGCCCAAGAAGGCCCAGCCAATGCTGGCCAGGTCAGCCTGGGCAAGGTCCGCAAGAAACGGCCGCCCTGTGGAACCAAATGTGCCCAGCGTGAACGCAGCCAGCACCGAGGTGAGCAGCAGGCCCGTAATGAAGTCCCAATAGAAGAGCTCAAAGCGCCAGGTGCGTGCGGCCAACTTTTGGGTGTTGGCCCACGAACCCCAACAGATCATGGTGAGGATGCAGAGCAGAACCGCAACCGGATAACTGGAGATCGTAACCATCGTCAACTCCTGCGTGGCTCAAGCGGCGCACGCCATTAATCTGGGTAAATTAGTTCGCGGTCTATCAGCCTGTGGTGAAAGTCGAAAATGCGGAAAACCACACCCCAGGGGCTAAAGCCCATCTTTTCATTTCAACCAATTACGGCACGACTAAAGTCATGCCCTGACACTTCTCGTCAGATGCTGCACTTTCACCACAGACTGCTATGCCTCATGGCGCAACCTTGCGCGACGAACCGCCAGAGCCCATCCCGCGCATAGATGCTCGCGTTCCGCGCGATCCATGGCCGGAGAGAAGGTTTGCACGTCGTTGGGCAATGTGGCAAGCTCATCCATCGACTGGAACCAGCCCAGCGCCAAGCCACCCAGCAACGCCGCGCCACGGGCTGACAACTCTTCCTGATCGGAGCGGTACACGGGACGGTCCAGAACGTCGGCCTGCATCTGCATCAGCGCGGTATTGCGGGTTGCGCCGCCATCGGCCAGCAACGCAAGTAGTTCTACCCCTGCAGCCTCTTCCATGGCCCTCAGCACGTCCGCCACCTGATACGCAATGGCGTCGGTTGCGGCGCGGGCCAAGTGTGCTGCGGTGTGCGAGCGCTCCAGGCCTGCCACCAGTCCGCGCGCTTGCGCATCCCAATGCGGTGCGCCCAGGCCCACCATGGCCGGCACAAGAAAGAGCCCCGCTGCATCGCTTACCTTTGCCGCCAGCGCCGCCGCATCCTGTACCGGATGTGCCAGCCCCAGAAACTCTCCTACCCACTGCAGGGCAGCGCCGCTCATCGCGATGTTACCTTCGAGAGCAAAGCGAACCTCGCTCTGTGTGGACCAGGCAACGGTGCGTGCAATTTTTTTACTGGTTTCTACGAGCGTTGGCGTCAGCATCATCAGCGACGAGCCGGTGCCGTAGGTGGCCTTCACCGTGCCCGTCTCGTAGCGGCCATGGCCCACCAACGCAGCATGGGAGTCGCCAATCATGGAGACAATCGGTACCCCGGCCAACTCCGGAATCGTTGTGCATATGCCAAAGACGCTCGATGAAGGCTTGAGCTCAGGCAATGCTTTGCGCGGAATACCAAAGAGGGCGAGCATCTCATCGTCCCAATCGAGCGTGGCCAGGGAGAGCAGGGCAGTGCGCGAGGCGTTGGTGTGATCGGTGGCATGAACCGTGCCGCCGGTTAGGTTGTAGAGCAGCCACGCGTCCACTGTGCCCAGCAGCACGTTGCCCGCTTCAGCAGCGGACTTGAGCTTGGGATCTTCTTCCAGCACAAACGCCCACTTGCTCGCGCTCACCAGCGGATCAAGCGGAAGGCCAGTTACGGCCTGGATGCGCTCGCCGTGGGCGGCGATGCGCTCGCAAACCGGAGCCGAGCGGCGGCACTGCCAGGTGATGGCTGGAGACAGAGGATGGCCAGCAGCGGCTGCGCCTGGCTCGGCGCGTTGCCACGCGATGGATGTCTCTCTTTGATTGGAGATGGCGATGCCGGCGATGGATGTGGCGTGAATGGCTGCATGCAGGGCGCATTCGGTGGCTACCTTCACCACCGATGTCCACAGCGCCAGCGGATCCTGCTCCACGTAGCCGGGCTTGGGCTGGAAGATCTCAACCGGCGTCGTTGCCTTGAAGACAATGACGCCGCGGTTGTCGACGAGCAGGGCTTTGGTGTTTGTGGTTCCCTGATCAATGGCGAGAAGCAGTGAGCCTTGCATGTGTCCCCCAAGCGGAACGGGCTTATTGCACAAGCTCCAGGGCCGCGGCTTCCATTCCGTCCGCGTTCAGCCTGAAGTGGTTGAGTAGGAATTCAATATTGCCTGTCGGCGCAAACACGTCCGGCAGACCCAGAATGCGCATGGGTGCGGGATGATGCAGTGCCAGCACTTCGGCAATTGCTCCACCCAACCCGCCGGCAGCCAATCCCTCTTCGGCACTCACAATACCGCGTGTGGTACGGGCGGCGTCAAGGATAGCTTCAGTGTCCAGCGGCTTCAGCGTGGAAATATTCAGCACCCGCGCTTGAATGCCACGCGCGGCAAGCCTATCAGCAGCTTCCAGAGCGCGGCAAACCAGCACGCCGTTGGTGGCAATGGTCACGTCGTTGCCTTCGCGCATCACTACCGCTTTGCCAAACTGGTATTTGTAGTCGGCCGGGAGCAACTGCGGCACCGGCATGCGCGCAATGCGCAGGTACATCGGTCCCTGGTGCTCCAGCGAGTAGCGCATCACGGCCGCGGTTTCAATCGGATCGCAAGGCACAATCACCGCCATGTTAGGCAGAATGCGCGTCCACGCCTGGTCTTCAATGGAGTGGTGCGTCGGCCCCAGTTGTCCGTAGGCCATGCCTGGCGACATGCCGCACAAGCGCACGTTCGACTTGGAGTAGGCCAGATCCACCTTCACCTGCTCCATCGCGCGCCCGGTCAGGAAGCACGCTGCGCCGCACACATAGGGCACCATGCCGCCATTGGCCAGACCACAGCCCACGCCCACCATATTCTGTTCGGCAATGCCCACGTTCACAAACCGCTGCGGATAGAGCGCCTTGAAGTTCTTCAAATTGGCGGAAGACAACGAGTCATTGATCACCGCGCACACGCGCGCATCGCCTGCCGCCATTGCCTCAAGCGTTTGCGCATAGGCTATGCGGCAATCGTAGAGCTTGGGCTGTGCGGCTGCTTGCGCGGCGCCCGTCAAAGTCGAATTGCTCACCAGTTCACCTCCACGCCCAGTTCTGCTTGCGCAGCATCCAGTTGCTCGCGGGTGGGCACACCGTGATGCCATGCGGGCTTGTTCTCCGCAAAGCTCACGCCCTTGCCCTTGATCGTGTTGGCGATAATGCAGGTGGGTTTGCCGGGCTCCACAGGCAGATTGTCGAAGCGCTCCAGCAGGGCCGCATGATCGTGCCCATCCAGCTCCACCACCGCGAATCCAAATGCCCGCCAGCGCTCGGCCAAGGGCTCCATGCGCTGCGTGTTTTCGGTAAAGTCGCCTTGCTGAATGCGGTTGCGATCCACGATCACAGTCAGGTTGTCCAGGTTGTAGTGTTGGGCCGTCATGGCCGCTTCCCAGTTGGAACCTTCCTGGAGTTCGCCATCGCCGGTCAACACAAACGCCCGCCAGCTTTCGCCGCGCATGCGGGAGGCCAGGGCAGCGCCTACCGCAATCGGCAAGCCGTGACCGAGCGGTCCGGTGTTGGCCTCAACGCCGGGCAGCTTGTTGCGGTCCGGATGGCCGTTCAGCATGGAGAGCGGCTCCATGTGGGTGCGCAACTGGGACTCGGGGAAGAATCCGCGCTTGGCGAGTACAGAATAAAACGCCGCCGAACAATGGCCCTTGGAGAGGATAAAGCGGTCACGGATAGGCCACTGCGGGCGGGTGGGATCGATGTTCAGAATGCCGCCCAGATACAGCACGGCCAAAATGTCAGAGGCCGAAAGGTCGCCGCCCGTGTGTCCAAGCCGGGCGCGATGGGTCATGGTCATAGCGCTCAGCCGGATCCAGTTGGCCTGGTAGCGGAGCGTGTCGATCTGTGGAGTGACGAGAGTCTCGTCTTTTCCAGAGTCGTTCATGTGGGTTCCGTTCCTTGTCCCATGAAGCGTTGGCCGCGGGTCGCCGGAGCGGGGCGCGGCAGGGGCCCAAAGCCGATTTGGCAGACGATCCTGCCGATGGAAGCCGGCCAAACTGCGCGGGACGCCGCAGCCTGGCCAGCCATCCGAGATCATGGGTCCAATTGCAAATTGATACTAGCGAGCCGAAAAAAAAGAGTCAACATAATGTTTCCTATCTGCATTTTTATGTAGACTGGGAGTTGTCGGGGTCCGTATCTTGGAACCTGTTGCGGAGTTTACCTGCGAAGTGTGCATCTGGGAGTGCACGCGGCCGCCAGAAAAGCTCCAAAATATTCCGTATACCGGAACGGGATCTCTGCCGTCTGGGGCGGCAGCATCGCGAGGACAGAATTATGGAGATTGTGATCCATCGCAAAGCCACGGGGAGACGTGGGGCTGGTGGCGCCGATCAGGCCACCGATCGCAACGAGTCGCAAACCGTGCTGCGCGCTTGCGAAGTCTTGAGGGCCTTTCAGCACGTAGGCGAAGAGCTCTCGCTGGCCGCCGTCATGGACCGCACCGGATTGCCCAAGACCACCGCCTTCCGCCTGCTCCGTACCCTGATTCATGGGGGCATGATCGAGCGCGCGACGGCGGGCGTTTATCGCAACAACTTTGGCGCCGTCAACGAACGGCCCTGGCGCATTGGCTTTGCCACCCAGGGAGAGACGGAGTTCTCCGGCGAAGTGTTGCGCAGCGTGCAGGCCGTGGCTGCCCGTGAACGCGTGCGCCTGATTACTGTGGACAACCGCTACAGCGCCCGGGCTGCGCTGCGCAACGCTGATTTGCTCATCCGCGAGCGCGTGGATCTGGTGCTGGAGTTTCAGACCTACGAGCGGGTGGCACCCATGATTGCAGAAAAATTTCTGGCCGCGCAAATTCCCGTCATCGCAGTGGAAGTTCCGCATCCCGGCGCAACCTTCTTTGGCGTGGACAACTACCGCGCCGGCTTGGTGGGCGGCCGGGCGCTGGCACGATGGGCACGCGAGAACTGGAATGGCAAGGTGGAGCAGTTGGTGCTGATGGAGCTGCCCATCGCAGGTTCGTTGCTGGAACTGCGCGTCTCGGGCATGATCGACGGCCTGCGCACGGAGCTGCCCGGCATTCTGGACCTGCCCACCGTGCGCCTGAACGGCCGCGGCAACTTTGAGCAGGTGCTCAACGAGCTGCGCAAGTATCTGCGCCGCAGTGGTACACGCCGCACCCTGGTGGGCACCGTCAACGACATCTGCGCCCTGGCCGCGCTGCGCGCCTACGAAGAAGTTGGCGCATTGCAGCAGGTGGCCGTGATGGGCCAGAACGCGCTGCGCGAGGTGCGCGACGAGCTGCGCCGTCCCGGCACACGGCTGGTGGGCTCCGTGGCGTACTTCCCGGAACGCTACGGCGAAGACCTGATCTCGCTCGCGCTCGGCATTCTGGGGCGCAAGCAAGTGCCCGCCGCGGTGTTCGCCAAGCATCAGCTGCTCACGCCCCGCAACGTCGACCTCATCTACCCGCTCGACAGGCCTCTGGCTCCGGCTGCGATGCCCACGCCCAGCGCCATCGGCCGCGTCCGGATGAACATGGAAACCGACCCCATGCGCAGTTTGCGCGCACTCTCAGCCTAAGGAAGCTCTCCTGTTGGTGTACAACTCTGGGTGCCCCAGGTCTCGATCCTGAGACCTGGGAAGCCGAGATGCCAATGGTAGAGAAATCTGGGTGCCCCACCCTCGCGACGTACTTGTTTTTGTCGCTAGGGTGGGATCGAGAGAGTCGTCCGAAAACACCCGCAGCACGTAGGATAGTGACCAGCAACGGTGCGTCCGCTCATCTGCGAGCGCGCTCCTGCTTTCTTACCCAAGAGAGGACCGAAAAAATGCCTCAAGAGAAGCTGTTCTCCCTCCGCCGCCGCGATCTGCTCAAGGCGGCTGGACTGGCCGCGCCTGCCGCGGCATTGCAGTCGTTGTTGCCTGGTGGTTTGCATGCTCAAACCGGAGCCCCCGCCGGCGCTCCCGATGCCTACGCCAAGGCCAAACCCGACCTGCCCGGCCCTGTGCAGCCCTCCTGGGTCAGCGTGCGCGACTTCTACAAGGTGCCCAGCTGGTTCAACAAGGTCAAGTTCGGCATCTTCATCCACTGGGGCCTCTACGCCATTCCGGCCCACAAGAACGAGTGGTACGCCAAGTACATGTACAGCAGCGAGGCGGAGTGGCACACCAAGAACTTTGGCCCGCCCGACAAGTTCGGCTACAAGGACTTCATCCCCATGTTCAAGGCGGAGAAGTTCGATGCTGCGGACTGGGTGCAGCTCTTCCAGAAAGCCGGCGCGCGCTACGTGTGCCCGGTGGCCGAGCATCACGACGGCTTTGCCATGTGGGACTCCGACCTGACTCCCTGGTGTGCGGGCAAGATGGGCCCCAAGCGCGACTTCATCGGCGAGCTGGAAAAGGCCGCCCGCAAGCGCAACATGGTCTGGGGCTGTTCCACGCATCGCATGGAGCACCATACCTTCATGTATCCCGCCAAGGGCGTTCCCAACGACCAGTTCGATCCCCGCTATGCCGGCTTCTACGGACCTCCGGTTGAGGACATCAACATGAATGGCCCGAACGCCAGCGCCGCCTTTCAGGAAGACTGGCTGGCCCGCATCCAGGAGCTTACGGACAAGTACCATCCCGAGCTGCTGTACATGGATAACGGCGTCAACCCGCGCGAGTACGACCCCATCAAGCTGCGGGCCGCGGCCTACCTCTTCAATCGAGCGCAAGAGAGCGGCTATGAGACCACGATGGTCACCAAGCAGTGGGCCTATCTCTTTGGCACCGTGCAAACGGCCGAAAGCATGGGCGGATCGCCGCAGTGGATCTACCCCGGCGCATGGCAGTGCGACACGTCGATCGGCAATTCCTGGGGCTACATCAAGGGTCTGCGCGTCTACGACGGCGCGGCGTTGGTGCAGCAACTCATGGTCATCGTCAGCCACGGTGGCAACTACATGCTGAACGTTGCGCCCATGGCCGATGGCTCCATCCCCGACGATCAACAGGCCTCGCTGCTGGCGCTTGGGGAGTGGCTCCGCCGCAACGGCGAGGCGGTGTACGACTCGCGCCCCTGGGTGAAGCCCGGCGAAGGCCCCGGCGTGCCCGACGAGGCTCCGCAAACCTGGCGCGGCTGGCCGACTGGCATGGGTCTGCCCGGAGGTGTCAACAAGAAGTATCCGCCACCGGCAACAGCTACGGACTTCCGCTTTACAGTGAACCACGGCGCGCTCTACGCCACGGCGCTCTTGGCGCCGGAGAAGCCCGATGCACCGTTTGAGGTGAAACTGCACAGCTTCCGCAAGGGCCACGCCCTCATTGAGCGTGTGACGCTGCTGGACGGCGCCAAGCCAGTGCGCTTTACGCAAACCGACGACGCGCTCATCTGCCAGGTGCCGCCGCTCGACCCCCCAATGGCCAGGATGCCCTTTACCCTCAAGGTGGAAGGCGCGATGAGTTCGTTCGGCGTGTATTGATCCGGCCCAAAGATACTGACAACTGTGTGCCCCACCCATCCCGCGTTTTCTGCGGGAGGGGTGGGATAGAGTGACATTGTTTGAGGGCCGGATCAAAAAGACCCGGCGTAGTTCGCCCTCAGGCACCCGGCTTGGCTGGCTCGGGGTGATTCGACATCCAGCTTGGTTCTTTACCCCTCTTGTCCGCAAAGAACCAGGTCAAGAATGGCACCCACTGCCAACAGAAAACCCGGAGCCAAAGCCCCGGGTTTTCTGTTCATGCCGATGCGTTGTCCCGCCGCGATGGCCTACTCCATGCGCAGCAGCCGCCGCCACAGCGATGGCTTGCGCTCGCAGTAGGGCGGGCGGGAACGCTGCGCGGAGGCATGGAACGAGCGGCAGGCCGTGCAGTCGCCATGGTGACGGCAGTCAGTGAAGGGGCAGCTGCAATCGATCACCCGTCCGGTTTCTAGATCAGTGACTGCCATGCGTTACTTCTCCCCTGCCGTTCTCTTCGAGCTTGCCAAAGATCATCTTTCCGCTCGCCGTTTGCAGCACGCTGGTCACCGTGATCTCCACGATCTTGCCGATCAGCTTGCGGGCGTGATCCACCACAACCATGGTTCCATCGTCCAGGTATCCAACGCCCTGATTGTACTCTTTGCCTTCTTTGAGGATGGTCACGATCATGCGTTCGCCGGGCAAGACAACCGGCTTCAGGGCATTGGCAAGGTCGTTGATGTTCAGCACTTCCACGTGATGGAGGTGGGCCACCTTGTTCAGGTTGAAGTCGTTGGTCACAACCTTTGCCCCCCACTTCTTGGCCAGCTCCAGCAGCTTCAAGTCCACCTCGCGAATGGCCGGAAAGTCGTCCGGAACAATCTGCACGTCAATGGCGGTGTTGGACTGCATGCGCTGCAGCATGTCAAGGCCGCGACGGCCGCGCTGGCGCTTGGAGGCGTCCGTTGAGTCGGCCACGGTTTGCAGCTCGCGGAGCACAAACTCCGGGACCACCATGACGCCATCCACAAAGCCGGCCTCGGCAATGTCGGCAATGCGGCCGTCGATGATGACGCTGGTGTCCAGCACCTTGGCGGTTCGGCGGCTGGAGCGTTCGGCGGAAAAGACCGTGCCCAGAGCCGCCGGGTTCAGCAGGTCGCCTTTGCTGGCGCCCACCAGCAGGCCCACGTAGGTCATGAGCAGCAACACAAAGATCTGCAGCACGGCCGAGGTGGGGCCGGGCAAAAGGGCCGAGCGCAGCACCATGCAGAACAAGGCCGCGCCAAAGATGCCCAGCACGCTGCCGGTTACCGCCCCTATCAGGCGGCGCAGGCTAAGGGCGCGCACCCGGTATTCAAAAGCGATAACCAGGGATGCAGTAACAGCACCGCTGATCGCGCTCACCCATCCGTTTTCAATACCGAACGGATGAAGAAAAAAACAGACACTGGCCAGCAAAGCCAGAAAAAGAATACGAAGGACAATGAGATCCATAATGGCCCTACCCAGCCCGGCAGAGCTACCAAACGCTCGGGCAGTACAACTTAGGAATATGCCGAGCATAGGACAGGATCGTCAAGCAAAGATTGCAAATAGAGCCAGAGATCGCACGGGAGAAGCCCGTGAAAGGGGATTCCGAGGCCTTTTCGGCCCTCAGGATGCCGCCGCGAACTCCATCGGTGCCGGCTGGCGCAGGGTTCCCTTGCGCGGTCCACGCTTGCGCGCGCTCATCACCTTGATCTTCTCCAACAGTTCCAGCGGGGTGCAATTCTTCTTGGCCAGAAAGGCGTCAGCCACGTGCAGTTCCCCGGCCATGCGTTGCGGATCGCCCATCAGAATCATCGGCACGTGGGAACCAATCCTCTTCAGCCGACTCACCAACTGGGCGCCATTCATCTGCGGCATGGCAAAGTCCGTCAGCACTAGGTCCACCGCTTCGTTCCCAAAGGCCGCAATGGCTTCCTGGCCGTTGGTGGCCGGAATCACTCTGTAGCCATTGGTTGAAAGCATAAAACTCATTACTGAAAGATCCTGCTCGCTATCGTCTACGCAGAGAATTACTTTTTTTGGTCTCATAACTCTTGAATTCGGCTCCTGTCCTGATCTTTTGGTGCGCTCCGGCGCTTTGGGCAACAACTCTCCCGTCCGCTCTTTTGGCGGCTTTTGAGGTGCGCATTAGGCCCGGCTACCTCGCATGGTGCCGCCCTTGCCGGTGGATGCCGTGCTTACCAAAGCCTGTTGGCCGGTCCTACTCCCGGGGTGGGAGTCCAACCTGCCAGCGACGGTAATCACCGTGACGACCCACCGTGGGCCACACTGCAATCGAGGGATGGATGGTTCAGTACTTCATCGAAACAATACGGCGCAATCGCCGTTCGATCCGTTCAATGCTTGCCAAGATTACGAGCCGCGGAGCCTGAAGGGAAGGGGGAAAGAGAGGCGAAAGCACATGTGTAAAACCAAATCCAAATTGTGCAAAAGCTCCAGCGCCCTGAGGTCAAAGGGGTTGCAAGTATGAAAGGCTGTTGAAAGGGTGTGGAGGGCGGCCGGAAAAGGCGTCCAATTGTTACAAAGTTAGGGCGCTCAAAAACGTGTCAAGCAGCAAAGTTCGCGTCGTCTCAAAATGAAGGTCGAGAAATGCGGCCGAGCAGCCCGGAATGCGGGTCCTCTTGATTGCACCAATCCTGCAGCAGCGTGGAGAAGAGCTATCAACACCCTTGCACAAGTTATGGTTCAACTTATTGTTTCCGCCCTCCAATTGAAGCACCGTGCCTCATCCCGGAAGCGCTATACCCGGGCCCAGAAGCACCGTGCCCCATCCATTTCCGCGTTCTTTGTGGAAATGGGTGGGATACCACGAACTTCAGTTCTACCCATTCCAGAAAATCCTCCCTCTTTCCGCCCCAAGAGTCTTTACAGAATGGCTGCTTCAGGTTTTGATGAGATCAGATGAGTTCTTCAACGTCGCGGATCCAGATTGAGCATCTCTACATTTCGCCGGGCCACAACTACTTTGGCCACCACGGCCAGCCAGCAGGCCAGAGCCCGCTGCTGGAGGTGGACGCGGTGGAGTGCGTGGCCGGCCACGGGCTGGTGGGCGACCGCTTCTTCGACTTCAAAGCCAACTACAAGGGCCAGATCACCTTCTTCTCGGCTGAGGTCTTTGAGGAGGTATGCACTGCCATCGGGGTCAGCGGAAAACACCCCGGCCTGACGCGGCGCAACGTCATCACCCGCGGCGTGGAACTGAACGCGCTGGTAGGCCAGGAATTTGAGGTGCAGGGCGTGCGGTTCCAGGGAGTGGCGGAGTGCGCGCCCTGCTACTGGATGGACCAGGCCATCGGCGCGGGCGCGGAAGCGGCCATAAAGAGCCGCGGAGGGCTCAGAGCACGGATTCTGAGCAGTGGGCACCTCAGTGTGGAGCGGTAATTCTGGACGGGGCGGATGCCCCAGAGCCTGCCCTGAGCGAAGTCGAAGGATCTCGATTTTGAGACCTGGGATCGCATACCTTCCCCTCCGTTGAACTCCAGCCCCCCCAAAAAACGCTGCCTGGGGCCCCGTTCGTTCAGGATGACGGGCACCTGCGGTGCGGCCGGCGGTATGCCAAGCTTGAAGCCTCCGGCGGATAGCCCAATCGAGCTCGCGTTCTACGCTGGAAGTGGGTGAGGGAGGTTGCGCTGCGCCCCCGAGGGGCGCGGAGCTTTTTTTCTAGGGCTGCCCCTTCCGCTGCGCGTACGGGTCGCCCTGGGCTCTTGGCACAGCGCCCCGGATGGAGCGCACGAGACGGACCACGCTGAAAGCCTATTGATCCGGCCCTCGAAGAGTGTCACTCTATCCCACCCATCCCGCAGAAAGCGCGGGAAGGATGGGGCACGGCGGATTCAAGCTCCAAGTGCAACATTTCCGAAACCGGAGATAGTTGCATATGGCGAAGAGCTATCGACACCTCGATCCACAGGAACGA
>Ga0181529_10004572_pt1 | contig 14903 bp, 8 predicted proteins | sample PEATcosm2014_Bin_36_FD_119763 | JGI IMG/M metagenome (GOLD analysis project Ga0181529, IMG submission 119763) | Peatland microbial communities from MTU Mesocosm Facility, Houghton, MI, USA - PEATcosm2014_Bin10_30_metaG | ecosystem: Environmental > Terrestrial > Soil > Wetlands > Peat | place...
ACTCCTGCGCGCGATGCTGCTGGTTCAGTGCCGCCTCGCGCGAGAGTGTTGCCTCCGCCGTGGCGTTCTCCAAAAAGCTACGCTGCGCCTCCAGTTCGCCGGCCAGAATGCGAAGCTGCTCACGAGCCTGATCCAGGTCGTCGCCACCAGCACTGATGCGTGCTGTCAGCTCGGCCACACGATCGGTGTTGGCGGCCATGCGCGCTGTTACCCTCTCCAACTCAACGGCAGAGTGGTTCGCCCGTGCACCTGCCTCGCGAATCTGCTGATCAAACTGATAGCCTTGCTCGACTCCGGCTGTGTGTTCGGAGTCCATAGCGTCCACCGAGGCCGACTGCTCGTCGATCTGCGCGGTCAGAACCGCGATCTGTGCGGCGACGGCGGATTGCTCTGCGTCGAGCTGGCTCATGCGGCTGGCCAACACCACGCGCAGCCGTGTACGCAGGTCGTCGCGCAGAAGGCTGTATCGTTCCGCCTTGGAGGCCTGGCGCTTCAGCGAATTCATCTGGCGGGTGACCTCATCGAAGATGTCATTGACGCGCGAGAGATTAATCTTGGCGGATTCCAGACGCAATTCAGCCAGCCGCTTCTTAGTCTTGAAACGGGTGATGCCGGCGGCCTCTTCAATCACCGCGCGGCGATCCATGGGCTTGGAGCTGAGGATCTGGCCGATGCGCTCCTGGCTGATGATGGCGTAGGTTTCGCCGCCCAGGCCAGTGCCCATGAAGATGTCCTGAATGTCGCGCAGGCGGCAGATCTTGCCGTTGAGCAGGTACTCGGAGTCGCCCGAGCGGAAGAGGCGGCGGGTGATGGTGACCTCTCCTGCGCGCACCGGCGAACGGCCAAAACGGCGACGGCGAACCTTGAGAACCACACCGGGAGCGGCCTGTGTACCGGACTCAGCCGAGACGTCTTCCGCGGACTCATCCTGCTGGGTTGACTGGTCGCGATCCAAATCCTCAGTGTCGATGGTGGAGCCGTCGATGCCGATCACCACTCCGGGCTGCGCCTCGCGGACGGCCTCTTCGGTCTCCTCGGCCTTCTGTTGGCGGAGCTGTGTCTCGTCCCAGTCTCCGGCAAGATCCAGGGCAAGTTCGCTCGACCCATCGCTGGACCAGTCACTGCCCTCATCACCGGAGAGGGCTGCGCCATCGTAGACCTCGGGATCGACCAACGTGAGCGATACTTCGGCCATGCCGGTGGGTTTGCGGTCGCGCGTTCCGGAGAAGATGACGTCCTCCATCTTGAGGCCACGCAGGCTCTTGGCGGACTGCTCACCCAACACCCAGATGATGGCATCGGAGATGTTCGACTTGCCGCAGCCGTTGGGACCGACCACCGCGGCTATCCCGTCTCCCGCAAACGGGATCTCCGTGCGGTCGCAGAACGACTTGAACCCCAGCATCTGGACCTTTTTAAGTTTGAGCAAACCACACCTCCGGAAACGCATCCAGCCCCAGGGAAGGGCGCGGAGTACACCTTGCGCTTCGCGCCGCGCGCAGTACGGATAGGATGAACCGTACAGCTTCCAATTTAGCGGGTAATGGAGGCGGCATCAACAATACAAACTCTACATCTTGTGGATAAGCAGGATACAACACCACAAATGGGCTGGGATGACGGGAAGGGGTCAGATTACCCTACCCTTATTGAGTCGTTTATTTTCTATTGGTTGATGCGCGATCAGGCGCGACCGGCGAACTCGCGTGTCTCGGTGGAGACCTTTACCTTTTCGCCTTCTTTGATGAACAGTGGAACACGAATCTCCAGGCCGGTCTGCAGCCGGGCGGCTTTGGTGACGCTGCCGCTGGATGTGTCTCCGCGCACCGCGGGCTCGGTGTGGACAACCTCCAATTCGACATGGATGGGAAGTTGCAGGCCGATGGGATTGCCATTGTATTTATGAAGTTGGACCATGACGCCGTCGGTGAGGTAGTCCATGGCATTGCCCAGCATCTCGCCCGTGAGGGTGAGGGTCTCGTAGCTCTCCTGGTCGAGGAAGTAGGAGCCATCGTTGTCGCTGTATAGGTATGTGGCCGACACCAGGACAAGGTCGGGCTCCTTGAATTTGTCGCCGGCCTTAAAGGTCTTGTCGAAGACGGCGCCTGTGAGCAGGTTGCGCATCTTGAGGCGGACCAGGGTCTGGCCGCCGCGTGCGGTGGGCGTATTCACCTCTGCATCCAGGCAGGTGTAGGGCGTGTTCTCCAGCTCGAACAAAGACTTGCGTTTGACGTCGATTGCGTCGATCAGTGCGGCCATGAACTCCTCATACTCCTGGTCCCCATCGAGGCAGGTCGGCAGCGTGAGCGAATGCAGACGTAGTCCCAGGGTACTTCTTAAGTATAAGCGGAGGAGCCGACCGAGGGAGTTGCCAGGATGGGAGGCGGAGGTCAGGCTGATTTGGCCTGCTGCAGGAGGTCACCGGCGTGGGCGGCGGCTTCGGCTAGCACGCGGTGGTGGATGGTGAAGAGCGCGAGCTCCAGGCGGTCGCTGACGCCAGTCTTGTCGTAGATGCTGCGCAGGTAGTTCTTGATGACCTGCTCCTTGGTATTGAGCTGGCTGGCGATGAGTTTGTTCTTGCATCCCTGGACGATAAGCGCGACGATCTGAATCTCTTTAGGGGTGAGGCGGTCGCGGACGCGCGCTCCGATCAGGTCCTGGGCCAGGATGGAGGTGACGTTGGAGTGCTGGAAGGAGTGCTGCCCGGAGGCGACGCGGCGGATGCACTCCAGCAGGCCGGAGCCGGCAACATTGCGATAGAGCACGCCGTCGAGTGCGCGGGCGAGATCTTCGGGAACCTGTGAGCCATTTTCGGCGATGTAGATGGTGCGGACGCCGGCCGACCGGGCGTGGGCGATCACCGCGCTGGCGTCCAGTTGCATGCTGGAGGAGAAGAGAAGAATGGCTCCGCGCCAGGACTCGATGGCATTGGTGAGACGGGCGAGGTCTTCACATTGGGCGACGATGCGCATGTCGTCTTCCAACGCGAGGACGCGGGCCGCGCCTGCGCGGAAGATGGCCTGGTTGTCGGCAAGGATGATTCGGTTCATCGGGAGGCGTCTCCTTGGACGACGTTGTGCCGCCAGTCCTCTCATCGGCGAAGGGAGCACGATGGGAGAGGCATGTCTTCAATTCGTACATCGGCCGGAACGGGTGCAGGCTACAATGCAGGCCAGACTCAAGGCTATAGCATTCCTTCCCTGTATGATTTGCGGTCGGACGCCCCTGTGTTGCTGATCTCGCGGGGCATACGATGCCCCGTAAGCCATATCATTCGCAGGCGAAACTATTTTTGTATTGCATCGTCTCCTATGTATCACTCTGGCGCACGGACCTGGCCGGCACTTCGCTCCGCCTCCATGCAGCTTTGAGCTGTGAGTTATCCTCCCCTCGCAGTGAAGTTTCCCCCATAGGAGCAACGAATGGCTTTCCGCCCCGGCAACAGATTGCGATTACCCGGCCTGTTCAGATTGACCGCTCGATACGCTTTCACGGCGCTCATTCCCTTGCTAGCGCTTGTGCCGTTGGCAAGGCTGGCATTTCATGCGCCGAATCTTGCCGCACAGATGCAAAGCGACAACAAGCCATCGGAGAGCGGGGCCGTGCCGCCCAAGAGCTGGATCGACAAGGACACCGGCCATCGTGTATGGCGGGTATCCGACGAGCCCAACTCGGGCGCGTTCTACTTCAATGTGAACGCCTTCACGCCGGACGACAAGCAGATGGTATACAACTCGCCGGATGGAATTCGCGTTCTCGATCTGGCCACCATGACGACCAGGATGCTGGTGCCGAACACGCCTGCGCCTGCTGCAGCAGCTACGGATGCCGCGGCGGGTGGGCAAGCGGGGCGAGGCGGCCGCGGCTTCGGTGGTGGAGCGCGCGCCATCGTGGTTGGCCACAAGACGAATAGCATCTTCTTTACTCGCACAGACCCGGTGACGCGCAGCAATGCGGTGTACAAGGCGGACACTAACACCGGTGCGGTGACCAAGCTGATCGACTTGCCACCGCGGGTCAGCATCTCCAGCGTGAACGCGGACGAGACGCTGGGTGCGGGGACATATAACGAGGCGGACGTTCCTGGTGGCGATCCCAATGCCACGAATGCATTTCTTGCCGCGCCGGCCGCAGGGGCGGGCAGAGGGGTTGGAGCGGGTGGAACGCGCGCGCAGACTGCACCGGTGGCATCGGCTGCCGGTGCGCCCGCCGCGGCGAATCCCACGCTGGGCGGGGCCAATGTGCAGTCCGACGACAAGGGCGCAATGATGGAGCGCAGGCTGGCAGAGCACATTCCCGTGGTGCTGTTCACCATCCGGCTGACGCCTGGGCCGAATGGCGAGAAGGCAGGCCACATCAGGATGCTGCTGCATTCAACCGACTGGATCAACCACCTGCTGTTTTCCCCGACCGACCCCAACCTGTTGATGTACTGCCACGAGGGTATGTGGCAGAAGGTGGACCGCATATGGCTGATCCACACCGATGGCACGCAGAACCAGCTCATCCACAAGCGCACCATGGTGATGGAGATCGCCGGGCACGAGTTCTGGGGATTGGACGGCAAGACCATCTGGTACGACTGGCAGTATCCCAAGGGCGAGGACTTCTTCGTTGCCAGCTACAACCTGGAGACGCACAAACGCATTGCCTATCACCTGCAGCGCAACGAGTGGTCAATCCACTTCAACCTGACCAAAGACCTTGACCTGTTCTGCGGTGATGGCGGCGACTCCGGGCAGGTGGCGCAGGCGCCGGATGGCGAGTGGATCGAGCTGTTCCGGCCGCAGATGATGGGCGGCACCGAGGGAGCGCTCAGCGAGCCTAACTTCTTCCAGCCGGGCGTCTTCCGCTCCGAGCACCTGGTCAACATGGCGCACCAGAACTACCGCGCAGAGCCCAATCCACGCTTCTCGCCGGACAAGAAATACGTCTTTTTTACTAGCAATATGTTTGGCCGCAGCTATGTGTTTGCGGTCGAAGTCGCCAAAGCCACCGACCTCACCGGCGCTGTATCCACGCCGGAACTGGCCACCAAGTACAACCCCATCATGCCCACGCCGACGACGACTGAAAAATGATCCCGGCCTGGCCATTCTGCGCATAGTATGGATACGGGTTTTCCAGCCCTCATTTCTGGAGGGCTGGGAAATCGCACGGACACGAACCGCACATCCCTGCATCAATCCATGAGGAACACCATGCGCCGCTTATCACTTCTTCTCGCTGCTCTCGTCGCCCTTCCGGTCGCTCTACATGCTGCGCCCACGCCCGCTGCCGCGCCAGCTGCCGCCCCCGCCGCCGCACCGCAACAGCCTCGCGTGATTCAGCAGTTCACCACGGGATGGCGATTTATCCAGGCAGACGCCAAGGGTGCAGAGCAGCCCAGCTTCAACGACTCCTATTGGAAACCGGTGACGCTGCCGCACGACTGGGCGATCGAAGGGCCGTTCTTGGAAGACGCTCCCTCGCGCGGCGCAGGTGCGTTTGCGCCGACCGGCATCGGCTGGTATCGCAAGACCTTCACGGTCCCCGCTGCGGATGCCAGCGCAACCGCTGCGCGCCGCACCTTCGTCGTCTTCGACGGCGTGATGGCCAATAGCGATGTCTATCTGAATGGACAACTGCTGGGCCACAGGCCATACGGCTATGTGAGCTTCACGTATGAGCTGACGCCGCACCTGCAGGCTGGCAAGAACGTGATCGCGGTGCGCGTGGACAACTCGCAGCAACCCGCGTCACGCTGGTATCCGGGAGCAGGCATCAACCGCCAGGTGCGCCTGGTGACCACAAGCGACACCCACATCATTCCCTGGGGCACCTTCGTCACCACGCCTTCGGTATCGGCAGAGTCGGCGACCATACACATCCGCGCCACCGCGACCAACGAATCAGCCGCGGCTGCGAAGCTCTCGCTGCGTGTACAGCTTAGCGGGCCGAACGGCGCTGTCATTACGACGACGAAGCCAATCACCTCCGAGGCCACAGAGATCGCTCCCGGCGCAACTGCCGACCTTAACGCGGAGACGACCATCTCCCACCCGGATCGCTGGGACATCGCTCACGGCGTGATGTACACCGTTCATGCAACGCTGCTGCGCGATGGCAAGGCAATCGACAACGAGGTAGTCCCCTTCGGCATACGCGAGTATCACTTCGATCCGAACAACGGCTTCTTCCTCAATGGGGTCCATCACAAGGTGCTGGGCGTTGCGATACACACCGACGGCGGGGCCATGGGTACTGCGGTGCCGTTGGCGGTATGGGAGCGGCGGCTGATCGCGCTGCGCAAGATTGGCGTAAATGCCATCCGCACCGCGCACAACCCGCCCGCGCCGGAGTTCCTCGACCTGGCCGACCGCATGGGATTCCTGGTGATGGACGAGATGTTCGACTGCTGGACCGTGGCCAAGAACGAGTATGACTATCACCTCTACTTCATGAACTGGTACGTGCGCGACACCACCGACAATGTAATGCGCGATCGCAACCATCCCAGCGTCATTTTGTGGTCGGCGGGCAACGAGATCCACGACACACCGCGTCCGGAGGTTGCCATTCCCATCCTGAAGACGCTGGTGGCTACCTTCCACAAGAACGATCCGACGCGTCCCGTGACGCAGGCGCTGTTCCGGCCAAACGTGAGCCACGACTACGAGGACGGCCTGGCCGACCTGCTGGATGTAATCGGACAGAACTACCGCCCCGGGGAGATCATCGCGGCGCACGCGCAGAAGCCAACGCGTGCGGTGATCGGCACCGAAAACGGGCATAACCGCGATGAATGGGTATCGATGCGCGACCACCCAGAGTACTCCGGCCAGTTCCTGTGGAGCGGCATCGACTACCTGGGCGAATCGCGCACCTGGCCGGTGATCGGCTCCGGCTCCGGCCTTATCTCCTCTGCTGGGATTCCTCATAAGGACGCATGGGAGCGGCAGAGCTGGTGGTCCACCACGCCCATGGTCGCCATCATGCGTCGCACTGCGGCCGAACGTCCTGCCGCGATCGATCCCGGCTACGCCAACGCAACCAGCATTGACCAATCGGCCGCGCCGGTAGCACCCCGCCCAGCCGGTGGACGCGGAGCCGCTGCAGGTGGTGGACGAGGTGCCGCTGCAGGTGGTGGACGAGGTGCCGCTGCAGCCGGTGGTCGTGGCGTAGGTGCTGCGCCAGGCGCTGCGGCTGTGAGCGTGCCAGAGCCGCTGATGGCCGATTGGACACCGCAGAACCTGACGCCGCATACGGAGAATGTCGAAGTCTATACCAACGCCGAACAGGTGGAGCTATTCCTGAATGGCAAGTCGTTGGGCACGCAGAAGCTGCACGCCGATGCCAGCGCCATCAGCTTCCAGGTGCCGTTCGAGCCGGGAACGCTGAAGGCGGTTGCAACCACCGGAGGCAAGGTGGTAGCCAGCGAAGAACTGAAGACAGCGGGCAAGCCGGCGCGGATAGAATTTACGGCAGACTCGCCGGAGAAGCCGCTGACGCCTGACTGGAACGACGTCCGCTACGTCACCGCGACCCTGGTGGATGCGAACGGGACGCGGATTCCGGACTCCAGGACAGAGGTCCACTTCGAAACAAGCGGCCCAGGCTCCGTGATCGCCGTGGACAGCGGCAACATGTCTAACCACGAGTCGTTCCAGGCCACTGAGCGGCAACTGTACGACGGCACCGCGGTTGCCATCCTGCGCGCCACAGGCACGGCTGGCCCGATCAAAGTGACGGTCAGTGCGGAAGGCGTTCCGACGGCGAGCCTGACCCTGGCGACCGCCCCGGTCGATAAGGAAGACCCCGCCATCGCGAAGACCTCCGCAACTGGACGCGGCTTCTAACCCAATCCAACACCGTAATAAAAATGGCCCCACATCTCCCGGTGAGACGTGGGGCCTTCTTTTGTCGCGGAATAATTCATTTTCATGGAACTAATTTGCGCGGTGCGGGGTCTATCATGGCAGGCGGAAGCCCGCGGGAAGTTTTCCCGCACGGGTTTTTTCGCAGTGCAGACGCGGTGAGACCACATCGGGCCTCAAGGGATGACCACCATGCGCAAGGCTATCGGCTTCTCCTCTCTCCTTCTTCTTGCCTTCACTCTTACTGCAACCGCACAGCAACCCGCCGCAAAGCCTGCCGCAAAGACGACCGCGAAGCCGGCAGTCGCGCACACCGAGCAACCGGCGGCATCGACTGAGCTTCCGGTCACACGGGTTTCTCTGTACAAGAACGGTGTGGGATTCTTCGAGCACGCGGGCCACGTCACGGGCGACCAGTCCGTCACCATCGACTTCACCACCGCGCAGTTGAACGATGTGCTGCAGTCGCTGACGGCGATCGACCTGAACGGCGGGCGGATTGCGGGCGCGGATTACAACTCGACCACGCCACTGGACCAGCAGTTGAAGGCGCTGCCGCTGGCGCTGCCCGACAATACGACGTTCTCCATTCTCTATAACGCGCTGAAGGGAACGCGTGTCGAAGTGAGCGGATCGGGCGCGCCCTTCACCGGCCGCATTGTGGACGAAGAGATGCACAAGACCGGCGCGGGCAAGGACGAGGCGGGCATGACGGAGGGCCGCTTCCTCACCGTCGCCGCCGATTCCGGCGAGGTGCGCGTCTTTCAAATTACTCCGTCGCTCTCGGTGCGCCTGCTGGACACCGCTGCACACACCGACCTGACCCAATATCTTCAGGTGCTTGACTCCAACCGCAATACCGGACTGCGCCACCTGACGCTGCAGGACAACGGGACAGGCACGCGCGAACTGAACGTAAGCTACCTGAGCGAGGTACCGATCTGGAAGTCGACCTATCGGATACTGTTTACGGAGCCGAAGGCGGGGACGGCTGCGACTGCGCAGACGGCGACGCTGCAGGGCTGGTCAGTGGTGGACAACATCACCGGAGCGGACTGGATCAACGTGCAACTCTCGCTGATAGCGGGCGCGCCACAGAGCTTTATTCAGCCGCTCTCTGTGCCGTACTACTCGCGGCGGCCGCAGATTGGGCTGCCTCAGGAGGCGCAACTGACACCGCAGACGCACGAGAGCGGGGAGGCTGTGGCGCAAGCCAAGGCGACTCCGGCAGCGACTGGCGTTGCTGGCATGACTAGTGGACCGCTCTCCATGAACGGCGGCGCGCGCGTCGTCACCGGCTCGGGCAGCGGGATGGGCGGCGGCGTGGCTGGAGGTATTTTCGGCGGCACAGGAAATGGGAGTCTGAACCAAAATTACGTCGAAGGCATGCCATTCAGTAACCTTACTCCGCCTCCCCCGCCGCCCTATGAGCAATCCGCAGTGAACTCCATCGCTCCCAAATCCACAACGGCTGCCTTCGACGACTACTTTGCGTACAACTTGACCGAGCCGATCACGATTCGCAAGAACGAGTCGGCTCTGGTGCCGATCCTGCAGACCAAGATTGACGCCGAGCGGGTGACGCTGTGGTCGCAACGGCAGCCGACTCCGCTGCGCGCTCTGTGGATCACCAACACATCGAAGCTGACGCTGGACCGCGGCTCGTTCACCATTGTGGAAGACGGCAACTTCGGCGGCGAAGGGCTGCTGGAGCCGATCCATCCCGACGAGAAGCGGCTGCTCTCCTACGCGGTGGACCAAGCCGTGCGCGTCAGCATTGAGCAGCGGCACAATAACATGCAGGCAACATCGGTCACCGCGTCCAAGGGGGTGATGGTGCTGCATCAAACGCAGACGGCGGATATCAGCTACCTCGTCCACAATGCGGCCACTGAGGCCCGATCGGTCATCATCGAGCACCCCATCCTGCAGGGCTACACGCTGGACAACGGAAGCGGCACGAACAAGGACCCCAAGCCGGAGGAGACGACGCCCACTGTCTATCGCTTCCGCGTGAACGCCGGGGCAGGCGAGTCGCTGCATCTGCACGTCACCGAGCACCACCAGAACTCCATTAGCTACCAGCTCACCAACTTCAACGACAGCACGCTCACGGTCATCCTGAATCAGACCAATAACAACGAGAAAATCAAGCAGGCGCTGCAGCCGATCCTGGATGCGCGGCAGAAGGTGGCGGAGATGCAGTCGGCGCTGGACAAGGCCAATGAGCACATGAACGCATTGCAGTCGGACGAGCAGCGGCAGAGGGACAACGTGACCGCGTTGGCCAGTGCGGACAAGGCCTCGCGTGAGCGGTTTGTGCATGACCTGAACGCGACCGAGGACCAGATCGCGGGCGCGCAGAAGGACTTGAACACGGCGCAAGCCAACCTGCAGGCCGCCAAGGACGATCTGGCCAACAAGATTGCGTCGTTACAGATCGAGCAGACGCTGTAAGGCGCTGACTACGGCGTGGCGTCTGGTTTTGCCGTAGTGGCGTGGCCGGACTGTGCGGCGGGGGTGACGCGGGGGTAGTAGCCGCTGCGTGTGCGCACACTGAGCTTGCCGTAGTTCTTGTCCTTGGCCTCGACGCGGACCACGCGGTAGCCGCCCAGTTCCGGCGGTTTGGTGGAGTGATAGGCGATGGTGTACTGGGTGCGGATGTCGTTGGCCACCTCTTTGGCGATGGCATCCACATCTTTTACAGACTTGGGAAAGTAGGCGACGCCTCCGGTCTGTTCGGAGAGGGTCTCCAGGACGCGGCGGGCGTAGCGCGACTCGGACTTGGAAGAGTCGTCGCCGAAGAGCAGGCCGATGCAGTAGACGACCGGGCCGTCGAAGTCCTGGATGCGGCGGATGGCAGCCTCCAGGGTGGCGCTGGAGGCATTGTCTTCGCCGTCGGTGATGACCAGCAGGACCTGCTTGGGGTGCTTGGCATTCTTGGAGAGGTAGTCGGCGGAGGCCACCAGTGCGTCGTAGATGGCGGTGCCGCCGGATGATTTGATGTAGCTGAGGCCCTGCTGCAGCTTGCCGATGTCGCTGGTGAAGTCCTGGTCGATGAAGGCCTCGTAAGAGAAGTCGACCAGGAAGGCCTCGTCCTGCGGGTTGGAGAGTTTGACCAGGTCGAGCGATGCCGCATCGACGGCGGGGCGCTTGTCGTACATGGAGCCGGAGCTATCGATCAGGATGCCCAGCGAGACAGGCAGGTCCTCGTGGCGAAAGCTGGCGATGGTCTGCGGGGCGTTGTCCTCGAAGACGCGGAAGGCGTCCTTGTCGAGGGTCTGTATGCTGCGCCCGGAGTTGTCCACGACGGCCACGTTGAGCCGGACCTCATAGGCGTTTGTGCGCAGGGTGTACTGTCCGGGTGCGCTGCGATCGATGGGGCTGATGGGAGTTCCCGGCTGGTTGTCCTCGGGCTGCGGTGAAGTCGCCTGTGCGGGCGCTGCGGGCTGCGCGGGAGCAGGCTGCTGGGCGAGCGCGACGGGAGCGCTGAGGGTGAGCGACAGAAGCGCTGTAGCGAAGAATCCCTTGGGGCCGTCTGAAAGCATGTTTTCCCTATTGCGAAGGCGTGTAGTAACCATCGCGAAAGTGCACGGTCAGCAGCGGAAGGCCCGGCGGAGGCGTGAGCTTCACCTTAAGTTTACGCCAGCTACCGTCGCGCTTCACCTCGCTTGGGTTGTAGCCGAGCACGTACTGGTTGCGCAGTTCGGCGGAGATACGGGTAGCGATGTCCTCCAGGCCGGCAGTATCGCTGCCGACGTCGAAGAGCCGGCCTCCGGTCATCTCGCACATCTCCTTCATCAGCTCCGGGCCCATCTGTTCCTCCTGGGTGGGGGCGTAGTTATCGAAGATGCCGATGGCGTAGACCTGATCGCCGCTCTCGCGCACCACGCGCTGCAGTTCGCTCTCGGTATAGCGGCTTCGGTTGTCGCCCCCGTCGGAGATGATGAGCAGGGCCTTGCGATCGTATTTGGCCAGACGCAGGTGGTCGATACCGAGGTAGACGGCGTCGATCAACGCGGTGCGATTTTCCGGCTTCAGCATGACCATGCGTGCCTCCACGTCGTCGGGGTCGGAGGTGTAGTCCACGATGATGGAGGGCCGGTCGTTGAAGCCGACCACGAAGAATTCGTCCTGCGGATTGGAGGTGCGCAGGAAGGCGGTGAGCGCCTTGCGCGCGCGAACGAACTTGGACGCCATGCTGCCGCTGAGGTCGAAGACCACACAGATGGTAATGGGTGCGTCCTCGCTGGAGAAGTAGCGGATGGTTTGGGGTATGTTGTTGTCGGAGAGGGCAAAGTTCTCTTTTTCCAGGCCGGTGACGATCCGATTGAGAGGGTCGGTGACGGTGGTCGGGACGCGGACCAGGTTGACATCGACGCGCATGCGGGCATCGCCGTGGAGAACGCCCTCGACTGCTCCACTCGCCGCGTGATCTACGATTGGCTGCTGGGCATTGGAATCGGAGTCGGGGGACTTGGAAGGAGGCGGAGGCGCGGGCGTCTGTACGTTGTCCAGCGGGTTCTCCTGGGCGCGACTGTGGATGGTTGCGCCCAGCGTGAGCGCAGCCAAACCCAGGGCAAGAGCTGCGCCGGCAAGCTGCGCACCACCCGCTCTGCCCTTCCTGCCCGTGCTGTCTGAGGGAAACCGCATCCTTCACCTCAACCCACTTGCGCGTCTACTATCATCTCGCAGATCAACTCTTATGTTAGACGCTGCATAGAACAGTTGCGGCAAGCACGGATTCCCTACCTCAGCGGCTAAAGCCGCGTTGCAAAGGAAGCACTTATGACACGGGTGAACCCGTGCCCTTAAGCAAAACGGGGCATTTCCGCAGCCTGTGAGGGCGGCGGCCGAGAAGGGTTCCCCGTACAATCGAGGTCAGACCACTTTCCGAGGAGCACCGAGACCCTGCATGGCCCGCATCTACCCCTTTCGCGCACTTCGCTATGACACCTCCCGAGTCCGGATGGAGGACGTGGTAACCCAGCCCTACGACAAGATCACACCGGAGATGCAACAACGCTACTACGAGGCGAGCCCGTACAACCTGGTTCGCGTGATTCTGGGCAAGCATGAGCCGGACGACACCGAGGCGCAGGATTTTCTGCCCGCCGGCGAGCAGGCCCACAACGTCTACTCGCGAGCGGCGGAGTGGCTGCATCAGTGGCGCAAGGAGGGGATTCTGGCCGAGGAGGCAGAGCCCGCGCTCTATGGCTACTCGCAGACCTACACCGTGCCGCATTCCTCGGAGGTGCGTGAGCGGCGTGGCTTTATCGCGCTGGGGCATCTGTACGAGTACGCCGCCAAGGTGGTCTACCGGCACGAGCAGACCTTCCCCAAGCACAAATCGGACCGGCTCGCGCTATTTAAAGCGACCAGGGCGTACTGCGAGCAGGTTTATATGCTGTACTCCGACCCGGCATTTACCGCGGAGAAACTGATCTTTGGCACAAGCAAGGACGGCAAGGATACCAGGCCGGCGGACCTGGCGGTGACCGATGAGTACGGCGTGGTGCATCGCGTGTGGAAGCTCTCCGACCCGGCACTGATCAATCTGATTGTGACCGCGATGGCGGACAAGAAGCTGATCATCGCGGATGGCCACCACAGGTACGAGACCTCGGTAACGTACGCCAAGGAGCGGTCGGCGCAGTTGAGGCTGCCGCTGGGCGAGCCGCTGGATCCGGACGAGAAGCTGGGCAAGGGCCGACTGCCCGCGCCGCCGTTTCCCGAGGCGGCAATGATGATGACGTTCGTGAACATGGACGCTCCGGGAATCACGATCCTGCCCACCCACCGCGTGGTCTTCGGTCTGAAGGAGTTCAAGGACGCGGAGTTCCTGGCCAAGGCGGAGGAGTTTTTCACGGTGACTTCGCTGACCTCTGCAAATCTGGAGCCGCTGGCCATTACGGCGGGCACGGCGTTTCTGGTGGTGACGCGCGAGGGCAACTACCTGCTGCGGGCCAGGCCGGATGCGGTGAAGGCAGCGCTGACAGGCGTACCCGCGCGCCAGGCGCAGCTCGACGTGGTGCAACTGCACAGCCTTCTTCTGGACCGGATTCTGGGGCTGTCGCAGGAGAGGATCACGCAGCTTGGCAACGTGCGCTTCATTCGTGAGGCGTCGGAGGCAGTGGAGCAGGTGCATGCGGGCGAGGCAGACGTTGCGTTCCTTATCAAGCCCATTACGCTCGACCAGTTGCGCGAGGTCTCGCTCTCCGGCGATGTGATGCCGCAGAAGTCGACGGACTTTTATCCCAAGCTGCTGAGTGGGCTGGCAATCTATGCGCTGGATTGAGACGTCCACGTTCCATCGGTCTAAGATTTGTTGGAAGACAATCCGTTGATTCCTTCTCGCAAGTTCGCCGCCGTCCTGGTCGCCGCAATGGCGTGCGCGACGTCTGCTGCGTTGTACGTCCGGGCGCAGGCGCAGGGGCAGACCGCCAACCCCGCGCAGACGCTGCCGCCTGCCGCATTGCAGATGAACCGCAATGCTGTCGTGCTGGACCCTGCGCACGGCGGCCAGGATGCAGGCGCTACATTGGGTGACAAAATCCTGGAGAAGGACGTAACCCTGGCATTCGCGGCGCGGCTGCGCGCGACGCTAACGGCTGCGGGTTTTACCGTGGTCTCGACGCGGGAGGCAGATTCCACCACTCCCCCCATCAACGACCAGCGAGCCGAGATCGCCAACCGAGCGCACGCTGTGGCCTGCATCGTACTTCATGCCACGGCGAGCGGATCGGGCGTGCATCTCTATACCTCGGCGTTGCAGCCGCCGGAGGAAGACTCGAGCGCGAGTATTCCGCTCACCCCGCGTTCTGCATTCGTCCCCGTGCCGTGGGAGATGGCGCAGGCGGCCTTTGTCAGCCAGAGCCTGCGTCTTGTGAGCGACCTGAGCGCGGCGCTGGGGAAGGCGAGTCTTCCGGCAATCTCTGGGCGGGAGCCGGTGCGGCCATTGGACAACCTGGAATGTCCGGCGGTGGCGCTCGAGCTGGCCCCGCTGGCGGTTGCAGGCAGTGATGCAACGCCGGTGACGGATGCAGA
>Ga0181529_10004573_pt1 | contig 14903 bp, 13 predicted proteins | sample PEATcosm2014_Bin_36_FD_119763 | JGI IMG/M metagenome (GOLD analysis project Ga0181529, IMG submission 119763) | Peatland microbial communities from MTU Mesocosm Facility, Houghton, MI, USA - PEATcosm2014_Bin10_30_metaG | ecosystem: Environmental > Terrestrial > Soil > Wetlands > Peat | place...
AAACTCAACTTCTCTGCCTGATGCACGCTGACGTTCACTTCCCAGCATGACTAACCCTTCAGGCTCATCTTGTGTTGGAATCAGCTCCCCTCTTCAGGCTCATCTTGTATTGGAAAAGAGTCCGCCTTGACACAAGCGCCCAATCCCTTGATGCTTATCAGTTCGGTTCTTCGATTTTTTCCGCTCGGGGGTATCCAGTTTTGCGGGTTCGCGTCTTCTATCACGACAAATGCTTCGACGGAGCCTGCTCGGCTTCCCTGTTCACGCGCTTCCATCGTGAGTGCGTCGCCGCCGGCGCCAGCTACGAGTACCGCGGCCTGGTGCATCGCTCTGAAGCCCTCTTCGACGAGAGGGAGTTTACCGGCGACCAGAACGCCATCGTGGACTTCAAATACTCGCCTTCGCCCAAGATTACTTGGTGGTTCGATCACCACTTGTCGGCGTTCCTGAATCCCCAGGACTACCAGCATTTTCTGGACTGCAAGAAGGACCCGGATTGCGGCGGGCACAAGTTTCTGGACGTGGATTACACCTCTTGCACCAGCTACCTGGCCCACATCGCCGCCACCCGCTTCGGCTTCGACGACGCACCGGTCGCCGAGCTGATTCACTGGGCCAACATCGTGGACGGGGCGAAATACGAGAGCTCCGAGGCAGCCGTCGAGATGGCCGCTCCAGCCATGAAGCTGACGCTTATCATCGAATCCACCCAGAACCCGGCCTTCATTCCCCGCATCATTCCCCTTTTGACCGAGATGCCCCTGGCCGAGGTGCTTAGCCAGCCCTTTGTCTCCGATCTGCTGCCGCCCTTGCTCGAGCGCCATCAGCAGGCCATCGCGGTCATCCGCGACCGCGCCGAGGAGCGAGACGGCACCATCTACTTCGACATCGCCGATCTGCCCCTCGAGGGATACAACAAGTTCATCCCATACTATCTCCACCCAAGCGCCACTTACTCCATCGGCCTCTCCAAGTCCAGCTTCCGCACCAAGGTCTCGGTCGGCTCCAACCCATGGATCAAGGCCGATCCGGCCAAAATGGTGAACTTGGCAAAGATATGCGAACGCTACGGCGGCGGCGGCCATGCCCGCGTCGGAGCCATCAGCTTCTCGCCCGAACGTGCCGACCAGGCCCGCGTCGCCGCCGCGGAAATCGTCGCCGAACTGAGGGCGAAGAATCCGTTAGCGTAGTCCGCCATCCCGCGAAGTGGCGATCGCTCGCCGCCTTTGTCAAAAAACAGCGGCCTCAATAGACCCCGGCCATCCGGGGCGGACGTGGACCGTTTTATAGAAAAGAGACATAGAACTCTTGCAACTGAAGCAATTGCGCATTCACCAAAGATTTACAAATGATTCTTCCTCGAAACTACGGTAATCTGCAATAGTACCTCCAAGTACCTCAATCGGGAAGTTGTCCACAGCGAAACCCTCCCGCATCCATCCACGAACAATTCCGAAACACCGAAGGAGTCTGAGTTCCCAGGGGGAGAGTTGCACGACGACACTGGCTACGCACAGCTTTTCTCCCGCAGCGGGCACCTACCCCTCCGCGCAGACGGTAACAATTTCGGATGCGGCGAACGGCACGACCATCTACTACACAACCAACGGAACCACGCCCACAACCTCTTCAACCAAGTACACCGGCCCGATCACCGTAGGTTCTTCTGAGACCGTCGAAGCGATCGCGGTAGCTACTTCGGTTTCTGGTTGGGTAAACAGCGCAACCGGGTCAGCAGCCTACACCATCACCTCCCCCAACTGCAGCGCCACCTACCGAATCACGCCCTATATCGCGGTGGGCGGCGTCTGGAACACGACTTCCGAAAGCACTGTGACGGTCCCGTCGGCCACGACCTCCGTGGACCTCGGCCCCTGGCCGCAGAGCGGCGGAAGCTGGAGCTGGACCGGACCCAACGGCTTTACCTCCACCTCGCGCGAGATCGACAACATTGCCTTGCCCGCGACGACCAACACGTACACGGCAACTTACACCTTCAACGGAACCAGTTACACGCAAGCGTTTATCATCACGGTCAACTAGCCGACTGGCCAGTTGAGTGCAACAACCATGGCCGATCCCAGGACCGGATTCTCAAGCCCGGGATCGGCCAAACTCCGAATTTCTCCACGGAAACACAGAAACTTTGGCGTCGCTCGAACGTTTAGCGGATCGGCTTAAACGTTTTATCAACCCTTCTTAACGCAAACATTTCGTCGTTTTCAGCCCCAAATCGCCTCAAAGGTACCCGTTTTGCGCTGATGCAATCCCGCCTGCCCATAACAACTTTGGTTCCTCCGCAATTGGAGCGGCGATGCTGCGTAAATTGGGCAAAAAATGGCCTATACTGCGGGGAGAGCGAGATGTTTCCGGGATTCCGGCGCTCCGCTCTCCTTGACTATGGCCACCCAAATTGCCCCAAAGCGCGCCTTCGATTCGCCGTCGATCCCCGACCGCCTCTACTTCAAGATTGGCGATGTGGCCCGCCTCTGCGAAGTGGAGACGTACGTGCTGCGCTTTTGGGAGACGAAGTTTCCGCAACTCAAGCCCAACAAGAGCGGAACCGGTCAGCGGCTCTATCGCAGGCGCGACGTTGAGATGGCGCTTGAGATCAAGCGCCTGGTTCATGGCCAGGGATTCACGCTGGCTGGGGCGCGTCAGGCACTGGCGCAGGGCAATCGTCGCGGGGTGCCTCATCTCGTCCCGCAGCCGAAGCTGCCGCTGCCGGCAAGCGACTCCGCCCAGAGCCGGGATAGCGTGGCCTCTGCCATCGGTCGCATTCGCGCGGAACTGAGGGAGATCGCCGGCCTGCTGAGCGCGCCGGAGCCTCAGCCGCCTCGTCGCCGTTGCCGCCTGGCCGCGCTACCGGATTCTCCCGGCTTTCTCTTCCCGGCTTGAGGCTTGGCCGTTTGGGACACGAGAAGGGCAATTTGCGAAGCGCGAAAGGAGTGTGTGCAGGGAACGAAAATGGAATAGTAGCACCCGCAAAATCCACCGCAATTCCAGACGGGAGCCTCTGGCGGATTTTGCATACGATCTATTCAATGGTCGGGACCGAGGATGTCCCACCCATAGTTGAAAGTTGAGCGGCGGTCCAGCCTGATTCCTTAGAATCGGGTTGCGAAACCTTGAAGGGAGAACCGCCGTGAAGAAACCGTACCACACCATACGCAAGCAAGGAAAATTCAACCGGAAGGAACTGGCCACCTTCCTCACCAAGAACGGGCAGGGGTTGCTGCCCATGGTCGATCTGATCACGCAGTGCCAGATGGCCGGGTGCCGGGTGCCCCAGGTCCGGATTTTCGGACCTGGGATACTTCCGGGTTAGTCGAGAAACTCAATTACAAGACTTCGGTCGGTTGTTCATGTCGGCTGACGGATGAGCGGCTTGTGGACGTGGAAGGAATTGCATCCGCGGAGAATATTTGATAGCAATTGCGCCCTCTTGCCTTCGCCTGGTAGAGAGCCGCGTCGGAATTCCGCAACAGTGTTTTTACATCGCCTCCGCTTTCCGGATAAGTGGCGACACCGACGCTCACCGAGACTTTCACAGCTCTGCCGTCGATCACAATGGGCGCGGAGGCGTTCGAAACCAGTTGTGAAGCGATCTTTTGCGCTTCGCCTCCATGGTGAAGGTCGCCGAGAAGCACAGCGAATTCATCGCCTCCTATGCGGGCAACCGTGTCGCTTGACCGCACCGATTCTTGCAGGCGATTGCCGATGGCACAAAGCACTTGATCGCCTGCCGCATGGCCCAAGCCGTCATTGAGCTGTTTGAAACAGTCCACATCGACCATCAACAATGCCAGCGAGATTGGCTGTTGCTTGATCTCTTTCATGGCCAACTCAAGTCGTTCCAGCAGAACGTTCCTGACCGGGAGGCCAGTGAGTCCATCGTGTTCTGCCATGTGCCGGAAGCGCTCTTCGCTTTGGCGGATGACCTCCGTTTGGCGATGGACCTGGCGGCGGAGCACAGCGACCCAAACGAGAACGACTCCCATGACAAAGACTACGCCGCCAAGAACCTCCAGGGTATGCGCGCTATTCCACCATGAGGGAACGCTGAGGACGACCACATCCTTCGGCGACCGCAGCAGAATCTGGAAGGACTCAAGTTGCGAAGTGCCCCCCCTCCGGGTGATTTGGCGCGGGTCGACTTTTCCGGAAAAAACTCCGGTGACCAGCACACTGCTTCCATCGACCCATGCCGAATCCTGTCCTTTCCCCTGGTTGAAAGATGCGAGGGGCATAATCGCGGGGAAGAGAATCTTCCCCGATGACAGGAGAAGAGCCGGATCGCCCTGAACCAGAGTTCTGCCCATCAACCGGCCTTCGATCTGGACCAGTTCCCCATGGTGCTCGCCCTGAAATGCCTCTTCCGCCGTGATCCTCTTGGGGGGAGTCACAATGCTGTTGCCGGCCGGCCGCAACGTGGCGTCGGACAAGGTAGGCTCGTAATTCTCCAGCGCCTGAAAGCCGGTCACGTCGACCAGTTCTCCCTCTCGGAACAGAGTTCGGTCCGCCGTCTGGACACAAAGTCCATCGTTCCCATCCAGAATGCAAAGCGTTCGTCCGGGCCAGTGGAGTGTAACCCGCCCGCGAAGATGAACCCGGTGCTGGAGGAGCATCATCGGCGAATATTGCAGCAAGCTGCCCACAGGGCGGATCGGCACAGCAAAGGGATCGATGGGCGCGGGATCCTCGACTTTGATGGCCCTGAAGTCGGGAAATAAAAGCCGTACACCCACCATCTGCCGCTTGTTGTTATCTACCAAAGGCGCTTCCACGCCAGGAATCAGCACGATAGAATCGACCAGGCTGGCGTAGTTGGCGCCTTCCTGCTTCACCGTGGTTGCCGTGAGTACGCCTTCGCTTGTGGCCAGAGTAAGGACCACATGCTTTCCCTCAAATTCGACGGAGTGGACCAATCCCTCGATCGCCACCCACTGTCCGTCTTCGGCGCCCGTGAGCAGAAAAGACAGTGTCACACGGCGGGGGGTGGGCAGCGGCCGGGACTCTCCCACGATGCGCACATCGGGATGGATTATGATCGGCGCGTAGCCGCCCGGATCGGTCATGCCGGTGACTTCCACGACCGAACCCGCATGCGCCTGCAGGAATGAGTGGGGCGCTGTCAGGATATAGATGCTGCCCGTGGCATCTGCGATGAAGAGAGCGGGATGCCCTTCCTCATAGGGATCGTAAAAAGTAACAACCCCGCGCAGGCGAACCGGATAGGCAAGCGATGCCTGCTGGTAGCTAAGGGAATGCGCGCTGCGAGTCGTCGTCAGCACCGGCAATTGCTTTGCCGGAAGGTCGGACGCCTGGCCGTTGGACACAACCCAGAGCGATGCGAAAACCGCGACGAACGCAATTCTCGCCGCGTGGCGCGATGACCTGAGCCACGCGCCGATCCCTCCCGCCCCCATCGAATCCAGTGCCATCGCCAAGATTCCCTCGGCAAATCCTTGAATGCGCACTTCAAGCCGACAAACTCACTGCGCGAGGCACCGGCGAGTTCATGTGCTGTTGTACATTTTATCGGCAGAATGCTGGAAAACCGCAATTCATTTTGCGCCCGGTTGCATAATGGAGGCAGGCCACCTCCGGCCTTCCGGCGCAAGATTCGAGGAGATTTCACATACTCGGCAACGCCGGGCATACTACCTGGCCAATCAATCCTCCAGAAGGTCTCATGGGAAGGCAAGCAGGCTTTCCCGGCGAGAGTCGCACTGGCGGCAATTATTGCCGTCGCTGGCGCATAGAATGACAGTTGAACCGGGCGCGCCAAGCTCAGAGAAGATCGAACCGCACCGGAGCCGGAACCAACCCGGTAGCGCCAAGCATCCCGCCCGCTCCAGGCTTGGTTCCAGCGGGATGCGCTTGCGTCGGGGCTTTGCCTCAAAGCCACCGCGCCCGGTTAGAAGCCGTACGTCAACTGCGCGCCGAACTGATGCCGCGCCTTGAGATTGACCCCCGCCGCCCCGCTGCCGTAAATCTCGCCCGCTACCTGCGCCACGCCGAAGTCGACGTTCAACTTGCGCTTCGGGCTGGGCACAATGCGCGCGCAGTAAGTGAGCGTGGTGGGAATATTCAACGGCAGCTTGCCGGTGTCCGTGAAAGAGGTGAATCCCAGCGGATGGCGAGGCTGCATCGCAGCCTCTGAACCGAAGACAATCGCGCTCCTGCGCGGCCCCGTGAACACGAACGCTACCGCCCCGAAGGGCCGCGCCTGCCAATTCGGCGCGTTGCCGCCCATGCCCCACAGTTCGGCATCGGTGCCCCGCGCTCCGGCGTTCAGCACAAGAGGCATCTTCTTCACTAGCTGGGTCACAACTTTGGTCGCCACCGCGTAGATGTCGCCGTTGTCATTGCCATTGTTAGTGGCGTTGTTATAGGCAAGGTAGTCCCCCACGTTGCGCACACCGGTCCGCGCGATGAATCCCACCGAGACGGCCGGAATAGCCGGGTTCTTCTTGTAGTTTTCCGGAACCAGAACGACTTTTCCGTTGAATATCTCAAAGCCGTTCTGCCATAGCGGACTCAGAGAAGGATCTCCGCCCTCGATATGGAACTCGTGCGTGTAGCCCAACTCCAAGCGCTTGCCGATCCCGACTTCCGTGGAAACCTCGTGAAACTCGCCAACGACAGGACCCGCATTGAAATAATGATAGGCCACGACGGGATGAATCTTCTCGCCTTCCGCCGAGGCGGTGTATGCCAGAGGCGTGACAAACACGCCGGTTTCGCCCTCCCAGCCGAGAGCCTGGGCCTGCGCCTCTGCCGCCGAGACCAGTACGAAGACCAATCCGGACAGCGCCATAAGCCAGGGATTCGGCAGATGGTGGAATCCCTTCCCTGCCCTCCAGCTTCTCTTGCCCGATTCCCGCATACTACCCCCTCACGACAATTTCCTGAATTGAGGTGGCTCGCCGCCGCGAGCCACCCATTGCGAATCTTTCGGCCCAGCCGCCTGTGGAAGCTGATCTAGGCTGCCATGTCGAGTACGATCCTGCCTTCGATCTTGCCTTCGTGCATACGATGGAAGATCGCGTTGATATCTTCGAGTCTCCCTGGCTCGACGATCGCCTTCACACGGCCGGCTCCGGCGAATTCCAGCGCTTCCTGCAAGTCGCGGCGCGTTCCCACAATCGATCCACGAATTGTAATCGCGTTCAGCACCACGTTGAAAACATTCAGGGGAAAGGTTCCAGGCGGGAGGCCGTTCAAGGAAATTGTGCCTCCTCGGCGCACCATTCCAATCGCCTGTTCAAACGCTTTGAGAGACACCGCGGTCACCAGCACCCCATGCGCTCCGCCGATCTCTTTCTTGAGGTATGCGGCTGGCTCCGTTGTCTGCGCATTGACGACCACGGAGGCGCCAAGACGCTTGGCTAGCTCCAGCTTCTTGTCATCCACGTCCACCGCGGCAACCTGGAATCCCATCGCCTTCGCGTATTGAACGGCCATGTGACCCAAGCCGCCCACGCCGGAGATAACGACCCATTGGCCCTGCTTGACATCGGTCATCTTGAGGCCCTTGTAGACGGTAACTCCGGCGCAAAGCACAGGAGCTATTTCGACGAAGTCCGCGTCATCCCTAAGACGGCCTACGAACCTGGGATCGGCAACGGCGTATTCGGCAAAGCCGCCGTTGACGGTGTATCCGGTCATCTGCTGCGTTTCGCAGAGCGTCTCCCATCCGCTTGCACAGTATTCGCACTTGCCGCAGGCAGTGTGCAGCCACGGAATTCCCACCTTGTCGCCCTCTTTGAGGTCTTTCACGCCATGTCCCAAGGCGGAGACATAACCGACGCCTTCATGGCCTGGGATGAAAGGCGGGTTCGGTTTGACCGGCCAGTCGCCCTCGGCTGCGTGCAAGTCGGTATGACAAACGCCGCAGGCCTGAATCTTTACCTGGATTTGCCCGGCTCCCGGCTCGGGAACAGGCGTCTCGTCGATCGCGAGTGGCTTGCCAAGCTCTCGCACAATTGCCGCTTTCATTGTCTTCGCCATGAGTCGATCCTCTCCTTGTGGCCAATGCTATGCGTGGCCAATGCTATGCCGGAAAATTGGGCGACAGCCATCGCTCTACAAGAAACGATCGGAGGCAGTGCAACTTCTGGAAACAGTCGCAATCGGTCCCCTTTCGATGCAGTGAAAATGGCGGTCCATTCAGTTGAAAACAGGGCATACGATCGCTTTCCCGAATTGGAAGGCGCCGTCGCCCGCCGCGGTTGAGAAATTTCCTGAAGGCCTCGAATCGAAGACAACCGCCATGTTCAAGGAGCCGGATTCTGCCAGTGCCAGGGGGCGCCGTTCGCCCCGGCTCAGCCAACATCCAGCAAGTAGAGCTGCGCCATGGTCTGATTGAGCAGCATATGTGCGATCTCTCCGAAGGTGATGGGGCCGGTGATAGGCCCGGTTGTCTTCCCTTCCAGTTTGCCGTACAGGAAGTTGAGTATGCAGTTGCAGGCGAATGTCGGCCTGTCCTCTTCCACCGCGATCGCTTTGCCGAATGCGGCGGCGTAATCCTCGACAGGTTTTGCGAAGTGATAGTCCACGCCGGGAAAAACCGGCGCATAAAGATCGACTGTACCGGCCGCTGCGTCGACAGCTTGAAACGACACATTGATCGTGCTGCCGTTGTAGTCTCCGACGAGCGGAAATTCCGTGGCGATTCCGTTGCCGGCGATGTACTCGGCGAGATTCGCCGGCTTTCCGTCGACAAGGCACTTGCTCACCCGGAAGCCTGCTTCCTCGAATCGAATCAGATTTCCGCCGCCGCTCTCGAAGATATTGACAATCTTGAGATTGACGACCTTGTTGGCTGGCAGCGCGACATGGAGCGCGACACCGCGGGTATCGAAGGATTTCCCTGTTCTTCCGTTGAAGACTGCGGACGCCTCCTTGCCGATGCGATCGACACGCACTCCCGCGATCCATCCGACGACCGGACGCAAAAGGAAGCCCTCGTAGGACTGTGCCCGCTCGGCAAAGGTCTTGTGCACTTCAGTGGCGGCAGGCAACACCAGAAACGTGAAGCCGTTGGCGGGCGCGTCGCGGTAGAGATCGGCCAGGTTGTCGGGGCCGTAATCGGCCACCTTCGCATCGAGCGCAATCTCCGGCACTTTCGTCACGAAGATGCGGTCTTCCGATACGAGGCCACCCTCCTCGGTCATGAAGTAGGGGATCGTTCCACCTACCCAATTGCCTTGAGGGAGCTGCCGCAACGCTTCATGGCTGCCGGCAAGAAACAAGGATTCACCGGCCGCGATCGCCGATGCTACTTCCGCGATGGATAGCAATGTGGAATTGACTGTGGCAAGCATGGTTCCTCTCCACTCCTTGTTGCGAAATGCGTTACGCCAGAATCTTGTCGAACTCACTGGCAAAGAACTTTTCGTACTGAACGAAGAACTTGTAGGTCTTGGCGGCCAGTTGCAGCACATTGGCTTGCGACGGGTCCCTTTCGAAACTCATATGATTGCTTTTTACGAGCAGGTTGAGGGCGAGATTGTCGGAACGAATGGGTCTTTTCCCAGTCGCAATCTCGCTCCAGACTCGGTGAGTGGCAGCAGGAAGCATCGATCGTTTCCTCCTTCTGCTTGCGTCATCGGCCTCTTCCAGGAAATGTTTAGGGGGAAAATCGAGACATCGCGGTGTGGACTGCACCCCGGAGGTGAGACAGCGGAATTAGGGACAGATTGCCATTCGCCGCGAAGGCCTTGGCCTTCGTTGGAACCATAGCGCGCCGATTGTGGCCGGCGAAGCGGAAACGGGCGCTGCTGGAGAGCAACCCGCCTAAAATGACCGGCTGAGACTCATCCGTGCCGATGAGCGCCGGGAGTGGGAGCCAAGCCCGCTCCCGGCTATTCTATGCGCATCGGACACTGGCTCTCCCGCCATCCTCCGCTGGACCGCACGTTCCTTGAACTTCGCCGACCGACCCTCTCGTTTCCTTTTGCCTTTCATGGGAACGCCTCCATTCGATGTAAAGTCTCCCGAATTTGCGTGTCTCAGTCTTGGGGTGCGTCCAGGCGGCTGTATACATTCGGTCTCCGACTGCCAGTATGCTCCGGATGGAAGCTATCTTCGGCAAAAGCGGAGAAAACCGCGCCGGCGCACCGCCGAAAGAGTCGATGCGGCAGAAGCCGCTGTCCGCGGCCTGCGCGCCCCAGTGCGAAGACTGCCCCGAAAAGCCGCGGCATCGGCCTTGGCAAAACGCTATGCCCGACGCACAGCTAGCAGATTTTTTCGCAAAAGGAAATCGTTCCGTGTGCAATTTCCGCTAACGAAAAGCAATCCGGGCGCAATCGCCGGCAATTTTCCTCCGCCCTTCCCGGAATGAACGATCCAACCGCGGTTCAGCGGATTTTACGATCGTTCCTTGCTAAAATCCAGATACCCTGCACACGATGGAGACCGGGAAGGATTGCCATTGCCCAGTCCGCATCCAGGGATTCTTGTACCCGGAACTGCCGCTGGGCAATTTGCCAGCGCATGGAGGCATAAACCATGCAAGCGACATCATCGAACCCGTTTTCGTACGAGACCTTCCCCACTTCCGGGGTGGTCGCCTACTTCTCAATGGAGATTGCCATCAACCCCGCCATGCCTACCTACTCGGGCGGTCTGGGAGTTCTGGCCGGAGACACGTTGCGTTCCGCCGCCGATCTGGGCGTTCCACTGGCGGCCTTTTCCCTGCTGCACAGGAAGGGCTACTTCCAGCAGCGCCTCAGCGACAAAGGCGTACAGAGCGAAGACATTCAGCCTTGGGAACCCTCGCGGTTCTGCACGGAGGAGTCGGCGCGGGTAACGGTCTCCATCGAAAACCGCACAGTAACCGTGCGCTGTTGGCGCTACGATCTCACCGGCCGCTACGGTCACGTGGTGCCCATCTACCTGCTGGATACCGACCTGGAGGTCAACGCCGGATGGGATCGGGGGCTGACCGATCACCTCTACGGCGGCGACACCAATTACCGTCTCCAACAGGAGATCGTGCTGGGCATGGGCGGGGCGCGCATGGCCGGCGCGCTGGGTTACCGTGTAAACGTCCACCACATGAACGAGGGGCACGCGGCTCTGTTGACGCTGGGCCTGCTGGAGAGCCAGTTGGGCGGCGGACCGCTGGGCGCGGCCACCGAAACCGACATCGAGCAAGTGCGCAAAAAATGCGTCTTCACCACGCACACGCCGGTTCCGGCCGGCCACGACCGCTTTTCCATGGAGCAGACGATTCGCATCCTGGGCGGCGACCGCGCCGCGCGCCTGGAAAAAATGGGCTGCTTCCGCGACGGGATGCTGAACATGACGCTGCTGGCGCTGCGTTTTTCGCGTTATGCGAACGGCGTGGCCATGCAGCACGGCAAGGTCTCCCGTGCCATGTTTCCGGAGTTCGCCATCGACTCGATCACCAATGGGGTTCACGCGCCCACTTGGGTCTCCGAGCCGGTCCAGCAGATGCTGGACGCCAACTTTTCCTCATGGCGGCGCGACAATCTTTATATCCGCAATGCCATCGACCTGCCGGTCAAGGAGATTCTTGCCGCCCACGCGCGCTCCAAGGCCGCGCTGCTCTCCGAGGTCGCATTGCGCACCGGACTGGTCTTCAATCCAAACGTGCTTACGCTGGGCTTTGCCCGCCGCGTGGCCACCTACAAGCGCGCCACACTGCTCTTCAACGACGCCAAGCGGCTGGCCGAGATTGCCGCCGCGGCCGGAGGCTTGCAGATCGTTTACGCGGGCAAGGCACATCCCCAGGACGAACCGGGAAAGGCGCTGATTCAACAGGTATTCGAAGAAGCCGCCTGGCTGTCGAACGATACGCTCCGCATCGTCTACCTGGAAAACTACGATTGGCAGTTGGGCGCGCTGCTAACCGCTGGCGTGGATGTGTGGGTGAATACCCCGCGCCGCCCCTACGAGGCCTCCGGCACCAGCGGCATGAAGGCCGCCCTCAACGGCATCCCCAGCCTGTCGATTCTGGATGGTTGGTGGATCGAGGGATGTATCGAGGGTGTAACCGGCTGGGCTATCGAAGACGGAGCCGACGACGCCGAGGAGGCCGCTTCGCTTTACCGCAAGCTGGAATCCGCCGTGGTCCCGCTCTACCGCGACGCCCCCGAGAAGTGGGGCCAGCTGATGCGCAACACGCTGGCCTTCAACGGCTCCTACTTCAATACCAACCGCATGGTGAAGCAGTACATCCGCAATGCTTACTATCCGGTGAGGCTTATCGAGACGGCGAAGGTCGAGGTCGAGGCCTTTGCAGACTGATTGACGACAAATCGAAGCCTCCGGCTCTCGTTGGGGCGCAAATCTCCAACCCCGCGGGACAGCGATGCGAACTGGCCCAGGGGCTGCGCGCCGGGTGCGCCCAACGCGCATTGCGACTGCCGGCGGGTGGGATGGCCGACGAGAGCGGCGCGATCGTTCAACTCACGGCTTCCACGAGCCTTCTTGCCCGCCACAGCGCCCCGTCGAGCGATACGACCGCCTCCCGCCCCACCGGCATCTCCGGCGCGGCGGCTTGGAGGCCGGCAAAGAAGGCCTCGCGCACGGAGGCCATCTTCTCAATGACCCCGCCGGTCCAAGCTACTGGAACCTCGCCCGCAATCGCGTGCTTGCGGCGCAGCTTGTCGCGCACCAGCAACACGAACTCGACCAGATCTGCGGCGGCCTGCGCAAGAACTTCGGCGGCAACCGCATCGCCGGCTTCGGCCAGTTCGTGAATCGCCGGCGCCAGCGCGGCAAAGTCCGGTCCCGGCGAACTGTCGCCCAGATTGACCAGGGCTTCGATGCTGGGCGCGCCCCAAATCTCGCCCACCCGATCGAGAATCCGCGTCCGCTGTTGGCGGTCATAAGCCCTGAGCGCCCGCCGCACACTGTTCACCCCGATCCAGTAGCCCGATCCCTCGTCGCCCAGACGCGAACTCCACCCGCCCGCGCACTCGCGGCTGCCGTCCGGCGCGCGGCCAATGGTATTCGAGCCGGTTCCGGCGATCTGCAGGATGCCCGGCCCCCCGTGAAAGGCCGCGTCCAGCGCGATCACTTCGTCGCCGACCACCTCGGAGCGCTCGACCGCGAAATCCTTGAAGACCGCCGCGATCCACTCGGAGACCCCGGGCATACTGGCGCTGGCCACGCCGCAGCAGGCCGAGCGCACACTCGCAATCCCCGCCTGAGCATAGGCCTCTTTCAGCAGCGCGCGCAGATTCTCCTCCGCCGCCTCCGCTCCCACGCGCAGCCGCTTGATGGAACCGCTCTCCGCATGAGCCAGAAGCCGCTCGTCGGAGACGATCGAGGCGCGTGTCCTCGTTCCCCCGCCGTCAATTCCAAGCGATGCATTCATCCTTCGCGTTCTCCCTTGCGGCGTTCTCCTTCGCCGAAGAAAGGCAGCGGAAGTTATTCGCCGCCCTCTTCGTCCGTGCGCAATCTAGCGGTTCGCGCCACACTAGACCTTCGCTTCCAAAGCCGCGATCACGTCGAAGAATCGCTGATCCAGGCGGCGGTTGGTGGCGATGGCTTCCTTGATGGTGATGTCGGTAATATCCAGCCCCTTGAGCACAGCGATGCGGCCCCACTTCTGCTGGTGGACCATATCGATGGCATGCAGGCCGTAACGCTGGCCGAGCAGTCGGTCGTAGGCTGTGGGAACGCCGCCGCGCTGGGTGTGGCCCAGATTCACGCTGCGGGTCTCGAAGCCGGTCTTCTGCTCGATCAACTTGGAAAGAGCCTCGCCGATGCCGGAAAGCCGCGCATGGCCGAAGGAGTCCGTCTTGGCGTCGCCGATCACCTGGCCTACCTCGGGCAGATGAGCGCCTTCGGCCACCACCACCACCCCGTAGTGCTTGCCGTGGTCGTAGTTGTACTTGAGCAGTGCGCAAACGTGGTCGATATCGATCTCTTTTTCGGGAACCAGGACTACGTGCGCTCCGCCGGCCACGCCGGAGGCATAGGCGATCCAGCCGGCATCGCGGCCCATCACCTCGACGACGATCACGCGATTGTGCGAGTCGGCGGTGGTGTGGATGCGGTCGATGGCCTCGGTGGCTATCATTACAGCGGTATCGAAGCCGAAGGTCTGGTCGGTGCCGTTGATGTCGTTGTCGATGGTCTTGGGAACGCCCACGCTGGGCACGCCGTGCTCACTCAGGAAGAGAGTCACCGACTGCGTGTCGTCGCCGCCAAGAGCGATCAGCGCGTCGATGCCGTTGAGCTTGAGCACCTCCTGCACCTTCTCGATGCCCCCAGGTATCTTCTTCACGTTGGTGCGCGAGGAGTGCAGAATGGTGCCTCCGGTCAACTGGATGCCGTCGATTCTCTCCAGAGTGAGAGGAATGAACTGGTTCTCCAGCACACCCTTCCAGCCGTTGAGAAAGCCGATGAACTCGTCGCCGTAAGTGTTGATACCCTTCTTGACAGCCGCATAGATTACCGCATTCAGTCCGGGGCAGTCGCCGCCGCCGGTCAACAAAGCAACTCGCATCGTAAGTATCTCCTGACAGAATTTCGCGCGGCCGCTTGAGCCGAGCCGGGAATGTATCCCTGAACTGCGCGTCCAGAGCGGCAAAACCGACGCAACGAACGCCCTAGCCAGTGTAACGCACCGCTGTCAACTTGGAGGAAGCTCAACGGAGAGAGCGGCAGGGCAATCGCATGAACGGAAGTGTTAACTGAGTAGATTCCGCATCCGTCTTGATACTGTTCGTTGAATTGTGCAACGGTTCTTCTGTTTCCAGGAGGGAATATGGAGACAGCGGGCCGGTTGCGATTGGCGGATGTATTTGTATCGATTCAGGATCCACGCCAGGCAGCCAAGGTTGAGCACCACTTGGTGGAGTTGCTGGTGGTGGCGGTCAACGCGGTTCTTGTCGGCGCCGACACGTTCGTTGAGA
>Ga0181529_10004574_pt1 | contig 14900 bp, 8 predicted proteins | sample PEATcosm2014_Bin_36_FD_119763 | JGI IMG/M metagenome (GOLD analysis project Ga0181529, IMG submission 119763) | Peatland microbial communities from MTU Mesocosm Facility, Houghton, MI, USA - PEATcosm2014_Bin10_30_metaG | ecosystem: Environmental > Terrestrial > Soil > Wetlands > Peat | place...
GGCACAAAAATGGGCACAATGGCCAATTTTTGGGAGATTTTTGATCCCTCTAGGATGCTCTAAGTTGTTGATTTTATTTGGTGGACGCGGTAGGAATCGAACCTACAACCTGTCGGTTAAGAGCCGAATGCTCTGCCAGTTGAGCTACGCGTCCAGGTTTTGGATGAAAACCGCGCAGCGAGGGAATTTGCGAGCGGTTTGAGCGGGTGGAATCTTACCCGCGCCTTCAAAAATATAGCACAAATCCCATGCAGACTCCAAGGCGACTCAAATCTCAAAAACTCGAGTTGTACCAGCCTCGTTGGGCAAGCCACGGCCGCTGCTGCAGATTGCCGCCGCCGTCCAGTTGACCTATTCGGCGGCTTTTCCTGGAGAGTGGGTTCAACAAGAATTGGCATTTGATCCGCTACAACTCAGCGTTTGCCTGGAAGACCTGCACAGTCAGCGCCTGGTTGCCATTGTTGTCCTGGGCCTGAATTCCCCAGGTGTAGAGTGCCTTGTCGGTCAAGCCGGGGACAGTGGGAACGTTGCCGGGATCGGTTGGATCCACGCCCCAGTTGAGAGATGTAATCGAGCTTGAGAAGCCGCTCGAACTGGAGTTGACGCCGGGAATCTGCCAGATTGTGCTGCCGGTGGCGTCGGCGAGATAGAACGAGAAAAGATCGGTGCTGTCCGCGGAGGGATCGCTCCAACTAAAGCTTGTTTGCAAACTTGTCTGATCGTTCGGCGAAAGGTTTGTGGCAAGGTCGTTCGGCGCAACCACATAGCTCGTGCCATTCCAGCCTGTAACCGCGGCGGTCAAGGTCTCCGTATCGCTGCTTGCATCGCTGTAGGTTACTTCAAGACTGTAGGTGTCCCCAACGGCCGGTGTGTCGACGTTGAGAGGCACGTGGTACTGGAACTGCACGCTTCCGCAACCGGGGCAATAGTTGCCGATGTCGACGGGGTTGATCACATTCGGCCCCGACAGCAAAGTAACTGCCACGGGCAATTTATTCCCTTCCCGCAGATCGAAGTTCAGGTTGTAACCGCCGGAACTGGTGCTGCCGGCTTGCCCAGTCGTTTGATAATACTGAGTCGCCACCGTGGCCGCGCTGTTGGCGGTCGCCAGCGTCAGGTTTTGCCCGGTCAACGGGCCGCTTATGGGGATGCCGCTTGAGTTGTTGCCGGTGTTGCTCACGTCCCCAGCGTCGATCAGGCCATCGTTGTTCTGATCGAGAATCTCAAAGAATATGTAGTCGTTGTTGGTATCGGTGGGGACATACACCGTGAATGGATTCGAGCCTCCGGGGCTGGCGATGCGCGTGGCATACACGGTACTCGAACTCTGGTTGTAGTACCCGACATACAACGGTCCGGTGGGAGTAATGCCGGCGGGAATAGTGACAGTGCCCTCGACCTCGTTGCCACTTGTCGACGCGCCTATGACTACCCCGGCCGGAGTCGTGCTGCCGCCGTAAACCGTCCAGCCAGAGGCAGGTCCGGCAGCATTGCGGGCACGGGCTTCGAAATAGTAGGTCTGGCCACTCGTAAACGGGCTGCCACTAACGCCGGAGGTCCCGTTGTTCAGTATCCACACATCGGAACCGGTCCCGACTGCTTTGAAATTGTGCGACGCGGTCGAGGAGCTCAACGTTGGGCTCGTGCTCCATTGAACGTCGTAGGAGGTAGCCGCTTCAACCGAGTTGCTGGTGATGGGTTTATAACTGATGGTCACGCCATGGTCGGTAGATGTTATGGCATTGATGGCAGGATTGGAACCGGGCACACTCGCCGGCGTGTTATCGCTTACCGTGACGCTGGCGCCGGTTACATTCGCCGCAGAGACCGTGACAGGCGCGCTGCCCGATGGGTCAGACGTATTCGGCGCGCCATTGGCTAGTGCAGTGAGATCCATCCACGCCTGCAGCGTATAAGTGCCTGGCGGCACGCCGCGAATGGTAAATGGTCCTGGAGTGAAGATGCTGGTTCCCACTCCACCCGAGCCGCAGTTGCTCGAGGTGAGGAGAGAAAGGTAGATCTGTCCCCTGTTCGAGCCGTTGTAACTTACCGTGCCGGATACGGTGTAGCCCAGCGCAACGGCGAAGTTTTTCCCGTTCGCGTCGGTGTTGAGCACCGTAACGCTCTGGGTCGCTGGGTAGAACACGGAGCTTGGCCCGGTAATCGAGGGAGCGATTGTGTAGCTCCCTGGGATAACGCCCGGAAAGACGAAGTTCCCGCTGCTGTCGGTAGTCACCGTTTGGACGACTGCCCCGCCTGGACTTGTGAGCAGTTTGACCGTGATGGTTGGCACGGACGGGCTGCCAGCGCCGCAAACGCCGTTTAGAGAAATCTGGCCACTCACCTGCGACACTCGATTAACCGCGATGGTGTACGAGTTGCTCTGGTTGGTACCCAGTGAATCGGTCACCTGGACATTCGTCAGGTTCACCGTTTGAATCGCAGTGGGCGTGCCACCGACGGAAAGAGTGTTGCTGCCGTTGTTGGAAACCGAGATGCCGTCCGCAATGGCGACCGCCGCGCCGGTATTGGGGATGGAGACTCCGTTCACCGACCAGGTGTAAGGAGGCAGGCCGCCCGTCGCGACAATCGAGCCCACATAAAGTTCAGTGGTAATTGCCGACGGAAGAGTCGCAGGATCAGGCGCAGGCAGGATCAACGGGGCCGGAGGATTGATCGCAATGCTGTACCCTTTCTGTGTAATTGAGGCATTCGTTTGGGTGTCGGTCAACGTTACGTTGAATCTGACTGTAGCCGGCGTTGCCCCTGGCGTTCCATTGATGGTGAGCGTGCCACCACTCGGGCTTGCGCTAAGGTTGTCAGACAAACCCGTAACCAGCCAGGAATAGCGCCCGCTGCCGCCTGAGGCACTGATCGAACCCGTGTAAGGCACGCTTGGGTATCCGGCTGGGAGCGAGTTGGGATTGGGCGCGGGCAATGCCAGGGCGCTGTTCACCGTGATCGTATATGTATATGGACCTACGGTGGTATTCGTCGAATTATCTTTCACGCTCACGTTGAATGAGACGGTTGCCGCGGAAGCCGGCGTCCCGCTAACCGTAAGTGTTGAGCCGCTCTCCGCGGCACTCAGCCCGTCGGACAAGGCGGTTACGGTCCAGCTATAGTTCCCGCTGCCGCCGGCCACGGCGATCGTTCCGCTATAAATCGAGCTTACGTCCGCGGGGCCCAGGGATGCCGGATTTGGCGTGGGCAGTGTGAGCGAGTTATAGACTGTGACGGTATAGGTGTACGGTCCCACGCTGATATTCGTCAGTTTGTCCTTGACCGTCACGCCGAACGATACCGTGGTCGCCGATGTTGGCGTTCCGCTTATGGTCAGCGTCCCACCCGCGGCAGAAGAGGAAAGACTGTTTGAAGGCAGGCCTGTCACTGTCCATGAGTAGTTTCCGCTGCCACCCGAGGCGACAATTGTCCCGGTATAAGGCAGGCTGAGGGTCGCTGGTCCAAGCGTGGCCGGATTAGGCGCAGGAATTCTCACCGTGTCGTAGATCGTAATGGTGTAGGTGAATGGCCCCGCTGTTACGCCCGTGGTTGTGTCCTTTACAGAGACGTTTAACGAAACAGCCCCTGTCGCTGTCGGCGTTCCGCTCACCGTCAGAGTCCCGCCGCTCGACGAAGTGGTCAGTCCGTCTGCCTGGCCTGTTACGGTCCAGGCGTAGTTTCCGCTCCCGCCGCTTGCCGCCACTGTTCCGCTGTAGGCCGTGTTAAATGTCGCCGCCGACGCCAGTGTCGCCGGAATGGTCAGCGGCAAAGTCACCGGGCTGTAAACCTGAATGCTGTAAGAAATTGTGCTTGAGGCGTTCCCCGCGCTGTCCTTCGCCGATGCGGTAAAGTTGACCGCGCCCGCCGCGGTCGCAGGCCCACTGATGGTCAACGTTCCGCCGTTGGCCGAGGAAGTGAGGCCGTTGGACAAGCCTGAAACAGTCCACGCGTATCCTGTCGCGGTGCCGCCCGTGACGGTGAGCGTTTTTGAATACGCCTGTCCTGTAACCGCAACCGGCAGGCTCCCCGGACCTGGCGTGATGGATAGCAATGGCGAGGTAACCACAATCTGATACGGGCGAGTCGCCGAGTCCCCGAAGGCGTCTGCCGCCATGATGGTGAAGTTATAGGCGCCCCCAGCGGTGGTTGTGCCGGTAACCGAGCCGTTGGCTGCGTTCAGGCTCAGGCCTGTCGGCATTGCCCCGCTGCTCAACGAGTAAGTCAGCGCGCCGGCGCCTCCGCTGGCTGCAACACTCCCTGCATACGCCTGTTCAAAACTCCCGGTGGCCGGCATGGTCCCGTTAAACGCAATTGCCGGAGCTGCGGCAATTGAAATGCCCAGCACGCGGGCCGCGGAAAGTGGCGCAGGCGTGCCGGAATCCTTCATCTGGAATTCAATCTTGGTGGTCCCGGTGGCAACTGCCATGGGAGTGCCTGAAAGCACTCCTGCCGTCGAAAGGCTGAGCCCCTCCGGCAGCGTATAGCCGGAGGCCACGGTCCACGTGTAGGGGGCGATTCCGCCACCACCGGCCAGTTGAACCGAATAGGTGATTCCGACGTTGCCTGCAAGAGCGTTGCTCGAGGTTGCAATCACAGGAGACGCGGGAACCGTAAGCGCAGTGGTTGAATACTTGGTGGTCTCCTTCACGGAGACTGCCATCACCGTCGCTTGCTGTGCTGAGGACGTGGCCGCGGGCGCTGTATATGTGACTGAAGTTGTGGTCTGGTTCGAGAGTGTCCCTGTGCCGGTCAAGCTCCAGGTAACTCCGTCGGCGTGGTTATCGTCGGTCACCGTCGCCGTCAGCGTAATCGAATCCGCCCCGTCCACTGACGATGAAGGCGCCGATATGGATACGCTTGTAGGCTCTGAACCGCCGGAACTGCCGGAGCTGCCGACCTTGCCCCCACAACCCGACAGGCAAACGGCCGCAACAAGGGGAAGTCCGATGAGAACTAGACCTTTCCGGAACACAAGGCACCCCAAGGAGGATATTTTGTAGGTGTCAGTCCTCAGACTCCGCCGCAATTATCCAGCACCCTCATTATCAGAAAACTACGGGAAATCTAAATACCACGAAATCACCCCTGCTGACACTTGGGTGGAATGCGCATGGCCCAAAAGTTGTAGCTCGCAGACTGGCGCCAAAAAAACGCGCTCCCAACGGTTGTTCCCAGCCAGTTGCGCGCTCCTCAAGCTCACCCAGGCGGCCCTGGGGCGGAATCAATGTAAGTGCTGGGCCGCGCAATCGAAAACAAGAACGCGAATGCCTGTCAATTACTGTCCGGCTGCTTGCGCTGGCCGGCGCTGCCCGCTGCACGCGAACAATCCCACCCTGCCTTGCCAAGTAACCACTGTGTTATCAACACAAAACCACCCAAAGGGCTAGCCGCTTTGACGCCGTAGACCTCCGTCCTCCGGCTGCCTGCCTCCGCAGGAGGTACGTGAATCCCATCACATCGGACATCCCATTTCGGAGGATAGAATTCGAGCGATGAGAGGGTGTTTATCCACGCCAGGTTCCGTCAGATGGCGTCAAACCCCTCCAGGATTCGACGAACCCCGGAGCAGAAATGGCAACCCAGGCTGAAAGCCCCAAGACAGCATCGATGGCGGAAAAGGTCTCCGGCCTTCGCGCGAAGCGTGCCGAGCTGGAACTCGGTGGCGGCAAAAATCGCATCGAAAAACAGCACGACTCCGGCAAGCTGTCGGCGCGGGAGCGGGTGGCGAAGCTTGTCGACAAGGAAAGCTTTGAGGAGATCGGTCTTTTCGCTCGCCATCGCGCCACCTATTTTGGAATGGCGGAAAAGGACCTGCCCGCCGATGGGGTTGTGACCGGATGTGCAACTATCGACGGCCGCCTGGTGCATTTGGCCAGCCAGGACTTTACGGTAGCTGGAGGCGCCGCCGGCGAAACCCACAGCAACAAGGTCGCCGACATGATGGTTATGTCGCTCAAGACCGGCAGCCCCTTCATCTTTATTAACGATTCAGGCGGCGCGCGCGTGCAGGAGGGCATCGACAGCCTGGCCGGCTATGCCCGCGTTTTCTACAACAATGTGATGCTCTCAGGTACGGTGCCCCAGATCTCCCTGATTTGCGGCCCGTGCGCGGGAGGCGCTGCCTACAGCCCGGCGCTAACCGACTTTGTCATCCAAACCCAGCAAGGCCGCATGTTCATCACCGGGCCGCAGGTCATCAAGCAGGTCACCGGCGAAGTGGTCAGTGCGGAGGAGCTCGGCGGCCCTCAGTCGCAAATGAACAACTCCGGCGTCGTGCATCTGATCGCCCGGAACGATGAAGAGGCAATTCAACTCTGCCGGCGGCTGCTCAGCTTTATGCCTTCGAACAATCTCGAAGATCCGCCCCGGATGCCCTTCAATTCGAAGATCAGGTCCGACTCGCAGATGAATGACGCGATTCCCGCCGACCCCAAGATCGCCTACGATGTCCGGGCCGTTATCTCACGCGTTGTCGACAACCAGGACTTTCTCGAGATTCAGCCGGGGTTTGCGGCAAACATCGTGATCGGTTTTGGGCGTCTCGAGGGCCGCCCCGTGGGGATCGTCGCCAACCAGCCATGTGTTCTCGCCGGAGCGCTCGACATCGACGCCTCAGACAAGTCTGCGCGCTTCGTTCGCTTCTGCAATGCCTTCAGCATTCCGCTTCTTACCTTTGTCGATGTGCCTGGCTTTCTCCCTGGGGTGGAGCAGGAGCGCGGCGGAATCATCCGCCACGGCGCCAAGCTGCTTTTTGCCTATTCGGCCTCCACGGTTCCCAAGATCACCGTCGTGTTGCGCAAAGCCTATGGCGGAGCCTACATCGCGATGTGTTCCAAGGGCCTGGGCGCGGACCGGGTGGTAGCGTGGCCCACAGCCGAGATCGCGGTCATGGGCGCCGAGGGCGCTGCCGAGATCGTCTTTCGCCGTGAAATCGACACGGCGGACGATAGGGAAGGCCGCCGCAATGAACTGGTGAATGCATACCGGGACACGTTTGCCAACCCTTACGTTGCTGCCGGCCGGCGCCTTGTGGATGACATCATTGAACCTGCCGAGACCAGGAAGTATCTGGCCGGAGCGCTTGAATCCCTGCACACCAAGCGCGAACTCCGTCCGCAGAAAAAGCATGGATTGATCCCGCTATGAAGAGGAACCGCACGTGGAATTGAGCGCGAAATCCGCGGCTACGACAGGGGAAGCTGGAACGGCGGTAGAGGAAGTCCCTCCTGAAATCCTCGCGGTAATTACTGCCGCTGCCGCCGTAGTCCTGGGGAAACATCTCCGAATTCGTTCACTTGAGCTGCTGCATTCGTCGCCCGAATCGTCGAGCCGTTGGACGCGCCAGGGGCGCGCATCCATTCAAGCCTCGCACAACACGCGGCCGAAGCGATAAGCCGATCGGAAGATCTGTCGGACGCGGAAGGAAAGGAACCGAAAACTTGAAGCTGCAGATAAAGATCGACGGAAAGACTTACCAGGCTGAAGTCGAAGTTCTGGATGATGATGCAATCCAACCGGCTTATCCGCCGTATGCGCCTGTTCCCGAACTGTCGCAGTCGGTACCGGCGCTTGGCGCCTATGTTCCCGCACCAGCAGCATCGCTGAGCACTGCGGACGAGAAACAATACCGCAGCCCGGTCACCGGCCTGGTCATCAGGGTTGACGTGAAGCCGGGACAGGAGATTCAACCCAACGACGTGATCGCCGTGCTCGAAGCCATGAAGATGGAGACCAGCATTAGAGCATTCCATGCGGGAAAAGTGAAGTGCGTAAACGTGGCGTCCGGCGACCCGGTGAAGCTGCACCAGGTTCTCATTGAGGTGGAGTGATCGCGGGTTACTGAAACCCCGATGCGACTAGCAGTTCGGATTGAAAGGGAAACAAGTGAGCAGTATTCAGGAAGATTTGAAGGCTACGCCAGGAATCAAGTTCGTTGACCATATCGCGATCGCCGTAAAACAGGGCGAACTGGACAGTCAGATTCAGGCCTACGCGATGATCGGCTTCAAGGAGATTCATCGCGAAGAAGTATTGGGCAGCGATCAGGTGCGCGAAGCGTTGTTGCAGATCGGAGACGGGCCAAACCTGATCCAGTTGCTCGAGCCTTTGACTCCGGAATCGCCGGTGCAAAAGTTGATTGAGCGAAATGGCGGACGCGGCGGACTGGCGCATGTGGCGTTTCGCGTGGAGAGCGCGCAACAGGCATTCGACGCAATGAAGGCGAGCGGATTTCAGATAATCGACAAGGCGCCACGAAAAGGCTCGCGAGGGACAACCGTCTTCTTCGTTCATCCTAAATCGAGAGCCGAAAATCCATTTGGGTTCCTGATTGAAATTGTGGAAGACCCTGAAAGCAAGTGAAGAAAAATGGCAACTGACAATCTGCTCCAGGAGTTTCCACCGGTAAGCACGCAATCGTGGGAAGACGCGATCGCCAGGGACTTGAAGGGAGCCGATTACGCCAGGAAACTCATTTGGCAAACGCCGGAAGGGCTCGCCGTCAAGCCCTACTACCGCGCAGAAGACATAGCCGGAATGGGCTTTCCCGATGCGGCGCCCGGCAATTCTCCCGATCTTCGCAACACTCGCCTCGCCGGTGACTGGCGTATTCGCGAAGAGATCGACGCGGCTGATCCCGAGCAGGCAAATCGCGCCGCGCAGAGTGCCGTGGCCGCCGGCGCCGAGGAAATTGCGTTTCTCAACGTTGCGCTCCGCAATGCCTCGGACCTGGGAATGCTCCTGCTCAACCTGCAAGAAATTCCCACGCATTTCCAGAATGCCGGAGAGCCGTTCATTCGCCTTTTGATGGGGCGATTGAAGGAGCGCCCGAACTCGGCGCTGGTATCCACAGGATTGAACCCGTTTACAAATCCTGACTTCGCCGCGGAGGTCATCAAGGCCGCGCCTCCCAGGTTCATTCCCTTCACGATCGATGGCTCTCTATTTGAAGAGTCAGGAGCCACCGCCGTCGAAGAAGTTGGCTTTACTCTAGCCGCCGGCGTCGACTTTCTCGCCGAAATGCAATCGCGTGGTGTGGAGATCGATCTCGCGGCAGCCGCTATCAGCTTCTCCTTTGCAATTGGCGCGAGCTATTTTTTTCAGATTGCCAAGTTCCGTGCCTTCCGCACATTGTGGGCCCAGGCCGTCGAGAGTTTTGGCGGAACCGCCGACGGCGCCCGTGCCCGCATCCATGCCCGCACATCGAGCTGGAACAAAACCATCTACGATCCCCATGTCAACATACTGCGCGCGACTACCGAGGCCATGTCCGCTGTTCTCGGCGGCGCGGATTCCATTTCCGTCGCAGCCTTCGACGAGTGCTATAAGACGCCCGATGAGGCCAGCCGCCGTCTTGCCAGGAATACGCAAATCATCCTCAAGAAAGAGGCGCTGCTGTCTCATGTCGCGGATCCAGCCGCCGGGTCGTATTGCCTGGAGGTCATCACCGATTTCCTTGCTCGCGAAGGTTGGAAGGCGATGCAGCAGATCGAGTCAGTTGGAGGCTACAGGAAGGCGGTAGCCGATGGACAAGTCGCCGCAGCCCTGCAAACTTCGCTGACGAAGAGGGAAAAAGCAGTTATCACTCGGCGCCGCGTGTTCACCGGGACCAATCAATACGCCGATCCTTCCGAGAAAGCTTTGCATCGCGTCGAACCGATCTGTCTCGCGGGCGAGCGGCGCGGCGCACAGAGTTACGAATCGCTTCGTCTGCGCACCGAGCGCCATGCCGCTAGCACGGGAAAGCTGCCGCGCGTTCTGATTGCCGAATTCGGCGACGTGAAGATGCGATCCGCGCGTTCCACCTTCGCCGCCAATTTCTTTGCATGCGCCGGCTTCGATATCGTCGCCCAGCGATTTTCCAATGTCGATGAAATCGCTGCCCACAACGCCGACCTCATCGTCCTCTGCAGCTCCGATCCGGAATACCTGGCCTTGGCCACGGATCGTGCGCCCAAGCTGAATGCTCTCGGGCGCACGACTCCAGTGATCGTTGCCGGAAATCCCGAATGCGCGGAGCAACTGCGAGCGGCCGGCGTTGCCGACTTCATTCATGTAAAAAGCAATCCGATCGAAGTTCTAACATCCTGGCAGTTGAAGCTGGGGATCGAGGCTTAGCGATGCGCCCAGACTTTTCAAAGATCGACTTGAAGCCCGCAGCCGCAAGGACGGCTGCACGAGAGACTACCGAGTGGCTCTCGCCGGAACATATTGCCGTCAAAAGCTTCTATACCGGCGATGACCTTAAAGAACTAGAGCATCTGGATTATGCTGCCGGAATTCCGCCCTATCTCCGCGGCCCGTACAGCACCATGTATGTAATGCAGCCCTGGACGATTCGGCAATACGCCGGGTTCTCAACCGCGGAAGAATCCAACGCGTTTTATCGGCGAAATCTCGCCGCCGGCCAGCGTGGACTTTCAGTCGCGTTCGATCTGGCCACGCATCGCGGATATGACTCTGACCACGAGCGCGTAGCCGGCGATGTGGGCAAGGCCGGCGTGGCTATCGATTCGATCCTCGACATGAAGATCCTGTTCGACCGCATTCCACTCGATCAAATGTCGGTGTCGATGACCATGAACGGCGCAGTGCTTCCCATCATGGCGTTTTATATCGTTGCGGCTGAAGAGCAGGGCGTGGCGCCGGAGAAGTTGAGCGGAACCATTCAGAACGACATCCTCAAAGAGTTTATGGTCCGCAATACCTATATCTATCCCCCCGCCGGCTCCATGCGGATCGTCGGCGATATCTTCCGCTACTGCGCGGCCAAAATGCCGAAGTTCAACTGCATCAGCGTGAGCGGTTATCACATGCAGGAGGCCGGAGCCACTGCCGATCTCGAGCTGGCCTACACGCTCGCCGACGGCCTGGAGTATCTGCGCACCGGCGTTAGAGCAGGCCTTGACGTGGACAGCTTTGCGCCGCGCATTTCCTTCTTCTGGGGCATTGGCATGAACCATTTTATGGAGATTGCCAAGATGCGTGCCGCGCGCATGATGTGGGCCAAGCTCGTAAAGACCTTCAATCCGAAAAATCCGAAATCGCTGGCATTGCGCACACATTCACAGACATCGGGCTGGAGTCTGACAGCGCAGGATCCATTCAACAATGTTGCGCGCACTTGTATCGAGGCGCTGGCCGCGGCATTTGGACACACGCAGTCTCTCCACACCAATGCTCTCGATGAAGCTCTTGCCTTGCCCACCGATTTCTCCGCGCGCATCGCCCGCAATACGCAGATTTATCTGCAGCAGGAAACCGACATTACGCGCATCGTCGATCCATGGGCAGGCTCTTATTATGTCGAGCGCCTTACGCATGAGCTGATGCACGCCGCGTGGGAGCTGATCGAAGAAGTGGAGTCACTCGGCGGAATGACGAAGGCCATTGAAACCGGCGTTCCCAAGATGCGCATCGAAGAGGCGGCGGCGCGCAGGCAGGCCCGTATCGACTCCGGCGCCGATGTGATCGTTGGCCTCAACGCCTATCTATCCTCGGAAGAAACGCTGGTCCCTGTTCTCGATATCGACAACAATGCGGTGCGCGAATCGCAACTGAGCCGTCTTGCCCAATTAAAGCGCGAACGCGACAGCGGCGCCGTGCGTCAGTCCCTCCAGCAGCTTGAAAAATGCGCTGTCACCGGCGAGGGCAATCTTCTGGAGTGCGCTGTGGATGCAGCTCGCAAGCACGCCACCCTTGGCGAAATCTCCGCCGCGCTTGAAAACGTGTGGGGCCGGTACCAGGCCACCACGCGCATTATCGCAGGAGTCTATTCCGCTGAGGGCGGCAGAGGCGCGGAGTTCAAAAAGGCGGAGCGGATGGTTGCCGAGTTTGAGAAGGCAGAAGGCCGGCGCCCACGCATTCTCGTCGCCAAAATGGGGCAGGATGGCCACGACCGCGGCGCCAAGGTCATCGCCACCGCCTTCGCGGATATCGGCTTCGACGTCGACATCGGCCCGCTGTTCCAGACCCCACGCGAGGTGGCGCGCCATGCCGTTGAGAACGACGTGCACGTAGTCGGCGTGTCTTCACTTGCCGCGGGACACAAAACGCTGGTGCCGCAGTTGATCGGCGAGCTTCGCAACCTCAAGCGGGATGACATTCTGGTGGTCGTTGGCGGCGTGATCCCACCGCAAGACTACGAATTTCTGTACAGCGCCGGCGTGGCCGGAATCTACGGACCAGGCACTGTGATCCCAGTGGCGGCACAGAAGATTATTGAAGCGCTGAACAGTTGCCCGGTTGGAGGAAGTTCATAACTTGGCGGACTCCGATCAAAGTGCGTTACATGTCAGGCCTGGTTGCGTTGCGCCGGAGCCGAGCCAGCGCGGCGCCCGTCGGCAGCGAATCCTTTCGCATCGACAATACATAGACGGCATTCTGCACAGCGATCGCACCATCCTCGCTCGGGCCATCACGCTTATTGAAAGCTCCCGCGAAGCTGACCGGAAGTTAGCCGAGCAAATCGTCGAGGACTGTCTTCCTCACAGCGGCAATTCAATTCGCGCTGGAATCACCGGTGTTCCCGGCGCCGGCAAGAGCAGCGTGATTGAAGTTCTGGGCACATATTTGATTGGCGAGCTCGGACAGAAAGTCGCCGTGCTCGCGATCGATCCCAGCAGCCAGATTTCCGGTGGGAGCATTCTCGGCGATAAGACCCGGATGAGTTCTCTCGCCTCCACCGACATGGCGTTTATCCGGCCCTCGCCCTCCCGCGGATCTCTCGGCGGCGTCGCGCAGCGCACGCGCGAAGCGATGCTGCTATGCGAGGCAGCGGGCTATCGGAACATTCTCGTTGAAACAGTTGGCGTGGGACAATCCGAGACCGCCGTTCATGACATGGTCGATTTCTTTCTGCTCATTACATTGGCCGGGGCTGGCGACGAGCTCCAGGGCATGAAGCGCGGCGTGATGGAACTGGCCGACCTGGTGGCGGTCAACAAAGCCGATGGTACAAATCTCAAGGCCGCGGAAAGGGCCAGGGGCGAAGCGCAGAATGCTTTGCATTACTTTCCCGTCACCCAGTCCGGATGGACACCGCGCGCGCTCACTTGTTCGGCACAAACCGGAATGGGGATCTTCGCGCTTTGGAACTGCGTTCTCGAGTACACGGCCATGACAAAAGCCAATGGCTGGTTCGGCCTTGCACGGCGCAACCAGACACAGAAATGGATGCATGAGATCATCCGGGATGGATTGAAGCATCGGTTCGAGTCGCATCCAGCTATCAAGGCGCGCATGGAGAAGCTTGAGCAGGAAGTACTTGAAGGGCACACAACATCGTTCCGCGCCGCGCGTGAATTGCTAGAAACATATTCCGATTTCGATCGTTAATTCCGTCAGTTCGCTGTTTTCTTCAGCAGCAACGCTCCGAGGTATTCATTCATGTCTTCTTTGCCTGTCCTGGTTTTGAACAGCGGATCTTCATCCATCAAATTCTCAATCTATGAGGCTGGCAACGGCGAGCGCCGTAAACTCTACGAGGGCGCGGTCGACGGCATCGGCACCGAGCAGGGCAAGTTCTGGATCAAGGACGCCGAAGGCAACAAGCTGGTCGATCGATCTCCCGCGTTGCCCAACCGTTCCGTCGCCTTCAAGATGGTTGCGGATCTGCTCCACTCCGGCGATTTCCCCGCCCCGGCTGCCATCGGCCATCGCATGGTTTGCGCCGCGCCCACATTGCAAGACAACCTGCGCGTCACGCCCCAAATGATCGACGAGATGGAGCGCTTCAAGAACCTTGCTCCGCTGCATACGCCCATCGGTGCTTACATCATGCGCGAGGCGCTGCAACTTTTTCCCGGCGTTCCTAACTTCGCTTGCTCTGACTCGTACTTCCACCGCACCCTGCCGGAAGTAGTAACCCACATGCCGATTCCCGCGGAGTACTCCGCCCTCGGCGTGCGCCGCGTCGGCTTTCACGGCATCTCGTACGAGTCCATCGTTTACCAGTTGCAACCCAACGTGCCGGAAAGGCTCATCGTAGCTCACCTCGGCAATGGCGCCTCCATCGCCGCTATTCGCAACGGCCGGTGCCTCGACACTTCGATGGGTTTGACGCCGACCGGCGGCATCGTTAGCGGCACGCGCACCGGAGACGTCGACCCCGGCGTACTTCTATTCATCCTGCGCCAGATCGCGGAGAACACCGCCAGCGCAACCGAAGCCGCGGACCAGTTGGAAGCGATGGCCAACAAGAAGGCCGGCCTGCTGGGCGTCAGCGAACTCTCCAACGACATGCGAGACCTGCGCAGCGCCATCAACATCGGCAACCGCGAAGCGCGGCTTGCAGTAGACAAATTCAACTGGACCATCGCCAAATGCATCGGCAGCTTTTTCCCCGAGCTCGACGGACTCGACATGCTGGTCTTCACTGGTGGCATCGGCGAAAACGATATTGCAGTGCGCGCGGAGATTTGTGCTGGCCTTGGCGCGCTCGGTATCGTGCTCGACCCGGCAAAAAACAACATCCGCGGCGAGGCAGTCATTTCGGTCGAGAATTCTCCCGTAACCGTGCGCGTAATTCCCCCTGCCGAAGACCTGATTATCGTGAACCATGTGGTCGACCTCTTGGCAGCTCAAGTTGAGCCAACTCCCTCGGAGTAGTCTCAAAAGCCGGTGGAAGATATCGTCGCCATGCTCGCCGCAGTGCATGAATTCAGCGGGAAAAACTGAGAGCGGCTGGCCGGCGCACGCCGGCAGGTAGTGTTCCAGTATTCGGACTGTATGAATTGGTAATCACTCTCAGACAAGTGCGGACGTGGACGCCCGCACGACAGCCGGTCTCCACCCCAGCGACGAAGACCTGTCGCTGGGGACCCCGGTCTTGAGACTGATTACATGACAGCGTCGGCTCCCTCGACCTGAGTAGACTGGTTGCTGCGAAACGACCACGA